>Ga0210384_10003314_pt1 | contig 18746 bp, 10 predicted proteins | sample IncBWH2MmetaG_FD_160574 | JGI IMG/M metagenome (GOLD analysis project Ga0210384, IMG submission 160574) | Forest soil microbial communities from Barre Woods Harvard Forest LTER site, Petersham, Massachusetts, United States - Inc-BW-H-2-M | ecosystem: Environmental > Terrestrial > Soil >...
ACCACGACACTGTTCGGCGTGCCGACGTAAACCTTGCCATTTGCCACCATCGGCGTGACGTACTTGTTGTCGAGAAAATGGTCGCGATTATTTGCCGCCTGATTCGAATTGTAAAGCTCGCTCGTCAAATTCGCCGCGTTGTAAGCATGCAGCACGCCCGTCGAACTGTTCTCCACTGCCCACACAATGCCGTTCGATGTGCCGTTCGCCGAAATACTCGGCGTCGTTCCCGGATAAGCGAAACTGTTGGAGCTTTGCGTCGCGGGTGTTGCCGAGAGTTTTGCACTTGTGATCGGAAACGCCTTCAGTTGGTCGCCGACCGCGCCGTAGTAGACCGTGTTATTAAAGTAGCTGGGCTTGGAAAACACCCCGCCAATCTGCCCGTTGATCTCCTGATAGATGTTGTCCGCACCGCTGTTGAACTTTCCCATGTTGTCGCGGTCCACAACGTAAATGATGGCGTCCTTGCCAGAGCCGACCGCGAGATGGCGCGTGGCCCCATTGCCGTCGACCAGGTCAGGCAAAAGAAGCGGCCCGCCCGAACCGAAGTCCACGTCGCCATTCGATTCCGAAACCGTGTTCGATGGCGTAAAGTAATCGAGCAGTGTCATAGGCGCGCTGGAAGACAGCCGTACGTAGCATTGTCCGCAATTCGCATTCGCTGGAAAACCGCTTGCATTCAGTGTCGTATCAAAGTCGCCGTTCCCTACCATAAAATAAATGTTGCCGGACGCATCCGCGCCAGGAGCCGTTCCCGCCATCCAAATTCCCCCTTCGCTCCCGTTCGGCACGAGGTTTAGCACGCTCGTCTGCGCCAGCGTGTTTGCGTCATAGGACATCACCCAGGAAGTGTACGGACGCGCGTCGCAATGCGAAGACCAGGTCGTGTAAATCGTTCCGCCGATCTGCAAAAGCCCGGGCCGTTCCTTGTACTGTTTCGCTTCAAAAACCACGCTGCCATTCGAACTGCTGTCGCCAGTACCCGGATAGGTAGCTCCGACGAGCATGGGCCCGCCGAAAAGCTCCGCTCCCGTGGTCAAATCCAAAGCGTGCAGGCGATGGAAATAATTTCCACTGGCGTCTTTCGACATCGCCACCACATAGATGGCTCCATGCGCCCCTCGTGTGCGATCAATCACCGGCGTAGCCGTCACTCCAATCTCCGGCGTGACCTGATTGCATCCACGGTCGTCGCTGGACGTCTCGCCGCTGCCGAGCACAGAAGCCTTCCACAGAATCGCGCTGGTATCTCCGTTGACCGAGTCCGCGTCAAACGCATACACGCTGCCGTGCTCGGTCGCCACATACAAAACGTTTTTCGTTCCCGCGCTCGGAATCGCCACAACTGAAAGATACAACGGCTGCGCGTCCACTAGTCCATCCACGGTGAACGCGCCGCGCTTGCCGAATTTCGTCGAGTTCACATTGGCCGGAGTAAGAATCGTCTCGTTCAGATTTTGCCCGGTGCGCAAATTGTCGTAATGATAGGTGACCACATCGATCGTGGATACCGTGACCGCATTCACCGTCAAGGTGGCCATCATGCTCGTCTGGCTTCCTACCGTGTTGCTGACCACCACATCGAATGTCGCTCCGCTATCGCCGGCAACAGTCGCGGGCGTCGTGTAACTCGCCCCCGTCGCGCCGCTGATGTTCCCGCCATTCCTCTGCCACTGGTAGGTGAGCGGCGCGGTTCCCGTCGCCGTCACGCTGAACGTCGCCGTTTGTCCGAGGGTCACGGATTGACTCGTTGGCTGAGCCGTGATCGTCGGCCCCACGGGCCCCGCATTCACCGTCAAGGTGGCCATCATGCTCGTCTGGCTTCCTACCGTGTTGCTGACCACCACATCGAATGTCGCTCCGCTATCGCCGGCAACAGTCGCGGGCGTCGTGTAACTCGCCCCCGTCGCGCCGCTGATGTTCCCGCCATTCCCCTGCCACTGGTAGGTGAGCGGCGCGGTTCCCGTCGCCGTCACGCTGAACGTTGCCGTTTGTCCGAGGGTCACGGATTGACTCGTTGGCTGAGCCGTGATCGTCGGCCCCACGGGCCCCGCATTCACGGTCAGCGTTGCCATCGTGCTCGTCTGACTTCCTACCGTGTTGCTAACCACCACGTCGAATTTCGCTCCGCTGTCGCCAGCAATGATCGCAGGCGTCGTGTAACTCGCCGCCGTAGCGCCGCTGATGTTCCCGCCATTCCTCTGCCACTGGTAGGTGAGCGGCGCGGTTCCCGTCGCCGTCACGCTGAACGTCGCCGTTTGTCCGAGGGTCACGGATTGACTTGTTGGCTGAGCCGTGATCGTCGGCCCCACGGGCCCCGCATTCACGGTCAGCGTTGCCATCGTGCTCGTCTGACTTCCTACCGTGTTGCTAACCACCACGTCGAATTTCGCTCCGCTATCGCCAGCAATGATCGCAGGCGTCGTGTAACTCACCGCCGTAGCGCCGCTGATCTTCCCGCCATTCTTCTGCCACTGGTAGGTGAGCGGCGCGGTACCTGTCGCCGTCACGCTGAACGTCGCCGTCTGTCCGAGGGTCACGGATTGACTCGTTGGCTGAGCCGTGATCGTCGGCCCCACCGGCCCCGCATTCACGGTCAGCGTTGCCATCGTGCTCGTCTGGCTTCCTACCGTGTTGCTAACCACCACGTCGAATTTCGCTCCGCTATCGCCAGCAATCGTCGCAGGTGTCGTATAGCTAGCCGCTGTCGCAGCACTGATGTTTGCGTTGTTTTTCAACCACTGATAGCTGAATGGCGCGGTACCTGTCGCCGTCACGCTGAACGTCGCCGTTTGTCCCGCAGTCACCGTCAAATTCGCTGGCTGAGCTGCAATCGTCGGCGCGATCGTCTTCGTTCCGCCGTTCGAGTTGTTGGATGAGACCAATCCCGCGCACCCCGCGACGGCGAGCGCAGCAACCACGGCACTTAATTGGATCAGGAAAATTGGCCAGCGCACGGGCACTACCCCCAAGGTCGGAAGTCAGCGGCTGGGCTGGGTTGAGACCGCAGTTTCTGGAAAGGCGGACCGGCCTAAGCCGGAATGCCGCGGCCATCGATACACACTCTCTTGTGTTCAGCCTAGCCGCCGGCGAAGGTAATTGCACCTGGACGGAAGGACAGTTCTCGGCCAGAGGGTTCTAGGGTTCCTCTCTCGACCCGCAGTGCAAGCTGGCCAATTGACCGAAAATTACGCCGCACTCTCGCAAATCATCTTCACTTGCCTCTGTAGCGCGCGGCCTCTATTCTCTTCTTCCTATGCTACTTAGAGAGCAAGTCGCTTTGATTACCGGCTCTGGCCGAGGCATTGGCCGCGCCATGGCGCAACTGTTTGCCACGGAAGGAGCCTCCGTATTCCTGACGGCGCGCACGCACGCCGAGCTCGCCGCGACCACCGAAGAAATTTCCAGCCGCGGCGGACGCGCACACTTTTCTCTCGCCGATCTTGCGCTCGAAACGGATTGCACGCGCATTGTCTCGGAAACGCACGCAAGATTCGGAAAGATCGATATCCTCGTCAACAATGGCGGCCACTACGGCCCTGTCGTCCCCGTGGAAGACTATCCTCTCGCGGAATTCGACCAGGTCATCGCCGTGCACCTGCGCGCCGCCTTCCTGCTGAGCAAACTCGTGCTCCCGGAAATGTACGCGCGAAGCTCCGGCGTGATTCTCAACATCTCGAGCCTCTCCGCCAAAGCAGCATTCCCCTGGGGTTCCGCCTACGCCGCCGCGAAAGCGGGCATGCTGGGCCTCACGCGCATCACCGCCGCCGAAGCTGCCCGCAAAGGCGTGCGCGTCAACGCCATCTGCCCCGGCCCAGTCACCGAAACGCGCATGTCCAAAGAATTAGGCAACACGCTCGCAACAAAGCTGGGCGTCAGTCCGAAAGAGCAACTCGCCGGCTTCCTGAACTCAATTTTGCAAGGCCGCGGCCAAACCGCCGACGAGGTCGCCCGCGCCGCCCTCTTTCTCTGCTCCAACCAGTCCAGCGCCATCACCGGCCAATCCATCAACGTGGACGGCGGTGCAGCTTTCTTTTAATGTTTTTTCTCGAAGGTGCGCTGTACGGGCGGGGCCTGCCCGGTCCGCACGCCCTCAGCGCGCGGCCGCCGGCAAAATCTGAATGGTGCGCAGCCAGGTTTCCACCAGTTGAGGCCAACCGGTAACAGGAAGCTCAGTCCGGCGAAGTCCATACCCATGCCCGCCCTGCGCATACAAATGCATCTCCGCCGGAACCTTGGCGTTCTTTAAAGCCAGAAAATAAACGGTCGAATTTTCGACATGCACCGGATCGTCCTCCGCCTGCACGATGAACGATGATGGAGTCTGCTCGGTCGGATGGATGTCCGCATTACCTGCAAAGTTCTGCTCCTCGATCGCCAGATAGCCCGGGTAAACGATCGCGGCAAAATCCGGCCGGCAGCTGATTTTGTCGGCAGCGTCGATCGGATCGTAAACGCGTTTATCGAAATGAGTGCTGAGCGCTGCCGCAAGGTGTGCCCCCGCGGAGAAGCCGAGAACACCAATACGCTTTGGATCGATATGCCACTCCGCCGCGTGAGACCGGACAATCCCGAGCGCGCGCTGCGCGTCCTGCAAAGCGGCAGCTGATTTTGGGTACGGCCCGGTGTCCGGCACGCGGTACTTGAGCAGGACACACGTGATGCCCGCCGAGTTCAGCCAGTCGCAAACTTCCGTACCTTCGAGATCGATCGCCAGAATGCGATACCCACCTCCAGGAAAAACTACAACCCCTGCGCCCGTGCTCTTGCCCGCGGGCATGTAAAGCGTCAGCGTCGGTGCCGAGACATTGCCAATTCGAATGACAGCCTTGCCGGCGACGAGGTGGTCCTTGGCCGTCGTCGTATCGCCCTCGGGAGCCGGATTTGCCGCCGCGCCCGGCGCTCCATGCGGCCACACCTCGAGAGTCGTGTGACCCGGAGCAGGCGGCCACTGCGCAAACAAACTTGGGGACAAGCCGAAGACCGCAGCGATTAGAAACAAAACGTGGCGCACGAGGAAAACCTCCAGTCCAGATTTTGCGGCGCGGATGCTAGCATGCAGCATGACGGGCCGCATACCCTCCCACCACGCTTTGCAATCATCAGAATGACCTAGAGGGAGCCGTGTCCCTGTTTCAAGTTCCAAAGGGCATTGACTAGCGCATCGATCTCTTCACACGTGTTGTACAGAGCCAGCGACGGCCGAACCGTGCTCTCCACTCCGAAGCGCCGAAGAATCGGCTGCGCGCAGTGATGCCCCGCGCGCACAGCGATCCCCTGGCGGTTCAGCGCAGCGCCGACGTCCTCGGTCCGGAAGCCATCCAGCACCAGCGACAGAACTCCCGCCTTCTCCCTTGCCGTTCCGATCAAACGCAGGCCAGGCACGCGCTGCAGCGCTTCCGTCGCATAGACCAAAAGATCATGCTCGTAACGCGCAATGTTGTGCATCCCGATCCGCTCTATATAATCAATCGCCGCTCCCAGTCCCACCGCATCCGCGATGTTGCCCGTACCGGCTTCGAATCGCCCGGGCGGGGGCTGATAGGTTGTCTTCTCGAAGGTCACATCCTGAATCATATTCCCGCCGCCGTGCCAGGGCTGCGTATTCTCCAGAATGTCCAGCTTGCCGTAGACGACTCCGATACCGGTTGGCCCGAACATCTTGTGCCCGGAGAAAACATAAAAGTCGCAATCAAAGAGCTGAACGTCGGTCCGCATGTGCGAAACAGCCTGCGCGCCGTCCAGTAGCACTTTCGCTCCATAACGGTGCGCCATCTCGATCATCTCTTGCGCCGGAGTGACGGTCCCAAGCGCATTCGAAACTTGCGCAAGTGCTACAAGCCGTGTGCGCGGCCCCAAGAGCTTCTGATATTCGTCGAGCAGCACCTGGCCGCTGTTGTCGACAGGCGCCACGCGCAACCGCGCGCCCTTCTCCGCGCAAAGCATCTGCCACGGAACGATATTGGCATGATGCTCCAGCCAGGTGATGACGATCTCGTCGTCCTTCTGAATGTTCTGCCGTCCCCAACTCTGCGCTGCCAGATTGATGGCCTCGGTCGTTCCACGCACAAAGATGATTTCGCGCACCGTCGAGGCGTTCAAGAATCGCCGCACCTTTTCCCGAGCGGCCTCATACGCATCCGTGGCGCGCGCCGCCAACTCGTGCGCCGCCCGATGAATATTCGAATTCTCGTGGGCATAAAAATTGCTCAGACGGTCGATCACACTCTGCGGTTTCTGCGTGGTAGCAGCGTTGTCCAGCCAGATCAAAGGCTTGCCGTGAACCCGCTCCTGCAGAATCGGAAAATCGCGGCGAATGGCCTGCACGTCAAACGGCCCGGAAGAAAGTTTCAATTCCGGCAGCACCGCAGAACTCACGCGCAGCGGTTCGGCGGCGGGCAACGTTCCCGCGGGGGCAAGCTGCCGAACCTCATCCAGAAAGGCGAAAGAAACCAGCTTGTCCAGCGCGCCAACCTCCGGCGCCGCGGCCGAAACTTGAGGTGCATCAAGGTACGAGCCTGAATCAAGAATCTGCGGCGTCGCCGACCTGGAAAAATGGTTGGCCAGAGCACGCAGTTCGGTCTCGCCCGGAATCTTCACAGCGGGCATTGGCGGAGCGGCAGCTAGCGGTGATGCAGGAGGATAGGAAAACAGCGGCCTGATTTCGTCGAGAAAAGAAAACGACGGAAGTGCGGAAAGATTCGCCCCCACTCCCCCGGGGATTTCCGGCAAAGCTGCAGGCGAAAGCCCCGCAACCAATGACGGCGCCGCAGCCGGGGCCAGGGACGCAGGAAGGGCACGCAGCTCCGCTTCGGAGGGAATACCAGTCGTCGGCAAGGAGGGAAGCGCAGCCGGATTTCCCGAAGCATTCAAGGCTCCAGCGGCTCCCGGAACTGCGCCATTCCGTTGGGGAACCGTAGGCGCGCTGTGTTCCGCCGGCGATAACTCCGGCAAAGCCGTGAAGAACGCATTGGCCATGCGCGCCAAAACCCCGGGATCCGGAATGCCTGCCGGAACGCCAAATTCCTCGCCGGGCAGCACCGTTTCGAATGCCCCACCCGGAAGCCGCGGCGCGGCCTTCCCTGAATCACTTGTACTCATGGTAGTGTCCGACTTCGACATCTTCGAGCGCAGCAATCGCGTCGTCCACAAGAATCGCGGCCGAACAATACAGTGAAATCAAATAAGACGCGATCGCTTTGTTGCTGATCCCCATAAACCGCACCGACAGTCCAGGGGTCTGTTCGCCCGGCAACCCCGGCTGAAATAGCCCAATCACTCCCTGCTTTTTTTCTCCGACGCGCAACAAAAGAATGCTGGTCTTTCCGGCTGGCCCCTTGGCCTTCTTGTTTCCATCAATATAAAGCTTGTCGGTAGGAATCAGCGGAACCCCTCGCCAGGTGACAAAGGCCGTGCCAAACAAAGTAACCGTCGGCGGTGGCACGCCACGCCGCGTGCATTCCCGACCGAAAGCGGCAATCGCGCGCGGGTGAGCCAGAAAAAACGAAGGCTCCTTCCAAACCTTCGTGAGCAGTTCGTCCAGGTCGTCCGGAGTCGGAGCGCCCTTGCGGGTCGAAATCCGCTGGCTCGCCGAAACATTTTTCAAAAGCCCGTAATCAGGATTATTGACGAGTTCACCCTCCTGATTCTCTTTCACATTTTCAATCGTGAGCCGCAATTGCTCGCGCACCTGGTCATAAGGATTACTGTAGAGATCGGAAATGCGCGTGTGAACATCAAGCACGGCTGAAATCCCGCATAGAGTGTATTCACGCGGCTTCTCTTCGTACTCGACATAAGTCTCCGGCAGCGCCTTTTCGTCTTTCTGACCGCACACCACATCGATCGTTTTGTCGTCCGCCACGCGGTTGACGCGCAGCGTCCCCGCCTCCAGCGGCTTCCAGTCCAGAAATCGTACCAGCCACCGCGGCGTAATGGCCCCATACTGCGGCGGAGTCTTTGTGACATTCGCAAGTTGGAATGCTGCGCGGTCGCCCAGCGCATGTTGATTCGTAGTTTCGGCCACGGAAGCGTCTCCTTTCGGAAGGCTGGCTCCGACTCATTTTGAGGCCAGTCTGCTCACGAACAAAAATCGCTCGGATATTCACGCCCCAGCTTGGGGGCCGAGGACCCGTCAACTGCGCATGAATTGTAACCGCGTCCAGCGGGCGCTGGAAGCGCGAAATCAATCCGAGCCAAACGAGTCGGTGCAACCAGTGGACAGGCAACCCGCGTCGGCTCGTCCCGAGCTGTTCTTGAAATCCCAATACGGCGACAGAACGCCGCACCGCTGGATCGTCAGGGGCGACGATGGCAAACCGTCTCTTCCTGCAATCAATCGATTTCATCAGGCGGTCGCGCGAGTTGAATCCCAACACCACGCCCAGAATCAGAATCATACCGATGATGGCAATTCCGAGTGTTGCCCACTTGAATCGAGGTGCGGGACACCTTTGCCGCCTGCGTTGCTCTCTTCAATGATGAGAGTGGCCGACGATTTGGCCATTCCTGCGTGGGATTCCTGTCCTTCGGCACGCATCTTAGGACCGGCCACCGGGCAAGTCAACGCGAGGACGGGATGCGAAACATGAGGCGGCTGGGCGCCAGCCGGCAGGCACTCTGAATGTTCTGCGTTCTGACTCCGGCGATTCTTGGTAATTCTCCTCGCCTTTGTTATGCTCCTCGAATTCGTTTTCGAAAAAGGAAACTTTCATGCGCCCACTGAGAATCTTCGCTACCGCCGCGATTCCGATTGCCGGCTTCGCATTCTCCTTGTTCGCCGCCGACAAAGATAAAAAAGAAACTTCGCCAAAAGAAGCGGCGCGGCCCTCCTATGAAATGCCGCAACCGGAAAGAGAATCTCTCGATTTTGCCATGTACCAGAACATTCGCGAGGAAGCTCTCGCGCACTCGCACATCATGGAGTACGCCTCCGGTCTCATGGATGGCATCGGCCCGCGCTTGACCGGTTCTCCGAATCTGAAACGAGCCAACGAATGGACCCGCGATCAATTCACCGCCATGGGCTGCAGCAACGCGCATCTCGAAGACTGGGGCGAGTTCGGCATGGGCTGGCAGCAACTAAACACCTGGGTGCGCATGACGGCTCCCGACGTGGCCGTCTTCATAGCCCAAGCCGCGCCGTGGTCGCCGGCCACCAAAGGCCCAGTCACAGCCCCCGCGGTTTGGGTAGACGTTAAGACCGAAGCCGACTTCGACAAATACAAGGGCAAGCTAGCGGGGAAAATCATTTTCCTGGGCGAAATGCGCGAAGTGAAGCCCGTCGATAAACCGCTTTTCACGCGCAACGAAGATGCCGACCTCAAACACATCCAGGAATACCCCACCAGCCTGGCCAACTCCTTTTCCTTCGCGGCATTTCTCAAGACCCTCGCCTTCCGCGAAAAAATCGGCCACTTCCTCGCCACCGAGCAAGCCGTTGCTGTGATTACGCCCAGCCGCGATGGCAGAAACAACGGAGGCTCCGGCGGCACGATCTTCGACGACACCGGCGCCGGCTTCGGCTGGCTCATCTATCAGCGTGACCACGCGAACCCCTTGCCCGTCGCAGTTACGGCCATCGAAAACTTTGGGCGCGTGTACCGCCTTCTGAAAGCCGGCGTTCCGGTGAGCATCGAACTTGACATCGACACAAAGTTCAGCGGCGACCACGAACACGGCTTCGACACCATCGCGGAAATCCCCGGCACGGACCCCAAGCTGAAAGACGAAGTCGTCATGGTCGGCGGCCATCTCGATTCCTGGGCCTCGGCTACCGGCGCAACCGACAACGGCGCCGGCAGCGTCGTGGCCATGGAAGTCATGCGTATCCTGAACGCGCTCGCGGTGAAGCCCCGCCGCACCATTCGCGTCGGCCTGTGGACCGGCGAAGAGCAAGGCGAGTTCGGCTCCTACGGTTACGTGAAACAACATTTTGGTTTTGTTCCGCGTTCGAATGAGCCGGACCAGCTCGCAGTTACCGAGTACGATCGCGATGCCGCAGGTCCCATCCAGCTCAAGCCCGAGCATCAAAAGCTGTCCGTGTATTTCAATTTGGACAACGGAAGCGGCAGGGTCCGCGGGATTTATTTGCAAGGCAACTCAGCCGTCGCCCCGATTTTCGCGCAGTGGATCGAGCCGCTGAAGGATCTGGGCGTCACCACGCTCACGATGCGCGACACCGGCGGCACGGATCACGAGGCGTTCGACGCGGTCGGCCTTCCGGGATTCCAGTTCATCCAGGATCAGCTGGACTACGGCTCGCGAGCACACCATTCGAACATGGACACCTACGAGCGCTTGCAACCCGAAGACCTCGCCCAAGCTGCGCTCGTCGAAGCCACCTTCGTCTACAACGCCGCCATGCGCGACCACATGCTCCCGCGCAAACCGCTCCCGCGTCCCGAACTCGAGCCCAAGCGCACGCAGCCTCTGAAAAACGTCATGCCCGGGGCGGAAACCAAGAGTTAGTTCGCTCTAACAGTATGTCGATTTACGATGGGCGCGACTACTGAGGAACTGGTCAAGAGCGGGACCCTTCTGTTTGTGCCAGAGGGCCTATTGTCGTGAGGCGGCAGCCCGGAGCTTTTCATTTCGTGCATCCCCGACGAAGAGTTCCCCGGGCGATTGCCTTTGCGTCAGTTTACCGCAGTGCTGGCGACAGGAGAAAATTTCGAGAACTGCAGGAGCCAGCCTGTGGTTCCCCGCTTAAACACATCTGTAATGTCTTCATCGGAGAACTTCGTCGTGTCACGCGTCTGCCGATACTCCTTGATGTAGGTCACAACTGCAGTGTCACCAAATAAATAAACCACCATATTCTTCTTCTCGATGGTGACTGGGCTTGGGGCATTTCCGTGGCCTACAAAGTTACTTCTCACGGCATCCTCAAGCTGTTGTTTTGACATCACATTCCTGCCGGCAGAAACAAAATCGCTGGCAAACAGCCTCATCATGGATACATCATTTTGCTGCTCACCTTTTGCGGTGGTCGCCTCGATTTGCCGAAGTTCCCGTTCGTCTTGAGTCTGGGTTGCCTGAGGACTGCTTGCCGCTCCAGCCACCGTCAGGGTGCCGAGCAGTAGTACCAGCACATAAGTCTTTCGCATCGTCCCACCTCGCTAACGACTAAGCTAGCGACGAGAGAGCGAAAAAACAAGCGTTTCACCCGGTCGTCAGTTAGACGCCCCGGGTGCGGTCCAAGATCACTTTGCATTTGGCTCATTCGCGCAGGTGCCGTGCCGGGTGGAGCAAAGGAGGCTGAATCGAGGCTAGTAAAGAGGGTAACGGGAAACTGACCATTGCCAGGTCTTCCGTTCGCGTGCAATCCACGCTTCGTTATGTTAGAAGCCCAAGGGGCATGAATTTCTCTTCTTCCACCAAGGAGATTGGCCTGAGCGCGCGTCGCCGCATTGCGCGGCGCTTGTTACCGTTCCTGTTCGTTCTCTTCGTCATCGCGTTTCTCGACCGCGTGAATGTCAGCTACGCCGCTCTGGAAATGACGCACGATCTGAGCTTCAGCAACCGCGTCTTCGGCTTTGGTTCCGGAATATTTTTCGTCGGCTATCTGCTCTTCGAAATTCCCGGTTGTCTCATCGTCGAGCGCTGGAGCGCACGGAAATGGTTCGCGCGCATCATGGTGACCTGGGGACTCATCACCGTCCTGATGGCTTTCATTCGAACGCCCACCCATTTCTACCTCGTTCGAGTCCTTCTGGGTGCGGCCGAAGCCGGCTTCTTTCCTGGCGTTCTCGTATACCTCACTCACTGGTTTCGCTCCGAAGACCGCGCGAAAGCAGGCGCGACGTTCATGATTGCCATTCCCATCGCCAACATCATTGGCTCCCCTCTGGGAGGCTGGTTGCTCGGCGTCCACTGGTTTGGTTTCGAAGGATGGCGCTGGTTGTTTATTGTCGAGGGAATTCCTGCGATGGTGTTTGGCGTCATCACGGTGTTTTATCTCACCGACTTGCCGCGCGAAGCGCGCTGGCTCGCGCCGGAAGAGCGGGAGTGGATCACCGCCGAATTAGACCGGGAAGCGCTAGAGAAACGAGCGGCCCGGTCTTACGGCGTGTGGGAGGCGCTGCTGCAGCCGACGGTCATTCAGTTGACACTCATTTATTTCTTCGCCGTCAGCAGCATTTACTCACTGACGATTTGGCTTCCGACATTCCTCAAACGCGCTTCGGGCATGTCTGATCTCGCCGTGACCATGCTGTCGATGGTTCCCTATGTCGCGGTACTGCTCGCCATGCTCTTCAACGGCTGGCATTCCGACCGCACCAATGAGCGCCGCTGGCACACCGCCATTCCGCTCATGCTCGGCGCCGCAGCGTTCGCTCTGACCATTCTCTCCGGTTCCCATTTTTGGCTTACCTTTGCCTGCCTGACGATCGCTTCCACGGCGAATGCTTTTCTTCCATCCTTCTGGCCGGTGCCTTCGGCTTTCCTCGGCGAATCCGCGGCGGCAGCTTCCATCGGGCTTATCAATTCGATCGGAAATCTCGGAAGTTTTGTGACCCCCTCGGTGATCGGCTATTTCCTGGACCGCACCCACTCGTTCACTCCGGGGTTTCTTTACGTCATCCTAAGTTTGCTCATCGCCATTTTTCTAATCCTCACGCTGCGAATGCGCCCTCCCGACAAAAAAACCTGGAAGTCATTTCCCCCTTGCCGCGAATGAGTTGGCCGTCCCGCGCTTCTTGGCAGCAATGGCTATTCACACCTCAGGACCACGATCGGATCCACGTGCGTCGCCCGGCGTGCGGGGATGTAGCAGGCCACAAATGCCGCAGCCGCCAAGACGAGCGCAGCGGCGCTGAACACCCGCGGGTCCGTTGCCTGTACGCCGAAGAGCAACCCAGCCAGCAAGCGGGTGAGCGCGAGCGAGAAGACAACTCCGAGCGCGACGCCGGTCAGGGTCATGCGCATTCCCTGCCCCACCACGAGGCGCAGGATGTCGAAGGGCCGCGCGCCGAGTGCTACGCGGATGCCCAGCTCTTGTTTGCGAGCGGTCACGCTGTACGCCATCACGCCGTAAATTCCCGTCGCCGCCAGCAACAGCGCGAATCCCGCAAACACGCCGACGAACTGCATAATGATTCGGGGCTGCGCAACGGACGTGGAGACCACCTCGTTCATGCTGAGAATTCCGGCAACCGGCAAATCGGGATCGCTCTCCGCGATTTTCGCGCGGACCGCCGTGACGAGAGGTTGCGGCTCGACGCTGGAACGCACCACCAGCGTCATGCTAGGCCAGGGAGCTTGCGCCATCGGCAGATACATCTCTTCGGTGTTTGCTGCATTGAGGCCGCCAAATTTTACGTCCGCAACAACGCCGACAATTTCTCGCTGCACCCTGTCCCGCGAATTCGCGAGATGTTTGCCGATAGGGTCCTGGCCGGGCCAATAACGCATCGCCGTCGTTTGGTTGACGACCACAACCGGCCGTCCGAGGGCAGTATCCTTTTCGGTGAACAGCCGGCCGCGAAGAAGCGGCGTGCGCACGGTATCGAAATAACCGGGGCTCACTTGTCGCGACGCGATGACGGGGTCTTTGCCGACTCCCAGGCACGCGTGCCCCTCGGGACAAAAGAAGCCGAATCGCGCGCTGCCCGAAAGCGGCAAATAACTGGTTGCGCCAGCGGCTTGAACTCCGGGAATAGTTCTCACGCGCTCTAGCAATTGCCGGTAGAAAGCCTCTTGTTGCTGCGCCTGCGGGTAGCGCATGGCTGATAACGTCAGAGGAAAGGTCATGACATTATTTGGCGACAGCCCGGGATTCACGTGCATAAGGCGCGCGAAACTTTCGATGAGCAGACCCGCGCAGGTCATAAGGACCAGCGCCATGCCAATTTCCGCGACAACCAGAAACGCGCGAAACCTGGCGGGGCGGCCGCCTTCTGAAGAAGTACGTGAACCTTCCTTCAAGGTCTGTTGCAGTTCCTTTCCGGCGGCTTGCAGGGAAGGCATCAGGCCAAAGAGCATGCCGGTAAGGGCGCACAGCAAAAGCGAGAAAAGCAGCACGGACGCGTCGATGCTCGCTTCCGCCAGGCGCGGCACAGTTCCGGGGCTAAGGGCGCGCAGTGCGGGCATCAACGCACTTGCGAGAAGAACTCCCAGCGCTCCGCCACCGAGCGCAAGCAGCAGACTTTCGCTCAACAATTGCCGCACCAGGCGCGATCGCGTGGCGCCAAGCGCCTTACGAATTCCGATCTCGCGATCCCGCGAAGTCGCCCTCGCAAGCAAAAGGTTGGCTATGTTGGCGCACGCGATCAGCAGAACGAATCCGACCGCAGCCAGCAGCACCAGCAACGACCGGCGCAATGGACCGACAAGACCTTCCGCGAGGGAGGTCGCCGCGAGCGAGTATTTCGTCGCATCAACATAGCTGCCAAACTGTTCGCGATAGCGTCCGTCGATGGCGGAGAGCTCCGCTTGTGCACGCGAAAGGGTTTCGCCGGGGCGCATGCGCGCAATCACGCTGAGATAGCCCGCGCCGGAATGAATCTGTTGCGGCGTGAGAAAGCTTGATTCAGAAACGCGCGGGAGCCACACATCGGGCTCCGGAAATTGCAAAGGAAAACGAAAACTCGCGGGCAGGACCCCCACAACCGTCACTCTTTTGCCGTCCAGCGAAAGGGTCTTGCCAAGCAGTCCCGGGTCCGCGGCGAAGTGGCTGTGCCAGAAGCCGTCGCCCAGGATGGCCACGTCATTGCCCCCGGGCGCTTCTTCTTCGGGCTGAAAACTTCTGCCAAGCAGGGGCATGATTCCCAGAACGCGAAACAAATCGGCGGAAACCCGTGCGGCACTAATGAGTTCTGGTTCGCGCTCGGAGACGAGACTCGGCGTATAGGCATAGAACGCCGCGACGCTTGCCAACGATTTATTTTGCTCACATATCTCGGTAAATTTCGTGAAAGAAACCGGCACCCCGGTTGTACCCGAGGCGCGATCCGTCTGCGAGATCGCCAGCAGCTGGTCGGCATCGCCGTAAGGAAGGGGCCGCAGCAGCACCGCATGGACGACACTGAAAATCGCTGTGTTTGCGCCGATTCCCAGCGCGAGCGTGAGCACTGCCACAGCGGTAAAACCGGGGTTTTTCCTCAGCATGCGGAAAGCAAATCTCAGGTCCTGCCGTAGAGTTTCGATCACCGTTACTCCCGAATACGAAATCCCGAATGGTTAGACTTGCCGTGGCGCTTGAAGTGAGCGGCCAAATTGCTCCCTTTCGGTCTCTGATTCTACCTAGGCACCTCGTTTTTGTAGACGGCGCCGCCTTTCATTACGAATTTCACGCGCTTCAGTTCGGTGATGTCTTTTAGCGGGTCGCCGCTCACGGCGACGATGTCCGCCCATTTGCCTTTTTCAATGGCGCCGACCTTGTCGCTCCAGCCGAGAAGCTCCGCTGGAACCAGCGTACCCGCGCGAATGGCCTGCATGGGCGTCATGCCGTAGTTCGCATAGTAAACAAATTCCTCCGCTTCGTTCAGTTCTTTCCAGTCGAAACCCCCGGCGTCAGTTCCGAGCGCAATCTTTACGTTTTTCTTCAGACCTTTTTGGAAGGCGGTTTTTTCAAGGTCCACCATTTTGATCCAATTGCCGCCGCGGCCCGGAGCAACGTAAGCGCCCACGGTAATCGTGGGGACCCAATAAACGCCCTTTTTAGCGGCCTGGTCGAGAAGAGCGTCGGTGAAACCGTCGCCATGCTCGATCGTGTCGACCCCAGCGCGAAGCGCGGCGGCAATTCCATCGGAACCGATCGAATGCGCGGCGACTTTCTTGCCCAGCCGGTGCGCTTCGTCGACGATGGCTTTGGCTTCCTCGTCAGTGAAATTCACCATGCTGTAAAGCACGCCGTCGTCCCCAAAGTGATAGCGGCGGTCGGAGTAGTATTTGATCCAATCCGCCCCGTACATCACTTGTTCGCGGACGGCCTTGCGCGCGCCTTCGACACCATCAACAAACTGCACTCCCGTGGGAACTCTCAATTCCCACGAATACCCGAGCAGCGGATACATTCCTGTCGGAGCCATCGCGCGCGTAGCAACTTGCATGCGCGGGCCGGGAACTTCACCTTTAGCGATCGCCGTCTTTACGTCGACATCGGCATACATGGCGCCTTCCGTCTCGACATCGCGAATCGAAGTAAAACCGTTTTCAAGCGCAATGCGTGCGTTGCGCGCCGCAAGAATCGCGCGGTATGGAATGGACTCTTTCAGCAGCTGTTCGTCGTAGTCTGCCGCCGTGATGTCTCCGTTCAGAAGTACATGCGTGTGTACGTCGATGAATCCGGGAAGCACAGTAGCTTTCGAGAGATCGATGACTTCCGAGCCCGCGGGCGGGGTCCCTCCGGCAGTTACGGAAACAATCTTGTCGCCTTCGATGAGGATCACGGCGTTCGGAATGGGCGTATCGCTCCTGCCGTCGATCAAACGTCCCGCGCGAATCGCGACCTTCTTCGCCGGTACTTTGTCTTTTTCCTGCGCAGGACTTACGGAACAAATCGCGAGCGTAAGTGCCGCGGCAATCCCCATCAGCGTGGCCAGTTTGCTTCGCCGGGTCATCATCATCTCCTCAGTGGGCTCAGGTCTACGCGCCAGCGGGCGCAAAGAGTAGCACAGAAGGAGTACACCCCGGGCGTGATGACGAAAGACCGCAGTCGAAGTTGCCAGCTTGACGCCAGAAGAGCGCACTACCTCTTGCGGCGACGGATCCATCAGAACTCAAGAGCCGAATCGCGCGGCCGCTCGAGCCTTTGCCTTTGCCGCCTCTGCTACTCGATCCTTGGGCGGCACGCTGGTCTCGAGCCCGTGGAGAAGACGGGTCGAGACGGCTGCTACTTCGTCTACCGCGGCCAGGAAGCGAGCTTCGTTGGCCTTCGACGGCTTGTGGATTCCACTGATTTTTCTCACGAATTGAAGAGAAGACGCCCGAATCTCTTCCGAGGTGACGGGCGGCTCGAAGTTGAAAAGTGTCTTGATGTTTCTGCACATGGATTAGGACCTTGCGTAACGAATTTCACGCACAACAATCAGCCGCAACAAATTTCCACGGAAACATGTGGCGGCATCTGGCGGCGGTGGAAGGAAGGCCTCGGCGAATCCCCGACCGCAAGTTAGCTTGGACAGCAAATTCACTCGGATCGCAGGGCATGAATCACGTCGATGCGAGCGGCGCGAGCCGCCGGCAGCGCCGATGCAGCGACGGCAGCAACGAGCAAGATGAAAGCCGAAGCCAGTACCGGCAAGGGGCTAGGCATTTTCATCTCCACGAGATAACTGCCCGCCAAGCGCGCAAGGATATATCCGCCGGCAGCCCCAACAACGATCCCCGCGGCCGCCATAACCGCTCCCTCGCGGATAACTCCCGCCAGGAGACGGCTCGGCTGCGAGCCAATGGCCAGACGAATACCGAATTCACGCGTGCGGGCGCTCACGGAGAACGCCAGCACGCCGGCAACACCGACAATCGCAATGGCCAGAGCGACGAGGGCAAAGCCGCCGAAGACGAGCGAGTTCAAACGATCTGGCGTGAGCACTTCGGCACGGACGTCTTCAAGCGTGGCCGCTTTCTCGACCGGCTGGTCGGCAGACATGCTGCGAATCAGCTGCACAATGGGCGTAACCAGTGCGTACGGATCGGAGTGCGTATGCACAAAAAGCCGGCCTCCGAAAAGGCCCTGCTGTTCCATGGGGTCGTAGACGGTAAGCGTAGGGGCGGGGATGACATGTGTGTCGTCAACGTCTGCGACCACTCCGACGATGCGACGCGGCGTGGGCTCCATGCCGATAAATTTGATGACGGGATCCGTCCACCAGAGGTGGCGATTGAGTGCATCACGGCCGGGGAACATGCGCTGCGCAACGCTTTGACTGATGACGACCACGGGCTCCTTGTCCTGGCGGTCCAGGTCGTTGAAATCGCGTCCTTCAAGAATGGGCACGTGGAGCGCAGCGAAAAATCCCGGGGAAACGGTGCGGACCTGCGTGCGGGGATCTTCTTCGCCAGGGCCTTTCACGTGCTCATCGCCTGAGAATTGCAGTTGGAAGTTGAATTGCGTGTCTCGCCAGGGTACGGCGTCGCCTACGGCGACGGCATCGACGCCGGGCAATGCGGAGACGCGGCGGATCGTTTCCTCATAGAAGCGGTTTATCTCCTCGGGTTTCTTGCCGTAGGAGTCCACCGGAACGTTCACGGCAAGCACTCGGTTCGCGTCGAGATTGGGGCGCGCGTTTTGCATATCGAGAAGCGTCTTGAGCAGCATGCTGGCCCCCGCGAGCAGCAGGAAGGAAGCGGCAATTTGCGTCATGGCGAAAAGCCGTAGACGGCGATTGGTGCCGCCGGTGATACGCAAGCTGCCAGCGGCAAGGCCGAATCCCTGGGAAGAGGTCGCGGAAGGCAGACGCGGAACATACGCCAGCAGGATCGCCGCGATAATCGCCAGACCAGCGCCGACCCACAGCATGCTTGAATCCACGGTTAGATCAAGAGCGCGGATGGAGAACCGCGACGCGTAGCGAGCGAGAATGGCGACCATGGGACGTGCGCTAAGCACTCCGAGAAGCGCTCCCGCGCCGCAGAGAAGAAGGCTTTCCGCAAGAAGCGTGCGGCGAAGTGTTGAGGTGCTGGCGCCGAGAGCAGCGCGAATCGAAAGTTCGCCTTCGCGGCGCACGGAACGCGCGAGGATAAGATTAGCGACGTTGGAAACGGCGATGATAAAGACAAGTCCAGAGGCTGCGAGCAAA
>Ga0210384_10003315_pt1 | contig 18744 bp, 16 predicted proteins | sample IncBWH2MmetaG_FD_160574 | JGI IMG/M metagenome (GOLD analysis project Ga0210384, IMG submission 160574) | Forest soil microbial communities from Barre Woods Harvard Forest LTER site, Petersham, Massachusetts, United States - Inc-BW-H-2-M | ecosystem: Environmental > Terrestrial > Soil >...
ACGTCGGTGGTTTCGCTGAAACCCTGGACTTGCTGGGTGGCGGATCTCACGTCGACGCCGGAATGTTGACAGAGTTTTTGCAGCATCTGCAGCATCATGGTGAGTTCCTGTTCGGCGAGCATGCCCACTTGAAGATCGAGATGAGAGCGGCGCTCGGCCTGGCGAGCCATGCGATTCTGGCTGATCAAGACGCAGATGGTGAGGAAAACGCTTTCGGAGGCGACAAAGAGCGCCAAAATGCCGAAGGGAAAAGGATCGAAGGATTTCACGCCGGGAATCAAGTTGAGATTGAGAGCGATCCAGACCACGACCATGATTACGTGGAGGACGAGGAATTTAACGCTTCCGATAAACTTTACGATGGCATCGCTGTCGCGCTCGGTGCGGGTGCGGCGATCGAGAGCTTCCTCTTCGAGCTGGGCGATGGCGGCGATATTGAATTGCGTGGGATTTTTTGTAACCTGGTCGGATACGGTTTTATTCATGCAGGGAGCTCCGGCTCAGCCAGTGGCGAGGCTAACGCGCTCGAAGAACCTGCGATTCATGGATTTGAGATTCATTTCGGAGTGAGAGCGCTTGCTTGAGTTGGAGCGTCGGTATCCGCGGGATAGATGATGATTTCGACGGTGCCCCAAGCGGAATTGGGACCGGGGCTTTTGCCTTTACCGAGACCGATGGTCTTGAGTTGCGAGTCGTCAAAGGAGAAATTGCCGACGAGGTAGTCTCGCACGACCATGGCGCGCGCTTGCGTGAGGACCAAGTCCTTTTGCGTATCGCCCGTGGCACCGGCGGAAACAACAACGACAGCGAGGCCAAACTCTGTGTCGGTCAGAAACTGTCCGGCGGCGCGTAAGGATTTCTGGTTTTTGGGTTTGGCGGAATCGATTTTGTCGAAGAGCTGCTGGGATTCGAACGTGAAGGTTTTCAGCGGCGCGGCAGTGGGAAGCTGGGGGATTTCGTTTTTGACGAGCTCGGCAGAGTTTTCATATCCGCGTTTCTTGAAGTACCCGCGGAGCAGGAAATTCGACTTCATCGCGTCCATGTTTTCCTGGAAAGAGGTGACTCCCGCCTGGGCATGGTTGACGGTATCGCGCAAGCCGGCGGTGGTCTGGTCCAACTGGGTGTAGATTTTCTTGTCGTTGACCAGAGCGCCGACGGTTCCCTGCCCCTGATTGATCTTGCCGGTGATGGAACTCAGATTCGCGGCGGTCACCGTGACATTGCCAAGGGCTTCCTGGCCGGTGTCGAGGATGTCGTCCGCTTTTTTCATGAGGTCGGCGATGACCAGCGGGGGGAGACTGGCGATGGTGTCATCATCCTTCACGTTGGAGGCCTGGGCAGATCCAAAAGAGATGGAGACATACTCGTTTCCGAGGAGGCCCTCGGTCTCGATGGCAGCCAGGGAGTCTTGCTTGATGATGTTGTGGGAAGTGCTCCGAAGGTCCATAAGAACAGTGATTTTGCCGTCGGGCTTAGTCGGCAGTTCGATACCGCGAACGCTGCCGGTGCGGACACCGCCGACGCGGACTTCCGCGCCGGGATCGAGGCCGACGACCGTATGGAACTGGGCCTTCAACCGATAGGTGGGAGTGAAGAGGTACTGCTTACTCCCAATAATGAAAATTCCCGCCGCCAGAATCGTCAGCGTTGCAATGATAAAAGCTCCGAGCCTCGCCGTCCTTGACATAGATGCTCCCTAGGAATCGCGCTTCATGAATTCCGAGACAAATTCGTTGTCGCTCTGCTCGAGCTCGGCAAAGCTGCCTTCGATGAGCACGCGCCCTTTGTGCAACAGGGCAATGCGATCCGCGATAGTCTTTGCGCTGTGCAGGTCATGCGTGACCACAATGGAGGCCATGTCATGTTCCTCCTGCAGCTTAAGAATCAACTCGTCGATTTCGGCGGAGGTGATGGGATCGAGGCCCGCGGTGGGTTCATCGAGCAAGAGAATGGTGGGATCGAGAGCCAACGCGCGGGCCAGCCCGACGCGCTTCTGCATGCCGCCGGAAAGATCGCTGGGCATTTTCTGGAGGTCGGACTCCATGCCCACACTGGCCAGCAGTTCTTTGACGCGGGCGCCCTGCTCGGATTCGGTCATCTTTGTATGGCGCTTCAAAGGGAAGGCGATGTTCTGCTCCACGGTGAGGGAGTCGTAGAGCGCGGCGTGCTGAAACAAGAATCCCATCTTTTTCCTGAGCTCATTCATTTCATCGAGAGGAATGTGCGTGATTTCCTGCCCGTGGATGAGAATCGAGCCGGAGCCGGGCTGTTGCAGGCCGATGATGAGTTTGAGAAGGACACTTTTGCCGGTACCGCTGCGACCGAGGACGGCTAAGGTTTCGCCATTCGTCACGGTCAGGTCTATGCCGTCCAGGACGACCTGGTTACCGAAGGCCTGATGCAGACCCTTCAAAACCACCGGGGGCGCATCACTCTTTCCAAGGGAGCTTACAATCGCGGATGCGCTGCGGCTCTCCCGCTGATCCAGCAAGACTTCTTGTCCGATGGGCGTCATGGGAAAAACACCAGGATAAATTTCACCAAAAGGACATCGGCCAGAATGACGAAAAGAGAAGAAAGGACGACGGAACTTGTTGCAGAAAGCCCGACTCCTGCGGTGCCACCTTTCGTGCTCATCCCCTGAAAGCAGCCGATCGTCCCAATGATCAGGCCGAAGACAGCGGTCCGGAAGGTCGGGGCAAGAAAGTCGTTGAAGTGCGCGCCGACAAAACCTTGAGTGACGAATCGGTGAAAGGAAACGGGCTCGACCAAGGTCTCCGCGATCCAACCGAAGAGCACGCCGCAGAAATCGGCGGCGAGGGTCAGCAGCGGGAGCATCAAGACGCAAGCCAGAATGCGCGTGAAGGCCAGGAACTTATAAGGATTTACGCCAGAAGCTTCGATGGCGTCGATCTGCTCGGTGACCTTCATGGAGCCCAATTCCGCGCCGATGCCTGCGCCGACCCTGCCACTGACAACCAGGCCGGTCACGATGGGGCCCGTCTCGTGGATGATGGAGTAGACCAGAGCGGCGGGAAGCATGGACTTTGCGCCGAAGCGCACGAGGCTGCTGCGGCTTTCCAGGGAGAGAACGAAACCAATGGCCGCGCCCGCCAAAGCTACGACGGGCAATGATTTGGAACCGATCTCGTCGAGCTGGCGCAGAAGCTCGCGACCTTCAAAGGGGCGGCGCACGGCGGAGTGGAGGACCTTCCCAACGAATAAGCCGACTTCTCCGAACCACTCAAGGAAGTGGTTTACGGGGTGCCAGACAGAACCAAGCACAGATGGCATGGGAGACGAAGCCGAGCCTGCGTCCGGGTTGATCGAGCGTCGAGGAATACTGGCGTCGTGGCTCACCATGCTGGGTTAGCGATTCGAGGCGCTAGTGGATTCCGCTCCAGCGAATGCTGGATGATGAAAATGGCTGAAGAGGGTGTGCGGCCCGCCGTAGATGAATTCCAGGGCGACGTTTTCAGCCGCAAAGGCGAGGAGATTGTAGTTGCCCATACGCAGGGCGTCTTTGGGGCCATAACGTGCGGGATACCAGGCGTAGACGGCGGTCATAGTGCCTGCATAAGGCGCGACGACGGCAGGAAAAGAGAATTGACGATGGCCGTCTTCGCCGCGGCGAGCCGTGACAGTTGAAATCATGGCGTGTTGAAAGCGGCGAAAGAATCCTTTGCACTCGCAGCGGTAATATACGGTGTCTTCGCGAAAGGCTTCCGCCAAGGCGTAGCGCGTGGTGGTGGTGACCGCGGCAATGGCGAGGTTGGAGCCGAAGCGCTTGCCATAGGCTTCCGCGCCCTGGCCCCACTCCGGGGGAGTTCCCTCTGCTTGATTGACACCCGCGATGGCGGCCGCTCCAACGGTGGGAAAAGGGCCGAACGCATCGAAGAAGTAGGCGCGCAGTTTCATTTTCTCGGTCGGACGAACGTAGGCCAAGTCCGGGTGCGGGTGTTTGATGGTGGGTGCAGGGGAGTCCTCTCTAACGGAAGATGAGGTACTTGAGGCCACGGTGGATTGCGTCTTTGCGAGGGGCACAAGAATACTCAGGCCAGCGGCAGCCAAGAGCAAAGGGACAAACCGGAACGTTTTCATGTGAGCTTCTCTCCTTACAGAACTTCCAGTTTGCGATCGAGGATGGCGGCAGCAAGGCGCCCGAGAGGGACCAAGATCCTTGAATCTACAGATACAACAGATACCACGCTGAGAACTCGACTGTCTGTGCCAAAGGGGACATTCGGATGAAGTGAGCGGCCGTGGCTGAGACGGGCGAACGGTCAGGTAGTAACGATCGGAGGCCGGGAGTCTATTGGAGAGAGACGTTTGCGATGGCGAAGCTGAATGGACCGGTTAGGGAACTAGCGGAGAAGAGGATGCCGTTGATGTCGTGGCCATCGGTTCCGCCGAGCTCGCTGAAGGGGATGACGACTTCTTTCCAGTCTGGACCGGCGGCGAAATTCTTCTGGGCGGGCATATACCCGGCGGATTGCGTGAAGAGCATGACGCGGCAGGTGCGGCCATCGCCGCGAACCCAGAAGTGCAACGATTTTTTCGCCGAGAGATTCGCGGGGGCGAAGGGCGTGGCGCCGGGAGAGAACATCGCTCCCGCCCAGGCGTAGGCGAAGGCATCGGAGATGGTGCCGGAGATTTGCAGCGAGTTTTTACTTCCGGCAGGGCCGCCTTCGATGATTTTCAGGTCGGCGGTGGATTTGCCGCCGGCGATGGAATCGGTGGAGACGGAAAAGCCGGAACCGAATTTTGTGCTGAGCGTGCCGTCGTCGAAATTGCTGATGAGGCCCTGCTCGGAGCCGGCGGGCGGAGCGGCCGCGCGCGCGACGGCGGCTTCCTGTTTTTCTTTTTCGACGGCGGCGCGGGCTGGAGCGCGGTCGTAGGCAAAGCCGGTTTTCCAAATGGTGACGATGTCACGCGTGGCGATGATGTCCTGAGTCGGATCGCCTTTGACAAGAAGCAGATCGGCGCGGAGGCCGGGAGCGATGCGGCCGCGATCGATCAGGCCGAAAGCGCGTGCGGGAACGGAAGTAGCGGCGGAGAGAGCTTCCGAGGGCGTGAGGCCGGCTTGGACGAGGAGTTGCATTTCACGGTGGATGCTGACGCCGTGGGCCGTTCCGGGATTGGGTGCGTCCGTTCCGGCGAGCAGGGGAATGCCGGCTTTGTGCAGCGCGGCGACGGCAGCGAGGGCGTTGGCGAAATTCACCTTGCTGGCGGGACCGAACGGAAAAGATTTTTTCAAATTTGTGACCGAGGCCGAATCGATGTAAGGCGAGAGACGGGCATCGGTGGCCAGCGATGCGCCGCTGGCTTTACCGCTGACCGATTCGTTCACGGAGAGGGTGGCGACAACAAACGCGTGATGATCGTTGGCGAGTTTCGCGAAGTCTTCAGCGGGAGGTTCGTCTTCGAAAATGTGTACGAGGGCGTCGGCTCCAGCTTCGATGGCATCGCGAGCACCGGCCTGCGAGCCGATGTGCACGACGGCGAGCTTGTGGCGTTTGTGAGTGGAGGCGACGACGGCGGCCAATTCTTCTTTCGTCAGCGTGGGAATCGTGAGGCCGTAAGCGCTGCCATTGTCGTAAATAATTTTGATGTAGTCGCTGCCTTCGGCGAGGCGGGCGTCAACAAAAGATTGGGCGTCCGCGGGACTTGCGAGCACCGGAATTTTGATGCCGTACTCCGTGCCGTGGCCTTTCTCAACGGTCACCAGTGTGCCGGACGAACGCAGGTCCGCGGCATCGTGATTTTGGCCGGCGGCTTCCTTGGTACGAACATCGGCGTCGAATTTGGGATCGGAAAACATGTCAAGTTCGGTGGTGACGCCAAAAAGGAGGGCTTGCTTCAGAGCATCGGCCCATGCGTGCGTGTGCGCGTCGATCAAGCCGGGCAGAAGCGTGTCGCCATGGGCGTCGATTTCGCGGACGTTGGGAGCGGTCTGGAGATGCGGGCCAACGGCTTTGATGCGGCCGCTCTCGACCCAAACGTCGGATCCGGAGAGGACGCGCTCGCCGTCAAAGACACGAGCGCCGCGGATGACGAAGGTGTCAGCGGCGGGGGCGGGCGCGGCGTCGGCGGGTTTCTCCTGCGCGTGAAGTGGAGGCACGGCGGCGGAAGCGAAAACCAGAGTGAAGGCGAAGACAAAGGCCGCGACAAACGGCAACCACTTACCCTGCGATTTCATGGCGAGGAAGCCCCCTTCTTGGCGCGCTGCCTAGTTAGTACGAAAGACAGAAGACAAAAATATCAGAGTTGCTCCGCGATTGGCCGCCTCGCGCCAAGCAGCGGCTCAGTGGGCAGCTTTGTCGCCGGTCTGGAGAACGAACTTCTGGATGCGTTTGCCGGTGTCAACTTCGCCGGTATAGAGATTGCCGCGGGAATCGGAGACGATTTGGTGGACCCAGTGGAATTGGCCGGCGTTGCGGCCGTTGTGGCCGGTCTGTCCGACGACCGCACCGTCTTCGCGGCGCACGGTCCAGATCACATTGTTCTCTCCATCGGCGACCAGGAGAAATTTTTGATGGGCGTCGGTGGAAAATGCGAATTGCCAGACGGAGCCGATGCCCAGGGTTTGGGGGCGCACGGAGAATTCTTTCACGAATTTGCCTTGCTTGGTGAAGACCTGCATGCGGTCGTTGACGCGGTCGCAGACGTAGACCAAGCCGTCGACGGAGATGTGCACGCAGTGGACGGGATTGCGGAACTGCTGGTCAGCGGGCGCGGCGGGATTGTAGGGGCCGGGATCGGCGTCATTGGGCGCGTTGCCGTAGGCACCCCAGAGGCGCTTGAATGCGCCGGTCTCGGAGTCGAAGACGATAACGCGCTTGTTCAGGTAGCCGTCGGCGAGGTAGAGCTCGTGGGCTTCGGCGTCGAGCTCGATGCCGGCGGGGCGGCCAAGGATGTCAGTGCGCAAGCTGTTAGCAGGATCGGTGGAAGGGTGGCCGATCTGCATGAGGAATTTTCCGTTGTTCTTGAACTTGAGCAAGTGGCGATCGGTGTCGCCGGCCCCGCCGATCCAGACGTTGTCATTGTTGTCGACGTAGATGCCGTGCTCGCGCTTGGGCCAGTCGAAGCCTTCGCCGGGGCCGCCCCAGGATTGGAGGAGGTTGCCTTGAGCATCGAATTCGAGGACGGGCGGTGCGGCTATGCAGCACAGCGACCAAGGAGGTGTTTGCGCGGCACCCAATTCATCCGGCGTGTCTAAGCCAGGGCGCTGGAGAACCCAGATGTGGTCATGGCGGTCGACAGCCATTCCCCCGACTTGGCCCATAATCCAGTTGTTGGGCAATTCTTTCGGCCACGCGGGATCGACTTGGTATTTTGGAGGTTCTTGCGCGAGAGCAGGCTCAATGGCGGCAAGGACGAATATCGTGGACACCAAGATCGGGATGACCAGCATTGCGGCGAGCCTTGAGCGAACTCGTAAAGTGGACATGAGATCCTCCGCGCACGTCAGAGTCTTGAAAGTGATGAGGAAATGGGGAGTATAGGGCAAATTCTCGCCGAAGGCGAAAATTTGGTGCGGTCGAGAGGACTCGAACCTCCACGCCTTGCGGCGCTAGCACCTCAAGCTAGTGCGTCTGCCAGTTCCGCCACGACCGCGTGACTTCCATCGTAAAGGCAACTGGGTGGAGTGTCAATTGAGTGGTTCGAATACCAAGAACGTCAAACGGGCTGCCTCTGAAGGCCGCCCCTACAAATATGCAAAGCCTAAAGAGGGCGACGTGAAGTCGCCGCTACAAATTGCTGGCTACGGCTTTTTGGGTGGCGCGGGAGCAGGCTGCGACGTTGCGGGAGCCTGTGGGGGTTGCTGCGTGGCGGGAGCTTGCGAAGTGGGCTGCGGCGCGGCAGGCGGCGTTACTGGAATAGTGGAAGGTGTCGTGGCCGGAGTCTTCTTTGGGGCAGGCTGCGAAACGTTTTGAAGGACTGAGCCGCCTTGGCCGACGGCTTTGTCGGTGCGCAGGACCAGGGCCATGGCGCATAGCATGAACATGATGGCGCACCAGGTGGTGGCGGTGGAGAGAACGTTGGCGGCGCCGCGTGGGCCGAAGGCGGTCTGGCTGCCAGCGCCGCCGAAAGCGCCGGCGAGGTCCGCGGCTTTGCCGCTCTGCAGCAACACGACGATGATCAGTACCAGGCAATTCAAGATGAAGAAACCGGTCAGCAGCCAGCCGGCGAAGCGGAAACCTAAAGTAATGATGAGCACGCCGACCAGCAGCGCGACGCCCCACTTGACTACAGCTTTTGCATCCATTCCCTACCCCTCAATCCGAGGATCAAATGTTCCGCGCTAGTTCGCGGCGCTAGAAAAATTCACGATGGCAGCAAACGACTTGGCGTCGAGGCTCGCTCCGCCTACGAGCGCGCCGTCCAACTCTTCCTGGGCCATCAATCCCTGAATGTTGTCAGGCTTGACGCTGCCGCCGTACAGAATCCTGAGGGCGGACGCAAGATGGACGGAAAACTTTTCACCCGCACATCGCCGCAGGAAACCGTGGGCGGTAGCCGCGATTTCCGGCGTCGCCGTGCGGCCCGTGCCAATGGCCCAAACCGGCTCGTAAGCAATTAGGATACGGGAGAACTCATCGTGGGTCAACGCGCCGGGGCCGCCGATGAATTGGCGGCGCAGAACCTCCTCGGTGAGGTTGGCGTCGCGGTCTTCTCCTGTTTCACCCAGGCAAACGATGGGTGTCAGACCGGTCTCCAGTGCGATCAAGGTCTTTTTCGCGACATTATCGTCGGTTTCGCGAAAGAGCTGGCGGCGTTCGGAGTGGCCGATGATGACGTAGCGGCAGCCGGCTTCTTTGAGCATGGGGGCGGAAACTTCGCCGGTGAAAGCGCCTTCTTTGCTCCAGGAGACGTTTTGGCCGGCGATGGCGATGCTGGTGCCTTTCGCGGCTTCGACGGCGGTGGAGACCGCTGTAAAGGGCGGGGCGACGACGATGTCGCAGTGCTTGGAGTTGGCCACCAGCGGGTTGAAGGCGGAGAAGAACGCGCGGGTTTCCGCTAGCGTTTTGTACATTTTCCAGTTGCCGGCGATTACGCGGCGTCGCATGTCAAAACCTCCAGAAAAAGATTAACGCAGAGAACACGTAGAGCGCAGAGTTCGCAGAGAAGAGAAGAGGTCATTTGTCGGTGAGGGCTTCGACGCCGGGGAGTTTTCGTCCGCCCAGGAATTCGAGGGAGGCGCCGCCGCCGGTGGAAATGTGGGAGATTTTGTCGGCGAGGCCGGACTGGTGGACGGCGGCGACGGAATCACCGCCGCCGACGATGGAGGTTGCGCCTGCGGTCGTTGCAGCGGCCACGGCTTTGGCGATTTCCAGAGTGCCTATAGCGAAGGCGGGCATTTCGAAGACGCCCATGGGGCCGTTCCAGACGATGGTTTTTGCGGCGCCAATTTTCTGGCGATAAGCGTCGATGGTCTTGGGGCCGATATCGAGGCCCATCCAGCCGTCGGGCGTGGCGGAGACGGAAACAGTTTGCGTGGCGGTGTCAGCTTTGAATTCTGCGCCGATGATGTGATCGACCGGAAGCAATAGCGCGAATTTCTTTTTCTGCGCCTCTTCGCGCAGACGGCGCGCAAGGTCCACTTTATCGCCTTCGACGAGTGATTTGCCGATGGGCTGGCCGTCGGCTTTGAGGAACGTGTAGGCCATGCCGCCTCCGATGAGCATGGCGTCGGCAATTTTCATGAGGTTTTCGACGACTTCGATTTTGTCGCTGACTTTGGCGCCACCTAGGATGGCAACAAAGGGGCGCGCGGGATCAGTCATGGCTTTGCCGAGGTAGGCCAGCTCTTTTTCCATGAGCAGCCCGGCGGCGGATTGCTGGACGAAGCGCGTGATGCCGACCACGGAAGCGTGCGCGCGGTGCGCGGAACCAAAGGCGTCGCAGACGAATAGGCCATCGCACAGAGCGGCGAGCTGCTTCGAAAAGGCTTCGTCGTTTTTCTCTTCCTCGGGATGGAAACGGACGTTTTCCAGAACGAGCACTTCCCCGTCGCGCAGAGCTTTGCTCTGGCCTTCGGCGCCAGGGCCGACGCAGTCCAGGGCAAAGGCTACGGGCTTGCCGAGTAGCTCTTCCAATTTTTTCGCGGCGGGGCGCAGGGAATACTTTGGATCGGGGCCGCCTTTGGGCCGGCCGAGATGCGAAGCAAGCACCAGGCGGCCGCCTTTTTGAATGGCGAGGCGGAGCGTGGGTATCGTTTCGCGGATGCGAGTGTCGTCGGTGACGACGCCGTCTTTCAGCGGAACGTTGAAGTCCACGCGGATGAACACGCGTTTGCCGCGAAGGTCGAGGTCGTTGATGGTGAGCTTGGACATGAATTCGTCGCTCGGTTTCAGTTGACAGACGTGAATAACCAGAGATCAGTGATCAGAGAACAGAGATCGTTAGCGATTGTATATTCTCTCATTCCTGATCACTATTCTCTGGTCTCTGTTCTCTGAGCCCTTAAGACCTAGAACTTGGCAGCCAGCAGCTTAATCAGGTCGCGGCAACGGCAGGAGTAGCCCCACTCGTTGTCGTACCACGCCAGAACTTTGACGCAGCGGTCGCCGACGACTTTGGTGTATTCGGCGTCGACGATAGAGGAATGTGGATTGCCTTTGAAGTCGGCGGAGACGAGCTCTTCCTCGGTATAGGCGAGGACGTTTTTCATTGGGCCGTTGGCGGCGGCTTTCAGCGCGGCGTTGACGGCGTCTCGCGTGGCGGGCTTGTCGACGAAGACGGTGAGATCGACTACGCTAACGTTGGGCGTGGGCACGCGCATGGCGTAGCCGTCGAGCTTCCCCTTCAATTCGGGAATGACGAGGTGCAAGGCCTTCGCGGCGCCGGTGGAACTGGGAATCATGTTGATGGCGGCGGCGCGGGCGCGGCGCAGATCCTTGTGTGGAAGGTCGAGCAGCTTCTGGTCGTTGGTGTAGGAGTGGATGGTGGTCATAGTGCCGCTGTGGATGCCGAAGGTTTCGTGGAGAACTTTGGCGACGGGAGCGAGGCAGTTGGTGGTGCAGGAGGCGTTGGAAATGACGTGGTGCTTGGCGGGATCGTAAGTCTTGTCGTTGACGCCGAGAACGAAGGTGGCGTCGGGACCGTCGGCGGGGGCGGAGATGATGACTTTTTTCACGGGCGCGCGGAGATGCTTCCGGGCGTCTTCGCCCTTGGTGAAGAGGCCGGTGGATTCGACGACGATGTCTGCGCCGACGGAGGCCCAGTCAATCTGGGCGGGATCTTTCACTTTGAAAACTTTGAAACTTTTGCCGTCCACGGCGATGCTGTCTTCGGTGTGGGTAACTTTATGCGGCAGGTTGCCCAGGACGGAGTCGTACTTCAAAAGGTGCGCGAGGGTTTTCGCGTCGGTCACGTCGTTGACGGCTACGAATTGAATGTCTTTGTCATCGAGCGCGGTGCGCATGATGTTGCGTCCGATGCGGCCGAAGCCGTTGATGCCAACCTTGATGGGCATTACTTCCTCCGTTGCGGGTGTTTAGAGTCGCGGCGCTACAGGAGCGCAGGGTAGCCGCGGGTGAACAAGAAATGCTATGGGCTGTGCGGGTAAAAGTCAACGCGAGTAAAATGAGCGTGGCGGATCAGTTTCCGATTGGACCGTCACCAGGGCCAATTTGACTCACGACAATGCCTAGTGCATTTTGCGTTGAGCTCCGGATGGCTTGGGGCAGTATTTTCGAGGACATAAACAGGAATTCCTGATGGCCATTCATCTCTCGGGAGGTTGGGGTTGCGCGGCAGTGTTGCTTGTTTTGTTCGTCCCAGCAATCCTGATGGCCTACTTTTTGCAGTCCGCGTTCTGGCTCATTATCACCCCCGTCGGGATCATTATTCTTGCGCTGTCTATCGCCGTGCTAGGCGGCAAGCGGAAGGTTACCCCTGAGCAGTTTGCCGATGAGCTTGAGCGACATCTGCTCGGGACGGAAGGCAAATGGGATTGGGATGACACTACATCAGTTGCCATCGCTGACGAGCGCCTGGAGCGAATCCGCTACGAACTTGCAAAGTTCGATTCTCTGAGTGAGGAAAAAGACAAAGATGAGCTTAGGGCCATAATCGCGGCTCTTCGGCGCGGTGAGCTGCCGGAGATCGTTCCTCCGACGCACTTGACCTACCGCGGCAACTGATTCATTTGCTTTCATCTAAGTGCTTGATCCGAAAGTATCGATTTCTGCGCTGGCCTTCCCTGCGGCTGTGTATTCGGATAGTCCGAAACTGGCACACTGCCAAAAGTGGGCCGCTATAATGGCGGACGATCATGGGGTGGACACCTGCTTCCGTGTTGCGGTGGCTGTTTGGTTCGGAGCGCGGCGCTTCGGGGCGCTTGCTACCGCGGTGGCTGTTTCTGCGCGGGCTGGGGCTGATTTATTACTCGGCGTTTTTTTCGCTGATCTTTCAAATCCGCGGGCTGATTGGGCCGCACGGCATTCTCCCTGCCAATGAATACCTGCAGGCAGTTGCGGAGCAGTATGGCCGCACGGGCTACTGGTATGCGCCGACGTTGGTGTGGTTTTCGAGCAGTTCGCACATGTTCACGGGAATTTGCTGGGCCGGCATGATTGCTTCGCTGCTTGTGGTTTTGAATTTCTGGCCGCGCGGGATGCTCGTTGTTTGCTTTGTGTGCTTCCTCTCGTTCGTGAGCGCCGCGCAGGAGTTTTCCGGTTACCAGTCCGACGGGATGCTGCTCGAAGCAGGATTCATCGCGCTGTTCCTTGCGCCCGCAGGATTCCGCCCCGGATGGGGCGAAGCGAATCCACCTTCGCGCGCGAGTTTATTCCTCTTGGTTTGGGAATGTTTTCGCATCTATTTCGAATCCGGTGTGGCCAAAGTTTTAGGTGGCGATCCGCAATGGCGGAACTTCACGGCGCTGGACGAGTATTACCAGAACGGGCCGCTGCCGACGTGGATCGGCTGGTACATGCAGCATCTGCCGCACTGGTTCCACGCGGCGACGGCGTTCTTCACCTTGGCGCTGGAGCTCGTGCTGGTGTGGGCAATGTTTTTGCCACGGCGCGTTCGAATCGCATGCTTTTTTGTCGTTACGGTCTGGCAGATCGGCATCATCCTCTCCGCGAACTACACGTTTTTGAACTACCTCGTACTTGTGCTCGGATTCCTGTTGCTGGACGACAACTTTCTCCTGCGCTTCCTGCCGCGACGATGGAAAGATAATTTTCTCGCGAAAAAGGAAGCGCCGCCGCTCCGGCCGGCCAGCGGAGAGCAGAACTGGCGAACGGTTCTGCGCGCTCAGGCGGGCCCGCTGAAACTGGCCGTCACGAGCGTAATGCTCACCTGGATTTTCTACGTGACGCTGGCGGAACTGGCGTGGATGTTTAAACCGCTGCCCTTACCGACGACACCCGTCACGGCGCTGGAACCCTTTCGCGTCGCCAACCGCTATGGGCTGTTTGGCCGCATGACGCCCGCCCGCTACGAGATTGAATTTCAAGGCTCGGACGATGGACAGACCTGGCTCGTGTATCCGTTCCGCTTCAAGCCGCAGGACCCGGCAAAGGCACCGGGCATTTACGCGCCGTACCAGCCGAGGTTCGATTGGAATTTGTGGTTTGCGTCGCTCGGTTCTTGGCGCCAGGAGCCCATCGTGGTGCGCACGGAGCAGAGCTTGCTGCGCGGCGATAGCGATGTGCTCCTGCTTTTTGCCGGCAACCCCTTCCCGCGCGCTCCGCCAAAACAAGTACGCGCGGTCATCTGGCAATACTGGTTCACGACTCCTGCAGAAAAACGCTCGCAGGGCCTTTGGTGGCGCAAGCAACAACTTGGGCTGTATGCGCCCACGCTGGAGCGCCAGGCTGACGGAAGAGTGGTCGTGTTGCAATGGCCGGCAGCGTCCGAGCCGCGGGAGTAGTCAAGTCCAGCCGTGACAATGCGGGTTATTTCTTATACTTCGTGCGGAAGAAAAGAAGCAGGTTGAAAATCAGATAGTAGACGAAAGCATTTACCAGGATGGTCAGGCCGACCACAAGAATCGTCGGATTGAAGGGGCTGCTGCCGTGGGTCGCCCTATCGTAGATCCAGCCACAAACCAAGCCGATCGCAAGGCCGGGCATCTGAAAATACATAGCCCAGGCCGCGGGCTGAAAATGAAAGAAGATCCATGCGCCGACAATGGCAATTAGAAATGCGAAAGCCCATAGCGCCTTTGGAGCCGGGTCCATCTTACTGCGGGAATTGCTTGATGCCGGTGACGTGATCGCCGGTGAAGCGCACGAAAACGGTCCTGGAGGGCGGCTGGCCGTAGATCCAATCTTCGATGTCGTTGCCGTCCGTGTCGCGCTCGCGGACTTTGTGGTCGGGCTTGCCGATGGCCGCGACTACTTCTTCGCGGTCCATGCCCAGGACCGGCTTGCGCTCCTGGATGGCTTTCTTCATTTCCGGCGGCAGGGTATCGAACCACTGCACCGCCGCGGAGCGTTCGCGGTTGAAATTAAGGAACGGGGACAGGAGCTGCTTCAATTCCTCTGGAGTCAGGTCGGGCAAAGGCTTATTGAATTCCAGAAAAATGGTGCTGCCCATGCCGGGTTGCAATCCGGGCGGCCCGGTCTCTTCAGCACCCGTATTCTGCACGTTGGGTATGCCGCCGATGCCGATTTGCAGATGATCCCGCCAGCTTTTCTTGCCACGGCCGCCGCCGTTCACGTCCACGACAATCTGATGCGAACGAAAATCAAGCTTGGTGATTTGGACGTTGTCACCGGCGTTGACGGCCGCTCCATGGGTGGCTACCGCGCGTTCCAGCATTTCAGAATTCAGCGGCTTGCCGACGTAAACCAGGATCCCTTCTTTGCCGGCGGGCATGGGCTTGATGGCTTTGGCAAATTCACCGGAAACGAAACGTATTAATTGGAGTCTTGAAGTGTCCTGAAGCGTGGTGCTGCCGGAGCTGCCGGAGCCAGCAGGCTTGGCCGGGGACTGCGCCCCCGTTTGACTATCGCCCGTGGCCGCCGAATTGGGAAAAAGCGGGAACTCGTCGTCCGGTGGAAAGATGGCAGGCGGGTTCGCAGGCGGACGAAGACTATTGATGCGCGGAACATCCGCATCGGCGAAAAGAAACAGAACGAGAGTTAGAACCAGCCAGTTGGACATGAGCAATTCGGGCCCGGCCCAGCCGGGTCCACAGTACCTATTCTATGATGCAAAGAGGCAGTTGAACAGGTGTCTGGACCAGCGGGGGGACGCGCCTATTTTACCTCTAGTGCGACAAATTGGAATGATTGTTCGGAGCGGACGGCCCGCCCCATCCTAGCTAACGAGACACGACTTGCACGCCCTGGCGGTCAATGGTCATAGGCAGGACTTCCCCGCCCGCTTCCGTGATGGCTTTTTCCACGCGTTCCCGGGCATCCGGCTCGATGAGCAGGACGACGCAGCCGCCACCACCGGCACCGCAGACTTTGCCTGCCAGCGCGCCGTTGCGGCGTGCGCTTTCGATGACGCGGTCGATGGTTTTCGTGGAGATGGTCGGCAAGTTGCGCTTGCGGAAGGACCATTCTTCGCGCATCAGGCGCCCCGCCTCGGACCAGTCGGGTTTTTCGAAAGCCACACGCATTTCCTGGGCAACTTCCGAGATGCGTTCCAGGCTTTTTTGCACGTCGCGTTTCCCGCTGATTTGGGCTTTGAAGACTTCCCAGTTGTTGATGCCGTGCTGGCGCGGCTTACCGGTGTAGCAGACCATGACGCGTCGCTCGAGTTCGTCAAGATTCATGCGCAGTTCGACACGATGCTCGCCGCCAGGTGGAAGCTCGATGGCCGCGGCGCCGCCGAATGCCGGCGGGTAGTGATCCTGAGTCCCGGTGGGAACGTTGATGACAATGGCTTCGGCGTCGCGGCTGATGTGAATCCAATCGACTTTGCTCTTCCCTGCTCCGGTGAAGCGGTCGAGCGCGGCGCAAATGGCGACGGCCATGGCGCTGGAGCCGCCGATCCCTGCCCCGGCGGGCGCTTCGGAGTCGGTGGTGAGCGTGAATCCGCCCTGGGGATGGAAGAATTTCACAATTTCGGCGAGAAGCGGGAGGCGGTAGCGTTTGGCCTTCACCATCGCGGCGAAGGAGGCAAAACTTTCTTCGCGTTTAATGTCGCGGGAGATGAGCTTGATGCGATGGTCGTCAGTGGGATGCGATTCGAACGTACAGGATGCATACAGCGAGATCGCCGCGTTCAAGGTGACGGAGCCGGGATGAAAAAGGTAGAGCGGCCAAATGTCCAGCGTGCTTCCGGCAAAGTCCACGCGCGTCGGCGCTTTGGATTCGATGATCATGAGTCCCCGTCAGTTCGATGGTGAGGAATTTCCGCCGAGCCAGTGTGACGGAACGGCTCGCCAAGCTCAAGCAACGACCGCGAGGAGTGTCGACGGAAAGACAACTGTGGAAGCGCCGCCAGAATGCTGCTAGCTACCCGCGGTTGCGGCGCGGTTGCGGGCGATTAGCTGCGGGCCGTCCTTTTTTTCCTGCGCGAGAGCGGGGTTGGGCTCGAAGCAGCGACGGCAGCGAGCTTCGTAAGCGCCCATGGCGCCGACGACGATGAGTTCTTCGCTCTCTACCAGGCGCTGCGTGTGAACGGCAGGATTGCCGCAGCGCACACAGATGGCCAGCAACTTGGTGATCTCTTCAGCGATGGCCAGCAGGCGCGGCATCGGTTCGAACGGGCGGCCGCGATAGTCGGTGTCCAGTCCCGCGACGATGACGCGCTTGCCGAGATTCGCGAGTTTGGTGCAAACGTCAACAACTTCGTCGCCCAGGAACTGCGCTTCGTCGATGCCGATTACTTCGGTGCGCGGCGAGAGCTTCTCCATGATTTCCGCGGCTTTGAAGACGTTGTCCGAAGGAATGCCCAGTCCGGAGTGGGAGACGATTTCGTTGGCGGCATAGCGCTCGTCAATGGCGGGCTTGAAGATTTGCACGCGCTGGCGGGCGATCTCTGCGCGGCGCAGCCGGCGGATCAATTCCTCGCTCTTGCCGGAAAACATCGGCCCGACCACCACCTCGATCCAGCCCATATTGCCTTTGACAATGTCCACGGTTTCTCCCTTAAAACCCAGTGATCATAGATCAGTGATCAGCGAAATGCTTGACCTTGACTGATTCGAACCCTAGCTGACGTGCCGCTACGAAAAAGAATTCGAAGCGCTTACGGCCGCGGCGCGATACATCTTCTCATTATAGAACGGGGCGAAGGCGGCGAGCACGGCAACGCGAAAGGCTTCCTGCCGGGTGATGAAATTGCTCGAAAGCACGCCCCAGGCGCCTTGCGCATCGCGAATGCCGACGGCGCCGGCGAATTTATCGATGGCCACGGAAAGCTCCACGCCATTTTCGAGGACTTCACGAGCCAGCGCATCGGGAATCTCAATGCCGCCGGAGCGTCCGAAATGGCCGCGCACGCCATCGGTCACGTAAGCCCAGCTCTCCAGAAAAACGCGGCGTCGCCCGTACTGCTTCAGAGTTGCGCGCCAGCGCATCTCTTCCGCGGACGCCCCTTCCTGGATGACATCGAGACCCCCTTCCAAACCGATGAAGTAGCGCCACGGAGCGCCGTTTTCCCGCGCCAGGCGGGCCAGCGCTTCGGCGCGATGCTGCGCGCCGCGCATCAATTCTTCGCGCGACGCCGGCGTATGGCTGACACCGCTTTCGACTTCCACACCAACGACTTCGAATTGTGTGCCGGGAGCGAGGACGTTCGAAAAAGCAACGAGAGCTTCGGTAACGGCATTCAGCTTGGGGCCTCGCGTACTGCCGACGGCCAGGATGATTTTTTCGATATCCATGAAGAACGATGCGCCGATTCTAACGTTTTTCGCGTTGTGTTTTCACTGAGAATCCGCGGGGCTGAGGAAAACTCGGAGGTGACATCCGGAATCCCCTGATCGTTCCAGCCGATGCGAAAAACTGTCAGCGGTGAACAACGACTGCACTTTCGGGTATGCCAGTCTTGAGCAGCTTGGCGAATTGCTCCGCGACCACCGGCCGGCTGAAAAAGTATCCTTGTGCCTCGTCACACTGGTGCGCCCGGAGAAAGTCCAGCTCTTCCTGTGTTTCCACGCCCTCGGCAACGACCCGCAGCTTCAGACTCCGGCCCATGCTGATCACCGCGGTCACGATGGTGGTGTCGTCGCGGGCGGTGGTGATCTGGCGGACAAAGGACTGGTCGATCTTGAGGGCATCGATGGGAAATTTTCGAAGATAGCTCAAGCTGGAATAACCGGTACCGAAGTCATCGACAGCAATCTGCACCCCGCGGGCCCTAAGTGTCTTGAGGACGGAGGCTGCGGACTCCGCGCGCTTCATCAGCACACTTTCGGTCAGCTCCAGCTCCAGCGATTTCGGATCCAATCCCGTCTCCTTGAGGATCGCGAACACGCTCTGTAGAAAGTTATCGTCGCGGAATTCCATCGAGGAGATATTCACCGCCATGGTCGCCAGCGGCAGCCCAGCGGCCACCCATTCCCGAGCCTGTTTGCACGCTTCACGAAGGACCCATTGGCCGATTGGCAGGATGAGCCCGCAGTCTTCCGCAACAGGAATGAACTGTGCTGGAGAGACCGGCCCTCGTGTGGGGTGCGTCCAGCGGATTAATGCCTCCGCCCCAGTAATTTCTCCAGTCCGGAGGTTGATTTTCGGCTGGTAGTGCAGCGAGAACTCCTGCCGTTCCATGGCGCGCCGCAGACTCTCTTCGATGGATTGCCGCTCGACGGCGCGGACGTTCATG
>Ga0210384_10003316_pt1 | contig 18743 bp, 15 predicted proteins | sample IncBWH2MmetaG_FD_160574 | JGI IMG/M metagenome (GOLD analysis project Ga0210384, IMG submission 160574) | Forest soil microbial communities from Barre Woods Harvard Forest LTER site, Petersham, Massachusetts, United States - Inc-BW-H-2-M | ecosystem: Environmental > Terrestrial > Soil >...
CTGGAGCGCTGGCTCCCAGAAAAGCCATGGAGCGGCTGAAACTGCTGCCGTTTGAAGATCTGGATTTTGCAAAAGTGGATCATCACCGCGTACTGCGCCAGGGATTTGCGGAAGTTGTTTTTGGAAAAGGCAAAACCGCCGAGCAAGTGGCGGAAATAGTGACGGCGCTGCTGGGGCAAAAGCCTGGGCGACAAAATATTCTGGTGACACGCGCGGATGCAAAGATGTTTGCCGCGGTGAAACGCGTTGCGGGTAAGAAGAATGGAGCGGTGAAGTTTCATCCGCTGTCCGGCGCGATCACTATCGAACGCAACCAGGAGATTTCTGGGAAGGGAACGATTGTGGTGGTTTCCGCGGGGACCAGTGACATTCCCGTGGCCGAAGAGGCAGTGCTTACGGCCCGTCTGATGGGTAATCACGTGGAGCATCTTTATGACGTGGGCGTGGCGGGGCTTCACCGGCTATTGAAGCACAGCGAAGGATTGATGCGCGCGCGCGTAATTGTCTGCGTGGCGGGAATGGAAGGGGCGCTGCCGAGCGTGGTTGGAGGGTTGGTGGCGGTGCCGGTAATCGCGGTGCCGACCAGCGTGGGTTACGGCGCGAGCTTTGGTGGGGTTGCGGCTTTACTTGGGATGTTGAATAGTTGCGCGTCGAATGTGACGGTGGTGAATATTGATAATGGGTTTGGCGCGGCGCGCGTGGCGAGCTGCATTAACCGGCTGTGAGGGGCAGGCGTCGAGAAAATCCTCAACTCGAAAAGCGCGTGGCACGGCCACGTTCTAGTTTTGCCTCTGCGAAACCTTCACAAAAATCATTCTGGTTTTAAGAGGATCTTCATTACGCCGGGCTGCTGCGCGTATTGGATTGCGGCTGGCGCTTTGCTTAGCGGGAAGGTGTGGGTGATGAGCGGGCGCGGGTCGACTTTTTTGGAGCGCAGCAAAACGATGGCTTTCGCGAAGGGGCCGCATCGGGATCCGACCAGCGTGATTTCTTTCACTACCAGGGGCCAAGTCTCTACCGGGGCGGCACCGTGAAATGTGGACTTCAGGACCAGCGTACCGCGTGGCTCGGTCATGTGTTGCGCTAGAGCTAAGCCTGAGGGCGATCCGGTAGCTTCCACGACCAAGGCAAAATTATCTTTCACGCGTTTCAGGTCCGAAGCGCCGCCGCGAACCATTTGTGTGTTGATGCCGGCTACGGCGGCCTGCCGCAATTTTTCTTTATGCTTGCCATACATGACAACGCTGGGCAGAGCGGTGCGCAGGACGCGCGCGATCAATTGCGCGAGCTTGCCGTCGCCCAGGACGGCAGCCTCGCGAAATTGTTTTACGTTGATCTGGTCCAGAATTTCGCAGCTGGCGGCGAGCGGCTCGACGAACACAGCTTGCTCGTCGCTGATGGAATCTGGAATGAGATGAAGATTTTCGAGGGGTAACGCCAAATATTCGGCGAAGGCCCCGTCATGATTCACGATGCCGAGGACGGTGCGGCGCGCGCAATGAGTTGCGAGGCCGCGGCGGCAGAAGGCGCAGACAGGTCGATAGCCGTAGGCGTAACAGGAAACATTGATTTCACCAGTGACACGGTTGCCGAGCCATTTCGATTTTTCTTTCGCAGAAACGCCGTTGACGGCGGCGACTTCGCCGACAAATTCGTGGCCGGGAACTCCGCGAAAGGCGTGATAGCCGCGAAGAATCTCCACGTCGGTGTTGCAGATCCCGGCAAGGAAAACGCGCACGAGCGCCCAGCGCGGACGGAGTTTTGGGAGCGCTTTGCTTCGTGCGACTAGTTTTTTATCTCTAACCGTGAAGGCAAGCATGGAATGTTTTCGGCACTAATGTTCTGCACTAACGAAGGGCGGCGGCGAGTGACGCTGCCAGTGGGGGCTCCTGCTCTGGAAAAACGGTCCGCAGATCGAGGATCACGCGAGCTCCTTCTACTCGGGCGATTACGGATACGCCGGAGGCCGGGCGACGAAGGCGTTCTTCTAATTTGGCGGCGGCATACCTAGCACTGGATACGCGAATAATTTTTGTGGGCAGCGATTGGTCCGGAGTGGAACCGCCACCGGCCACCGAAAAGCCATCTGCGATTTCCATCTTGGCGTCAGCGGAGGGCACGAGAATGCGCATGTGGCGCAGAAAATTCCCGGCGCGCTGAAGCAATTCCTGTGCGGTCATGCGAACCATGCGTTGCGCGGGGATTTCTTCCCAGGCGGAGCGCAGATAAGCATTCAGCGTAACCTCCAACGCGGCGATGGTGAGCTTGTCAACGCGCAGCGCGCGAAATAACGGATGGCGGCGCACCCGCTGCACTAAATCTTTTTTACCGGCGATGATTCCGGCCTGCGGGCCGCCGAGGAGTTTATCGCCACTGAACATCACCAGGGAAACGCCGGCCTCGATGCTGTGGCGCACGGTGGGTTCCGCCAAACCGCTGGGGGACAGATCAACCAGAGAGCCGGAGCCGAGGTCCTCCACCAGCGGCACGGAGCTGCGTTCACTGAGCTCGGCCAGTTCGGCGAGAGAAGGCTTTTCCGCGAAGCCGGTGATTTTGAAATTGGACGGATGCACGCGCAGCAGCACGCGGGTGTTTTCGTTGATGGCGCTTTCGTAGTCGCGCAGGTGGGTGCGGTTGGTGGTGCCGACTTCGCGAAGGATGGTGCCGCTTTGCGCCATGATTTCCGGGATACGGAAACCATCGCCGATTTCGATCAGCTCGCCGCGAGAGACGATGACTTCGCCGGCCCTGGCTAGAGCTGCTAGAACGAGGAGGACGGCCGCGGCGCAGTTGTTAACGACGATGGCGTCTTCGGCGCCGGTAAGGCGCACGAGCAGTTCGCTGGTGTGACCGTCGCGTTTGCCGCGAGCGCCGGACGCCAAGCTGTACTCGAGATTGCTGTATTGCGTGGCGGCGTTTTTTATGGCCTCGACTACCGAGGCGGATAACGGGGCGCGCCCGAGATTGGTGTGCAGGATGACCCCGGTGGCGTTGATGACCGGCTGAAGCGAGGGCTGAAGCATGCGGTCGGCTTCCGCAGCGATCAGTTCCTCAAGGGAGTCGAAATCGAGCGAGGTGACCGACGGATTGATAGATTGGGGAGCGGTGATTTGCGCGCGGAGTGCGTCTAACACCTCGCGGAGCAGCGCGACGAGCTGATCGCGATCCATGCGTTTTGCATATTCAGCCAAGCGCGGGCGCAATAGTAGTTCATCGACACCCGGGATGCGCCGCAGTAGCTCGGCCTGTTTTGGGGAGATGCCGGGTTTCGCCACGGCGATCCGGTAGGCCCTATGTTTACGGGGTTTGCGGGCGTCCACGGCAAGTATTTCAACACAGGCCAGCAGTCCAGAGCAATGGACGCCAGGCTACGGCTGCGGTACTCGATTCGCACGAAACCCCGCGAGTACGATTGACCGCAGCACAGGGTGCTTCTAGCATAGTAGTTAGAGGGTGTCCCAGCGTGGCCGTAACGACCACCACCGCCATTGACGAAGAATTGAATCAGTTCGAAAAAGACATCCGCCAATTGAAGATCGAGTATGAACAATATTTTGGCGGAGGACGCAAGCGGCCACCGACGGATATCGAATGGCGGCTCGAACTGATGGCGAAGCGCTATGCGGAGCGTAGCGGTGAGCTGAAGTTTGGGCAGCGCTTCCGCTACAACAACCTCTCCCAAACCTACGCAAAATATAAAGACGTTTTTCGTAAACGACTGCAGCAGAAAGAAGAAGGCAAAGTGTCGCGGCACTTTGGCTCGGCGGCCAAGAAGATTGAAGCGGAGCGCGCGCAAAAGCACGCGGAGACGAGATCAAAGGCCGATGCCGCAGAGGCCAAAGGTCAAGCGGAGAATACGCTGTTTCGGGTGGTGTGCTCAAAGCCGGAGCAGGAAGCAGACAAGATTACCAAGCTATATGAGGCGTTTTTAGAGGCCAAGCAGAAAGCGGGCGAGGATACCATCAAGTTTACAAGGTCGAATTTCCACGAATTTGTGATGAAGAAGACGAAAGATTTGCAGAAAACCAAGAATTGCAAGGACGTCGAGTATGTTGTGGAAGTTACAGAAGGGCACGTCAAGCTAAAAGCCCTGGTGAAGACTTAGTTCATTCCAAAACATTTTCTAAGCTGGATTCCTTTCCGTCCCACTTTGAATAGCACTAAAAACCGAGTAAAAAAAGAACCCAGTTAAATTTGCCACCGCGTTTTGCTTTCGCCGGTGTGCGGCGCTTACACTGTTGGCCTTTCGTATCGGGAGGAAGTACATGGCGGTGCAGCGCGCGTTGATCAGCGTTTTCGATAAAACCGGGATATTGGAGTTTGCAAAGCGGCTGGTCGCGCTGCGCATTGAAATTCTGTCTACCGGTGGCACGGCGAAATTGCTGCGAGACGCTGGGGTGAGAGTGAAAGATGTTTCGGAATTTACCGGGTGGCCGGAAATGCTTGGTGGGCGGGTCAAGACGCTGCATCCAAAAGTGCATGGCGGGTTGTTATTCCGGCGCGGGCATGCGGGAGATCAGAAGCAAGCGGCGGAACATGGAATTGCGCCAATCGATCTGCTGGTTGTGAATCTCTATCCTTTCGCGGAAACGGCCGCGAAAGCGGGGCTAACGGCGGGAGAGCTGATCGAAAACATAGATATTGGCGGGCCCACTATGTTACGGTCAGCAGCAAAGAATTTTGAGAGCGTGACGGTGGTGACCGATCCGGCGGATTACCAGCGTGTGGCCGTGGAACTGGAAGCGGAGCGGGAAACTTCGCTGGCGACGCGATTGGATTTGGCGCGCAAAGTTTTCGCGGCAACGTCGAGCTACGACGGCATGATTACCACCGAGCTGGAGCGGCTTTCTGCCAAGCCACCATCGATTGAGTTGAGTGAGAAACAGCCTTTGCCGGAGCGTTTGCACATTGCCCTGCGCCTACAGCAACCGTTGCGTTACGGGGAAAATCCGCATCAGGCTGCGGGGCTATTCGTTCCGGTGAGTGGCCCGCCGAGCGGACTGGCGTCGGCAAAGCAACTGCAGGGCAAGGAGCTTTCCTACAATAATTTTGTGGATCTGGACGCGGCGCGCAGTTTGGCGGGGGAATTCTCGCGGCCGGCCGCGGTGATTATCAAACATAATAATCCTAGCGGAGCGGCGGAGCAGGAGACACTGCTGAACGCGTACCTGAAGGCCCTGGCGAGCGATCCTGTTTCGGCGTTTGGAGGTGTTCTGGCTTTCAATCGGGTGGTGGATGCCGCCACGGCGGAGGAGGTCGCAAAACTTTTCGTGGAATGCATCGCCGCCCCGGGATTCGAGGAAAAAGCGAAGACCATTTTTGCGGCCAAGAAAAATTTGCGGTTGCTGGAACTCCCTGGGAACGGATTGGAGCCTGACCGGGAACTACAGTTGAAGCGAATTCTTGGAGGCGTGCTGGTGCAGCAACCGGACCTGGGAGAAATTAAGGAGAGTGAGCCGCCCGCGGTCACGAAGCGGGCGCCGTCCCCGGAAGAAATGAGCACGTTGCGGTTTGCGTGGAAAGTTTCGAAACACGTGAAATCCAACGCCATCGTATTTGCGAAAGATGGCGCGACGCTAGGCGTGGGCGCGGGACAGATGAGCCGGGTGGATTCCGTGAAATTGGCGGTGATGAAGGCGCAGAGTTCGTTGCAAGGCAGCGTGGTGGCTTCGGATGCGTTTTTTCCATTTCCCGATGGCGTGGAGGAAGCGGCCAAGGCTGGAGCGACGGCGGTTATTCAGCCGGGCGGGTCCTTGCGTGACGCGGACGTGATTGCGACGGCGGACCGGTTGGGAATGGCCATGGTTTTTACCGGCTTGCGACATTTTTTGCACTGAGACGAGTTACCTCGGAGCGCTTGCCTGTTCATTCCGAAAATCGCAACCGTTTAAATGCCTGGTGTACCCGGAGCTTCGCAAGGTCAGGATATGGGCGTTTCTCTTACGTCCGGTTAGGCCTAATTTATTAGTCTTGTTGCCTGGAAACGGGGGCTGCTTTGACTTTTGACCGCATATCAGGCCCATGGGATACTTTCTTTTTGGGGCATTCATGAACTCTCAACGAATGATTCTCGCGTTTTTGCTGGCCGGTGGCATGGGCGGCGCAACCTGGTGTCAAACGGGGGGCCAACTGGCCCCATCGGCGGAAACCCCTCAAGACAAGAGCAACGTGCCGGCGGCCACGCACGAACAGCAAACCAGCGAGACTTCTCCGCAGGTGGCGAAGACTCCCTCACGCGCGGATGCCTACTACAACTTCACGATGGGCCACATCTTCGAGCAGCAATACGAGTCCACCAGCAAGCCCGAGTACGCTACGCAGGCTATCGATGCTTACAAAAAGGCGTACGCGCTTGATCCCAAGTCTCCGGTGATTGGCGAACGGCTTGCCGAAATGTATTGGAAGGCGCAGCGCACCCACGAAGCGGTAACGGAAGCGCAGGCGTTGCTGAAGCGCGACCCGAACGACATCCAGTCGCGGCGGCTGCTGGGCAGGATTTATCTGCGCAGCCTGGGCGATTTCAGCGTGGGCAACGGGCAATCCGAGATTGTGGAACGCGCGATCGAGCAGTACGCGGAAATTTACCGGCTTGATCCGGGCGATGCCGAATCGGCGCTATGGCTGGCGCGGCTTTACCGCTTGCGCAACGAACACGACAAGGCCGAAGCGGTTTTGCGCGGCATGTTGAAAGAAGACCCCGAGAACGAGCCAGCCATCGAGCAGTTGACGCAACTGCTGCTCGATGAAGGTAAAGCTCCGGAAGCCATTGCGCTGCTTGAAGAAGTTACGCGGCGATCGCCATCACCGGCGATGCTCGATTTGCTCGGCGATGCGTACACGCAATCGCACGACTTGCCTAAAGCCGAAAGTGCCTATCGCAAGGCCACCGAGTTGGATCCTTCTGAATTGAGCCACCAACGCGGGCTGGGCCAGACTCTGATGGCGGAAGAAAAATTTTCCGACGCGCTGACGGTTTACCAGAAATTGACGGACCTGATGCCAGATGACGCGGACGTGTACCTGCGGATGGCGCAGATTTATCGCGAGCTGCACGACTTGGGCAAGGCCGAAGATAATTTGGTGAAGGCGCGGCAGTACGCCCCGGGCAGTTTGGAAGTGATGTACAACGAGGCCATGCTGTATCAGGCACAGGGGCGTAACGAGGATGCTATTCGGGTGTTGTCGGACGCGGTTACGGGCATCAAGGCACAGCCCGCGGGATCGCCTTCGCGGGCACATTCGCTGGGGATTTTGTACCAGCAATTGGGGCAGTTGTATCGCGACACGCAGAATTATCAGGCGGCTATTTATACCTACCAGGAACTTGGGCGCCTTGGAGAAGAAGAGGATCGGCGCGCGCGTTTGTTGATGATGGATATTTATCGCGCGGCGAAGGATTTGCCGAAAGCGCTGCAAACGGGCAAGGATGCGGTGGCCAAGTATCCGAGTGATGTGTCGCTGCGTTCCAGCGAAGCGCTATTGTTGGGCGAAAGCGGGCAAACAGACGATGGCGTTAAGATGCTGCGCACGCAACTTAGCGGGAAGCCGAGCGACCGCGACGTATATCTGAATATCGCGCAGGTATATGAGCGCGGGCGGCGTTACAAGGAAGCGGAAGAAGCGGCCAAGGCCGCGGAAGTTTTGCCTGGGCAGCCGCGAGATAACGAGATGGTGTGGTTTCTGCTGGGCGCAATTTATGAGCGGCAAAAGTTTTTTGACCGCGCGGAGGAACAATTCAAAAAAGTGTTAGCGGTAAATCCGCGCAATGCGCCGGTATTGAATTACTACGGATACATGCTTGGTGATCTGGGGATTCGACTGGACCAAGCGGAAGCGTTGGTCCGGCGCGCGTTGAAGGAAGAGCCGTTTAGCGGCGCTTATCTGGACAGCCTGGGCTGGATTTATTTGAAGGAAAATAAGTTGGGCGAATCGGAGGTCGCGCTTCGCAAAGCGCTGGAGCACGAAAGCCACGATGCGACCATCCATTCGCATCTGGGCGATCTGTATGCCAAGACCGGGCGTCCGGAAATGGCGGCCTCAGAGTGGGAAAAGTCGCTGGCGGAGTGGAAGCATTCGCTGCCGGCGGACGTCGAAAACGATAAAATCGCGGAGCTGGAAAAGAAGCTTTCGCAAATGAAGCATCGCGTCGCGCAAAAATCCTCTGCGCAAGAAACCAAGCCACAATAAGGCGCATGCGCGAAGTACGCATTCCGTCCTTTGCAAAAATCAACCTACGCCTCGACATCCTGGGAAAACGCGCGGACGGTTATCACGAGTTGCGCACGATTTTCCAGACCGTGTCGCTGCGCGACGAGTTGCGGCTGCGCGCCAGCAAGGGCAGCGAAATTTTGTTGACGATTCACGGAAATGACGAGCTTGCGCGCGAACCGGCGAAAAGAAATCTGGCGTACCGGGCCGTGGAGGTTCTGCGCCGCGAACTGAAAATTCGACGGGGGGTTGAAATCGAGTTGCGCAAGACGATTCCTTCTGGAGGCGGGCTGGGCGGCGGCTCCAGCAACGCGGCAGCGGCCCTGTTTGGGTACCTGCAGCTGATCGGCGGCAAGCTGCCCATGGCGGTTTTGTTGGAGCTGGGGGCGTCGCTGGGTGCGGATGTGCCCATTTTTCTATTTGGCGGCCGGGCTCTCGGAGCAGGAAGAGGCGATGAGATTTACCCGTTGCCTGATATCGCCAAGCTGGCGCTGCTGATTGTTGCTCCACGCGATATTCGAGTGCCGACGCCCGAAGCGTTTCGCTGGCTCAATGCACCTGTGCGCAACGCCGCTACGTTGACAAAACTGGCTGCAGACCATAAACTTTGGGAGTTCTGTGCTCTGTCCTGGAGCGCGCAGGGAAACGGCCTTTCTAATGATTTTGAGAAGCCAGTTTTCAAGCGCTATAACCGGCTGGATCAAATCAAGCGGGTTTTGCTTCAAAAGGGAGCTGCAGAAGCCTCGTTGGCGGGTAGCGGTTCGGCGGTGTTTGGAGTTTTCCCGAGCCCAACGATGGCGCGCCGAGCCGCTGTTGGGTTTCCGCACGACTTGACCTTCGTTTGCGAAACAGTTTCGCGCGACAGGTATCTCCGCGCTGTGAAAAGCGCGCGTGTCGTTCGTTGAGCCGCAGCGTCCGCCGTGTCCATCGAATAACTGAAGATTGCCAGCGAAGAGCAAGAGAATTGCAGGAGCGCGCGCTTCGTGGATGACGACCGCTTCAAAATATTTTCGGGCACGGCACATGTGCCGCTGGCCGAAAGTATTTGCCGCAACCTGAATGTGACCATCGGTAAGGCGTTGCTGGGGCGTTTCAGCGACGGCGAGATTTATTTTCAGATTCTGGAAAATGTGCGCGGCGCGGATGTTTTCGTGGTGCAGCCATGCTGTTACCCGGTGGACAACCATCTGCTGGAGTTGCTGCTGATGATCGACGCCTTTAAGCGGGCTTCCGCGTGGAGAATTACCGCGGTGCTGCCGTATTACTGCTACGCGCGGCAAGACCGCAAGGACAAGCCGCGAGTACCGATTTCCGCGAAGCTGGTGGCGGACTTGTTGGAGACGGCGGGAGCCAGCCGGGCATTAACGCTGGATTTGCACGCGCCGCAGATTCAGGGCTATTTCGATGTGCCGGTGGACCATTTATACGGGTCGCCGGTGCTAGTTGACTATTTCCGGCAGATGCATTTACCGGATTTGACGGTGGTGTCGCCGGATGCGGGTGGCGTGGAGCGCGCCCGATCGTTCGCAAAGAGGTTGGGAGCACCGCTGGCGATCGTGGATAAACGGCGCGTGGATGTGGACGTGAGCGAAGTGATGAACCTGATCGGAGACGTTCGCGGGCGAAGCACTTTGATCGTGGACGACATTATAGATACCGCCGGCACGCTGGTAAAAACTGCCGAAGCGCTGGTGCGGGAAGGTTCGACGCAGGTGTTTGCGGCGGCTACGCATGCGGTGCTTTCCGGTCCAGCGGTGGAGCGCATCGAAAAGTCGTGCATTCGCGAGGTAGTGGCTACCGATTCGGTGCCACTGGGCGAGGCGGCCAAGAACTTGAAGAAATTGAAAGTATTGAGCGTAGCCGATTTACTGGCTCGCGGAATTCGCTCGATTCACGAAGAGACATCCATCAGCGAATTATTTATTTGATTTTTGCAGGGCCGCTTTATAAGCGGGATTGCATAGCAGCATGAGGGAAGGAAATTAAGATGGCTCAAGAGAAAATCGTTGTGGAAGCGGCGGCCCGCGCCAAGCGGGGCAAGAATGAAGCACGCCGATTGCGGGCGACCGGTAAGGTGCCGGCGGTGTTGTACGGCGGCAAAGGTAATGCCATCACGCTGGCGTTGAATGCCAAGCAACTAAGCGCGATATTCCGTTCCGAAAGCGGGCACAACACTTTGTTTCAAGTGGACCTGAGCGGCAAGCACGAACCGGCTATTTTGAAGGATTGGCTGGTGGATCCGGTCACGGGAAACCTGCTGCATGTGGACCTGCTGCGCGTGGCGATGGATGTGCGCATGCGCGTAAAAGTCCCCGTGCATACATTTGGCGAGCCTGCGGGTGTGAAGCAGCAAGGCGGCGTGTTTGAGATCGTGACGCGCGAAGTGGAAATCGAATGTTTGCCGGCGGAAATTCCGACGGAATTCAAGGCGGACGTGAGCGGCTTGATGTTGGGGCAGCAGCTGCGCGCCGGCGATCTGGCCATTCCTTCCAACCTGAAGCTGGTTACCGATCCGGAACGCGTACTCGCACACGTTGTGGCGCTGCGCGTCGAAGAAGAGAAGCCCGCGGATGCGGTGGCTGCGGATGCTGCGGCACCTGCGGAACCGGAAGTCATCAAGAAGGGCAAGAAGGAAGCGGAAGGCGAAGAGGGCGAGGAAGAAGCGGCCAAGCCGAAGGCTGTGGAGAAAAGCGACAAGGGCGAGAAGAAGAAGTAACACGCGGCGGCTAGCGCTGCGGGTTTCTTGGCCAAATGAGCTGCGAAGCTTTTTGCGGGAAATGCGGAGTGTATGCGGCTGATTGTTGGACTTGGCAATCCCGATCCGGAGTATCAGTGGACGCCGCACAATCTGGGATTCATGGTGGTAGATGAGCTGGCGAATCGAAATGGGATTCGCGTTTCGCGGCCGGAAGGCAAGGCGCTGGTCGGGCGGGGAAAGCTGGCGGGGGAAGATATACTGCTGGCAAAGCCGCAAACGTACATGAATCTCAGCGGCATTTCGGTGCTCGAGCTGCTGGAAAAGTACGGGCTGGGTCCGAGCGATTTGCTGGTGATGTGGGACGAAGCGCAGTTGCCGATGGGCACCATTCGCATCAGCGGCGACGGCAGCGCGGGCAGCCACAACGGTGCGAAGTCGGTGATCGGGTCGTTGGGAACGCCAGCATTTGTGCGATTGCGGCTTGGTTGCGCGCCCGAGCATGAGGTGAGCAGCCGCAAAGAGTACGTGCTGCGGCCGATGCGCAAGGCGGAGCTGGAAGTTGCGGCGGAGATGATCGCGGAAGCGGCCGACGCGGTGGAAATGATCGTAGCGCAGGGAATCGATGCGGCCATGAACAAGTACAACCGGCGCAAGGAACCGCCGGCGGAAGAAACGGAAACGGATAAATGAGTTTGCCGGGCGGCTGTCCGGAGAGAAGAGAAACGAGGGCAACATGGAAGAGCGGCTATACGATTTGATTTTTATTGCGCGGCCGGCGACGGCGGACGAAGACGTGAAGAAAGTGCTTTCGGTCATCGAGCACACCTGCACGGAAAAGGGCGGGAAGGTCGAGAAGGCGGAGACCTGGGGCACGCGCAAGCTGGCGTACAAAGTGGCCAAGCATCGCGAAGGAATGTACTACTACCAGCAGATTCGCACTTCGCATCCAGATTTGATCGCGGAACTTGAGCGGCGTTTGCGTGTGCAGGATACGGTCATCAAGTATCAGACGGTGCGGCTGGATGAAGATTTGAAGCGGCAGAAGAAGCTTATGGATCGGCGCGACAAACGCACCGCAAGGCGTCCACGCCGTGCCACGACTCCTGCTGCTCCGGCAGCTCCATCGGCACCACCGGCTGCGCCGGAGCATAGTGCACCGGCGAGCTAGTTTTTGAATTGATCGAGCTGCGCCTTTTTTAGAGATTGCGTTGCGGCTCAAATAGAAGATTTAGTCGAGATAGTTTTGGCGGTTCAAGTGAAAGGGTGGCAGGTATGGCAGAGGAACAGAAACAGGCAACGGCGCCGAGTGCACCTCCGCGGCGTGATGGCGGCGGTCACGGTGGCGGCCATAGCGGCGGCGGGCACAGTGGGGGAGGCCACAGCGGTGGCAGCCATGGCGGGCCGCGGCGGGAAGGCGGCGGACCGGGCGGCGCTGGTCCAGGCGGACCACGTCGTGGGAAGCGCCAATATTTTCGCAAGAAGAAGGTCTGCAAGTTTTGCGTGGAGAAGATGGACTTCATCGACTACAAGCGCGCGGACATTCTTTCCCAGTTTGTGCAGGAACGCGGCAAGATTTTGCCCCGGCGCATGACTGGGGTCTGCTCGCGGCACCAGCGTTGGTTGGGTGTGGCGATCAAGCGCGCAAGAAACATCGCGTTGCTGCCGTTCGCGGGAAGCGCGGCGGGGACACAGCAGCCTCGCGCAGTGGTAGCGCCGGTGGCGGGAGCTTCTGCGGGAACTTCGGCCGGTAGTCATGCCGCCGCGCCTGCAGCTGCGCCGACACCAGCGGCCACGACACCAACAGAAGTTTCCAGCGCATAAGAATTAATAATCGCGATCAGATCAGGACCACGAACAGGAGTGAAGAGAGCATATGCAAATTATTCTTCAGGAAGACATAGACAAGCTGGGGCATCGCGGCGAGGTCGTGACCGTAAAGCCCGGCTACGCGCGTAATTTTTTGTTGCCTCGCAAACTTGCGGTGGAAGCCAGCGCGGGTAATTTGAAGGCCATTGAAAAGATTCGCGCTTCGCTGGCGAAAAAGACGGCCACGGAAATGGAAGCTGCGCAAAAGCAAGCCGCTGCTCTGAATGGAGTGGAGCTGAGCTTTACGCGCAAGACCGGCGAAAACGACCAGCTATTCGGCTCGGTAACGACTGGCGATATTGCTGATGCGCTGGGAAGCAAGGGTTTTAAGATCGACAAACGGCAGATCCACACTGCGGAACCGATCAAAGCACTGGGAGATTTTCGCGCCACGGTGAAAGTTTTCCGGGATATTACCGCCGAAGTGAAAGTGCAGGTGCAGAAGGAAGGCCAACAGGCGTAATTTTATTTTTAGTTGCTCGACGAAAGAGGCACATTTAGATGTGCCTCTTTTTTTTATTAGAAAAAAGTTTTGCGCAACAAGATTCTTTGCTCGAAAAAGTTTTGCACAAAATTTTCGAAGCGATGCACAGGTTCAGATTGGATTGATGGTTGACGACGGTTTCAGTTCAGCACACAATGCGCTTCATTAAATTATTTCGGTGCGGTTCAAATCCGATCGAGTCGTAAGCGACCAACAACTCGAAAAATTTCTTTTCCTTGCCCCCCGGCCGGGAACATGCTACAAATTCGTCTAGGCGAAGATAAGGCGAAACGAGGCGCGTCCGAATTATGGCTGTTGACAGCACCCTAGAAAAACCACTGCCAAGCAATCTGGATGCCGAGCGTTCCGTTCTGGGCGCCATCTTAGTGGATAACAACGCGCTCAATCCCGCCGTCGAGCACTTACGCCCCGAAGATTTTTTCATGGAGCAGCATCGTCGCGTGTTCACGCAGATGATTGCGTTGGGCGAAAGCCAGCAGGCCATTGATCTCGTTACGCTGACGGAAGAACTGCATCGCCGCGGAGATCTGGAAGCTTCGGGTGGCGCGCCGTATCTTGCCGCACTGGCCGACGGCATGCCGCGGGTTTCAAACGTGGAGCATTACGCGCGCATCGTGAAAGAAAAAGCGATGCTGCGCAATTTGATTCACGCCACGCACAATATTCAGCAGCGCGCGTTTGAAGGCGAGGATGGCGCCGACGCCATTCTGGATAACGCGGAGTCGTCGATTTTTGCGCTGGCGGAAGATCGCGTGCGCGCCGGGTTGATTCCGGTGAAGGACATCGTTCGCGACAATTTCGAGCGCCTCGAAAGAATTTTTCGCGAAGGTAAGAGCATCACCGGGGTAGCTACCGGTTACGGGGAGCTGGATAAGCTGACCTCGGGGCTGCAGCCGTCAGAATTGCTGATTCTTGCGGCGCGTCCATCACAGGGGAAGACGGCTCTGGCGTTGAACCTGGCGGAAAATATTTCCATTCGCGCGGGGCACCCGGCGGCCATCTTCAGCCTGGAAATGTCGAAGGAATCGCTGCTGCAGCGCCTGGTGGCTTCGGTGGCGCAGATTGACGCGCACAAATTCCGCACCGGGCATTTGAGCAAGGAAGATTGGCGGCGCATGACCGAGGCGCTGGGCGTAATTTCCGCGGCGCCGCTGTGGATTGACGATGCGGGCTCCATCAGCGTGCTGGAGATCGGAGCGAAAGCGCGGCGGCTGAAGCGGGACAAGGGGCTTTCGCTGTTGATCGTGGATTACCTGCAGCTGATCACCGCGCGGGGCCGCTTCTCGAATCGCAATGAGGAAGTAGCCAGCATTTCGCGTGCGCTGAAGGGACTGGCGAAGGAGTTGCAGATTCCGGTGCTGGTGCTTAGCCAGTTGACGCGCGCGCCGGAACGTGATGATCGCGGGCCGCAGCTTTCCGATTTGCGCGAGTCGGGCGCCATCGAGCAAGACGCTGACGTGGTTATGTTCATCTACCGGCCGCACTTTTTTAAGCAGGGAGCTACGCCGGAAGAGCGGGAAGAAACGGAGCTTAAGATTGCTAAACAGCGCAATGGACCGACCGAAAGCGTGAAATTCGTTTTTCGCAGCCGGCTGACGCGGTTTGAAGAAGCTGCGCCGGACGCGTTTTCACAATTTGCCGCCGACGATATGTAGTTTGTTATGAGTTGATATGTAAGGATGGACACGGCGCGGCCTGCGAGCCACGCAAATCGATACGATTGCGACGCAGGCGTTGAAACGGCCCTTTTTGGCCTGAAGCGCCAAGTCCTTTCCGTATATCGCGTTAGCTAAATTCAGCCTGCCTTCGGCCGTTCTCCAGATAGCGGCACGTAACGTGCCTGTACGTGAGTGCAGTTGCCCACTGTTGTCATTCACGCGGCAGGTTTTCAGGCGTAAAACCACCCCCGCCGCGTGAATGACGTACACTAAATTTCCCTGGAATAAACATGGCGCGCGCACCGAAAAATCCCACGACCCTGAATATGAGACCCGTTTGGGCGGATGTTTCGCTTCCGGCACTCATACACAATTTCGAATCGATTCGCTCCTACGTGAATCCGCGAAGTGAAAAGCGGCGTACACCGCGGCAAGTGCTGTGCATCGTGAAAGGTAACGCGTATGGCCATGGGGGGCCGCCCGTGACCAAAGCCCTGGAAAAAGCCGGGGCGGACTGGTTTGGCGTGACTTGCACAGAAGAAGGCATCGCGCTACGCAAGGCTGGCGTACGCAAACCAATTTTGATCCTGACCAGCTTTGTGCCCGGTGAAGAAAAGCGATTGCTGGAACACAATTTGACGGCAGTGATTCATCGCTGCGAACAATTGTCACAGTTGGAAAGCGCAGCGTCACGGCGCGGGAAGAAAAAAGTTTCGTTTCATCTGAAAATCGATTCGGGGATGAATCGCCTGGGCATAGTGCCGTCGAGCGTGGATTGCTTTGCGCGGCAACTGGCTAAATCGCAGCACCTGCAGCTGAGCGGCGTGATGACGCATTTTGCGTCCTCGGAAGCGTTTTCCGATACGGTGGCGGGGCGGCAAACCCGCGAGCAAGAGGAACGGTTTTTTGCGGCGCTGGAGCGCTTGCGCGCGCTGGGGATCGATCCCGGAATTATCCATCTGGCGAATAGCGCAGCGATCGTGACGCGTCCGGAAACGTGGGCGGACATGGTGCGCCCTGGCGTGATTCTGTATGGTTACCACCCCGGATACGAGCCTGTGGAGCGGCGACTGGAAATCGAGAGGCAGCTGCCGCTTGAGGCAGTGATGAGTTTGCGCGCGCGGATTATCAGCTTGCGAGATGTGCCCGCGGGTGCGGGCGTTGGTTACGGCGCAAGTTTTGTGGCACAGCGGCCTTCACGCATCGCGGTACTGGCAGCAGGATATGGCGACGGCATTCATCGCGGGTTGAGCAACCGCGGTAAGGTGCTGATTCGCGGAGTGCTCGCGCCGATGGTGGGAATTATTTCCATGGATGTCACCATGATCGATGTTACGGCGGTAGCGGGAGTTGAGATCGGCGACACCGCAACCATTTATGGAACGGACGGGAGATTCAGTTATCCCGCGCATTTGGTGGCACGCAGTGTGGGCACGGTGACCTCTGATCTGTTGTGCGCAGTGAGCCAGCGAGTTCCGCGTTTTTATCTGCCTTGATCGTTATATTCAGTTAATTGACAATTCTTATCACTAGTTGGTAATGTGCCGCATCGTTGGGATTCTTGTCATGAATGTGTGGCTGCTTAACATTCATGCAGATTTCCTATCGGGGCGATTAAGATTTTTCAGCACTAGAGCATCGATATCACCTTGACCTGCTGCGGATGACAGAGTATATAAGCGCTACGGATTCGCCACAGGGGCGAGGGCAGGTGAATCTGAGGTCGTAGCGAATTCGCCGGTCTGACTTACGATGTTCGTTGGAATGTTTTCTCACAACCATTGCGCATGAACCGGAAAACTCCAAGTAGCAGGCCGCGTTCGTCGCTTTCATCAGTTGCGCCGCCAATGCGTGCCCCCGAAAACCGCGCAGCCCCGCAATTTGATTCCGCAGCGACCACTGATCTAGCGGACGCTTCCAAATCCAAACCGTCGACGCATTGGGAGTTTTGGATTTTACGCAGCCTGTTTACCGTCTTGATCGGGGTGCTTTGCTATGCCTTCGCGCCGTCTGGTTTGCGTGGCAGCGCTGCGGGCGTTGGTTTGTTGCTGGCGCTGGTTATTGTGCTTGCGGAGTACCGGCTGGCGTACGCGAGCATTGGCGGATTGATCGGCGGAGCCTGCGGGGCCCTCGCGGGAATGAGTGCGGCGTTGTTGCTGACGTTAATCATTTCGCGTACCTCCCAGCCACCTTCCACCAAGACGTTTCTGGATTTTATCTCCCTACTGGCCTTCAGTTATCTGGGGATGGTGACTGGGTTTCGTTGCGGCGAGCACTGGCGTGTTCCGCCGCGCAAAGCGAAAGCGAGCAGCGAGAGTCCCGCAAACGAATTGATGAAATTGCTGGATACCAGCGTGCTTATCGACGGCCGCATCGCCGAGATTTGCGAGGCACAATTTCTGGATGGGGTGCTGGCGGTGCCGCAATTTGTGCTGCATGAATTGCAGCTGGTGGCCGATTCTTCCGATCCGTTGAAGCGGCAACGCGGGCGGCGCGGGCTGGAAGTGTTGCAGAGAATTCAGAAAATGCCGCAGGTTCAAGTGCGCGTGGTGGATGACGATTTTCCGCATGCCGCTGATGTAGACCACAAGCTGATTGAACTGGCGCGGCGCACGGGAGCGAAAATCGTAACGAATGATTTTAATTTGAACAAAGTGGCCACGGTGCAGGGATTTTCCGTGCTGAACGTGAATGAGTTGGCCAATGCTCTGAAGCCGGCGGTGCTCCCGGGCGAAACGATGCATGTTCTTATTCAGCGCGAGGGCAAGGAAGCCATGCAAGGAGTGGCATATTTGAGCGACGGCACCATGGTGGTAGTCGACGGCGCGCGGCGCATGATCAACAAAACTGTGGATATTATTGTGACCTCGGTGCACCAGACGACGGCAGGCAAGATGATTTTTGGCCGCGTGGATGAGCGTGTCGAGCCAGTCGGTCCTTATGCGCGAGCGGCAGCAGCAGGGCGCGGGGTCGCCGGTAATTCGACGGCATCGTATAGCGTGGGCTCCACTGCGGCGCGAGAAGAGGAAAATAATCGCGCGACTGATAGCAATCTTGGCGACGGTAGAGCTGCTGACCAGAATTCTGCGGGGACGTCCCCGCAAACGGAAGTCGAATAGCGCTTAGTTACCCCGAAAGCGTCAAAGAACCCCGCAACATTGCACTCGGTATATAATTATCCGTTCATCGGATCATTCATCGGATAGACGGGCCACACACTTTCAAACGATAAAATGGGACGAATCACTGCCATTCTTCCGGCTTCGGGACTGGGTACGCGCATGGGCGCGGAGACGCCCAAGCAATTTCTGGAGCTCGACGGAACGCCGATCGTCATTCACAGTCTGCGGCGGATTGCGGCTTGCCCGCTGGTCACGGACATTATTGTGGCTACGCGCGCGGATATAATGGAGTCGCTGCAAACTACGATTAGCGCGGAAAAGTTTTCCCAATCTGTGCGCATGGTGCGCGGGGGAGATTCGCGGCAGGATTCCGTGGCGCAGGCGCTCCGCGAAGTGTCTGCGGACACTGAAATCATATTGGTGCACGATGCGGTGCGGCCTTTTGTTACCGTGGACCAAATCACGCGGGTGATCGAAGAAGCGCGGAAGTGCGAAGCGGCGATTCTGGGCATTCCTGCGATGGATACGGTGAAGGAAGTGAAGCGGGCCAGTTTGCCGGAAGATGTGGCGCTGATTATCGGGACCATTCCGCGCGAGCGGGTGGTGCTGGCGCAAACGCCGCAGGCGTTTTCCGCGAAACTTTTGAAGGAGGCGTTTGCGCGGGCGGAGGTTGACGGAGTGAATGC
>Ga0210384_10003317_pt1 | contig 18735 bp, 17 predicted proteins | sample IncBWH2MmetaG_FD_160574 | JGI IMG/M metagenome (GOLD analysis project Ga0210384, IMG submission 160574) | Forest soil microbial communities from Barre Woods Harvard Forest LTER site, Petersham, Massachusetts, United States - Inc-BW-H-2-M | ecosystem: Environmental > Terrestrial > Soil >...
CAATGAGCGGCCCAAAGCGCATACATTCGTTCCGGGGTGTGCCCTCCGGCGAGGGCAACGGCGCAGCGGCCGCGCGCGGCGACAGACTCCGAAAGAATGCGGAGGATTTCTCCGACGGCGGCTCGGCTGAGGGCCGTCAGATCGGGATAGACTCGAGCGTCGAGTTTCATCGGGCGAAGGACAGTCCTATTCACCGTCCGCGGTGAATCCCAAGCGGGCAAGTTCATCGCGCAATTGCGGTGCGCTCTGGAATTGAATGGTACGCATGCCGAGCTCGCGGGCGCATTCGAGGTTTAAATCGCGATCGTCAATCATGACGCAGGCTTCCGGCTTTTGCTGCGTAATCTGGAGCGCACGACGATAGATTTCCGGGTCCGGCTTGCGCAGGCCGAGATAGCACGAGCTGAAGAACGATTCAAAATAATCACGCAGGCGGAATTGCGTGATGCGGTATTCGTTGATTTCTCGCGATTCGTTGTTGAGCGCAGCCATGCTGCAGCGACGCGTGCGTCCAAGTTGGGCGAGCAATTCGAGCGATTCGGGCATTGGTTGCGATTGCGAGAACATGAAGGACTTGAATTCTTCTGTTGTGAATGGTCGCGGGCGGTAAAAGACAGTGCGCTGCAGGTACTGATCAAGCGTGGCCTCGCCAGTCTCGAAGGCGTTCAGCATGAGTTCATGGCGATCCGAGAAATCCTCCCAGTCCATATGGAAATGCTCGACGGCTTTCTTGCGTGAGGCGCGATCCCAACCGTTTGTGAGAATTACACCTCCATTGTCCCAGAAGAGCATCTCGATTGCGGCCATACGGTCCTCGATTCAAGCTTTGCACGCGGCCCTTCCGCGCAAGATCGAAAGGGGCCAATATTATGCTCGTTAGCGAGCGCCATCCCAAGCACAATTGGGGATGGCCCGACTAGGTAAGGCGGGCATGGTCAAGCCAACGAACACGCGAGCACCCGGAAAGAAAAAGCTCACGATTTTTACGGTCGGCCATTCCACGCGGCCGCTCGATGAGTTTATCGAATTATTGCGGGCGAACGGAGTGAAACGGGTTATCGACATCCGCACAATTCCTCGCTCGCGCCACAACCCGCAATTCAACCGAGATACACTCGGACCCGCTTTGCGGAGCTCTAGCATCGCCTACGTGAACTTGAAAAAGCTCGGCGGGCTGCGCCGGGCGAAAGCAGACTCGGCAAATCTCGGGTGGCACAACACCAGCTTTCGCGGTTTCGCAGATTACATGCAGACAGCGGAGTTTGAAGCAGGTCTTGCACGCGCCATAAAACTCGCAGAAACCAAGTTGAGTGCACTGATGTGCGCCGAAGCAGTCCCGTGGCGGTGCCACCGTTCGCTCATTGCCGATGCCCTGGTGGCTCGCGGAATAGAGGTTCGGGACATCATCGGAGACTCGCAACCAAGACGCCACAGACTCACACCGTTTGCCCGCGTGCGTGGAACGCACGTCACATATCCAACCGACAAGCCACGCACGCGTTGAAATTCCTACTCGGTAAAATATTCAACTATTTTTCCGCGCCGCTGGCCTTAGCCGCCGCAGCGGGCATTGTGGGCGCTCCGGTAGCATGCGCCGGAGTCCACGGCCGGACAATTGCGCCTCCGGCAATCATGGACTGGAGCGCATCGCTGAAGAAAATGTAAGGATGCGCTGGCTCGAGTGCGCTCACTTCATCGAGGCGCTTTCGCGATTCCGCGGGAATGGCGAAGTCGAGTGAAGCAAGATTGTCGTCGAGTTGAGCAATTTTTGTGGCGCCGATTATTGTGGAGGTGATGCCAGGCTGCGTGGCAACCCAATTGAGAGCCACCTGGGCGGGAGACTTGCCGATTTGCTTCGCGACTTCGACAAGGCGCTCGACGATGCGCCAGTTGCGGTCGGTGAATTTCTGGAAGACGGGATTTGGCTGGCCCTTAGTTTTTTCGAGCCGTCCATCTCCCGAGCCGCTGCTTCCCTCCCGCTTGTATTTGCCGCTGAGCAGGCCGCTGGCGAGGGGGCTCCAGGGACAAATGCCGATTCCCAGTTCCTGCGAGACAGGAACATGCTCACGCTCGATATTGCGTTCGACGAGCGAGTATTCCAATTGCAGCGCAATCAGGCGCTCTTTACCCTCTTTTTCCGCCAGGGTCTGAGCGCGGGCCACATACCAGGCCGGAGTGTCGGAAAATCCATAGTGACGCACCTTTCCCTCGCGCACTAAATCGTTGAAGGTGGAAATGACCTCCTCAACGGGCGTGACCGTGTCCCAGGCGTGGAGCCAATAGAGATCAATGAAGTCTGTCTTCAAGCGACGGAGAGAGCCTTCGAGGGCGCGGTAGATGTTCTTACGGCCATTGCCCCCGGCATTGGGATTTCCAGCCTGGGCATTAAAAGTGAATTTTGTGGCGATGACGAGGCGGTCGCGCACCTTTGCTTCCGAGACGAATTTTCCTACCAGTTCTTCGCTGTGCCCGCCGGTGTAGCCGTCGGCGGTGTCGAGGAAATTCCCGCCGCGTTCGAGGTAGCGGTCAAAAATGGCGCGAGAATCTTTTTCTTCATTGCCCCAGCCCCACTCCGTGCCAAACGTCATCGTACCGAGCGAAAGCGGGCTGACTTTCAAACCTGACCGTCCCAGGGTGACGTAATCCTGAAAGCTCATAGAACTCCTCCAATGCGAGATTGGATGCTGCACCACGCGGATTCGATTCCGAGATGGAAAGTCGCCGGACTCACGAACAGATGGTACCAACGAGGAGCTAGGAGGCCAAGTCTGCGAGGAGTGTGGCGCGAAGGAGAGATTGGTGCTGAGGCGTGAGCTTGGCACGGCCGGCGGTTAGGTAAAAAACGTCAATGGCGGTTTGACCTTCGGTCTCAATCAGGGCGATCTCGATATTGCAGTGCTGCCGCGAGAACTGCGAACTGATGCGATGGAGCAGGCCGGGCTGATCCTGCGCGATCACTTCAACCAGTGTGCTGTGCGCGGAGCAAGCGTCGTCGAATTCAATGCGAGTGTCCACTCTTATCTTCGTCGGTCGATGTTTATCCGAACGCAAACGGTCTCGGAGCATTTTGGAAAGGTCAACCCTGCCCAAGAGGACGTCGTGGATATTGGCTTTGAAACGCTCCCATTCGGGAAGATTTAATTCAAGGGTGCGGAAGCGGTCGGTGAAATAAAAAGTGTCAACGACAGTTCCGGCTTGATTTGAAAAGGCCGCAGCTTTGACGATATTCATTCCCCAAGCGGCAAGAACGCCAGCCATGGTGGCGAAGAGATTTGGGCGGTCGGCGGTGATGAGCGTCAACTCGAACCAATGACGGCCCCGGCGAAGGCCGAGTTGGACGGGATTCTCGTCGAGGCGGCCAGCCATTTCCAAATGGCCGAGAACTTCTCCGGCGGGATGAGTGAGCAGATACCTGCGCGGCAAGCCTTCCAGGAAACTTTGCAGTCGCTTTCCCGCGGCGGGCGCGAGAGTGCGCAGATGTTCCATGACCTCGTCATGGGTGTCGGCGGCCAGGCGGTCGTCGAGAGTGCGGTCGAGATAATTGGAGGTAGCGATATAGAGTTGCCAGATATTTTCGGCTTTCCAGGGAGTGAGAGCTTCGGGATTGACGGCTTTGATGTCCGCGTAAGTGAGGAGTGAGAGCATTTTCAATCGCTCGGGCGTGCCAACTTTTTCCGCGAAAGAGCGGACTGTCTGCGGATCGAAAATGTCGCGGCGAAGAGCTGCGCTCATATCAAGGTGCGAGCCGATGAGGAAGAGCACGGTTTCGCGGTCGGGCGGATCGAGGTCGAGGCGAGCGAGAGCGTCGGCTGCGATGAGAACGCTGGCGCCGACATGGTTATCGGTTTTCGCGCCCTTGCCGGTGTCGTGGAGCAAAAGGGCGAGATATAGAAGATCAGGCTGTTCGAGCTCTTCGAGGAGTTCGGCGTAGCGCTGGTCCCACTTGGATTGCGACTGGCGAAGGGCGTGAAGATTCTCTATGGCCACGAAGGTGTGCTCATCCACAGTGAAGCGATGGGAATAATCGCGAACCACAAGCGCGTCGATGGATTGGAGCTCGGGCAAAAACAGCGTGAGGAGGCGGAGTGCGTGCATAGAGCGAAGCGCGTCGGCTGCATGCGGCGCGATCAGAATATCCTGCAGCAGGTGCCATAGCTCGGCACCTTTCGGTAGTTCGGAGGAAAGCGAGGGGAGCGCCCGCGAAATCTGGGACTCGGTTGTGGAACTGAAAATCAAACCGTGGCGCGCCATGAAACGAAAAGAGCGGAGGAACAGATAAAAATCGCTGATTACATCGGGCTGGCGAAAAAAGACCAGATTGCCGACCACAGAGAATTCATCGTTCGATAGCCGCGAGCGGATGCTCTGAAACTGGCGGTAGAGTGAGGGACGCGCGGTGGGCAGTTCTTCGAGGAGCTGCGCGCAAATGCGATTGATGTTTCGGGCGTGGCCGAAATAAATACGCATCCAGTCCGAGGGGGTGGGCTCGACGGACTGCGAGACACCGATTTTTCGAGTGGCCGCTTCTTCCTGGGCGTCCCAGGCGAGTGAATTGTCGTCACGGCCGTGGCGGAAATGAAGGAAGCAGCGGACCGCCAGGAGGAATTCGAGCGCGGCATTCAGGGGCTCGCGCGCAGAGGCGGGCAAGGGAGTTTTTTCGGCAGGCCAGGCGCGGAGAGATTCCATGGCGGAAATGAGGGCGAGCCAGCAGGCTACGTTGTAATCGCGAAGGCCGCCGGGACCGTCTTTCACATTGGGCTCTAGATGGAAAACAGTGCGACCAAATTTCGCGTGGCGGCTGCGCGTGAGTTCTGCAAGATGTCTGATTATCAGTGGAGCGTAGCGGAGGACGAGGCGGCGAACGATAGTGTCGTGCAGTCGCGTGAAGAGAGCGCGGTCTCCCGCGAGGTAGCGGCAATCCAGCAGAGAGATGGTGAATTCAACATTGTCCGGATCGAAGCGATCGCATTCAGCGAGATCGCGCGTGGCGGGGCTGAGCTTGAGGCGGAGATCCCACAACTCCTGAGAAAATGTGCGGGTCGAGGATTTCAGCTTTTCGTCGGCAGCGTCGGCGGCGTGCAGAAATAAAAGATCCACGTCAGAGTACGGGAAGAGTGTGGCGCGCCCGAATCCGCCGAGAGCAATGAGGGCAAAATCGGGTGGGCCGTCCTGGTGGGGGGAGATGAACTCGTTCCAGAGGCGACGCGCGATGGACTCGACGAGCTCGGTGCGTCCGCGGACGGCGGCATGGCCGTCGCCCGAAGTGAAGAAGTCCTGCTGGAGACGCACGAATTCTTTCGTGTAGAGTTCGCGGAGTTCAGCAGCTAGCGGAAGTTTCGCAGGCATCTATATGCGCCAGGGACTTCACAATGGGCCGCATGGGATGAGCGGAGCCGGTGTGCGCAGGCATAGGTGTGCTGGCGCCAATGTGGCGGCGAATGTCAGAGGGCGCTCTCGCCTCGCTCATCATTGCGAATCCTGACGGCATCGTCCACTCTTGTGAGAAAAATTTTTCCGTCACCAATTTTTCCCGTGCGTGCGGCGTTAACGATAGCCTCCACAGATTTTTCTACCAGCTCGTCGGCGAGAACCATTTCGATCTTGATTTTGGGGATCAAGTCCACGGTGTATTCGCGGCCGCGATAAACCTCGGTGTGACCTTTCTGGCGGCCATGACCGCGGACTTCAAGGACGGTCATGCCTTCGACGCCGATTTCGTGGAGTGCGTCTTTCACAGCGTCAAATTTGGAGGTTTGAATTATCGCTTCTACTTTAGTCATATTCGTTCATCTCGAAAGAAATCTGCCGCGGGTTACGCGGATGTGTCCCAGTAATACCCCTCTTCGCCGTGTTGCGAAAGGTCCAAGCCCTGAGTTTCCTGGTCTTCAGTAACGCGCAGGCCGACGAGCTTGTCCACGATTTTCAGAATGATGAGCGTACCCACTATCGCGAGAATCCAGGCAATTGCGACGCCCACAAGCTGATTAAACAGTTGGTGCGCGTTGCCTTCCACCAAGCCGGAGGGGAGAACTTTGCCATTGGGGTCGGTGAAAATGGGATTGACGGCGCTGGTGGCAAAAATTCCGGTGAGAAGGGCGCCGATGGTGCCGCCGGCGCCGTGAACTCCGAACGCGTCGAGGGAATCATCGTAGCCAAAGCGGGATTTTACTCTTGTGACCATCAGGAAGCAGCAGACGCCGGCAATGAAGCCGATAACCAGAGCCGCTCGTGGCCCGACGAAGCCTGCAGCGGGAGTAATAGCGACAAGTCCGGCCACGGCGCCTGAGACTGCGCCGAGTACGCTGGGTTTGCCGTTGCGCAGCCATTCGGCGGCGCTCCAACCGAGTGTCGCAGCAGCCGCGCCGAAATGAGTCGCCACAAAAGCGCTGGTGGCGAGACTGCCCGCGGCGAGTGCGCTGCCTGCGTTGAAACCGAACCAGCCGACCCACAACAGACATGCGCCGATAAAGCTGAGGACTACGCTGTGCGGCGGCATAGCAAGTTTGGGATATCCGAGGCGCTTGCCGAGATAGAGTGCGCAGACGAGTGCAGAGACGCCGGAGGTGATGTGGACTACTGTGCCACCGGCGAAATCAAGCGTCGGGAATCGGCCACCGAGCGAAGCGTTAAGCAGGCCGCCCTTCCCCCAAACCATGTGAGCCATGGGATCGTAAATGAAAAGCGACCAGAGAATGAGATATAGGAGCATGGCAGAGAATTTCATGCGTTCGGCAAAGGCGCCCGTGATGAGCGCAGGTGTGATGATGGCGAACATCAGTTGATAGATCATGAAAGTTTCCGCGGGAATAGTGGCGGCGTAATCGGAGTCGGGCTGCAGGCCTACGTGGTGCAGGAGGAAGTTGTGGAAGCCGCCGAAGAAACTGTTGCCCGGGCCGAAGGCGATGCTGTAGCCGACGATGGCCCAGAGCACGGTGATGACCGCCATCATGGCGAAGCTTTGCATCATGGTTGCCAAAACGTTCTTCTTGCGAACCAAGCCACCGTAGAAGAGCGCGAGGCCGGGACCGGTCATCATGAGCACCAGTGCGGAGCTGGTGAGCATCCAGGCGTTGTCCGCGGCGCTTTTTGCAGCAGCGGCTTGCTGTTCGAGAGCCGCGGTGCGCTGGGATTGGGTGATGGGGGCCGACGCCGGGGAATTTTGAGCGATAATTTCTTGAGAACCGAGACAGAAAAGAAAGAGGAGAAGTGCTGACCGCGGGACCAGGTGTTTGAGGGTCAATGCCTGTTTATCTCCGACGGCGCCATCGAATTGGGAACGCGACAATTTACTCGCCGGGGCCAGTTCAAGGAAATCCAAATTTTTTATCATCCTTATCAGCAATATTTATTCGCATATCTGGCAAAGATACGACTGAATGCCAGCAATGTGGCTGCATGGTAAGAAATCCCCCGGGCAATGGGGATGAAGGCGGGGCCACGGGCGTGCAATTTTAGCGAGTGTGAGAGTATGATATGCGCCTGCATCCCCGCAGGTTGGAGCCGAAGAGGCCTCTCATGAATCACCGTTTCACCATTGGCGTTGAGGAAGAGTTTCAAATCATCGATCCGGCTACGGGTGAGCTGCGCTCGCATGTCACCAACCTGGTGGAGGCAAGTTCGTCTCGACTGGGCGAGCAGGTGAAGCCCGAGCTGCATCAGTCCATCATCGAAATTGGCACCAAGATTTGCGGAGACGTGGGGGAGCTGAGTTACGAATTGCGGCGCATCCGTGGCGAACTGGTGCGCGCGGCGGAACGGGTGGGGCTCGAAGTAGCAGCGGCCGGGACGCATCCCTTTTCAAGCTGGATCGATCAGGTAATCACACCCGGGGAACGCTACAAGAATATCGTTGAAGAGCTGCAGCAATTGGCGCGCTCGCTGCTGATTTTCGGAATGCACGTGCACGTGGCGGTGCCCGATCGCACCACCATGATTGATTTGATGAACATGGCGCGATATTTTCTGCCGCACTTGCTGGCACTCTCAACCAGCTCGCCGTTTTGGATGGGGCGGAATACCGGATTGAAATCATTCCGCACCACGGTGTTCCGGCGGTTTCCGCGAACTGGGATTCCGGACCACTTCAATTCATGGAGCGAGTACGAGGATTACATCAATTTGCTAGTGCGCCTGCATTGCATTGATAACGCCAAGAAAATCTGGTGGGATGTGCGGCCGCATCCGACATTCGGAACGCTGGAATTCCGCATTTTTGATGTAGTCACGCGAGTGGACGAGGCCGTGGCGATCGCGGCGTTGACGCAGGCCATCGTGGTGAAGCTACACCGGCTGTACACACGCAACATGGGATTCCGGATGTACCCACGCGCGCTGATCGAAGAAAACAAGTGGCGCGCAGCGCGATGGGGCGTCGAAGGAAACATGATTGATTTCGGCAAGCAGGCCGAAGTGCCCATGCGCGAATTAGGCGAGGAGTTGCTCGCGTTCGTGGACGACGTGGTGGACGACCTAGGGAGCCGCGAGGCCGTGCGGCCCATTCACAGGATACTTCGCGATGGCACAAGCGCCGAACGACAATTGAGAGTGTATGCAAAATCAGGAGATTTGAAAGCAGTGGTGCAACACATCGTGGCGGAAACGCGAAACGGGGTGGTGGAGCAGGCGTCATCCGCAGGTGGCGCGCTCGCGCCGTAATGCCGTTAGTGCTCAACGCGGGACAGAAGGAGCGAACAAAATGAAGGTGGGAATATTGTGCGGGCGCGAATACAGCTTCCCGCCAGCGTTCATCGAGAAAGTAAATGAACTCGGGGCTGCAAAGGGTATTACGGCTGAATTCGTGAAGTTGGGCGGGACGCGCATGGGTGAGCCAGCGGAATATCGCGTGATCGTGGACCGCATCTCCCACGAAGTGGACTATTACCGCGGCTATTTGAAGCACGCAGTGCTGCAAGGCACCTATGTGATCAACAATCCGTTCTGGTGGACGGCGGACGACAAGTTTTTCAACTATACCCTGGCTGCAAAGCTGGGAGTGGCCGTTCCGAAAACTGTCCTGCTGCCGCAGAAATCCTATCCAGCCGATGTGGACATCAATTCCGAATCCCTGCGCAACCTGAAATACCCCGTGGATTGGGACGGGCTGCTGGATTACGTGGGGCGGCCGGCAATACTGAAGCCATTTTCCGGTGGCGGGTGGAAGCACGTTTACAAGGTGAACAACCGCGAGGAGCTGCTGGCGGCATACGACGGCACGGGGCCGTATTGTATGACGCTACAGGAATTCATCGATTTCAAGGAGTATGTGCGCTGCTTCACGTTTGGCAAGATGGACATCTTGCCGGTAGCTTACGATCCAAAGGAACGGCGCTACTTGGTGAAGCACGATTATCTGCCGGCGGAATTGGGCGCGCGCGTGGTCCGCGATGCGCAGACGATCAATCAGGCCTTGGGCTACGAAATGAATACCATAGAGTTTGCAGTGAAGGATGGGATTCCCTACGCCATTGATTTCTTGAATCCGGCACCGGATTTCGAGCGCGACCGGATCACGGAATTCTATTTCACGACAGTGGTGGAGCGCATGGCGAAACTGGTAGTTGACCGCGCGCTGCACGGGACACCGAGCAATCCCTGGCCGCGTTGGGAGGAGATGTTGGGTGTGGGAGCAACTTCCGGTTTTACGGGCGCACCGTCGAAGTCGCGCGCGGGGGCGAAGGGCGCATGACTGGTGGTTCGGTGCAGCCCTCCCGAAGTTTGGCTTCGCCAGTGGACGCTTGGCATGCGCTCCTGCGTGCTGACGTTGAGCTGACTCCAGCCTTTTGTTCCGAACTCGCCGGGCAGATGCGCGCCAAGCGACTCACTTTCGGCGACCGTGTCCACTGCCCTTTTCTTCGTCCGTTTTTCATTTCTGAGCCTGAAGAAGCGCGCGTGCGCCCCGTGGCAGAAACGATTGCGGTGCTGGGCGAGCGCGTGGTGGAGGCTGCGCTTGCTTCACGCGAGCTTCTCGCGCAGGTGGGCTTAAGCGAGGAGGAAGAGCGGCTGGCACGGATCGAGCCTGGATACAAGACCGCAAGCACTGCTTCTCGCCTGGATGCATTCTTACTACCGGATTCGCTGCAATTCGCGGAGTACAACGCTGAATCCCCTGCCGGCCTGGGCTATGCGGAGACACTGGCGGAGGTGTTTCGCGGCCTGCCGATCATGGCGCGCTTCGAGGAACGTTTTCGCGTGGAGTCCTACCCGCTTTCGTCCGCCATCCTGGATGCGCTGCTTGCGAGCTATCGCGACTGGGGAGGGACTTCCGCGAAACCGCTGATCGCGATTGTAGATTGGCGCGAAGTCCCTACCTGGAGTGAGTTTCAAATTCTGCGTGAGCGGTTCGAGGCGGGAGGAAACCCAGCGCTGGTGTGCGACCCGCGGGATCTTGTATTCGATGGCAGGACACTCTCCGCACAAGGTCGGAAAATTGATCTGGTATATCGGCGCGTGCTGATTAACGACATTGTTTCGAATCCCGCGGAGTGCAAGGCTCTAGTGGATGCCTACGAATCCGGTGCAGTTTGCGTGGCCAATACTTTTCGCTGCAAGATTCCGCACAAGAAGGCTTTTTTTGCTGTCCTGACCGACGAGCGGAATTCAAAACTGTTCAGCGCCGCCGAACAGGCGTTGATACGGAGGCATGTGCCTTGGACTCGGCGATTGCAAGATACACGAACAACACGCAATGGCGAATCGCTGGAGCTATTGAAATATGTGCGCGCGAACCGCGAGAATTTTGTGATGAAGCCGAACGATGAGTATGGGGGCACGGGCGTCACGCTGGGCTGGGAGACGGAATCGGCGGCTTGGGATGCGGGGATTCAAAAGGCGCTGGCCGAACCGGATAAGGCCTGGGTGGTGCAAGAGCGAATCAACGTACGGCGCGAGATTTTTCCTTTTGCGGATTCACAGGGCAATGTGAAGATGCGCGACATGCTCGTGGATTTCGCGCCTTATCTTTTCCGCGGGCGGCTGGCCGGGTATTTGTGCCGGCTCAGCGCTACGGGACTGGCGAATGTGACATCGGGTGGCGGACAGGTGCCGGCATTTCGGGTGAGTCCGCGCACATGATGGTCTTTGCAATGTGACACGCGCGAGGAGGTCAGGGTAAACTAGATGGTCGAAGCTATGGACACAGACACATTAAATCCAGCGCTCCTCCCCGGAGCGCGCAACGCGATTGAAACCTGCCTGGCAATTCTTCCCGGCGAAACAGTAGCTCTGATCTTCGATGAAGCGAGTGAGGAGGTAGCTGCAAGTCTGAGGCAAGCAATCGAAGACCGGAATGCGATCGCGACCGCGTTGAGGATCGAAGATTACACTACGCGACCGGCGAGATCCGCACCGCGGGAAATACTTGCCGCTCTCGAGACCGCCGATGCCGGAATTTTGTGCATGCAGCCGCTCGAGGGCGAGCTGGGCGCGCGAAGGGATATTGTGGGCGTGGTGGAGCGGCGTCAGATTCGCTATGCGCACATGGTAGGCGTGACGCCGGAAATTATGCAGCAGGGCATGCGCGCGGATTACCGATTGGTGGACAAATTGAGCGAGCGACTTCGAAGCCGGATGCCTTCGGCGAGATCGCTCACGGTGCGGACAGACGCAGGCACGTCTCTGGTTGCGAGCTTCGATGCATCGCTCGATTGGGTGAAAACCAGCGGCTTGATCAGCCGGCGATACTGGTCGAATCTTCCTGCCGGCGAGGTTTTCACCACTCCGGCGCGCGTGGACGGAACATTTGTGTGCGACGGAACGGCGGGCGATCACTTCTGCGGGAAGTATGGTGATCTGCAGCGGACTCCGCTGGTGGTTGAGATTCGCGACGCGAAAATGGTGAAGGCCGCATGCGCGCGCAAGGACCTGGAAAAAGAATTCTGGAGTTATTGCCACACGGACGAAAACAGCGACCGGATTGGCGAACTTGCGTTCGGCACAAACCTCAGCCTTTCCGACATGATCGGCGTGCTGCTGCAGGATGAAAAACTTCCAGGAGTTCACATCGCATTCGGCGATCCTTACGGAAGCCAGACACATGCGCCGTGGAGCTCACGGACGCATGTAGATTTACTGGCGCGGCGATGCGACGTGTGGATTGATGAAGAACAAGTGATTGCGAAAGGGCGGTACATCCTCGAGCGATTCGGGCTGGAGGGAGCGCAGCCTGCGTAGTTGAATTAAAAAAGCCGAGTGATGTACTGCCGCATTTGATTTTTCCAGTAGGGCCAATCGTGGCCGCCCTCAGGTCCCCAATCGTCCAGGTGATGCGCAATTCCTCTGCTGGCTAAAATCGAGGAGAGTCGATAGGAGGGCCCGCTATTTTCCCAGGGGCCATTTCCTGTAGCGATGTGAATGTCGCATTGCGCGAGCTGATCGAGGACATGGGGGTCGGAAATATTCGCGAGATAGTCGACCGGATTATTGAAGTAGGTGTTGTCGTCGTACATCCCGTCCATGAAGCTCTTGATGTCGTAAACGCCGGAAAGCGCGAAGCAGCGCCGGACAACGTCGGGATGTTTGAAGAGGATGTTCGCAGCATGATAGGCCCCGAAAGATGCGCCCATGGTTGAGATGGCAATGCCTGGCGACTTGCAGTTGTCGTGAATAAAGGGGACCACTTCGTAGCGCATGTAGGCGTCGAACTGGGATTGCATCCAGCTCCGATGAAAGGGATGTGCGCCTTTATTGTAGAGGCCCGCGAAATTCGCGGAATTCACGCTGAAGAATTTTACGCGCCCACTGTCGATGAGATCGGCAAGGCTGCCGATGAGTCCCTGGTTTTCGAGCTCCCATTCATCACCGGCGCTGGTGGGAAAGCCAATCAGCGGCGGCCCCCAATGCCCGTAGACGACCACACCCAGGTCGAGCCCGAGGCGATGCGAATACCAGCGGTGATATTCCCTCTGCATTTTTCTCCTGTGCGCGCGGCTGAGGCGTGACCGCCGGTTACGACACAAAGCGTGCGGTATTATACGAGTTTTGTGGGGATGGAAACCCGAAACAATTTCACGCTAAAATTTGTGTCTGTTATTCTACCAGCGTGTCCCGCTCGCTCGAAAGCGGCGCCGGGTGGGCGCGCAGGAATAGGGCTTTGCGCGGCGCGATTCATCGGAAAAAATTCGATTGACACTCGCTTCGGACACATTCAGAGAACAACAAACGGCGCGCCCAGGCTCGCTTCATAAATACGAAGGATACCGTTCCCAGTTTCTTCCCGCCGCGCGCGATCTGATTGTTTATGTTCCCGCCATTTATGATGCGAACCCTCAACGCCGTTTCCCCGTGCTGTATCTACAGGATGGGCAGAATCTATTCGATCCCGCTACTTCGTTTGCCGGCGTGGCCTGGCGAGCCGGTGAGACGGCCGACAGGTTGATCGCCGAACGTAAAATGCAGCCGCTGGTGATGGTGGGAATCTACAACACTGGGAAGCAGCGCCTACGAGAATACACACCCTCACGCGCAAAAAAGCTGGGAGGCGGAGGCGCAAACCGCTACGGAAAGATGCTGGTAAGAGAGATCATGCCTTTCATTGAATCGAAATATCGCGTCGCTGGTGGGCCAGCGCATACAGGCGTAGGTGGCTCGTCACTGGGGGGTCTGCTGGCTCTGTATTTGGGCCTGATCTATCCGGAAGTATTCGGGAAGGTGGCGGCGGTGTCACCGGCGGTATGGTGGAATCAGCGCTGGATAATCAATTTCGCTGCGCGGCGCAGGTTAAAATCCCGACCGCGAATATGGCTCGACACCGGCACTCAGGAAGGCACGCATACGATCGTGGATGCACGGAGAATGCGTGATGTGCTGACGCTGAGGGGTTGGCAGGAAGGGCGCGATCTGCACTACGAAGAGATTCAAGGAGGCCAGCATAACGAGGCAGCGTGGGCTCAGCGCCTGGACTCTGTTCTTCAATTCCTCTTCCCTGCCAGCGAGGGCGCAGTATAATCCGCGTTTTCGCGTTTCCAGCCGAGAGCCAGGATTCGCGCAATAGATTCTGGGTCATGTGCCGTGGCAAACACTGCTCCATTAACGATTCTCTGCATCAGCTCCTATGAAAAAGGGCAGGAGTTTCTGCGCACATGCAAAGAACACGGCTGCTGCGTGCTGCTCCTGACTCTCGAGAAACTTCGCAATGCCGAGTGGCCACGCGAGGCCATTGATGAGATGTTTTACGTTCCAGAAGATCTTCCGACCGCCGATCTGATCCGCGCAGTCAGCTTTATGGCGCGCACGCACCCAATTGATCGTATCGTCGCGCTCGATGAATTCGATATGGAAAATATAGCCGCGCTTCGCGAGCACTTGCGCCTGCCCGGGATGGGGTTGACGACCATGCGTTATTTCCGCGACAAGCTGGCCATGCGCGGGCGCGCAAAGGAAACCGGCATTCCTGTGCCGGAATTCGTTCACGTGCTGAATTACGACAGCTTGAAGGAATTTATGGCGCGCATGAAACCGCCGTGGCTATTGAAGCCACGTTCGCAGGCTTCGGGCATCGGCATGAAGAAAATTGAGAAGGCAGAGGAACTGTGGCCCTGGCTCGATCAATTGGGAGATCAGCAGTCGTTCTACCTGCTCGAAGAATATGTTCCCGGAGATGTCTTCCATGTGGACAGTATCATCTCGGACAAGAAGGTGTTATTCGCCGAGGTGCACGCGTATGGGAAACCGCCGCTCGACGTCTCACATCACGGCGGAGTTTTTACAACTCGAACTATCCCGCGCGCCTCGCCTGACGCGAAGGCGTTGCTCAAGATCAACCGGGAATTGATGGAGGCGCTTGGTCTGGTCCGGGGCGTTACCCATGCGGAATTTCTTCGCGCCCACGCCGACGGCAAATTTTATTTCATCGAGATTGCGGCGCGCGTGGGAGGGGCGTATATCGCGGATGTAATCGAGTCGGCAACGGGAATCAATCTCTGGCGCGAGTGGGCGCACCTGGAGGTGGGAGCCGGCAAGGAGCCTTACAAATTGCCCAAACCGCGCCGCGACTATGGCGGCGTGATTATTTCCCTTGCCAGGCAGGAAACTCCGGACACTTCAGGATATACCGACAAGGAAATAGTATTGCGGGTGCCGAAGCATCACCATGCGGGATTTGTGCTGCGGTCAGCGAAGGCAGAGCGAATTGCGGAACTGCTCGAGTCTTACGCTGCGCGATTCCGAGAAGATTTCTACGCCAGCCAACCTGTGCCCGATAAACCCAGTGCTTGAATTAGCTGCTGCCCCGGGCCCAGAAACACCAAATTCCAAGAGACCTTGCAGGGATTATGAAATGCATTCCGATCCTGCCTGAAACAGGAATTATTAGAGGACCGCAGATACGGTGGTGCCCGCGGCCGCAAATACGGCGGAAATTTCAGCGCGAGCCAGGGGAAGGAAATGCCCGACGACGCCGGCATCGAACTGCGTGCCGCTGGACTCAATCAAGCGGCGTTCGGCCTCTTCAAACGGCAAACCCGAGCGATAGGGACGAGATGAAACCATGGCGTCAAATGCGTCTATCACCGAGACGATGCGCGACCCGACGGGAATTTCTTCGCCGACAAGGCCACCGGGATAACCCGACCCGTCGTAGCTTTCATGATGGTGAAGTATCAATAGACTCGCGCGCTCCATCCCCGGGACCTGGCGAAGTACGGCCCATCCGTACTCGGGATGTTTTTTCATCAGCTCATATTCTTGCGCTGATAACTTGGCGGGTTTGTTGAGGATTGCGTCGGGGATTCCCACTTTCCCAATGTCATGGAGAAGCGCCGCAACCTCGAGGTCCGCCTGATCGCTTTCCGTGAGCCCCAACTCGCTTCCGACATGTAGCGCCCACTCCGCTAACCGCGTGCTGTGCACGCCAGTATTGAGATCTTTGAGATCCAGGAGTTGATTGAATGCACAGATCAGCGAAGTGCGCAGGGCGACAAGCTGTTCTTCGACCTCTTTGATATGCAGCCGGGATGAGATCAACTCGGGATTGCGTGCTGTATGGGCCGCTTCAGAACGGAGTACAAAGCGAGGCTGCACGGGGGATACGAGCATCGCCGGATTGTGTGCACTGGACATGGGTCTTTTCTCTGCCTCCGACAAGTCCCAGACTAGTTGTCCCCATTCTGATTGCTGCCGCCCTGATTGTTCCAGCCTTGATTTCCGCCGAGTGCTGACAGGGATTTGAAGACATCCAAGCGGCCATTGCCCATGTTGGGGCCGATCCACTTGGCATGCGCAACAGCAAGCGCCGCCATGGATTGGTTCAGGTTTGGACTGAGATTGAGCAGGAGCGACGCGGTGCCCGACACAAAAGGCGAACTGAATGATGTGCCGGAGCTCGCAGCATAGGTGCCGAAGGGGTAGGTGGTGATGATGTTCTCACCCGGAGCGGCGACCCACACGACTTGATTTCCGTAGTTCGAGAAACTGGATCGCTGGTCGAAATAGTTCGTGGAGGCTACGCCCATGACATTCTTGAGAGCAGCCGGGTAAACGACTTCCTGCATGCCGTCGTTGCCGGAGGATGCCACGCTAACAACATTGTGACTCGCGGCGAAATTGACGGCGTTGGCGAGCTCCTGAGAGTTTGTCGAGAGGTCGAAACTCATGTTGATGACGTTTGCCTTGTTCTGCACCGCAAAGTAGATAGCGCGCAGAATATCGGAGAGATTCGCCGTGCCATCGGCATGAAATGCCTTCAGGGGCAGGATGCGTGCAGTCGGCGCAACCAGGTGAATCACTCCGACCACTTCTGTGCCATGACCGAAGGCGGCATAAGGTGTCCCGTCCACCATGGCAGCGGTATGCTGATCCACCATAGCAGCAGTATGTTGATTTACGAATGCGGGCTGACAAGAATTGCAAGCGGAAGCCGAAGTCTGTCCAAGATCGGGCATCTCCGAGCCACCGGGACGATTGCGAGTGAAGTCATATCCCTGAAGCAGAACACCTTGAAGCGCAGGATGGTTGGGATCAACACCCGTATCGATATCAGCGACGATTCCGGCGCCGCTTACGTGGAAGAAGTTTTGCGCTTGAGAGACGCGAATAATCTGTGCGGCCGGCTGATTGGCATAACCGTTCCACACCCTGCTGCCGAAGTAATTCACCGGGTAGTTGTCCCAAAGACCGGCTGGCGGCATGGGGGCGATCACCTGATTTTTCGGGACGGGCGGGATCACGATTAGCTGGTCAACTTCGGCGTCGAGAATTCCATCTACGAGCCGCAGCACTCCCGCCAGAAGGTTGGGAAGGAGACCCTGCACAGGGCGGACCAGGAACACCTGGTTATTGCCTCCGTCCAATGAACCAACGACTGTGCATCCCTGCTGCTGGCACGTAGCCTGCAATCCGTTAGAGCCAAGATTGGTGCGCACGATGACGCCCGGCTGCGGGGTCAGGAGGTTGTTCACTAATTGGCCAAGGTTCGTCAGGACGCCGCCCAGCAGGCCTTGAGCGGCCGCGGGTTGGCCCCACAGTCCAATGGTCAACAAAATGAAAACCCAGGTTAGACGCCTCATGGTTGAAAGTGCTCCTTTTGCTTTCTGCCTTGGTAGCCGGAACTCACCCACCGCATCGTGGGTTATAGTTTTCCCAGGACGCGCGTGGAGCTCAATGGTACGTGCGGCTAGTTTTGGCAGTCTTGCCATTAAACTTTTTTCCTAGTACTTCTTGCCCCTCTTTTGAGGAGCTTGCTAACTCCAAAAGAATCTGCGGGTTCCTGTTCTTCGCTGAATGAATTTGCTGTGGGATCAACGAGGGGAATGTGAACTATTTGCCCGTGCGGGAGACCAGCCTGTAAGTGAAGGCTGCTCTCCAGGTCGCACTCCAGATGAAACTCCCCGAAACGGTTGGTCACTGATTCCGCGATGATTTTCTTGCCTTTGCGGAGAACCACGTGGAGCGGCCCAAGCGCATGATTGGGTTCTGACGAATCGAGAATCTGGCCCACGACGGCGACTTTGTCGGAGTCGTCCTGAGGCTGAATTCGAAGGTCCACGCGATAATTGCTGACGCCATAAAGCAGTTGCCGCGCCCCCTGCGACCCGGAACGGACGCCGGCGGGCAACGGATCAAGTGAACTGTCGAACAGCAAGCTAACTATAGGTGCTTTCATGCGCGCACCCTTGCCGAGCCCATGGAGGGCGCCCATACCTTTGATGGTCCGGACGATACTGTCTGGCGGCCGATACGCGCTTTCACGCTGTGCCGCCTCGTGAATGCCTTTCCACGTGGTGAGCACTTTCCCGCATTCCTTGCAACCAGTTTCGAGATGTTTCTGCATGGCATTTTTTTCTTCGTGCTCAACCACGTTCCTTGCGAAATCCGCCCAATCTTCCAATGAAAAATGTTTCATCTCATCCCCCGAAATTTTATTTCCTGGCCTGCCCACCCAGGAAGCGCACCAGGCACATATGGAGCACCTGTGAATAAGGGTGCGGAGGTGTGAAAAAAATATAGGGGGCAGATAAAATTCTCAGCCTATGCGGAGTGGGCTTTGCCGATGAGTGTAAACGGAGCCCAATGATAGGGATGCGGAAATGTGGCACGCAATTGCTGCATGGCGCCTTGCAAGGCAGATGCCTTGTCCATGCCCTGTTGCAATCGCCGATAGAACGAAGTCATGAAGTCGCTAGTGCTGCGATCGTTGACGTCCCAGAGGGTCAGGAGCAGAGAGTGCGCGCCAGCAGACAGCAGTCCGCGAATCAAACCCAGGAGCTCGTCTCCCGCTGCGACCACGTTCAGGCCAGTGGCGCA
>Ga0210384_10003319_pt1 | contig 18731 bp, 17 predicted proteins | sample IncBWH2MmetaG_FD_160574 | JGI IMG/M metagenome (GOLD analysis project Ga0210384, IMG submission 160574) | Forest soil microbial communities from Barre Woods Harvard Forest LTER site, Petersham, Massachusetts, United States - Inc-BW-H-2-M | ecosystem: Environmental > Terrestrial > Soil >...
CTTGCACATTGACCAATACGAAGAGTCGGACGACGTCGAAAAAGGTGCGGCTGCCCGCGAAAGTGCCGGACTCCTGTCCAGCAGCTCATCGGGTAGTTCGGAGACCCGAGTGTAGAGATCCCGGTTAGGGGTCAGGTCTAATAGTAAGATGGAGTGACTAGTCTGCCGATTCTTCAGAGAGAATTGGTCATCGAAGTCGAGCTTATAGCGCGTCGATGTATTTCTAACAAACGCGGGTGAAGTAGGCGATGGGCCCGACCAGGGTCACAGCGGCGGTGCCGACTCCGTCCCACCCGCTCCAAATTCTTCCCGCACCCCCGATTGCATGCGGACCAGCTACAGATCCTCGACCCGCTGTCCTATCTGGAGTTTCTTGGCATGCAGTCCCGAGCAACCGTCGTCATTACCGACTCCGGCGGCATTCAGGAAAAGACCACGTACCTTGGCGTGGCTTGCCTGACGCTCCGCGAGAACACCGAGCGCCCAATTACGGTTTCCCTGGGAACCAACGTTCTCGTCGGACGCGATCCGGAGAAACTGCGTTTCGAACTCTCCCGAGTCCTCTCCGGCAGCGCAAAGAAGGGAACCATCCCTCCTCTTTGGGACGGTCACGCGGGCGAACGAATCGCCGCTTTGCTCGCTGGCTAGACGACCTGCTAAGTTATTCGTAGAGACGCGGCTTGCCGCGTCTACGTTCCCCGTGAATCGGAATTTTCCGGCAGCCTCGAACATGGAATCAAAGCAACTGGGAAACCAAAGAGTTCCGGCGGGACGGGTTGACGTCTGGAGCGTGCGTCTCGACGAGCCGGCGAGAGCGGGCTCCGAGGTCGGCGTTCTGTCTCCCGATGAGGTCGCGCGAGCCAGTCGATTTCACTTCGAGAAAGACCGGATTCACTTTACCCAATGTCGCTCTGCACTTCGGGACCTATTGGCCGGCTATCTCGCAATTCCTGCCGCCGCGATCCGTTTCGAGTATCTGGCCAGCGGCAAGCCCCAGCTCGCCGCCGCACAGAACCCCAGCGCGCTGCAGTTCAACGTATCCCACTCGGCAAACATGGCGCTGATTGCAGTGGGCGGCGAAAACCGGCTGGGCGTCGATATCGAAAAAATTCGCGGCGACATCGATACCACCACATTGGCCGAGCGATTCTTCTCGCTCCGCGAACGCGCTGGCCTTCAGGCGCTACCGGATCATCTCCGCGTGCCGGGTTTCTTTGCCTGCTGGACGCGCAAAGAAGCCTTCCTGAAGGCCACAGGTGAAGGACTCTCTTTTCCACTGGCAGATTTTTCCGTCACCACACACCCCGATCTTGATCCAGAACTTGAAGAGATCAAGGGAAGCACGGACGAAGGGAAGCAGTGGTTTCTCGCGGACCTCAGCGTCGTCGATGGCTTCCGCGCGACGGTGGCTCGCGAGCGCTCTCTTTACTGTCTGGAAACCTATGCATGGAACTGACCCGCCATGTGCCTCCGCCTTCCTCCTCATCCCGCTAAGCTGTTGTTAATGAATGAATAAGGAGTCTTCTGGTCAACAGCAACAGGAATGTCCCAAGGATCTAATTTGGGCAACTTCTTACCAGCAACACGCAGGAACGCGATGGCAATGCGCAGAAAAATGTGCAGAACATTGCATATCGCCCGCGTTCTCCGTCGTCTCGCTCGTCTCTCGCGAGTCCTTTCGCGTGGTGGCGGGTTAATATAAGAGGGAACAGATGTGGGCCCTGTATGGCAGGGTGCGTGCATCGAAAGATAGGTGGCTCGAAGCTCCCGGAGCAGATTCCGGGCAGGGAGTTAAAGATGAGGTTTTCGTTGGCGGTTGCGATCGTACTGGCGGGTATCAGCGTGAGTGGCTTGGCTCAGCAAACCTTCAAAGTGAAGCGCTCAGCCCCCGAAAAGGCAGCGAGAAAAAGCGCGCCCATCGGCAAGACCGCGACTCCGGTCGCTTCCAATGGCACCTCCAAGGAATTGCAGGCTCTGGAACGCCAAACCGCCAAGACCTCCGCGTCGTCTCGATCTGTGGGCAAGAAGACGCCGGGGACAGGCTCTGGGCTGAAGCCGGTAAAAGATAAGTCTAATCCGCCAATCAACTTCGGTGGAACGGGCGGCGGCAAGGGTGGAGGAACGAGCAACCAGGGTTCGAACCCGTACAAGGGGCGGCTCAAGCAGAAGCACTCTCCCCACTAAGCACGCTCGCTAATTGAGTAAGTAAGAAAGATCGCTACAACGCGAGATTCATCGCGAAACGCCAGAGCGATCCGGGGCTGGGACGGCCTGCGCTACAGCTTTTGCGCTGGGCTCTTTGAGGGAGTATTTCAGCAGGCAATACAAGGCTCGCACGCCGTCCTTCCATCCGATCTTTTTGCCCTCTTCGTACGTGCGCCCCCAGTAACTGATTCCCACCTCATAAATGCGCAGCTTTCGCCGCGCAACTTTCACCGTGATCTCAGGTTCGAAACCAAAACGATTCTCCTCGATCGGGATCGACTGAAGCACTTCGCGCCGGAAAACCTTGTAGCAGGTTTCCATGTCGGACAGATTGATGTTGGTGAGGCAATTGGAAAGCAGAGTGAGAGCCCGGTTGCCGACGGAATGCCAGAAGTACAACACTCGATGCGGCGCGCTGCCCAGGAAGCGCGAGCCAAAAACTACGTCCGCTTTTCCTTGGACCAAAGGCTCGAGCATCAGCGGATACTCCGCCGGATCGTATTCCAGATCGGCGTCCTGAATAATGACGAAGTCGCCGGTAGCTTCCTGAATGCCGCGGCGGAGCGCCGCTCCCTTACCCATGTTGTACGGCTGAAGAACGGCGCGGATTTGCGGATATTCAGACTGCAGTTCGGCCAGGATCTCGCGCGAGCCATCCCGGGAGCCGTCGTCCACGCAGATCAGCTCGATCTCCATGGGAACCGAGAGCACCTTATGGACCACCTCTCGGAGCGTGGCGCGTTCGTTATAAACCGGCATCACGACGGAGAGTTTCATGGCGCGCCTGAGGGCAGGCGAGACTCCTCCAAAATCCATCACGATTGTAAACTGTGGGTGCGACGATGCGCGTGTCCGCATCCAAAAAGGCGTAGGGATTTCCCGTTTCGGACGCTAGCCGACAAGATTCTGTGCGAGCAATCCGAATGGGAAGCTGGACTGCCGTTCTATGCGGAACGGTGGAACCTACCGCACTCCCCCGAGGTGACATCTGCCATGAAGGTTCGCATCTTGGTATTCGCAATCGTGGTGTTGGCCATGGGCACGCTCGTGAGCCTCAACGGTTGCGGCGGCAGTGGCGGTTCTACGCCTCCGCCTCCGCCCGGGAAGATTCAGCACGTGGTGGTGATTTTCCAGGAGAACCGCACGCCCGATAACCTCTTTCAGGACCCGATACTGATCTCGCATGGCGCTGACATCGCCAGTAGCGGCAAGACTTCCACTGGGCAGATCGTGCCACTCAAGCCCACCCCCCTGGCGGAGGCGTGGGATATGGGGCACAGCCATCACAATTTCCTGACCGCCTGGGACAATGGCGCCTTGGATGGTTTTGATCTGGATGTTGTTTTTTGTCCGGCGGGCCAACAGAATTGTGCGCCGCCTGATCCCGAGTACTACTATGTGCAGCAGTCGGATGTGCAGCCGTATTTCACCATGGCTGAGACCTACACTTTCGGCGACCGGATGTTCCAGACCAATCAGGGCCCGAGTTTCCCGGCGCATCAGTACATTATTTCAGGGACGTCGGCGACTACAGAACACGGCATTTTCGATGCTGCTGATAATCCACAGTTCAACGCGGGGTTGGCGGGATGCATTGCGCCGCCGGGTGCGTATGTGAGCCTCATTGATACGACCAACCCCGACCCCAACACCAACGAAACCCAGACCGCATACCCCTGCTTTGAGCATCCCACTTTGACCGACCTTTTGGATGCAGCCCAGCTCAGTTGGAAGTACTACACTCCCTCCGCCGGTTCGATCTGGACCGGGCCGGATGCGATCAATCATATGTGCGGGCCCAACCTTCCCCCGCCGAACGCCACTTCATGCATGGCACCGGAGTGGACCAACCATGTCGTGATCGAAGGACAACAGAACCAAATCGTGAACGACATTACCCACGGACAACTGGCGACCGTGAGCTGGGTAATTCCGAATGGCAACGCCTCCGATCACCCGGGCAACGAAGGCAACGGGCCGTCGTGGGTGGCTGCGATCGTGAATGCGATTGGCACCAGCCAGTACTGGAAGGATACCGCGATCATCATTACCTGGGATGACTGGGGAGGCTGGTACGATCACGTGTCGCCGCTGAAGATTTCCAACTCCTATGAATATGGATTCCGGGTGCCTCTCATCGTGGTATCGCCGTATGCGAGGCCGGCGTACATTTCGTCAGTGAACCACGATTTCGGCAGCATCCTGAAATTCATCGAGACCATGTTTGGCCTGACGACGGTGGGGCCGGGGGACGGATACGCGGATTCCCGGGCGGACGACCTCTCCGATTGTTTCAACTTCAATCAGACGCCCCTGCAGTTTCAGACGATCGCGGCGCCTTTGAAAGCGGAGTATTTTCAGAATGACAAAACACCGGTGAAGGACCCGGACGACGATTGACCGCGACATTGACCGCTACGGGGAGGCTCATCCTAGTGGTCGCGATGCACCGTGCCGGGCGAGAAGGCGGGCAGGCAAAGAGCGATGTACTCGGCGCCGCCAGCGCATGGGGTTGAGTAGCGAACCCACTCGCCGCGGTGCGCGATGACAGCTTGCCCGGCCGCCACATCCAGTTCACCGGATTTATGCTGCACCCGCAGCCTTCCCCGCAAGACTACTGTGTACTCGTCAAATTCCGGAGTCTGGCCTGGCTCCTCCCAGCCTTCCGGACTGCGCATGTGGGCAACGCTGATGCCGGCAGTCGCGGTGTTGACATGCCCGACGTATTCTTCAATGACCTTCGGCTTGCTTCCGGCGGATGCGATGCGCGTAGGATGCGGAATCAGAGTTGGCATGGTGATGAGGCATCGTAACAACCCACGAGCGCGCTGCACAACTCGCGGTTGCTGCGCGTAGTGAATTGAGTCAACTCGGACGGTCGCCGCGTGCGGACGCTACCCGGTCTATACTCGGATTCTACGAGGAGTAACGCGGGCCGGCATCGGGGACAAGATCCTATGAAGATCGTAAGCGCGGCGGAAATGCGCGAGATCGATCGCGTCACCTCGGAGCGTTTCGGAGTACCTTCCATCACCTTGATGGAGAACGCCGGCTCGGCCGTCGCCCGTTTCGTCCTCTCCGATTATCCGCAAGCGGAGCGCGTCGCCATCGGATGCGGCAAAGGCAACAACGGCGGCGATGGATTCGTCGTGGCCCGCAAGCTCGTCGAAGCGGGCCGAGCGGTACGCGTTCTTCTGTTGTGTGATCCTCAAGAGCTTCGCGGGGATGCGGCGGCAATGTTTCAGAAGATGCTGGAGACTCTCCGGCCACTAAACATTGCGCCCCAGATGGTGCGCGAGGCGAGCGGGCTTGATTCGTCCGATGCGGCAGAGATCTTCGCTGCGGACCTGATCGTGGATGCAATCCTCGGCACAGGTTTTCATCCGCCGGTCAGTCCCCTCTATGCGGCAGCAATCGGCAAGATGAATGCGGCTTCGGTTCCGATTGTTGCCGTCGATATTCCCTCGGGAGCCAATGCCGATGCCATGCAGGCGCAAACCACGAGTGGCTTTAGCGACAAAGCACGTGCCGATGCCGTCGTGACCTTCACCGCGCCGCGTCCGGCACACGTTTTTGCGGGGTTGACCAGCGGGGCTACCGTGATTGCTCCCATCGGTTCGCCGCCAGAAGCAATCGTGTCGCAGCTCGGACTTCATCTGAGCACTCCACCCGATTTCGCTCCACTGCTCGCGCCCCGAGCGCGTGAAGGCAACAAGGGCAGCTACGGACACGTGCTGGTGATTGGCGGGTCGCTCGGCAAAGCGGGTGCGGCGGCGATGGCGGGATTTGCCTCGCTCCGAGCGGGCGCAGGTCTTTCGACAGTAGCCGCACCGTTGTCCGTGCTCCCCACCATAGCGTCCTTTCATCCCGAAGTAATGACCGAGCCGCTAGCAGAAACTAAGGATGGCACGATCTCATTGCGAGCGCTCGGACCAGGCCTCGATGCGCTTGTGAAACGCAAGACGCTCGCAATTGGCCCCGGCATTTCGCGCAATTCCGAGACCGCCGACTTCGTGCGCACGATCGTCAAGCCTGGGGCCTCGCCATCGGTCGTCAACATGGTTGTGGATGCGGACGCGCTGAATGCCTTCGAAGGATCGGCCGGCCAGCTGAACGGCCGCGGACGAACCCTTGTCATCACCCCGCACCCGGGAGAAATGTCGCGCTTGACCGGCTTGAGCATTGCGGAAATTCAAACAAACCGCCTGGAAGTCGCGCGAAATTTCGCCCGCGAGCATGAGTTGATTGTCGTACTCAAAGGGCATCGCACCCTAATCGCAGGGCCCGATGGCTCCGTCCGGGTGAATCCCACGGGCAATCCGGGCATGGCAACCGGAGGCACCGGAGACGTTCTGACAGGAATGGTAGCCGGCCTGATCGCGCAACATCCGCAGCATGCGCTCGAAGCCACCGCTCTCGCCGTCTATCTTCATGGACGGGCGGGGGACCTGGCCAGTGAATCCACCGGCGAAAATTCCCTCGTGGCGACGGACCTGGTGCGCTTTCTGCCCCAGGCGTTCGCGCAGATGCGGAAGCAAGAATCAGAGGAAATTCGCTTTCATGCCTAGTGAAGCACACGTAGGGACAGCCGCCCTTGGCTGTCCGGGGCGAAATCCCGCAACGCCGTGGAGTGTCAGGATGAACGAAAGTCTTGGCGAGCTGCGCTCGCGTGGAAAAGCCGAAGGCGGCGGTTCCTACGTAGTTCTTGCTCGAGACTAGCGCGGAATGTATTTGTCAAGCAGCGTTAGGAACTGCGACCCAAGGTTCATCATCCGGGCCTGGGCGGCATCGGGAGTCTCGCCGTCAAGCATTGGGGTCGTGAGGCGAACCAGCCCGCCGTCGCTGCGATTCATACGCACCGAATCGGACACCAGGTAATACTTGGCCCAATACTCGCTGGCCACCTCGCGGCCGTGAGCCTGAAACCAGTACAGCACCAGTTCCCGGTTACCGCCTTTTGAAACCACGTATCGATTGGCAGGGAACGAAGAGCCGTCGGGATGCGTAATCTGAACCACCTCCCGCGAAGTCGGAACCCATCCTGCGCCCGGCAGGCAGTGGTTCGGCGAATGGATCGTGTCGCCGGCCTTTTGCGTCGGAAAGTACGCAATGTAGAGACTGATCGATGGCAATGTCGGGTGGCTCGCGTTTTCGTAGTCGCGCACCAGAAACTCGCCGGGCCCGAGGATCTCAAGGGTGTCCTGGTCGAGAACGCTGTCGGTTCCCGTCCAACCGTCAATCTGCGGGGGCAGGGAACTCAGAGACTCTCGCGGCGGAAAGAACTCGCTGCGCGGATGGGCCTGCAGCACGAGCGCCGTGGCCAACATAATCACGGACACAATCCAGAAACGAGGTGACCCGGCATTCATGCGGACTTCGCCTCCCGGCCGCTCCAGATGAGCGAAATCACGCGGTGCACAGCGAACATCATGATCAGCGCCACGACGAAGATCAGCCATCCCGAAAAGGTATGGAAAAATCCCTCTGCTTTATCCGGATCCCAGTACTGCACCAGCAGCCCTGTGCCAAAAATGCGAAAGCTGTTGGCCGCCACGGCGATTGGCACCGCTGAGAGTGCCAGTACCACCCGGACCCAGATACGAGTCTCCATCAGGTAGCCGTAGATGATGGCCAGCGTGACCAGCGTGAGAAGGGAACGGATTCCGCTGCAGGCTTCCGCAACATCCAGCGGCATGGAAGCAAGCACGATTACATTCCCCTGCCGCAATACCGGGACTCCGACTAGTTCCAGCAGGTCAGTGGCCAGCTTAGAAGCAAGCAATTGAAGGGGAAAGGTGACCTGCTGCAGGATCAGTTTCGGGATCGGGATCATCAGAATCAGAAAAGCCCAGGGGAACAGGACCGCACGAAAGAACGTCCATCCCTGAAACAGAATGATCAGGCCCGCCAGCAGGAGGAGCAGCGAGACCCGCGAGAAAAACAATTCCGCGCCCAAGACTCCGAGAACCAGCACAAGCAGACTCAGCAACATTAGCGGAAGACCCGCCCATGATGGGTCTGACGGAATTGCCAATAGTCTCTTGCGGTCCTGCCAGAGGACGAACAAAGCAAAGAGGGGGACGAAGATTCCATGCTCGAAGTTCGGATCGCGGGAAGGCCCAACCCACTGCAGAAAAAGGTGGGCAAGAATCGAGGCGTAAAGCCAGGCAACCAGCAGCAGCAGCGCTATTGCCTGCCAACGGGGCAAGCCAAACGACAGCCGATCCTCCCTCGTCGAGAGGAGCGGAGCTATATCTACTGAATTACTCATAGCGCGCTTACATTTGAGGATATGCGAAACTGGGTTATCCCGCAAAGTAAAACCAACGCTTCGGGCCAGGCCATAAATGTCTTGTAAGCCATCGGGGCAAAAGAAGGAAACAAATTACCCATAATTGATGGTCACGTGCCCAAGAGGTTACCGTGTGGCTTCCCACCGCCTGTAAACATCCATTAAAATCAAACAGTTAGATTGAGGCAGCCGGCCGGTTTTGGACTACGGCATGCTGAATCTGGTCACGGGAGAGTGTGGCATCTTGGACGAGCGGCAACAACCTCTGGTGAGCGTCGTCATTCCGGCGTATCAGGCGGCGGGGCGTATCCGGGGTACGCTGGATTCCGTGTTCGCACAGACGTATCCGAACTTTGAGGTCGTGCTGGTAAATGACGGGTCGCCGGATACGGAGGCGCTGGAACAGGCGATCCGGAGCTACGGCGAGAGGCTGATCTACATCCGGCAGGAAAATCGAGGCCCATCCGGCGCGCGCAACACGGCGATCCGCGCGGCGCGAGGCAAGTACATTGCCTGCCTCGACAGCGACGACATCTATTTGCCGGAGCATCTGGCCAGTCTCGTTCCGCTGCTTGAGAAGCGTGGCCTGGATCTGGTTTACTCCGACTCCTATCATCTGAGGGAAGGAGTGCATATTGGCCGGTCTTTCGAGCGGCAACCACAGAGTCCTCCAGTGACGTTCGATACGCTGCTGACGGAAGAATGCGCGATCACGACATCAGCCGTGGTGGCGTCGCGGAAGGCGATGATCGATGCGGGACTGTTCGACGAACGCTATCGCCGCTGCGAAGATTTCGACCTCTGGCTGCGAATGTCGTTTCGCGGAGCGAAGATGGATCTTCTCCGCCAGGTCGGGATTGAACACCGGGTGCTGGCCGACGGACTCTCCTCCGACGAAGTTCTCCTCAAGCAGGCGCTAGTCGAGATCTACAAGAAGGCGCTGGCGACCCTGCCGGTTTCCGCGAAACAGAAAAGGACGACTGAGGAGCTGATTGTGCGGACCGAAGGACTCTGCGAAATGGACCTGGTGAAACGCTACTTGCGGGAACGTCATTACCCGGAAGCGCGTCTGGCGGCGGGAAAAGCGGCTGCCCTGTTGCAGGACCGGAGGAGCCGGAGAGTAGCGCTGGCGGTGGGGATTGCGCCGTGGGCAGTCCGCCATTTTCTGCGCATGCAGGAGACGCGGTTGGCGCGGAAAAGCAAGCAGAGAGCGGGTTCTGTCCGACAGGGGCCAAGCGGAAACGGGCCAACCAAGGGCGGGAACGTGCAGCTACAAACATCAGCTACAATCAACAGAACTGGAAACATCGAGAGCGGGCCTCTGCCGCTGCGAATGGGAGGTGCCAGCGCGAGGGAGCGAATTTGGAAGTGGATCGACAGGATCAAATGTTTGTTTCTGGCCTGCCCGCGCTGTCGTCATGTCCACAAAGGCAAAATTGAGTGCGGCGTCGTGATGGCTGGAGGAAAAGTCTGCCGCTGCCAATTGGAGGATCCGGCATGAGGAGCCGAATAATAATTTTGTCGTTTCTCGCTTCACGAAGTTGGAGCCAGAGCATTGCTGGCGTTACGAACGTCGTCATGGTCAGCGAGAATCGTTCCTTCGATCACATGTTCGGAACTTTTCTCGCCGATCCGCCACTCGCCAACTGCGGACGCACTTGGACGGATGCGCACGCAGACATTGACGGCGCCAAGATGGATGGCTTCGCGCCGTTCTGCGCGACCCTGAACGACGTCAATCAAGCCTACGTGCAACTCTGGCAGTCGGACCCCCAGTTCTGGGCGCTGGCGCAGTCGGGCGTGGTGGCGGATCATCACTTCGCGCCAATCGCGGGTCCGAGTTTCACGAAGCAAACCTGAAGTAAGTGGATGCCCCCTAGCAGCGCGGCTACCAGGCACAAGTCGCGCCTCCCCGAAGGTCCCGGCGGGCAGTCGATCAGGACAGTGTCAGGACAGCGAGAGGGTTCAACCGAGGTTCAACCGATGATGCAGAGGCTGATCCGTGGAATGCAGCGGGCGCTGGGCTTGCACCACCCAGGACGCAATCTGGAGGTGTGGCCGGATGACGTATTCATTCTTTCTTTTCCGAAGTCGGGCAATACCTGGACCCGGTTTCTGATCGCCAACCTCGTGTATCCGGAAACTCCTGTGGATTTTTCTAACATCAATCGTCTGACGCCGGATCCGGAGGCGCTTTCGAAGCGCGGAATGGCAAGGATGCCGCGGCCACGGATCATCAAGAGCCACCAGTATTTCGATCCGCGTTACAAACGCGTGATCTACGTGGTGCGCGATCCGCGTGATGTAGCACTCTCGCAGTTCCACTTTCACCGCAAGCGCGGCCTCATCGAGGACGGCTATCCGCCGGAGAAATTTGTGGCGCGGTTTGTGGCCGGCGAGACCAGCCCCTACGGATCGTGGGGCGAAAACGTTGCCTCGTGGCTGGCGACGCGTGAGAACCGGCCGGGATTCCTACTGCTGCGCTACGAAGATATGCTGGAAGATGCCGCGCGCGAACTGAAGAAAGTGACGTCGTTCCTGGAAATCCCACCGGATGCGGAGCGGATCCGAAACGCGGTGCGGCGCAGCTCAGCCGATGAGATGCGCAAGCTGGAGAAGTCGCAGGCGCACCTCTGGTCTTCGACCAAAAGCACGCGTCAGGACGTTCCTTTTGTACGCTCAGCCCAGGCCGGAGGCTGGAGGACGGGTTTGCCGGAAGGCGCGGTGACGCAAATGGAAGCCGCCTGGGGACATTTAATGACGCATCTGGGATACGAACTCCTGTTCCCGGCGAGAGCCATAACAAAGACGGCGAATTTCGACTCCGGGTTTGTGGAAACCATGCTGAACGGACCGTCACGATGATCTACGGGATCAGGCGGGTATTGCGATACGCGCTGGGACGGGACATCGCGGGACGAACGCTGGCGGTCCGTCCCGACGATACGTTCATTGTGTCGTATCCGAGATCGGGTAACACCTGGACGCGCTTCCTAGTGGCAAACCTGTTGCATCCGCAAGAAGCGGTAACTTTCGCCAACATCGAGCGGCTGGTGCCCGACGCCGAGGCGCAGTCAAGCCGCTATATGCGCGGTAGTTCAAGCCCGCGGTCGATCAAGAGCCACTCCTATTTCGATCCGCGCTATCCGCGTGTGATCTATATCGTGCGCGATCCGCGGGACGTGGCTCTTTCCTACTACGATTTCTCGCGCAAGTACCGGCACATCGAAGACAGTTATCCGCTGGAGCGATACATCGGGGATTTCGTGACGGGACGCTTAATTTCGGCGGGCTGGGGCACGTGGGGAGAAAACGTGGCCAGCTGGGTCTTCGCTCGCGGTGCGCGGCCAGGATTTCTGCTGCTGCGGTACGAAGACATGAAAGCGCGTCCGGAGCAGGAACTAACGCGGATCGCGGAGTTTCTGGGGATCGACGCATCGCCCGAACTGCTGCAAACAACGCTCGATCGCAGTTCGGCCGACCGCATGCGGGAGATGGAGAAGACGCAGGCCAAGGACTGGGTTTCGACCAAAGACAAGCGCAATGACATCCCGTTCATCCGCACTGCATCGGCGGGGGCATGGAGGAGCAAACTGCGTCCGGAATCGGTGGCACAGATTGAATCGGCGTGGGGGAATGTCATGGCGCAGCTGGGCTATGAACTTGCCACGCGCAACTTAGAGAGAAAAGCGGAGAGTGCGGAGACTCAATCGGCAGCCACGGCGGTCGTTGGGGAGCAGCGCGGGGAGCCGCGGGGATGACGGAGCCGGTCCGGCTGGCCATTCTGGGTTGCGGAGCAATCACCCGCAGCGAGCACATTCCGGCTGTCAGCGCACATCCCGGCGTGCATTTGGTGGCGCTCGTGGACACCGACCTGCCCCGGGCCAACGCACTCATTCAGAATCGCGGGCTGAGCTGTAAGGCAGTCACGGATTATCGCGAAGTCTTGGGAGAGGTGGATGCGGTCATTAACGCGCTGCCCAACCATCTGCATGTCTCCACCAATATGGATTGCCTGCGGGCGGGCGTGCATGTACTGTGCGAGAAGCCGCTGGCGATTACGGCGGCGGGAGCGCGGTCCTGCACCGAGTTTGCAGACGAAAAGAAGCTCGTGCTCGGCGTGGGCATGAACCGCCGCTTTGCCGCGAGCCATCCCCTGCTTAAGCTGGTTATCGAAGAGGACCTGCTCGGTTCCATTCAAGACTACGACTTCCAATATGGCGGCGCGTTCGATTGGCGCAGCGCGTCGGGCTTCTATTTTGATCGCGCCAAAGCGGGTGGCGGGGCGCTGCTGGATTTCGGCGTCCACATGCTGGACAGCGTGATCGACTGGTTCGGGCCGGTGAGTGCATTCGACTATCAGGACGACGACTGGGGCAGCGGCATCGAGGCGAATCTGTTTCTCGACGTGAAGCACGCGGGCCAGTTCGGCGACATTCGCGGACATCTGCGGCTGAGCCGCACCTTCGAGCTAAAAAACCGTATGCTCGTGCGCGGCAGCGCTGCCAGCGCAGAGATTTCTGTGCACGATCCGGAGGTGGTCGTGATCCATCGTGCGCTCGGCGGCGCTCCGGTGAGCGAGACGTTGCGGCTGGAAAAATTTCCGGGCGGCAGTTCGTACTGCCGGCAGCTCGACAATTTCGTACAAAGCATCGCAAACCGCGGCAAGCCGGAGGTGGATGGCTGGCAGGCGGTCCGGGTGTTGGAACTGATCGAGAGCTGCTACGCCCATAAGCGGCGGATCGCGGAACCCTGGGCCGAGATCGGGGCCGAGACCGGGACAAAGTCCGGCACAACGACCGGGACAGCGACCGTAACCGCGAACAGCGAGACGCGTACATGAACTGGCGCAACGAGACCGTCTTCGTGACCGGCGCTACTGGATTCATCGGCGGGCGCGTCTGCGAACGCATGATGCAGGCCGGAGTGCCGCAAATCAAAGTTCGCGCTCTGGTGCACGGAATGCATCGCGCGGCGCGAATCGCGCGCATGCCGGTCGAACTCTGCCCAGGGGACTTGCTGGATCGCGCATCGCTACGGCAAGCGCTGGGTGAGGCCAAGGTTGTGATCCACTGTGGACTGGGTCCCGCGAGCAGTATCGTGCGGGGAACCGAAAACCTGCTGGCGGTGGCGCATGCGGGCGGGGTGAAGCGATTCATCCACGTCAGCACGGCGGCCATCTACGGGATCACGCCCCCTCCGGGATCGGAGAGCGAGGACGCGCCGCTGCGCCGGACGGGCGATCCGTACTGCGACAACAAAGCGGCGGCGGAAAAAGTTGTACTCAACTACGGCAAGCGCGGACTGCCGGTGGTGATCCTCCGGCCTTCGATCGTGTGGGGACCCTACTCGGCATGGTCGACGCGGCTGATCGACGATCTGCGCGCGTGGCGCGTGGCCTTCATCGAAAGCGGGCACGGCGCCTGTAACACGACCTACGTGGACAATCTGATTGACGCCATGGTACTCGGACTGGAAGACGACCGCGCGCTGAATCAGGCTTTCTTCATCACCGATGGCGAGCGCGTGAGCTGGGGAGATTTCATCCGGGCGCACATGGCGCTGCTGGAAGCGCCACCGGAAGTGAGGGAAATTTCGCGGGCAGAGATCGAGGCAGGCCGGGGCAGGAGTTCCGGACTGCTGCTCGGCTCGATGAAGGCAACGGCACGAGTGGCGCGCAGCAAGGAATTCCGCCAGATGCTGATGCAGATTCCGTTAACGGAAGCGGCGATGAAGAAAGCGTGGACCTGGATAAGTTCGCTCCCCCCGGAGAAGCGGGAACGGCTGCGGGCGCACTTGGGCGTGCGACGCGCGGCGGCGAAATCCGCCAATGCAAAGTTCATTCCGGATGCAGTGACGGAAGCGACGCAAAGCACGACCGTGTTCTTCAGCATCGAGAAAGCGCGAAAGATGCTGGGCTACGAACCGCGGATACGGTTCGCCGACGGAATGAAGCTGGTCGAACAGTGGCTGCGGTATGCGGCCTATCTTTAGTCCGGAGTCTGCCTCGGTGTGGTGCGGGAGATTCGCATAGGAAGAATCGCATCAGGGAGGCTCGTATCAGGGTATCGCTTTCGCGATACCGTCAGTGATCGGCAAGAATTGCGCCTTCAGGCGCTGGATTTCGCAGCCGGTATCACCACAGACTTTAAGACTAGGCGCGAGAAACGGGAACGGGCCGGAGCGGATGCGGAAGTACGAAAAATCGCAGATCTTGAAAAACGTCGGCTCTAGTTGGTCGGCGCTGGCCACCAACGTGTTGGTCGGGATTTTTCTGTCTCCCTTCATTCTGCACCGGCTGGGCGATGCCGCCTATGGCATCTGGGTTTTGATCTTTTCTGTCACCGGTTATTACGGACTGTTTGATCTAGGAATCCGCTCCTCCATCATTCGCTACGTCTCAAAATACACAGCCACCGGCGATAGGGAGAAGCTCACGCAGTTCGTCAGCACCGCTCTATTTAGCTACACCGGCATTGGCTTCTTGAGCATGGCGTTGACCGTCTGGCTCAGTTCGTCGGCTGAACACCTGTTTAAGATTCCACCCGAAATGCATTCGCAGTCGCGCCTGTTGCTGTTAGTGGTCGGAGCGTCGGTCAGCCTCGGCTTTCCGTTGGGCGTTTTCGGCGGCATGCTGGAAGGCTTACAGCGGTTTTACATTCTGAATTGGACAAGCATCGGATCGACTCTGCTGCGGGCGGCGCTGATCGTGCATTTCTTGAATCGCGGCTACGGACTGATCACAGTCGCAATGATTACGGTGGCGCTGCCCATCCTGTCTTCAATTCTGCGCGCCATCATCGTCTTCCGCCTGTGCCCCGTGCCGCTCGGACTGCGCTACGTGAACAAAGAGTCCTTCCGCAACATGGCGACCTATGGCGGAACGACGTTTCTTGTGATCGTGGCTGGACGGCTGCGCTTCCGCACCGACGAATTGGTGCTGGGCTCAATGATGTCTACCGTGGCAATTACGTATTTTTCGATCGGCGCGCGGATCGTGGACTACGCCCAGGAATTCGTCGCGAGCCTGGCGCAGATTTTTGTCCCCATGTCGAGCCAGTCGGAGGCGAAAGGCGATCTGAACCACCTGCGGAAGCTTTATATCGCGGGAAACCGGGTGTGTGCGCTGCTGATTCTGCCCATCACGATAATTCTGATTCTGCTGGGGAAACACGTCATCCGGATCTGGATGGGTGCCCGCTACGTTCCGCATAGTTACCCGGTGTTGGTGGTGCTGATTATTCCCTTCGCGCTGATGCTCATGCAGTCGGCTTCGGGACGAGTGCTGTTCGGCATCGGCAAACACCAATCCTTGGCAAAAGTTACCCTGATCGAGGGGATTGCGAACTTGATCCTAAGTATTGCCCTGGTTCCGCCGTTGGGCGTCTTCGGTGACGCACTGGGCACGGCGGTTCCTCTGTGTTGCACATTCGTCCTCTTCATGCCGCGCCATTTAAAGAAACAGCTCGGCGTGCCCGTGAGCAGTTTCGTGCGCCAGTCGTATTCGTTGCCGCTTCTGCTGAACTTGCCCCTCGTTGGAGCGGTCTGGCTGGCGAACAGGCTCTTTACTCCCAGGAACCTGATCCAGTTGGTGATGGAAATCGGAGCGGCGTTCCTGATTTATGGCATTGGAGTGCTCTGGGCCTACAAGACAGGCCGTGTATTCAAGGTCACGGAGTCTGGGGGCCCCATCCAGTTGCAGCCGCCTCAGGTTGCCCCTGCACCCGTGATCGAGGTGGAATACCAGGAGGAATCCTAGGGGCGAGCGATAAATTGTTGCTGCCTGAAAGAGCGGTCTCCTGCAGCAAGAAGCTCCGGTCTCGTGGGTGTGCGCGAACGTCCGCTCGACCAGCACGCCGCGTCGCCTCAACCATTGCTTGCCGCGATTGCCATCGATTCGCTGCGGGTTCACCCTATAACGTTTTGGATTTTCTTGCTTCCACAGCGAACGTTTCGCCGACCGGCCCAGTTGCACGGCTCAATAAAAGATCGACGAATCCGGCACGATTCAGTGCGATCCTCATTCCTCGCTCGGTCTGAAACGATTCCGTCCTCCCCTTTACGAACCCAACAGACCTGCCGGTGCAGTGGAACAGTAACCCGTTCGCCAAGACGTATAGCCGAAATAGCGTGGGAACTGGTTTCGGGATGGCATTGTGGAGAAGTTCAGCTATCGTGAAACTCGGGGGATGCAAGCTTAGCGACAAACGGCCGCCTGGAACGAGGACGCGGTGAATTTCTGCAAGCGTTTTCTGAATGTTCATGTAGGGGAGAGCAACGGCGGAGATTGCGCGATCGAAACTCTCATCCTCAAATGGCAGGCATTCACCGCTGCCGCGGAGAAACGTTCGGTTTGGAAATCGCACCCTGGCCGCAATGAGACGGTTGTCGTCGATGTCCAGTCCTGTCACCTCATCCGAAGCGGTGACCCCCCATGAAGCCAAGTCCTGCGCTGATCCGCAACCTAAGTCAAGGACTCGCATAAACCACTCCTCTAGGTTCAGCCAGGACTTCCGTTTTGGACACCGGGCCCACGGCATTATATGCCAGAGTTCCTCGCTGCGGGACCGAGCGGTTCACCGAGGATTCGTACCCAGCAGCTTCCGCAAGAGCCGTACTGCCCCTCCCGGTGAAAGCGATTTTAGACACGACCTGCTAACTTGCCTCGCGCAAACCTGTGTTTTTGGGGAGAGGTCCCTCTAGTGCGATGAAAGGGCTCGCTCCACTGAAGAAAAGGCCGCCAATTGTGCAAACGTTTGCGCCTACCCAATAAGTGGCATTGTAATTCGCCCGTCTTCCGGTGTATAAAGCCTCCATAATTGTTGAAGTTGCATTAAGTTTTGCTATCTATAGCATAGCTTCTTCTGCGGCGTTCCAAGTGCTCTTTAACAGGGAAACCCCTGGCGGTTGTGGTGTCAACTAAGAGGGAACGAGGCGATGCGCAACTTTTTGTCACATAACGTTGGGAAAATCCGTTCCGGTGCATCTTCCCGGTCCCTTGGTGATTCGATGTTCCGCTCCGCACCCCGTGCAACGCCTGTCTGCAATGTTTGCCTGACACTGCTCGTCGTGTGCAGCGCTTTTCTGTCGTCTTCGTTCGCGCAGCAGCCTTTCCCAACCAGCCGTGCCGATATCAGCCGCAGTGGCGCCAACACCAATGAAACTCTGCTCACCCCCACCAACGTTAGCAAGAACAGCTTCGGCCGTCTCTTCAGCTTTCCCGTCGACTATGTGGTGATGGCCCAGCCGCTTTATATGCCCAACGTGAACATCCCCGGCCAGGGCGTGCACAACGTCGTCTACGTCGTCACCGAAATGGATTCTGTCTACGCGATTGACGCCGACACCGGCGCTCAACTCTGGTATGCCAGCATGCTCAACGGGGGCACAACCGCCAGCGGCACATATCTCCCCTGCGGCCACGGTCCCGGGTTTACACAAGAAGGCATCACCTCGACTCCAGTTATCGATCCCGCCACCAACATCATGTATCTAGTGGCCAAGACTGTTCTGAACGGAACCGTCCGCCACGAACTTCACGCACTCGACATCACCACCGGTAGCGAGCAAGCGGGCAGTCCCGTCCTGATCACCGCCACCAGTACGAGTAATAAAGGACACGTCACCGTCTTCAACAGCAAGCACCAGAAAAACCGCCCCGGCCTCTTGTTGCTCAACGGGGTTCTTTACCTGGGCTTCGGCTCGAACTACTGCAACGACGCCAACAGCGGCTGGGTCCTATCCTACGACGTTGCCAGTCTGTCGCAGCTCGCGGTCTTCAACACCTCGCCCGACTACGGATTGACTTCCATCTGGCAGGCCGGGGTCGGTCTCGCGGCCGATGCCGATGGCAACATCTTCGTGGAAACCGCCGAAGCCGGCGCCAACGGGTTCGATGTCCCAAACGGTGGCCAGACCTATTGCAACAGCGTGCTGAGGCTTTCTCCCGATCTCACGGTTGCCGATTATTTCACCCCGTGGAGCGTGGCCTACCTCAACTCCCACGATCTTGACTTGAGTTCCACCGGAGCCCTCGTCCTTCCCGATCAAGACGGCCCCTATCCCCATGAACTCATCGCTGGCGGCAAGCAGGGCATCGCCTACGTTCTCGATCGCGACCACCTCGGAATGTTCTCTGCGAACGACAGTCAGGTTCTCCAGGAGGTTGCCCTCGAACCGGGCACTGCCAACGACGTGCTGTTCGGCTCTCCCGCTTACTGGAACAATACCGTGT
>Ga0210384_10003320_pt1 | contig 18727 bp, 17 predicted proteins | sample IncBWH2MmetaG_FD_160574 | JGI IMG/M metagenome (GOLD analysis project Ga0210384, IMG submission 160574) | Forest soil microbial communities from Barre Woods Harvard Forest LTER site, Petersham, Massachusetts, United States - Inc-BW-H-2-M | ecosystem: Environmental > Terrestrial > Soil >...
AGGAGTGCTTGCGCTACCTGGGGGAGCTAGTAGTCTAGGAGTTGTTTGACGGCGGTGGTGATGTGGTGGGTTTGCGGGAGGATTACGTCTTCTAGTTTGGGGTGGTAGGCGCAGAAGGTGTCCATGGCGGCTACGCGCTTTACCGGGGCATCGAGTTCGTGGAAAAGTTCGTCGGCGATGCGGGCGGCAATTTCGGCGCCGTAGCCCCAGCTGAGCATGTCTTCGTAGGCAACGATTACGCGGTGGGTTTTGCAGACGGTGGCGGCGATGGCTTCCCAGTCGTAGGGAGAGAGGGAGCGGAGGTCGATGATTTCTACGGAGCAGCCTTCGCGCTCGAGTTGGGCGGCGGCGACTTCGGCGCGATGGACGACCGCGCCGTAGGTGATGATGCTGACGTCGGAACCCTCTTTTACCAGGCGGGCTTTGCCGAAGGGGACGGTGTAATCGGGGCCGGGATATTCGGAGCGATTGTAAGGCTGGCGGTAGAGATGTTTGTGCTCGAGGAACATGACTGGGTCGTCGGAGCGGATGGCCGTGCGGAGGAGGCCGGCGACGTCTAGCGCGGTGGAAGGCATGACTACGCGAAGGCCTGGGCAGTGAGTGAAGATCGATTCGCCGCTTTGGCTGTGGTAGACGGCGCCGCCGGTGAGATAGCCGCCGATGGCTACGCGGATGACGGCGGGAGATTTGAAAGCGCCGTTGGAGCGCCAGCGCATGACGCAGAGTTCATCGCGGATTTGCATCATGGCGGGCCAGATGTAATCGAAGAATTGGATTTCGGCTACGGGCTTGAGTCCGCGGGTGGCCATGCCGATAGCGCGGCCGACGATGCTGGCTTCGGCTAGCGGAGTGTTGAAGACGCGGTCGGGGCCGTATTTGCGCTGGAGGCCGGCGGTGGCTTTGAAGACGCCGCCCTTCCCTTTTACGTGTTTGAGATGATCTTCGCGGCTGGCGTCGGCTACGTCTTCACCGAACACGGTAATGCGGTCGTCGCGGCCCATTTCGTCGAGGAGAGTGGCGGCGACCATTTCGACCATGGTCTTAGGGGCGCCGTGAAATTGCGGTTGCGAGTCGAAGGCTGAGGAGGTGGGATCGATTTCTGGGGAATAGACGTTGACGCGGATGGAATCGATGCTCGGCTCTTCGGCGGCCAAGGCTTGATCGCCGGCTTCGCGGACTTCGCGGTCGACTTCGGCTTCGAGGGCTTCGATTTCTTTTTGGTCGAGCAGACCTTCGCGGACCAGATAGAGAGCGAATTTGGCAATGGGATCGCGGCGGGCTTCTTCGTCGCGCTCGTCGGCGGATTTGTAGAGTTTTTCGTCGTCGGAGAGGGAGTGGGAGTAGGGGCGGGTGACGTGCGCGTGGACGAGCGCGGGGCCGCGGCGTTCGCGGCAATAGTCGATGGCTTCTTTGCAGACGGCGTAGCTTTCGAGGGGATCGGTGCCGTCGCATTCGGCCAGGTGCAGGCCGGGGAAACCTTTGACTAGCTTGGAGATGCTGCCGCCGGCGGTTTGTACTTCAATGGGGACGGAGATGGCGTAGCCGTTGTCTTCGATGAGATAGAAGAGCGGAAGTTTTTTGGCGCAGGCGACGTTGAGGGATTCCCAGAATTCGCCTTCGCTGGTGGCGCCGTCGCCGGAGGAGACGTAGACAATTTCGTCGCGCTGGTGATTGACGAGATCGCCGAGGGGGGCTTTTTTGGCTTGGGCCAGGGCTTTGGGATGATTTTCGTAATAGAGAGTGGATTCGGCGGCGCCTACGGCTTGTACGAATTGCGTGCCGGTGCAACTGGACTTGCTTACGATGTTCCATTTTGGGTGGCCCCAGTGAGAGGGCATTTGGCGGCCACCGGAGGCGGGATCGTCTTTGGCGCCTACGGCTTGGAGGAGCGTTTCCAGCGGGGTTACACCGACGGCCAAGCAGAGGGCGCGGTCGCGATAATAAGGATAGATCCAGTCGGAGCCGGGCTTGAGGAGAAGGGCGACGGCGGTGGTTACGGCTTCGTGGCCGGCGCTGGAGATTTGAAAGTAGATTCTATTTTGGCGCTTGAGCTGGATTTCGCGGTCGTCGAGGCGGCGGGAGAGAAACATGGTGCGGTACAGGCCGATGAGAGTGTCGCGGTCGAGGCCATGGGTCTTGGAGCTGTCGAGCTTGGCCGTTCTTACGCGCGTCTGGACTGCCATTCGTACCGCCTTCGCAATGGGATGGGCAATCGCCTGCGGGAGTTGATTATACCGGAATCGTGGGGAGAGGGCTGCGGGGAGGGCGGGCTGGGGCGCTCGGAAGACGGGCGGCGGTGCTGTTGGAGGCGTGGTTAGCGCAAAAAAGCGGGGTGGAATTGAGGTCCAATTTGGCTTGTTTGCGTTGCCAGGCGCACGGAACCACTTGGCCTGAGCCGCGTCAAGAAGGCGTTGAAGCAGGATCCGGCCGCCCTAAAAGGACGGCCTCTACAAGAGAGCCGGACGAACGTGAGGCTCAGGCGAGGGACTCGAATTTTTTATCGATTTCGGCGAATTGCGGGTCGCCCTGGTGGATGGTTTGCGGGCTGGCTTGCTTGAAGAGTTCTTCGTTGGGGAGGCGATCGATCCAGCGCTGGTATGAGAGCTTTTCGTGGCCGGAGAAATAGAGGCGGACGAGCAGCTTGGTGTTAGCGTTGGGATCGGTCTCAACGGCGTCATCTTCTTCGGCGTTTTTGGTGGCTGATTTTGACTTGGCGGCTTTTTTTGCGGGCTTGGTTTTGGATTTGGCGGATTTGTGTTCGTGCTTTTCCGTGGCTGCGGGCTCCGCGCCGGACGCGGCGTCGGCTGCGGGTTCGCTTTCTTCGCGATCGAATTTGTAGAGGAGCTTTTTGTCGAGGCGGAAGGCTTGCTTCCAGCCCTCAAGTTTGTGGCGGGCTTGCTGAGCGGCTTCTTCGTTGGAGCCGAAATCGAAAATTAGAAAGGAATTGTGCATAGGAGGAGTCTGCGATGGGCGGTGCGGCAAGTCAAGATGGGCAGCCAGAGCATGCGAGGTCACCGGCCAGGGAGCACGACCGGGAGCTTCAACTTCCAATGTCCGGAATCGTGGGACTCCCTTCACCCGCGAAGACGGGCGGTGGAAGGGTGCAATCCGGCTTGCTGACCTCCGTCGAACACGGAATTGAAAGTTCCAGCATGGCCCACCCACCTTTTGATCGGTCTGCGTTCTTCCAATTAGCAGCGGGCGAATGCTTCATGGATTCGCGCTCTGCCGCGCTGATCTGCCAGTTCTGAGCTTCAGGAAAATAGCCAGCGAAGATGCGGAGACTGCCTTGGACGCGAACTTGGCGCCGCAGCTTCTCCTGTCGATTTACGACAGGGAAGGTATCTCGAATACAATAAACATCGTGTCGTACTTCTCCCGGCCCCAAGCGCACTAGGTCAGTTGTTAGGTTGTCCGAAACTCCGTAAACATTTAACCAAGCTACGCCGCTGCCCTGCTTGAGGGTGTTGCTAGCATCGGTGACCGAGGACGAAATCACGATTCCTTGGAGAGGCAGGAAAATCGGCGACCTTGAGCGATTCACACGGTCTATGCTGACCTGCAGACAATAACCCTTCCATGCAAGCGGTTCTGTCAGTCGGATCTCGATGGGAGGATGGCCTTCTTGCACAACCGACTGCGCGGCTTTCTGGGCATAGCCCAACTGCATTGCCAAGAGCACGATCAACAGCCCAAGTCGGCGCATACACATAAACAAGGCTGTTCTCTTTTCGATTTGACGCCCGCAACCTAATAGAAGTGCCCGGTTCCAGCTAGCTTATTTGCGCGGTGCGGCAGGCCGCGATTTCGCGTATGATATTTTCCTTAGAGTCATGACGGCCGCGCGTTACAACCCCTTGCGCTCGATTGGCGCTTATTCCTGCCTGGTGGCGGTGCTGCTGATTTATGCGCCGCAGGGGATGATTGCGTGGTGGGCTGGGACCGGCGCGTGCTGTAAGTCGGATTATTGTCCGATCCACGAGCATCATGGTTCGAAGGCGGCTGCGGCTGGCGAGCACGACGGGATGAATTGCGGGCATGATGCGGGTGAGAAGGCTGGAATGGCTGCCTGCACCATGAATTGCTGCCATGACCCGGAGAAAGTGCTGGTGGCTCCCGTGATCTTCCTGCCAAACGCGGCTGATGAGCCGGCACCGATGTTCGCGATCGCTCGCGTTGCGCAAATGCGATTTGAGATGCAAAAAAAGCTGGGAAGTAAACCTCTTTCACCCCCTCCTCGTTTTTTCGTGGCAGCGTAGGCGTTTTCCACTCCTAGCTTTGGCTGAATCCACCCTGGCCGCGGCCCAATGGCTCGCGCACGAGCGGTCTCACGAGGAAAATATGAAAGGTTCATGCCGTAGTTGGCTTTTAGTTTTGCTGGCGCTGGCGCTGGCGGGCGCTGGATTTGCCACGGTGTTCGGCACCGTTCGTGGAATTGTACATGATCCGCAGCACCGGCCGGTTGGCGGGGCGGACGTAGTGTTGAAGAGCAAGACTTCGGATTATGCGCAGAGCACAAAGACAGATGCGGAGGGGCAGTTCCATTTCGATGCGGTGCCGCTGGGGGAGTATAGGCTCAGCGTGTCGGCCGCGAACTTCGCAGCGGCGGAGCAGACGCTGACGGTTCTGTCGGGGACGGCGCCGGTGGTGCATTTCGAATTGCGGGTGGCGGAGCAGAACGAGACGGTGACGGTGTCGGCGGACGCAGGCGCTTCGCAGGGCGAGTCCGTGACTACGACGAGCCTGGTCGATCGCGAGGACATCCAGAAAACGCCGGGGGCTTCTCTGGCGAACAGCGTGGCGATGATCACGAATTATGTTCCGGGAGCGTACCTGACGCACGATCAACTGCACGTGCGCGGCGGGCATCAAGTGAGCTGGCTGCTGGACGGCGTGCCGATTCCGAATACGAATATCGCGAGCAATCTGGGGCCGCAGATCGATCCGAAAGACATCGACGTTCTGGAAATGCAGCGCGGAAGCTACGCCGCCGACTTTGGCGACCGCACCTACGGCGTGTTCAACGTGGCACCGCGGACTGGATTCGAGCGAAATAACCAGGCGGAGTTGACGTCATCTTTCGGAAATTTCTTTCAGACGGACAATCAGTTCAATCTTGGCGGGCATACGGAGAAGTTTGCCTACTACGGCAGCGTAACCGGCTATCGGTCGAACCTTGGCCTGCAAACGCCGACGTCTGCGGTGATTCACGACGCGGACAATGGATACGGCGGCTTCGGGTCACTGATTTACAATCTCGACTCGCAGGATCAACTGCGGTTCGTGGCGCAGGTCCGGCGCGATTTCTACCAGGTGCCGTTTGATCCGAACGATCCGAACACGGCGGGGACGTTCCTGCACGACGCCAATCGGGAAAGCGATGCTTTCGCAACATTCTCCTGGGTGCGCACGCTAAACTCGGGACTGGTGCTGACCGTCTCGCCCTTCTTTCACCGCAACCGCGCGGCGTACCAGAGCAGCCCGTTCGACACACTGGCCACCACGGATGACCGGACCTCCAAGTACGAAGGAGGACAGGCCACGCTGGCGTGGGTGCGCGGGAGAAACAATGCACGAGTGGGCCTGTTCGGCTTCGCGCAGCAAGACCATCAGTTCTTTGGATTTAATGACCATATGGCGGCGCCGTTTTCGACACCGGCCTCCGGCTCAGGGGGGCTGCTCGCGGCGTTTGTGGAGGATCAGTTCCGGGTTACCTCCTGGTTGACGGTTAATGCTGGACTTCGCGAGACGCACTTTTCCGGAGGCGTGGTCGAGAATTCGTCGGCGCCACGCACCGGTATTTCGCTGCGCGTGCCGAAACTGAATTGGACCTTTCGCGGATTCTACGGGCAGTTCTACCAGGCGCCGCCGCTGCTGACAGTTACCGGGCCGCTGCTGCAATTTGTGAACAATGCGAACCTGGACTTTACTCCCTTGCATGGCGAGCGGGATGAAGAAGCGCAGGTGGGCGTCACCATTCCCTGGCGGAACTGGATCCTCGACGCAGACACCTTCCGCACTCGTGCCCGGAACTTCTTTGATCACAACTGCATCAATAACTCAGGCATCTGCTTCCCCATTACCGTCGAGAAGGCCCTGATTCGCGGATGGGAGCTGACACTGCGCTCGCCGCGCCTCCACAATCGCGGCCAGATCTATCTGACGTATTCCAATCAAATCGCTCAGGGTTTCGGTTGCTTGACCGGAGGCTTAGTCAGTTCGTGCTCCGTGCCGCCTCCCGGTTACTTCATCCTGGATCACGATCAGCGCAATACGCTTCACCTAGGCGGAAACTACACTCTGCCGTGGCATTCCTATGCGTCGACCGACGTTTACTACGCTTCGGGATTCAGCAATAGCAATCCAAACATCCCGGGCGATCATCTGAGCCCGCACACCACGTTTGATGCAACGGTGGGGAAGGAATTCGGGGAGCGCTTTTCACTTTCCGTGACCGCAGTGAACGTGGCGAACCGGCGGGTACTGCTCGACAACAGCCAGACGTTTGGCGGCACGCACTTTCTGAACCCACGCACGATTTACGCCCAAGTTCGCTACCGCTTTCATTACTGACGGTAGCGCGTTGCCGTGGCAGCCGCTGAGGACTACCTCATCCGAAAGGCCTGCTGCCACGGCAGTTCCATTGAGGGAGGCTGTTTAGACGAATTCTAGAGTTATCCTGAATCTTATTCACATCGATTTTTTTTGTGCTGCCTTGTGTCAAGCTGCAATTCGAATCGCGCCGAATTTCTGGCCGGCCGAAGTCTGCGTGAGATCAAATCTCCTGCAGCTTAGCGGCAGTTCGACACTGAAGGAGAACGCACCGGATCACCGGACTCTTGAATCTTCAGAAGGCGTCACATAGACTCTTGCGCGAGAAATGAAGGCGATGGAGTTCGCCATAACCGGGCCGGCGTGAGTTGCAGGCTCTGATGACTCCTGGCTGCCGCGCGGCGCCAGGAGTTTTTTGTTGGGTGCGCTCGCGGAGAGAAATGGAGAGTAATTGCGAATCACTCTGATTGCGGTTTTTGGGGCGATCGGGACGCTGGCGCGATACGGGCTGCAGGGGCTGGTGCAGATGCGCGTTCCGGGCACCTTTCCGTATGGGACGTTGCTGGTAAATCTGAGCGGGTGCTTTTTGCTGGGATTGATCGGGCAATTCACGCTGAACCGGTTGGTGATTTCGCCGGATTGGCGGGTGGCCATCGCGGTGGGATTTTTCGGCGGGTACACTACGTTTTCGAGCTTTGGCTGGGAGACAGCGAAGATGGTGGAAGACGGCGAGTGGCTTCGCGCGACGGCGTATGTGGGCGCAAGCGTGGTGGCCGGACTGCTGCTTTCGGTGGCGGGGATTCGGCTGGCGAGCCGGTTCTAGGTGCAGCGATTTCAGGTGAAGCGATGACGCACGAAAAATTCGAGGGCGAACGGACGCTGATGCGTATTCACCTCGGCGAGTCCGACAAATGGCACGGCAAGCCGCTGCACGAAGCGATTGTCGAGTTGTTGCGCAACAAGGGTTTCTCCGGCGCGACGGTGCTGCGCGGCGTGGGCGGGTACGGCGGGTCGAGCGTGTATCACACCGACAAGCTGCTGCGGCTGTCCCAGGATTTGCCCATTATCGTCGAGGTGATTGAATCCACTGAGCGGATCGACAGCATTTTGCCGCGGCTCGACCAGATGATCGAAGGCGGGCTGATCACGCTGGAAAAAGTGCGCGTGATTTTGTACCGCGCGGCGAAAAAATAGCGGCGATCTGGATCGATGGCGGTACACTTCCCCTCGCATGCCTGAAGCTCCTGAAAAGAAACCGTGGCTCAATGGCACCGTGCTCGGCGTCGGGCTGACGAGTTTGTTCAGCGATTGGAGTCATGAGACCGCGACGGCCGTTCTGCCGGCGTTTTTGGCGGCGATTGGCGCGGGACCGGCGTGGCTGGGGGCGATTGAAGGCATCGCGGATGGGCTATCGAGTTTTGCGAAGCTCGCGGCCGGGCATTACACGGACCGGTTGAAACGACGGAAGCCGCTGGCGGTGTTTGGGTATGCGTTCACTGCGCTGGCGACCGCTTCGTTTGCGTTTGCTACGCAAGCGGTGCACGTGCTGGTGGGGCGCTCGGCGGCGTGGCTGGGGCGCGGCATACGCTCGCCGGCGAAGAAAGCGTTGCTGGCGGCGGATACTCCGGCGGGTGCGTATGGGCGGGCGTTCGGACTCGAACGCTTCATGGACACGCTCGGGGCGATTGCCGGGCCGCTGACGGCACTGTGGCTGCTGGAAGCGACGAATCATTCCTACCGCAAAGTCTTTTTGTGGACGCTGCTGCCAGGACTGCTGGCCGTAGCGGCGTTCTGGTTGCTGGTGCGCGAGCGGCCGATCGAGACGCGCGAGAAAAAATCGTTTCTGATCGGATTGCGCTCGCTGCCGAGGGAATTTCGGCAATTGCTCGTCGGCGTGGGAGTGTTTGGCGCGGGCGACTTTTCGCACACCATGCTGATTCTGTATGCTTCGCGAATGCTCGCGCCGGGGCATGGTCTGGCGCGAGCGGCGAGCATCGCCGTCGGGCTGTACACGGTGCACAACGTGTTTTACGCAGGATCGGCGTATCTGAGCGGATGGTTAAGCGATCGCGTGCGCCAGCGAAAGTTTGTTCTTGCCGCTGGCTATGCGCTGGCCGGGGTCACGGCGATTTTGCTTGGCACTGCAACGCACTCGATGGTGCTCTTGGTGGCGATTTTTGTGCTAGCGGGGCTGTACATCGGGACCGAGGAAGCGCTGGAGGATTCGCTGACCGCCGAAATTGTTCCGCGCGAACAGCATGGCATGGCGTTTGGCACGCTGGCCGCGGTCAATGCCGTAGGCGATTTTGTCTCGAGCCTGCTGGTCGGCACGCTGTGGTCGGCGTTTTCGGTACAGACGGCCTTTGCTGCTAGTGCGCTGCTGTTTTTTGCCGGCGCTGTGTTGATCGTACGGCTCCGCGAGCGCTAGTGCGCAAACCTCCAGGGTCAAGAAAACGGATTCTCCACTGCAATGCTGAAGTAGAGCTGACCGGTGTTCAAATCTTCCGACCAGATTTTTTGGCAGCCGGCGCGTTCCGCGGCCGCCAGGATCATCCCGTCATAAAAATGCACGCCGTACTGCGCCCGCGCTTGCACGGCGCGGCGAATCAGACTGGCGTCTGGCGCAACGGCTTTGATTGGGCTGAGGGCGTCGAGGATGCCGGCGACTTCGTCGGGCTGTGCGGGAGGCGAAATTTTGTGCAGCAGGGTGGCAGCGAGTTCGGCGAGCACTTGCGTGGAAATAATCATCTCGTCGTTTAGCGCTCGCAGGACGAGACCCTGAGCGAGTTGGCGTTTTCGGAGATCGCTGGAATTGTAGGCATAGGCGAGAACGCTGGTATCCAAGAACTCAGGAGCGAACATAGAGGTCTTCGCGGTTCCATGTGCGCTTGCCCATCTTGAAGCTGAACTGCTCGAAGCTGCGCTGCAGCGCTTCGCGCTCGCGAAGCTTGCGGCCGGAGGCGGAATCCTCGCTGGCCAGGCGGGTCAGATAGTCTCTGACCAGACCTGTAAGGGTAGTGTCGTGGTCGACAGCAATTTTGCGGACGCGCTTGACCAGTTTGTCGTCCAAGGAGAGAGTAATGTTCATCGACCCATAATAAGGGAATCCCTTATTTCGTGCAAGCGCAATCCGCCATCGAAGGACCTTGGCGGTTGCACGGGGTGCCAAGACGTGCTACGTTAGCGAACAAAAGGCGAATTACCTTTCTTTGGGGGCTACTGGATGGCTGAATCGCTTGCGGTGCGTGCTGCGCAGGACTCGCGCTCGATTACCCGGGTTCGCGAAGTGCTGGACGGGTTTGCGCAGCGCGACCTTAGCGGGGAGGTTCTGACGGCGGTACGCCATTTCCCTGCGCGCGAGGCGCAGTGGGCGGAGTTTCCGGCGTGGGTCAACGCCGATCTCGCTGCCGCCTACGGCGCCAAGGGAATTCGCCGGCCGTACACGCACCAGGCAGCCGCCGCGGAAGCGGTACATGGTGGCAAAAACGTCGTGATTGTTACGCCTACGGCGTCCGGCAAGACGCTTTGTTACAACGTTCCGGTGCTGAATGCGATTCTCGAGAATTCGGATTCCCGCGCGCTCTATCTTTTCCCGACGAAGGCGCTGGCGCAGGACCAACTCGCAGAGCTTTACGATTTGAATCAACGCCTCGACAACCGCTTTGGCGTGTTCACTTACGATGGCGACACGCCAAGCGATGCGCGCAAAACGATTCGCGAAAAGGGCCACATCGTCCTGACCAATCCGGACATGCTGCACACCGGCATTCTTCCGCATCACACCCGCTGGACGCGGCTCTTCGAGAACTTGCGCTACATCGTAATCGATGAGCTGCACAGTTACCGCGGCGTGTTCGGCAGCCATCTGTGCAACGTGCTGCGGCGGTTGCGGCGAATCGCGCGCTTCTACGGGTGCGCTCCGCAATTCATCTGCTGCTCGGCGACGATTGCGAATCCCGGCGAGCTTGCGGCGCGGCTGCTCGAGGACGAAGTCGAAGTGCTCAGTGCCAATGGTGCGCCCGCGGCGGAAAAGACCTTCGTCTTCTACAATCCGCCGGCGGTGAATCGCGCGCTGGGGATTCGCCGGAGCTACATCAACGAATCTTCTCGGGTGGCTCAAGAATTTCTGAAGCGTGATCTGCAGACCATGCTATTCGCCAATTCGCGGTTGCACACCGAGCTTTTGCTGACGTACCTGCAGCAGGCGAATCCGCATCATCCGAGCCAACCGGAGACTATTCGGGGCTATCGCGGCGGGTATCTTCCAACCGAACGGCGCGAAATCGAACGCGGCTTGCGTGATGGGCGCATTCGAGGAGTCGTCTCCACGAGCGCACTGGAACTGGGCATCGATATCGGCTCGCTGGATACGGTGGTGATGGCCGGCTATCCGGGCACGATCGCCGCCACCTGGCAGCGGGCTGGGCGTGCGGGGCGCCGCAATGGCAGTTCCTGCGCGGTGCTGGTGGCGTCTTCGGCGCCGCTCGATCAATTTATCGTGCGGCATCCCGATTATTTTTTCGGGAATACGCCCGAACACGCTTTCATACAGCCGGACAATCTGGAAATCCTGCTGAATCATTTGAAATGCGCGGCTTTTGAGCTGCCCATCGCGCCGGGCGAGCGATTTGGCGATGTTGATTTGCCGGATTTGTGCGCGCGTCTGGCCGAAGCTGGTTTTCTGCACCGCGCAGGCGAGAACTATCACTGGACGCACGAAGCGTATCCGGCCGACACCGTCAGCCTACGCTCGGTCACCAGCGACAACTTCATCATCGTCAACATCACCGGTGAACCGGAAGTGATCGGCGAAGTGGATTTTTCGAGCGCGCTTACCACGGTGCATGAGAAAGCGATCTACCTTCACGGCGGGCAGCAGTATCACGTGGAGCATCTCGATTTCAAGGAGCGCAAGGCATACGTGAAAGAGGTGGACGCCGACTATTACACCGACGCCATTCGTTACACGCAAGTGCGCGTGTTGGAGATTGCCGCGACCTCGCGCACGGAACGCATTTCTTCTTCGTTTTCTCACGGCGAGGTGCTGGTGCGCTCGCAAGTGGTGGGCTTCAAGAAGATCAAATTCTTCACGAACGAGAATATCGGCGCCGGGCAGCTCGAGTTGCCGGAAAACGAGATGCACACGACGGCTTACTGGATTACGCTGGAGCGGCCGCTGCTCGAATCGCTTCCCTTCTCGGTAAGCGAACGGCAGTCTGGGATGTTCGGCTTGCTGCGCGCGCTCGAATCGATGGCCACGCTACTGCTGATGTGCGACGCGCGCGACCTGGGCACCGCGATTGGCGAACGGCCGCCTGTGCCCGGCGTTGACGGCGAAGAGTTCACGCCGATGCGCATGCACGACGTCGTCTCTGCGAACAGCAAAGAGTTCTTCGAACCGAATTTGTATCTTTTCGACGCTTATCCCGGCGGCATCGGCTTTTCCGAGCCACTTTTCCAGGTGCACGATCTGCTGGTCCGCAAAACGCGCGAACTGATCGCCGCCTGTACCTGCGAGCAAGGCTGCCCTTCGTGTGTGGGGCCTGCGGGCGATCTCGCACCTCGCGCCAAGGAAGCAGCGCTGGCGATTCTCGATCGGCTGTGCAGCTAATGGCCGCTACGCTCGACAGATTTTCGCGGCTCGCGGCGCTGAAGCCGACACGAGCATTTCCTACCCGCCCTTCTGAGCTCCGCGCACCCGACCAAGAGGATCATCTTTCGCGTATTCTCGGCGCCGGCATCACGTCAAACCGTTTCGGCGAGCACGTCGCCGTGCGGAACTGGTGCTCGACGCCTGAATTCGCCGAACCCTCGCCGGTGGCGCTGGATCTGCTCGCCCGCCATCGCGACGAAGCGGTTTCCCATCGCACGCGCGCCGCTCTTGCCGATCCTGCAAAGTGGCTTTTTCTTGATACAGAAACTACCGGACTGGCCGGCGGCACCGGAACGTATGCTTTTCTGGTGGGTCTGGCGTGGTGGGACGCCGGCGGCCTGCACCTGGAACAACTGCTGATGCGCGATTTCGCGGAGGAGCATTCCGTGCTGCACGAGGTCGCGCAGCGCGCCGCAGAGCGCCCGGTGCTCATCACCTTCAACGGGAAGACCTTCGATTGGCCGCTGCTCGAGAATCGCTTCGCGATGACGCGTAGCATTCCCGTACCGCGCCTCGCGGCGCATCTAGACCTGCTGCACCCCGCTCGCTCACTTTGGAAGCTGCGTCTCGGTTCGGTGCGGCTGGTGGATTTGGAACGCCACGTCCTGGACCCGACAAGACTTGGGTGGACGCGCGACGACGACGTTGCTTCGTCTCTCATCCCACAGTTTTATTTTGACTATCTGCGCGGAGGCCCGGCGTCCCCGCTGGCAGGCGTCGTTCGGCACAACCAGATGGACTTGCGGGGTCTTGCCGCGCTCTCTTGCAAAATCAACACCATGCTTTCGGAGTCCCCGGAGGGAGAGGGCCTCGATCTGTTCGGCCTCTCCCGCTATCTGCACCGCCGTGGCGAGCCGGACCGCGCTCACTCAGCTTGTGTCCAAGCGTTGAACGCCGGCCTGCCCGCGGAATTCCGTCCGCAAGCGCGGCGCGATCTTGCCTTTCACGCGAAGCGCCGCGCCGACCATGCTCGCGCCGCGGTCCTGTGGCAGGAGATTGCTGCCGATCCGCGCGATGGCGTCCATGCTTGCGAGCAGTTGGCCATCCATTATGAGCGCCACGTTAAGGACTATCTGCGCGCGCTGGAGTTCGCTCAACTGGCTCTCGGCAATCTCCGCAAATCCCGCGCCAGCCTGAAGGATCCTTTCGCACCGGCGCGTTTCATCCGGCTGCAAGCCAAGCTCCTGAAGCGCGTGGTGCGTCTCCAGCATCGAATAGGGTTAAGCTCGGGCGTGGGTTCGCAGGTCGAATTTTCGGCCAGCCAACCACCTATTTAGGGGAGGAATCCGGATGGAAAGCTCCGCCGCAAGACCGCAAACTGTTGCAGGAGGCCCCATGGCCGCTACTGAACAGACCCATCTCCGCGCCGAATTAGTAGCGCGGCGTGAACACATTATTTTGCTCGAACCCAGCGTTGACGCCGTTCCTCCGGCGGAACAGCTCGTGGCCAAAATCGATGCCGCTCTGGCGCGCCTGGATGAAGGCTCGTTTGGCATCTGCCTGTCGTGCCACACTCCCGTCGAGGCTAATCGTCTGCTGCAAGATCCGACGGTGGAAGTTTGCCTGGATTGCATGTCGCAAGAAGACCAGCGCGCGCTGGAACGCGATTTGACGCTGGCAGCGCGAATTCAGCGCGGACTCTTGCCGCGGAAGGATTTCACGCCGCGGGGCTGGCGAGTGCGGTATCACTATCAGCCTGCCGGCGCGGTAAGCGGCGATTTCTGCGATCTGTTGGAAACCGAAGCTGGCCTGCTGTTTCTTTTCGGCGATGTAGCAGGAAAAGGCGTGGCCGCGTCAATGCTGATGAGCCATCTTCACGCCACCTTTCGCGCTTTGGCCGATAGCGAACCATCTCTGGAACGCATGGCTACTTTGGCGAACCGGCTTTTCTGCGAGAGCATGATTGCCGGGCAATACGCCACGCTGGTTATTGGCCGCGGCGCGAGGGACGGAAGCGTGGAATTTGTGAGCGCCGGACACTTGCCGGTCTTGCATGTGCGAGCCGGTGGAACCATTTCCCGTTCAGCGACCGGCTATCCGCTGGGGATGTTCCGCACCGCCCAATTTGCGGTGCACCGAATTACGCTGCAACCCGGCGAGTCGCTCCTTCTGTACACCGATGGCGTCAACGAAGTGCGCAACAGCTCTGATGAAGAATTCGGGTTGGAGCGCGTCGCCGACCTTGCTTCCCGCTGTGCGAGTCTTTCACCGGATGGATTGATCGAGAATTGCCTGTCGGAATTATCGCGATTCTCAGGCGCCAGGAAAGCGACCGACGATTTGACTCTCTTGGCCCTGCAACACGTTCAATAACGAGCGTCGGCAAGCTGCTGCTCAGGTGAGCCAACCCCCAAGACCGCCGCTTTCTCCGGCTGTTTCGTCAAATCTGCTGGAGGCACGGGCGCGGCCGGCCAGTTCATTGCCTTGTTCACGGCGTCAAAAATGTTGCGGCTTGTTCCTTCGACCGTAAGGCAGTCCATGTCGACGCAGCGAAGGAAAACGCCGCCTTCTGGCGAGTCGAAAGAAAAGAAATTCGGACGCCGCAGGAGATTCGTCCGCTCCGCATGCTTTTTCTCGAGCGCCTCGGAATACTGCCCGAAGAAGCGTTCCGCCTGTTCGACGCTCGCCAGCCTCAGTCGCGCCACCAGAACCAGCCGCTTGGTGTTTTTGTGCTCGTACACTGAGTACCTGTCACCGTCCCACGCCGCCGCGAGCGTCTTCGCGCGATCCTGCCCGAGGAACTGCTTAAGTATTTCCTTCCATCCAAATTCGCCCATCACGTTTTCTTCGAGCTTGGTCCAATCGTTCCCGAGCATCTTGTCGATCGCCGGCAGCTTTACTTCCGCCGGAGCCTTGCCGGACCGATAAAGCGCCGGATGCAGAATCTGCTGCGTGGAAACCGGCGGCTTGTCAAAAATTCCCGCCAGCGCATTCCATCCCTTGTCCTTCATCACCGCAGCGGAAAACTGCAGTCCGCCCAAGTAAGGAAAAATCAGCGCATCTTTAATAAAAGGCGGAGCTTTGGCCAGGGTAGGCGTGCTGCCCAGATCGCCGAGAAACATGGAAGGATCGAAGTCCGGAAACTCCTTGAGGGACCGGCCGGTACCCTGCAGCAGGTAATCCACCATCGCGGCCATGGCGCTACCTTCGAGGACCGCTTCGCGCGCGAGCTCGGCGTCGTCGTTCGGACGCGCAGCCTTAACCCACGGCTCGATATTGAAGTGCTGATCTTCCAGCGCATGCGTAAGCTCATGCGCCATCACCATGCGCTGATCGCCCAGCGGAATCCAGTCGGCGATGTAAAACTCGTGGGCCTTGGGGTCGTACAGCCCGGCGATCTGCTCGGTCAGCAGCGCCACCATGAAATTGTCGAAGTCGAAGCCCTTCGGGAGCAACCCAAAGGCCTCCGCACTCTTCGCACCGGCGTAGCGCTCGCCCGGATTCTTCTCCTCATCCATTTCCCGGACCACGTAGGCGCGAATTTCCTCGCGGGTGCGCAAGGTCTTCTTCAGAGGCGTGCGCAGCTTCAGGCCAGTGATTTCGCTCATCTGCTGCAGGACTTCGTCCGCGGCGGCCACGAACTCAGCGTTATCTTTTGCGCTTGCAGTTGCAGCAGGAGGCGCGGGAGAGGCCTGTTGCGCCGGGAGCGGCGTAGCCCCCCAAGCAGCCAGCAGCAAGCCAGCCCCGCAAACAGCGAATACGGTAGATTTCTTCCAACAAGCCATGTCCCTGGCAGGATAGCAGAGCGAGCCCTGGCGGGAAAACTCTATGCGAATGCGCGATGAGTACCCTGTTAAGTGTTCCAAAGTGGAACTGCCGGGTCCGTCCCCATTCTGTCTGTTCCGATTGCTTAACAAAATGGTAATTCCGGTGTACTCTTCCCTTTCCGCTTTCGCCCGAGGTCACCATGCTTCCCGGATTTCGCCTGCGGCAGGTCCGCGAGAGACTCGGTTTCACGTATCGTGACGTCGAACGCGCCAGCTTCGAGCTGGCAGCGCGCAGGGGACGCCCTGAATTTGTCGTGCACATTAGCCGCCTGGCGGATATCGAGAATCGTAGTGTCGTTCCGGGAATGCACAAGCTCTACACCCTATCGGTGGTGTACCACCTCAGCCCATTGGAAATCCTCAGGTGGTACGAGGTCCCCATGGACGAGTTTTTTGTCGACGGCACAATGTTCCCCTCCCCCGAGACGCACTTGGCCGCGCCGCCAGCCTCGCTGCGGATTCCCCTGCGCTTCGATCCGTCCTTTGATCCCCGGCGGACAGAATTTCTCTCTCGCATGGTGGAAAAGTGGGGCCGCTTCGAGGGGGCGCTAACCAAGGAGTCCGGCAACTATCTGTATGCCTACATTGGGCTTGCGGACCGCCGGATGGTGCCGCTGCTGCGGCCCGGCAGCATCGTTCTAGTGGATGCGTCTGTGCGCCGCATCGAAGACGTGGACTGGGCGACCGAACACGATCGCCCCATGTACTTTGTGGACGTGCGAGACGGCTACCGCTGCGGCTGGTTTCACCAGGACAACGGGTGCCTGGCGATGCAACCGCACCCCCTTTCGCGCTGCATGCCGGAATCCTGGCGGACTCCAGACAACGCGGAGATTATCGGCCGGGTGGCTGGCGTGGTTATGCGATTGAATGAGACTTGGAACACGCCGTTTGGAGAATCTCCAGAAGCGCGCGCAGGTTAGAGCAAAAGAGATCTTTGAGGTAGCCGGGGGCCTCTTCGGGGAGCAGAACGCGGTAGGCCTCCATGTGGCGCCAGTGCGCGACCGTCATGGCCATGCCGTCGCGCATGCTTTCCAGGCATTGGCGCAGGTCCTGCTCCTGCTGCTCCAGCGGGTTTTCCAGGATGCGCTCGAAAATCTGCTCGTGGCAGAGCTGCAGCGCCTCCTGAATCGCTCCGTCCGGATACAGGGCAGCCAGGCCCTCGTGATCGTAGTGACCGCTGGAAAGATCCCGCAGCGACGCCAGATACGTCAAGCGCCCATATAGGCTGGGGATGGCCGCCAGCGTGGTCACCGTAAAGTCCTGCACGATGCGGCGATTTTGTTGCAGTTGCGTTAGAGCCCGCATGTCCTTCGTTCCGAAGACGGAACGTTTTGTCCCGCCTTGTTTCGCCCACTGGCGATCCCCTCCAAGCTTCCTTCCAGGAGGGCTTAGCCCCATGAAAAAGATTGTACTCGCCGCCGCTGTTGCCGTTACAAGCCTGGCGATATTACTGCCAGTTATTTGCTCCGTCAATCTATTAGTTACGATACCGACTTCTCAGCCAGTCTTCTACCGTGCCGACGGTGCACCCATGCCGCCGCCCATTCCACACAGCATCGGCTCGGTTACCGATTCCAGTAACGACTCCTCACTCGTCGCCGACGGCGCACCCATGCCGCCGCCCATTCCGCACAGCATCGGCTCGGTTACCGATTCCAGTAACGACTCCTCACTCGTCGCCGACGGCGCACCCATGCCGCCGCCCATTCCGCACAGCATCGGCTCGGTTACCGATTCCAGTAACGACTCCTCACTCGTCGCCGACGGCGCACCCATGCCGCCGCCCATTCCGCACAGTATTGGCGATTCGCTCGTTATCGCCTAAGAGCTTGGGAAGCAAGGACCGGTCCTTCAACGAGGTATCCGTTCGAGTACCTTCCGGCTATAGCCGGACGCCAGGCTTTAATATTTACCGCGTCGTTAAGACCGTGGTATAGTGCGTCCGGTTATGGCCGGAATTGCTAACTTAGAATTAGCGTTATGGTACCTGAGCCTTGCGCTGCAGCTCACGGTGGTCCTTTACTTGATGATTCGCGGACGTATGTTTATCTACCCGGGACTGTCGGCATACCTGGTGATCAATATTCTGCAGAGCTGTTTGCTGATGGTGGCCTACTATCGCTGGGGATATGGCGACTTTCGCACCGAGCAACTCGCTTGGATGAGCGAAATTCCTGTTCTGTTCATGCGTGCCTGGGCCATCGCGGACATTTGCCGGTTGTTCCTCGGTCTTTACCGCGGCATTTGGGGCCTCGCTTGGCGCCTGCTCCTGACTCTGGCAGTAGCTCTTGTATTCTTTTCGATCCTTTTCGCTGGACAAAAGTGGGATCATGCGGTGCTTCAAGCCAATGTGAGCTTGGAGCTCACCACCGTGCTGCTTCTCATCGCACTGTTTTTATTTGCTCGCTACTATGGAATTGTCGCTTCGCCCGCGATTCGCGCTCTCGCTTTGGGCTTCTTGATCTATTCGAGCCTTACCGTTCTCAATGACGAGGTTTTGCAGCGCTGGCTGGAGCGATATGTCCCGGAATGGCAGCTATTCGGCACTTTGCCGTTTCTTGTCAGCGTGTGCCTGTGGCTCTGGGCCGTTCGCCAGCCGGTGCCTCAGACCGCTGCTGGAGTGGCTCTGCTTCCGCGCGACGTTTATTACGCGCTTACTCCGGAGCTCAATCTTCGCCTGCGTTTGCTGAACGAGCGCCTGAACCGGCTCTGGAATCCGGAGGGCCATCGCCCATGAGTCTTTTGTTCCTGG
>Ga0210384_10003321_pt1 | contig 18724 bp, 15 predicted proteins | sample IncBWH2MmetaG_FD_160574 | JGI IMG/M metagenome (GOLD analysis project Ga0210384, IMG submission 160574) | Forest soil microbial communities from Barre Woods Harvard Forest LTER site, Petersham, Massachusetts, United States - Inc-BW-H-2-M | ecosystem: Environmental > Terrestrial > Soil >...
CGGTGGCGCGGTCGCCAAGTGGTAAGGCAAAGGTCTGCAAAACCTTTATCGGCGGTTCGATTCCGCCTCGCGCCTCCAAACTCTCTTCTTTCCCCTGTTGCTCGCTAGGAACACCCCGCGCTCGTTTCCCCTGCCCCTGCCTCCCCAAACCGCATCAGAATAGAACGAGCATGCGAACGCCTCCCCGGCAGCTTCGCTTGTGCTCCGTTACAAACTTTCTCAACCGCTCGAAAGGATCTAACCCGATGAAAAAGTTCATCTTCCTGCTCTTGGCTATGTCCCTTTTCTCCATTCCCTCGCGCGCCCAGTCCGTCGACGCTTCCCTCAGCTATTCCTACTTCCGCCTCGGCAACTCGGGAGGCCTCAATCAGAACGGCGTCAGCGGCTCCATCGCCTACAATCCCAATCGCTGGTTTGGCATCGTCGGAGATATCGGCGGCTACCATGCCTCTCCCGGCGGCGTTTCCCTGAACACCTACACCTATCTTTTTGGCCCGCGCCTCACTTTTCGCAATCCCAGCAAGGTCAACCCTTTTGTGCAAGCCCTTCTGGGCGGCTCGCGCATCACGGTCGGATCGGGCGGCGGCTCGAACAATCAGTTTGCCTATAGCGTTGGTGGCGGCGTTGATTTTGGCATCCTCCCGCATCTAGCCCTCCGCCCCCAACTCGACTACGTTGGCTTGAACACTCCCGGCGGCCATACCAACTGCACCCGTGTCTCCGTCGGCTTCGTCGTGCACCTCTAACGGTGTTGCGCCCGGAATCTGGACTCGCAAAAAAGGCAGGGAAGAGTTTTCTCTGATTCTTGCCTGGTAGTTGGTCTGCGAATTCTAGGACTTCGGGGTTTCCGACAATTCTTTCAGTAAAGCCTTGCCTTTGCGGAACCACGGCCGCTCGCGCCGCTGCATGTACCGCGGCAACGTGCGCTTCTTCGCCTCCAGCTTCTGAAGCCATTCGCGCGCTTCGTCGCGCCGGTTCGCCATCTTCAGGAAGTGCGCATAGTTGTACAGCGTTTCGGTCGTCGTCGAGATTTGCGTCACTTCCACAAACAGCGGAGCAGCGCGCTCCAACTGTCCCGTTTGCGCATACGCATCCGCGAGCAGCCCAGCCGCCCGGTAATAATCGAATTTCCGGTCCGCCGCCACCACCCGCTCCAGGTCCGGAATCGCGCCGGCAAAATCGTTCAACCCCAGCGAAGATTTCGCGCGCGAATAAAACGTGTAAATCGAATCGTCTCGCCCGGTGATTGCATGATTAAACGCTTCGCGCGCTTTCTCAAATTCACCCTGATCTTTGTAGAGTTCGCCCAACTCTTCGTAGTTGGCCACCGATGGATTGTCCAGGATCTGCGTCTCCACAATTTGGATACGCGACCGCCGCCCGAGTCCCTGAAACACGCCGCGCAGTAATCCCAGATCCGGCAACACTTCGGCAAGGATGTACACCGCAGCCCCAGGCGGCCCGAGAAAAAAGATGACATAAAACCAATAGTTCTCCGGCCGCCGCCGGATGAAGTGCACAATCGCCAGGCCCTGCAAGATAAATCCCCAGGGATAGAAAAAATGGCCGAGGCCAAACATGGATGACCGTCCGTCCCACCAGCATCGTATGCTCTTACGAACTGGTCAATCGAATCGTCAGCTTCCCCTCAGCAGGAGTTACTGCCCGCGCCGCTCTTCGGCTGTTATGATGAACTTCAATGAACTCGATCGGAACGCTTGGCCTCGCGCTCGGCGCCGGATTTTCTTCCGGACTCAACCTCTATGCCACCGTCGCCACCCTCGGACTTCTCCAGCGCCTCGGCGTGCTCCATCTCCCCCCGACTCTGCAAGTCTTGTCCCACCCCTGGGTGCTCGGAATCGCAATCGCTCTTTATCTCATCGAGTTTTTCGCCGACAAGATTCCGTACTTCGACACCATCTGGGATGCCATCCACACCTTTATCCGCCCGCCCGCCGCCGCACTGCTGGCGTTCGCTGGCGCCGGTGGTGCCGCGCCGGAGTGGCGCTGGGGCGCCGCGCTTCTCGCCGGAGGAGTGGCCCTCACCGCCCACAGCACCAAAGCCAGCGCCCGCGCCGCCGTCAATACCAGCCCGGAACCGTTCAGCAATTGGTTTTTGAGTTTTGGAGAAGACATCCTGGCCGTGTGGCTCGCGTGGATGGCTACCGCGCATCCACTCGCAACAACGATTATCGTCGTCGCACTGGTCGCGCTTTCAGCGTTCCTGCTCTACCATCTCTTCCGGTTCGCACGCCGCGCCCTCCAGCGCCTGCTGGAGGCTTGAGCGGCTCACTATTTCACGTACGTGGCCAGCCAATCCAAAAACGTTTTGTACCAGAACTGGCTGTTCTGCGGTTTCAGCACCCAGTGCCCCTCATCCGGGAAAAGCACCAGCTTCGACGGCACACCTTGCCGCTGCAACGCGCTGAAGAATTCCAGCGATTGCGTGTACGGCACGCGGTAGTCCCGCTCTCCTGCAATCACCAGCGTCGGCGTTTTGAATTTCCCCAATTCGCTGGCGTACGTCGAAGGCGACCATTTCTTGTAGCTATCCGGGTTTGTCCACGGCGTCCCTTGCATGTCGTGCTCTTCAAACCACAGCTCCTCCGTGGCGAACATCGAAACTTTGTCGTATGTACTCGCGTGGCTCACGATCGCTTTGAATCGTCCTGTATGTGTCGCAATCCAGTCCGCCATGTATCCGCCGTAAGAACCGCCTGCCGCCGCCATCCGGTTATCGTCGATGAAAGAATATTTTTTCAGGGTGAAGTTCACGCCGTTCATCACGTCGACATACGCTTTGCCGCCCCAGTCATTCGTGATCTCATCCGTGAATTTCTGTCCGTATCCCGTCGAACCGCGCCGGTTGATCATCAGCGTCACGTAGCCCGCGGCGGAAAAAACCTGTGCGTTCCACCGGTAACTCCACGCGTTCGACCACATCGTCTGCGGCCCGCCATGCAGCAGCACCAGCAGCGGGTATTTCTTCGTCGCATCGAATTTCGGCGGCCGGATCAGCATCGCCTGCACTTTTGTTCCTTCCGCGCCCTCGAACCAGAACGTTTCCGGTGCATTCATCTCCAGCGTCGCGAGAATCGCTGCATTCTGGTGGGTCAATTGCCGCGGAACCCCACCGTCGCCCTCGGCCACAAAAATCTCCGCCGGCATGATCAGGCTCGCGCGTTCAAACACCAGCGTTTTGCCATCGGAACTAAAAGAAACTGCCATGTTATAACCATCCGCGACGATCTGCCGCGGTTGCGCGCCCGCTTGCGGCGCCATCGCGTATACCGGCATTTGCGTTTCGTTTTCCGCAATGAAATAGAGCGTCTTGCTGTCCGGGGACCAGGCCAAGTCGTTCGCGCTGCGATCGAATCCTTCCGAGATATTTTCATTCTTTCCGCTTTGCCGGTCGTAGAGCATTACGCGCCAGCGGTCCGATTCGTATCCCGCCGTGAGCTGCGCGTGATAGGCGATGTATTTTCCATCCGGTGAATACACCGGATTCCCATCGAATCCCTTTTGTGTGGTGATGCGCTTCGCTTCGCCGCCCGCAACGGGGACGACGAACAAGTCGGCGTTCGTGCTGATCGCTTCCATCGCGTCGGTGACCGCCGTGAAGCAGAGCTCTTTGGAATCCGGAGAAAAGTTAATGTCTCCCGGCCCGCCTCGCTCGTCCGGTGGCGTGTCGTAATCCGCTCCGGCGGTAAGATCGCGCGGCGCGACGCTGCCATTCGCGGAAACCACGAACAAGTGGCTGCGCTTGCCGTCATTCCAGTGCGTCCAGTGCCGGTAAAGTAAATGCTCCGCCACGTGCGCTTTCACTTTGTTCTTTTCTTTCTCCGCGTCGCGCTTGCGGTTGCATTCATCGTCTTTACAATCCGGGTACACGGAAGAAGTAAACGCGATTGTCTTTCCGTCCGGCGACCACTTCACAATATCCGCGCCGGTCGACAGCTTCGTCAGCGGATGCGCTTCGCCGCCGTCCATCGACAGCAAGTACACTTGCGAATCGCCGCTCCGCGAAGAAAGAAACGCCAGCATTTTTCCTTCCGGCGACCACACCGGCGATGAATCATGCCCGCTCCGCGTCAATTGCAGCTCCGCGCCGCCCGCCGTCTCCACCATCCAGATATTGCTCACGCCACGGTTCGCTTCCATGTCCGGCGTGGTCACGGTGTACGCCACCCATTTTCCGTCCGGGGAAACCTGAGGCTCCGACACGCGGTGCATGCCGATCATGTCCGCGAAAGTGATGGGATGTTTTGCTCCTTCTTGCGCCATAACGGAAATACCGGCCGCAAATAACAACGCGAAGGCAAAACTACAACGCAGAAGGCGATTCATCGTGCTCTCTCCTCGTAAATAAGGGCTGGTCAATGGATTCGACGCAGAAGCGCGCCTATTGTATCGTTTTCGATTCAATTCCAACAGAAGGGAACTTTGGCCTGGCTTAAGGGATCGCCACGCCCACCGCCCAGATGTAGCCATCTGGGTCTTCGAGCATCACGTCGCGCCATCCGTGCGGAAAATCCATTGCCGCCTGAATGATCTTCGCTCCTGAAGCTTTTGCTCTTTTTTCCGCCGCATCCGGATCGATTCCCATCACGCGTATTTCCGCGCCCGTTCCACGCAGTCCGACAGCTTTCAATCTCTCATGGAGCGGGTGATGGTCGTAGCTATGGTCGGCATGCAGCATGAACTCGACACCCTGAAGATTCAGCGCCGCGAAATCCTGATCCGCGTACCGCACGGTCGCACCAAGTACGTCCCTGTAAAAAGGAATCGAGCGCTCCACGTCGCGTACCAGCAGATTCAGAGAAAACTTCGGCATTGTGCGGCCATACTCATCCGCCCGCATCCAGGCGTCGCCCGTTCTTCTTTGCGTCATCCTTGGTTCTCCTGCAATCTCCTTGGAGGCCGCTACGGAATGTCATGCTCAGCTATTGCATGCAACCGCCAAAATGGCTTCGGCTTCCTCGCGGCCTGCGTGTGAATCAACTCGGCGCTTCGATCGCATCGGCTTGTTTCCGCGCCCACAGCCAGTTCACAAACGCGAGCGCCGCCGTGATGGAGATAACCACGAACTCTCCCCAGTGCATCCGCGTCACCAGCACTCCCGTGAAAAGCAACGCGAGCGCCGCAAACAGGTTGCCGAGGGGAAGCCGGAACCGCTCCGCCTGCGGCTGTTTCTTTCGCAGTACCGGCAGCGCCGCCGCGACGGATCCGTACACAAAAAGCCGCGCCACGCTGGAGAGCATCGCATTCCACTTGAAATTTCCCGCAATCGAAAAGAGCAGGAGCACGGCCGCAAAGATCATAATGGAAAGATGCGGTGTCCGAAAACGCGGATGGATCCTCCCAAAGAACGCCGGGAAATCCCCTCGTTCACCCATGGCAAAGGTGATGCGCGGCGTGTGCAGCATATTCGCGCTGAGATATCCGTATGCGGAGACCAGCGTCCCCGCCGCAACAATCTGCACGCCGAGCGGCGAAAGAAACCGCCGCGCCGAATCCACCACCGGCGCGCCGGAAGCGCCCGCATTCGGAATTGTGTGAATCACCAGATACTGCACGGCGATATACAGAAGTGTTGTTGCGGCAATGGCCGTGAACAGCGCGAAAGGAATATCTTTGCGCGCATCGCGCGTCTCTCCCGAAGCGATCAGCGCCGCTTCAAATCCTCCATAGGAATAAATCATCAGCAGCAAAGCTTCAAACCAGTCCGCGGCTGTGGCCGGCACCGCCGGCGGGGTTACTCGGATCCCAGGATGCAGCAAAAGCGCGGCAAATCCCGCCATGATGAAAAATCCGAGAAGCGTTACTTTGGTCACCGTGAAGAAATTGCTCAGCCAGTTTCCCCCGGCGACTCCGCGATAGTTAACCGCCGCGAGAAAGCCAATCAGAATTGTCAGAACGGCCGCCCTCACCAACGGCGCCTTCACGCCGGGAAAGAATTCGCTGAGATACGTGATGAAAAGATTGGCCACTGCGGAAACCGCCGCGATCCGGGAGAGCCACGTCAGCCAGCCATTCTGAATCGCAAGAAATCGTCCGAAGGCCGCTCGCGCATAAAGATATGGGCCGCCCGCCTCCCGGAATTGCGACGCCACTTCCGCCATGCACGCCGCGATGACCGCGATTCCCGCAAACGCGGCCAGAAATCCCAGCGGGCTCCGCCGTCCCAGCCGCGCCGCAATCAACGCCGGCAATCCAAAAATGCTCGCGCCAATCATCGTGTTAATGATCAGCGCGACCAGGCTCCACCGCCCGATCGTTCGAACCAGTCCCTGAGAAGAATTCGTCACGAAAAGTTCCCGGGCATCACGGTGTCAGTACAAAGTGTTGCATGCTTTCAAAGAAAGTGCTGCGAGCGTAGCACAAGTTCCCCCCCGCCTTGCTGCCGGGACTCGTGACTCTGCTACAATCCTTTTTCGGACAACCCATGTCGACGAACAGCGGGCTTTTTTCCCGCAATTTCAAAAAGACTTTTCCGGTTGCCGTTCGCGGGGAAGGCTGCTGGATCATTTCTTCGGATGGCCGGCATTTCCTGGATGCTGCCGGCCAGGCTGCGGTCGTTGGCATCGGGCATGGCGTTCCGGAAATCGGCCGCGCCATGGCCGAACAATCCGCGCAAATCGCTTTTGCGCATACCTCCCAATTCCATACAGCTCCGGCGGAAAAACTTGCTGCGCGAATTCTTGCGCTCGCTCCGCCTAATTTCCGCACGGGCGGCCGCGTGTACTTCACTTCCGGCGGCTCCGAAGCCACCGAGACGGCCATCAAGCTGGCGCGGCAGTATCACCTCGAGACCGGGCAGAAAAATCGCTACCGCGTGCTTTCGCGGCGGCAGAGCTATCACGGAAGCACGCTTGGCGCGATGTCCGTCAGCGGAAATGTGGCACGCCGCGCGCCGTATGAGCCGCTTATCGCTAATTGGGGACACATCGCTCCGTGCTTCTGTTATCACTGCCCGTTCGAAAAGACATTTCCGCAATGCGAACTCGCTTGCGCTGACGACTTGCAAACGCATTTGCAAGGAAGCAATGGAAATGAAGCCGCTGCTTTTATTTTTGAACCGGTCGTGGGCGCAACACTCGGCGCCGCGGTACCGCCCGAAGGCTACGTCGCGCAGATTGCCGAAATCTGCCGGAAAAATGAAATTTTGTTGATCGCCGACGAAGTGATGACCGGGATGGGCCGGACTGGAAAACCGTTTGCGGTTCAGCATTGGGGCATCGAGCCGGACATGATTTTGGTGGGGAAGGGAATCGCCAGCGGTTATGCGCCGCTTGGCGCCGTGCTCGTTTCCGCGCGCGTGGTCGAAGCATTCGAACGCGGTTCCGGCGCGTTTATGCATGGGTTCACGTACCAGGCCCATCCGGTGTCTACGGCCGCAGGTAACGCCGTATTTGACTATCTCGAAACGCATCAGCTTTTCGATCGCGTCGCCCCTGCGGGTAAGAATCTGCGTGAGGCTCTTGCGCCGCTTCAAGCGCATCGACACGTTGGTGACGTTCGCGGTCTGGGGCTCCTCCTCGGCGTTGAATTCGTCAAAGACAAAGCCACGCGTGAACCCTTCCCCCAATCCGAAAACATCGCAGAGAAAATCCGGCAAGCTTGTCTCGAAGAAAATGTGCTCACCTATCCGACGCAAGGCTGCGTGGACGGCCTCCGCGGGGATCATGTTCTGCTTGCGCCGCCGTTTACGATTTCGCCGGAAGAATCCGCGCTGATTCCCCGTGCACTCCACGCGGCTTTGGCAAGAGTGTTTCCATCTTGATTCGCGTTTCGCTCGTCTTGTTTGGGGCCTGATCGTACATCTTGTTCGGGAGTGAAGAGCAATGCGTCTTTTTCGGCATACCTTATTTATTGTTTGCTGCACGCTGGTGGCGCTCGTCTCCGCGCTTTTTGCCCAGCGCGACAGCGGCGGCCGGATAAGCACCCCTATCCTCGGTTTCAGTGCCCAACATGCCGAAGCCGAGCACGAACTTGAGAATGCTTTTCAGTTGATTCCGTCGCCCGAGAAAGCGCGCGAGTGGCATCGTACGTTCACCGCCGAGCCTCATCCCGCCGCTTCCGAGCGTAACAACCAGCTGGCGGAATTCATCGCGGACGAATGGCGCAAGCAAGGTTGGGAAGACGTCACGCTTAGGCACTACGATGTTCTTCACTCGCGCCCGCGCAGCGTTTCCCTGAAGATGGTTGCGCCTGTCGCCTACACCGCGGGGTTGCGCGAAGATCCCTAGGATGCGGACCCCGACACGAAAAATCCTGCGGTGTCAGGTTCCTATTTTGGGTTTTCCGCTTCTGGCGACGTCACCGCGGAAGTAGTCTACGCGCACAGCGGGAATCCTGAAGATTACGAGCTCCTCCGCAAGAACGGGATCAGCGTGAAGGGCAAAGTCGTTCTGGTCCGCTATTCGAATCCTTACAGCTATCGTGGCTTCAAGGCGCTCACTGCCGAGCGTGAAGGCGCGGCCGCACTTCTGATTTATTCCGATCCTGCTGAAGACGGCTGGAAACGCGGCAAAGTCTTCCCCGATGGCCCATGGGGGCCGGAGAGTCACATCCAGCGTGGCGCGATCACCTACGACTACATAGTTCCAGGTGATCCCACCACACCTGGTTGGGCTTCAGTGGCCGGCGCCAAACACATAGCGCCCGAAGAAGCGCGCTCGCTCCCGAAAATTGTGGGACTTCCGCTTTCCTGGCGCGACGCGAAGCCGCTTCTTGAAAACATGAACGGGCCGGAAGCTCCGAAAGATTGGCAAGGAGCTTTGCCGATTACCTATCGCCTCACCGGCGCCGTGAAAGTTCACTTGAAAGTGGACATGGACACGAGCCTGCAGCCATACACGGTGGTCGAAGCGCGCATCCGCGGTAGCGAAGTTCCCGATGAATGGGTGCTGGTTGGCAATCATCGAGATGCGTGGGCTTTCGGCGGCGTAGATCCATCCAGCGGCACGAGTTCGATGATGGAGCTCACGCGCGCTCTCGGCGAATTGAAACAGCGGGGCACTAAGCCGCGCCGCACGATCGTCGTCTGCAGTTGGGATGGAGAAGAGTATGGTCTGACGGGCTCGACGGAGTGGGGTGAGCAATTCGCCGATGAGTTGAAGAAAAAACTCGTAGCCTACATTAACGTGGATTCCTCAGTCGCCGGAGCGGCCACAACAGCAGGCCCCGAGGGCCTCAGCTTCTCGCCTTCCGCCGTTGCTTCGCTCGCCCCGATGATCGTGGAAGCTTCCAAGGATGTTCGCGCGCCTTCACGAAAATCTCTCTATGAAGCCTGGCGCGCGACTCGCATGCGGAATTCTAAGGCCGCGGCGCCGCCCGTGGACAATGCGCTCGTCGAAACGCGCATCGGCAGCGGCTCGGATCACACCGTTTTTCTGAATCATCTCGGCCGTCCGGTCATCAATCTCGGCTTCAGCGGGGAATACGGCGTTTATCACTCCATGTATGACGATCACTATTGGATGTCGCACATTGGAGATCCCACATTCGAATACCACGTTACGCTCACGCGCATGTGGGGTCTTGTCGCTCTGCGCCTTGCCAATGCCGACCTTCTTCCGTTTGATTTCGGCGTCAATGGTTCGGCGCTGGAACAGTTCCTCCGCGAGCTGGAACAGAAAAACAATCTGAAGTCTCCTCTTGATCTGAAAAAGCTTCACGCGCGAATCGCCGAATTCGAAAAGGAAGGCAAGGCGTTGCACGCCGCCGCAACGCATGATCTCCTTCTTGGGCACGCATCAACGGAAAAAGTGCAGCATCTCAACGCGCAGCTTCTTCAAGTCGAATCCAACTGGCTGGATCCCGCAGGCATTCCGGGTCGTCCGTGGTTCCAGCATCTTCTCTATTCTTCGCGCTACACTTACGCGCACCTGGAATTCCCTGGCTTGACCGAGGCCGTCGAGAAGCAAGATTGGAAACTGGCGTCCCAACAAGCGGCCTTGCTGGAGCAGGCAGTGCAGAAGAACACCGATTTGTTGCGTTCGGCTCGATCCTCCTGGGAGAAAAACAATCCATGATCCGTTCCGCTTATTCTCGTTTTTCAGTACTCCTATTTTGTTTTTTGGCAGGCGCGACGATGGTTTCTGCTCAGGAGAAGCCGCCAGCCAAGCAGCGCGCGCGCGATCTTGGAGTGCCTTTTGACGGGGCGCCTGGGCTGTTCAACGCCATCACCGATGTTCCCGGCGTGCTAGTCGGCCACACCACGCTGGTTTCCGGTGAAGGAAAACTTCAGGTCGGCAAGGGCCCGATTCGAACCGGCGTCACCGCGGTTCTCCCGCGCGGCAAGGACTCCATGAACAATCCCGTTTTTGCGGGATGGTGGTCGCTCAATGGCAATGGCGAAATGACCGGTACCACGTGGGTCGAAGAGTCCGGCTTTCTTGAAGGCCCCGTGATGATCACCAATACGCACAGCGTCGGCATCGTGCGCGACGCGGTCATTCAATGGCGTGTCAATCACGGCCAGCCCGATCCCACCGGATATTGGTGGTCTCTCCCTGTTGTCGCGGAGACCTGGGATGGTTGGCTCAACGACATCAACGGTTTTCACGTGAAACCCGAACACGCGTTTCACGCGATCGATTCCGCGCACAACGGTGCTGTTGAAGAAGGCGCCGTCGGCGGTGGCACGGGAATGGTCTGCAACGGATTTAAGGGCGGCATCGGCACGTCTTCTCGCAAGCTAGAAGTGAAAGCAGGCGGCTACACGGTTGGAGTCCTTGTGCAATGCAACTACGGCACAAGAAACAATCTGCGCATCGCCGGAATTCCGGTTGGCAGAGAAATTGATGCGGATGATCCGTACACAGGGACTCCATTTCTTAATGACGACCACGGTTCGATCATCGTTGTCGTGGCCACGGACGCTCCACTTGTCGCGCACCAGCTCAAGCGGCTCGCGCGCCGCGTCTCTCTCGGACTCGGGCGCAACGGCAGTGTGTCCGGCAACGGCTCCGGCGACATTTTCATCGCCTTCTCTACCGCGAATCCCGGCGCGGCCGCCCCCGACAAAGTGGTCGACCTAAACATGCTGCCTAACGACAAGATCGAACCGGTTTTCGCCGCCACCGTCCAGGCCACCGAAGAAGCCATCATCAACGCCATGATCGCCGCCGAAACGATGACCGGCATCGAAAATCATCGTGTCCGCGCGCTCCCCCACGACCAGCTCCGCGCCATCCTGAAAAAATACAACCGCCTGGCTCAGTGAGGTACTCGCAAACCGGTGGCCTCCACTAGCCGCTGAATGTTTTGGGCTTACTTCGCAAATTTCGGGTGGTATAAGAGGTATCAGGAACATTAACTGATGCTGCGGCTCAAAACCGTCAAGTTGCTGCGCGAAAACGTAGCCCACTGGGATGAATACCCATTCAATATCCCACCCATCGCTTCGCTCGATACTCTTGAGATTTCGAGCCGCATTTGTTTCCTTGTCGGCGAGAACGGAACCGGCAAGTCAACCCTCATGGAAGCTATCGCTGCTCACTATGGTTTTGGCCGAGAAGGAGGTAGTCGGAATTTCTCATTTGAAACGACCCCCAGTCTGCGTTCTATCGATTCACTGGTCCGCGCTTTGCGAGTTGGCTTCACCAACAGGACTGGATCTGGCTTTTATTTAAGAGCGGAGAGCTTTTTCAACGTGGCTAGCTATGTGGATTCTGTGGGTGGGATTGATAGCTACGGGGGAAAGAGTCTGCACGACCAGTCGCATGGAGAGTCGTTCATTTCACTTCTCCAACATCGTTTCACTCGTGCGGGATTCTATGTTATGGATGAACCGGAAGCTGCGTTGTCTCTCCAGCGGCAACTCAGTTTTCTCGTATTACTGCACGATTTGCTGGCCGACAATAACAACATTCAGTTTCTAATCGCCACCCATTCACCGATCCTACTTGCGTACCCCGATGCACAAATTCTTTCGTTCGATGGAGGCCGAATTCACGAGATTAACTACCGTGAAAGTCAGCCATTTCAGCTCGTGAGCCGATTTGTCGCAGCTCCCGAACGCTACATCAACGCTTTGTTTTCCGACAAATCTGATTCGGAGTAGATTGTGGCTCGGAAAACTCTTAAATCACAGGCACCGCCATTTTTCTAGCTGGATTGAAGAAGGGCATTGGCACGATTTTCGCGGAGACCGACTGGCGCACGGCTTCGACGGTCATCTCGATGCTGAGCGTCGAGCCAACTGCTGAACTCTCGCGGCTTACACAGGCTAGCGCGATCATTTTCTTTAGCGTCGGCGACCACGTGGTCGAAGTGGCTTTGCCCACCTGCCGGCCGTTGCGATAGACAGGCACGGCGACACGCGACGCCATGCTCGGCACTTGTGGCGCCATTTTCAGTTTTTCGTAGAGCGCTTCGACCTCGTTCCAATTGATTTCCAATCCCACCAGCGCTCGTTCCGCGCCCTTTTTCGCTTCCCGCGCCAGCGCTTCGTGGCCCACGAAAGTTTCCTTCTTCAAATCCACCAGCTTGCCTAGTCCAATTTCTGCCGGCGAATATTTTTGCGAGTCGATGAGCGCCTTCTTGCTGGAGATGTAGTCGACTTCGATCAGAATTAGCCCTGCTTCGATGCGCGCGATGTCCAGCGCAATCATTCCCGCCGGGTGAATGTCGAAGGCTTTCCCCTTGGCAATCAGCGCGTCCCAAACCTTCACCGCATCCTTCCACGGCATCCAAACTTCAAATCCCAGGTCGCCCGTATATCCCGTGCGTGAAATATCCACAGGCACTCCGGCGATTTTGCCGCGCGTCACGCGAAAATATTTCAGGTTCTCGATTTTCGCGTCCGTCACGGCATACAGCAACCGCCCCGAAGTTGGCCCTTGCAGCGCCAGCGCCGCCGTCTGCTCCGAAATGTCCTCGATGCTTACGTCCAGCCCCAGTGCATTTTGCCGGAACCACCGCAAGCTGGGATCGGCCGCCGTCCAGCGGTAGTCGTTTTCGCCAAGCCGCGTGATCGTCCCGTCATCGATCACTTTGCCTTCGGGATCGCACCAGCAGCAGTAAATCACCTGATCCACCGCGACCTTGTTAATATCGCGCGAAATCACGCGGTTCACAAATTTCGTGGCGTCACGCCCGGTCACTCGGTATTTGAAAAGAGGAGAAATATCGATCAGCGCCGCCGAATTGCGGATGGCGTTGTACTCGTGCTCGTGGTGCATCTCGTACACGCTGACCGTGTAATAGCCCGACCATTCGCGATAATTCAGGCTCTCGCACAGCGCCAGCGTTCTCTCATGAAACGCAGTACCAACCGGCACAAGTCCTCCTCAACTGCCGAAGCGAGACGGAATTATAGCCGTCGAAGCCGTCTGCGACAAATCAGTTGGGGAGTTTTGTGGGCAAGTGCCGGGTTCACTGATTCAACGCAACCGCAGCATCCGCGTCGGCTGTTTTCCCCGCCGTTTCCACATAACGCGTCAGATAGGGCATCAGCGGTGTGACTTCGAAGGGCATTTTCTCGCGAGGAGAATTTGGCGAGGCCGGCTTGGTTTTCATGAGAGTGACGCGATTGGTGTAGGGGTCGAGCTTCACTCGTGCGCCCAGCGGAAGCGCGGCGAGCTGGTCCTTGTTGGCGGGCTGTAGCGGTGGCGCTGCTTGCAACAATTGCGCCGCGAAGAAAACCTGATTGCCCAACCGTGGGCTGATCAATTGCTTTAATGCCTTTGCTTGCGAGTGCAATTGCGCAAGGAACAGTCCGGCACTCTTCAGATTGGCGGCATAGGGCGATTTCTTGAGCAGCTCGATGGCCCTCTGGCTGTTGTTTTCGGTGTCTCTCTTTTCATTCAGGAAGGAAAGGCGCTTAAGGATTTTTGTCGACGAGAGGCGGGAGATGTCGCTGAAACCATATTGATCTTGATACGATTTCGGTACCATGGCATCGGCGACTCCTTGCGCCAGCATGGCCGCCAGCGTGGCTTCATCAGGCACCACGTCGATGAGTCCGCGGCTGACCACGATGCTATTCTCGATGGAAAAGAATTCCAGGTTGCTGGTGACCAGCACGCGGCAATGCAAATCAATCTGCTCGGAAAGATTGTTGGTGACCTCCAGATTGTTGACGATGGTGTCGAGCAGTTTGTCGATGTCTCCTGGAGGAGCGAGGAAACCATCGCGCTGTAGGGCATCGAGGACATTGCGTTCCGCCTCGCGCCGCCATTCGCGCTGCGCTTCCAGCGGCGAGCGGTCATGCTGAGCGGCCTCATCTTTGATTGCACCCTGAGATTCGACCAAAACCTGGTTGAGCTCCTCTTCGCGCGCGCCTGAACTGAGTTCGTAGCCCCATAGACGGGTCTGCGATTTGTAACGCGGGCCGCTGAAATTCATCGGCCGATCGAGCTGCTGGCTGTAGACATAACTTGGAAGCCACAAGCCCGGCTTGACGTTCACGCGCCACGAGTCAAAGTGCAAGTAGTATTCGTCTTCGAGCGAGCTCAGGGAGAAGCGAACCATAGGAGTGTAGGTACCCTTGATGTGCACAATAGTGAAGTCCTGGTCTTCGACCCAAATCCGGCCCACAAATCGCGGCCCGTGCACGTTCGCCGCGGGCGTGAGATCAAAAACGAGGCACCGCACGTCACCCTGGAATTCGCGCCGGAGATACTCAAACTTGTAATGAGCCCTGTCGAACGCACCGCGATCGATAAAAATCATTTGAAGGAATCCCGCGGGATCGTAGGACCACATCCAGGAGCTTTTCCTTCCGTGGTCGATCGATGAATGAACTCTCAGCCGTCCGCTGAAATCCGCCTGGCCTAGAAAATAGTAGTCGGTCTTTGGCACGATGCCGAGCTGTGCGTCGGGTTTCACTTCCTGAAGATACGTTTCAACGATCGGCGAGTAGTGGTCGAAAGTTGTGATCTGCTCGTGCTCTCGCGTAATCACGCGGTCGATAACCTCCGCTAACTTGCTTGCTGTCGGAGGAGCTTGCGCATCAGCGTCAATCGTCTTTGTATTTGCAGAACCCGAAGAGTCGGGCGCAGCGTTTGATTGTCCCGGCGCTGCACCAAGACACTGCAGAGGTGACAAGAGTCCTTCAGCCAGCGTCCCAAGTAGGATCACTCGGACCAGTTCTCGCCTGCGCATGCCTTTCCTCCTAGCGAAGCCATTGGAAGCGCTTCGTTTGGCAGAAAGCACGCGCGGTGCCACCGGCAGTAGACGTTCTCTCGAATTTCCGCTTCTGCCTCAATCTTCAAAAAATCTAATGTTTACAAGGAGAAGCACCTCCCCACCTCCGACTCATGCTCACAGACATGCAAGCTCCTTTTTCCCAATCTTGCACTTTGAAAGCGCGCGCTCTCCCAAATTGGAACCATCGTCAGCATCATCGCGTTACGAACCAATCAGAGAGTTCCGCTTTCTTGTCAGTTCTGTGGGTGGATGTTATCTTGCAATGTCCGGGTATGAGGCTCTTCCAGCGGGCGCGCGGCGTGTCTATGCTGAGCGAATCGAACGGGTCGTGCCCGTCTTATCTCTGGGCAAATCAAAGGGATAGCATGATTCGACCTTATCGCGGGAAGCGCCCGCAGATCGCGGATTCGGCTTATATCGATGCGGCCGCGGTCATCATTGGCGACGTGGTGATTGGGGAGGATTCGAGCGTTTGGCCGTGCGCGGTCGTTCGCGGGGATGTGCACTATATTCGCATCGGGGCGCGGACGAATATTCAGGATGGGTCGATCTGCCATGTGATGCGCGACGAGTGCCCGCTGGTTCTCGGCGATAATGTGACCGTGGGGCATTCGGTGACGCTGCATGGGTGCACCATCGAGTCGCGCTGCTTGATCGGCATGGGGGCGATCATCTTGAATAATGTTACGGTCGGCACCGGCAGCATCGTTGCTGCCGGAACGCTTCTGCCGGAGCGCACCGTGATTCCTCCCGGGAGTTTGGTGATGGGCTCGCCGGGCAAGGTGAAGCGCTTGCTGACGGGGATCGATCAGGCATCGATTGACGCTTACGCGCAGCGCTACGTTGAATACAAGAATATTTATCGTCAGGAGCCAGCCGAGTGAGTGAAGGCGCAGCCAAAAAAGAAGATCGGCGCAAATTTCAGGCCATCAAGGGTACGCGTGACTTGCTGCCGCCAGAGACGGCGCTCTGGAACCGCGTGGAGCAAACGGCGCACGCGGTTTTTGCAACTTTTGGCTTCGGCGAAATTCGTGTCCCCATTTTCGAGCCGACGGAGCTGTTTGCCCGCGCCGTTGGCGGGGACACGGACATTGTTTCAAAAGAAATGTATACATTTGAAGATCGCGATGAGACGACGGTCAGCCTGCGGCCGGAAGCGACGGCGAGTGTTTGCCGGGCTTACATTGAGCATGGGATGCAGGCGCTGCCGCAGCCCGTGAAGCTGTACTACATCGGGCCGATGTTTCGGCGGGAGCGGCCGCAGAAGGGACGCTACCGGCAGTTCTATCAGATTGGCGCGGAAGTGCTGGGCGGTAGCGATGCGCCAGCGATCGACGCGGAAGTGATCGAGATGGTCATGACGTTTTTCGACCGGCTGGAATTGCAGGGCGCGCAGCTGGATCTCAACTCGATTGGCTGCCGCGAGTGCCGGCCGAAATACGTTGAACTGCTGCGCGCGGAGCTTTTGAAGGTAAAGGACAAGCTAGGGCCTGACAGCCAGCGGCGCATCGAGACGAATCCGCTGCGCGTGCTGGATTCGAAGCTGGATAGCGAGCAGGGCACCATCGCCACACTGCCGCGCATCGCCGATCACCTCTGCGAAGACTGCGCCAAGCACTACGCGGAGGTGAAACACCAACTTCAGCTTCGCGGCGTTATGTACCGCGAAAACTGGCGGCTGGTTCGCGGGCTCGACTATTACATGCGCACGACGTTTGAAATCACGGCGGAGGGCCTGGGTTCGCAGAACGCCGTTTGTGGCGGAGGGCGCTACGACGGACTGGTAGAATTGCTCAGCGGGCCGCCCACGAAAGGCATCGGCTTTGCCATCGGCGAAGATCGTTTGATTTTGTCGCTGCAAGAGAGCGGCAAAGCGCCCGCACCGCAAGGCCGCGATGTCTATATCGCGTGGATGGGCGAAAGAGCGCACGCGACCGCCGTTCGCGCGGCGAAAGATTTGCGCAAGGCGGGATTCAGCGTCGAACTGCCGCCTGTTGAGCAGAAATTCGGCAAAGCTATCGGCCAGGCGGACAAATTGGGCGCACGCTTCGCGCTGATCCTCGGCGATAATGAAGTGGCGAGCGGCGAGTGGACGCTGAAGACCTTGGCCGACGGCTCACAGCAAAGAGTGACCGAGCCACAACTGTTGGATTTTTTGCGGAAGTTGTAGTGGCGGGTCTTTAGACTCGTCCGGATTTTTCGCGAACGACATTGCAATTGCTTCGAAAGGGAATACGACCGTGCTGGATTTTCTGGGCAGTCTGAAACGCACACACTACTGCGGGGAACTGCGCGCGGCGGATGAAGGGCGCGAAGCGCTGGTGATGGGCTGGGTGGCGAAGCGGCGCGACCTGGGCAATTTGCTTTTTCTTGATATTCGCGACCGCACCGGCATTGTTCAGGTCGTTTTCAACAAAGAGACGCAGCCTGCGGCGCATGCCAAAGCGGAGCAGGCGCGCGGCGAATTCGTGGTCGCTGTGGAAGGCAAGGTCATCAAACGGCAGAAGGCCAATCCGGAATTGGCCAGCGGCGAAGTGGAGTTGGTGGCGACGAAGCTGCACATTCTGAACAACGCGAAGACGCCGCCGTTTCCGATCGAAGACGAGATTAATGCCGCGGAAGAGACGCGACTGCGATTCCGCTATCTGGACTTGCGCCGGCCGAGGCCGCACCGCAACCTGGCGCTGCGTCATCGCGTCATTCTTGAAATTCGCAAGGTGATGGACGAGCTGGGCTTTATTGAAGTGGAAACGCCCATGCTTACGCGCTCGACGCCGGAGGGCGCGCGCGATTTTCTGGTACCTAGCCGAGTGCATCACGGGCAATTTTATGCGCTGCCGCAATCGCCACAGATTTTCAAGCAGATCCTGATGATTGCCGGGCTGGACAAGTATTTCCAGATTGTGAAGTGCTTCCGCGACGAAGACCAGCGCGCCGACCGCCAGCTGGAATTCACGCAGCTGGACCTGGAGATGTCTTTCCCGCGACAGGAAGACATTTTTCATGTGATCGAGCAGGTGATGGTGCGCGCCTGCGCCGTCGCGGGCGTCAAGGCCGCAGCGCCATTCCCGCATATGCTCTACAAGGATTGCATTCGAAAGTATGGCAGCGACAAGCCGGACATGCGTTTCGGCATGGAGCTGCACGAAGTCACGCAGTGCTTCCCGGAAGAAGCCAAGCAGAAGTTGCAGATCGAAGGTAACGTTTTTGCATTTGCTGCCCCGGGGGCAGCGGGCTATTCGCGCAAGCAGCTTGACGAGTTGACCGAAAAAGCAAAAGCGTTGCATGCGCGCGGCGCGTACTTCGTGAAAGTGGCGCCAGAGGGCCTGACTTCGACGGTCGAGAAACTAATCGGACCCGAAAATGTGAAGAAGCTTGCCGAGGCTTGCGGTGCAAAAGCCGGCGATCTTGTCGTCGCAGTCTCCGCCAAGGAACAAATCAAGGGCACGGAAGCGGCCGCGCTCGTCGCGGGGCAATTGCGATTGCACCTCGGCGAAGCGCTTGGCGTCATCGACAAATCGCAATGGAAATTCCTGTGGCTTACGGGCTTTCCGCTGTTCGAATG
>Ga0210384_10003324_pt1 | contig 18715 bp, 14 predicted proteins | sample IncBWH2MmetaG_FD_160574 | JGI IMG/M metagenome (GOLD analysis project Ga0210384, IMG submission 160574) | Forest soil microbial communities from Barre Woods Harvard Forest LTER site, Petersham, Massachusetts, United States - Inc-BW-H-2-M | ecosystem: Environmental > Terrestrial > Soil >...
GCCAGGTTCCGGAGGATTGCCAAACCTAGTCGAGGGAAGCAGCGCGCCCAAGCCTGTGCTGCAGACCCTGAACATCTCGCAGGGCGTATCGCAGGGATTGGTCGTGAAGAGGGTGCAGCCCGCCTATCCTCGCAACGCGCTCAGCATGCGCGTGGAAGGAACCGTGCAGCTGATGGCGACCATCTCCAAATCAGGGGACATCGGAGCGGTGAAAGTGCTCAGTGGGCCTCCACAGCTGACCAGCGCCGCCGTCGATGCCGTCAAGCAATGGAAATACAAACCGTATCTGCTCAATGGTGAGCCCGTCGACATCCAGACGCAGGTCACCGTGGTCTTCAAGCTTCCACGATAGAACCAGCAACAAAAAATGGGCATGCGAAAGTTTCTCGCATGCCCATTCTTATTTTGAGCGAACCTCTTTGATCGAGTCTGGTAAGCCTATTCTTTCTCTCCCGTGTTGGGATCGAGGAACAGCCGGCCCTCGTGGCGCATGTGACTGAAGTCGAACACGTTGTTGATGGGGCCGGAAAGAGCATCGAACGATCCGTTGCCGATGCGCTGTCCGCCCAGCCAATTGTCCTCGACAAAGCGAATGATCGAGGTCTGGTCGGTCACGGTGTGATCTACGAAGTTCTCCTTGGCCCACGGCGAGACGACCAGGAGCGGCTGTCTCGGACCGTAACCGCAGCGTCCGAGGGCGTGCGGATTGGCCATCGGATTGAATCCGGGCAGAGCTGTGGCGGCGGTTCCGCAGGCATTCGGGCCGGTCAGCGCGTCGGCGGGGCCGGTCGAGGTGTTGACGATCGGGCCCATCTGGTGGTCGTACCAGCCATCGGAGTCATCGTACAGGATCACCACCGCGGTGTTCTTCCATGTAGGCAGCAGTTCGAGGAAGTTGATTGTATTGACCAGGAACGTCTGTTCATCCAGCGGATCCGAGTAGCCGGCATGGCCGTCCTGGAACGCTTGCGCCTTCAGAAAACTCACAGCCGGCAGATTACCTGTCACGGCGGCGGTGAAGAAGTCCTGCAGATCGTATTGGTGATTGGCCAGTCCGCCATGTCCGATCTCGGCCGGGGATGCGGGCCGGATGTGGGCCAAGTTCGCAGTCGAGGCGTAGTAGTTGAAGAAGGAGTGGTGCGGGATGTAGTCGCCGGTGGCGATTCCATCCACTGCGTTGGCGCTGCTGCGGCCGCAGCCAGTCGTGCCATTTGGGTTGATGACGTTCAGGTTGAAACCACCCATGAAAGATCCCCAGCTCACACCTGCGGCGTTGAGCAGATCGCCAATATTCTTGCCGCCCATGGTGACCTGATTCCGCTTCGGGTTGGAGCACACATCGCCGATCGGATCGGGATCGCCAATCACGGTGAGGGAACCGTCCGCGCCGCCGTTGACTTCGTCGCCGGTACCGTTGAGAGTCGCGATGGCGCCGTTGGTCTGGCCGGAGACCAGATTGATCACGCCGGGGGTCGAGGGACCGAATGTCGAACTGAATGCGTTGTCGTTCATTGCAAAGCGCTGGGCGTAGTTCCATTCTGCAGTTACGGTATTGCCGTCGAAGTAGCCCATCACTTCGTTGCCGCCGGAGCTCGTCTGCAAGGGAAACAGATCCATCAAGCCTGCATCGAAAGCTAGCTGCTCTGCGGTGTAGTCGTGATCCTGGTCGGGAGTTACAGCCTGCGAACGGTCGAGACGGAAGGGATTGGAAGCACCCGTGCCATTGGCAGGATTGAGGTTGGGGTTGAAATTCAGCAGTGGATTGTTAAGGCCGTTCACGGCCGGAGTGCCAGGAGCTGCCTTGAAGAAAGGCTCGCCGGTTGGATTGGCCGCCACTGGGTAGGTTCCGAAATAGTGATCGAAGGAAACATTCTCCTGGAAAATCACGACCAGGTGCTGAATCGGTGTCGCGGTGGGAGTGAACGAGCGTACCGGCGCCGCGAAAGCCGGGACAGTGGTCGGGCCCAGAGCTGTGATCAACGCGAGCACAAGCGCCATCGGTTTTCTGGGGCCGTCTGACTTCGGCGTTTGCATCATGAACATCCTCCTGTGCCCCGCGGGCCAGTGCTTCAGAGCAGGGGTCCACACACAACGCAGCACAATGGGTTCCGACCGGGGTCGTACAAGACGATAGTCAGGCGAGATTGCGGTTCAGTTGCGGAAGAATGAAATGAACGTGAAATGAAGGTTACAGCTCTACAACACTTGACCTGGTTTTCCACAAAATGCCGAAAGAAACCGGACAACGATGTTGTCTGAAGGCGCGGGCGTGCCGATTGAGAGGACAGCCAGATTGAGGGGGCTAGGCTGCTACTGCTTCTGCAACACTTCGTCCACAACGACCTTGCCGCCTTTGTCGGCAGAGATGACCTTGTGCACCGGCGTGTACCCGGTAAGGGTGATGTCGATCACGTAGTTGCCGGGATCTAGCGCTACGTCAACCGGCGAGTTCTTATCCAGCACACGCTGATTGATCGCGACCTGCGCGCCTTTCGGCTGGGTGTGGATGCTGACGGTGACCTGTCCCGGCTGCCCGCCTTTTCCACCGAACAGCTTCGACATCTTGCCCACGGTCCGGATGTCGTCGACGTTGCCCAGCGCTCGCAGCGTGGGTGAGAAGTTGAAAGTCTGGCCGAGTACGAACTGCTGGCTGACGGTTTCGTCAACGTAACCCATTTTGCGCACAAGCACCACGTGCTGGCCTTTGTCGACACTGACCTGGCCGGGTGTTTTGGTGCCCATGTCGCGGCCGTCGATATAGATGTTGGCGCCGGTTGGGTCGCTGTTGACGACCAACGTGGCCATCAACTGGGCCAAATGCACGACGACGGTGGCCCGGTTGCCAGAAGCAACATCCACGGTTCGCGAATCCGGTGCATAACCCGATTTCGTGACTTTGATCGCGTGCTGGCCTGGTTGCAGACTGGTCAGCGAGAACGGAGTGACCCAACTCGGATCGCTCTTGCCATCCACCTGTACCTGCGCGCCGGCCGGCGTCGAATCGACGGCGAGCTGTCCGGGAATGATCACAGGGGCGGGGGGTGGCGAGGCTTTTCTATGAGTCCTGGCTTTCGGGCTGGCCTCAGGCTCGGCTGCGGCTGGGGCAGGTGTATCGGCCGGTTGCGCTGCCGCCGCAGGCGGTGCCGCGCTCGGTGCCGGCTGGCTGACCACTGGAGCCTCGTTCGCTGCAGCAGCTGGCCGGCCTGCATTGGAATCGTCGTCGCTGTTCTGGCTGTGAACGTAAACAGTGACGCCGATGCCAATCGCGATGATCAACGCGAGCGCGCCACCGATTGCGTAGGCGTAGAGACTGGGCGGAACGCTCTTGATCTCCTGGATGGCTTTTTCTGCCACTTCCTTGGGCTGTATCTTCGGCTTTTCGTCCCGCTTTAGGTTGCCCTGAAACGTGGTCGACGACTGCTTCGCAGGAGGCGTAGGTTCAAAGACGGGTGGCGGCGGAGGTGGCTCTACGTAAACCTCTTTGAGCGGCGGCAATTCGGAGATTTCCGAGAAGCTGGTGCCTTTGCTCGCGCTTTGTCCGCCCTCAGCCATCATGGGGTCGACTGCAATGCGTGGAGTGCTGGCGGCTTCAGGTTCGAAAGTCTCTACCTGCGGAGCTTCAACGTCAGGCTCCTCGACTTCGGCTGACATGGAAGCCGATGGCCCTTCGGATGCCGCGATCGTCGCTTTGACGCAGGAAGTGATGAACTGATTAGACAGGTCGATCTCGGGAATCTCGGATGCATCTTCCGTGATGCTTCCGGTTCCGGCCGCGGCGGCCGCCATCGTCTTGGGCATTGCCAGCCCCGATTTTGGTTGAGCCAGCTTAGAAGCGGGCGCTGGCGTTTGCGGTGCAGGCGACACCGCCTTTTTTTGCGGCGGCTGACTGGGCTGATTCGCGCTCGCTGGCGCAGCCAGACTCGAAGGCCGCGCCGATCCCGACTGCGCAGAAGCTGCGGCGGCCTTCGCCAAACCGGCCGGTGCAGTTGTCGAGGCCTTGGATGTAGCTGGCGCCGGCTTGGAAGGTGCCACTGCCTTTGCCGCTGTTGCAGTGCCTTTCGCTGCGGTTTTGACCGTCGGCTTCGACTCTTTGCATTTCTCCAGATCGTCCAGCAATTCGCGTCCGGTCTGGTAACGCTGTGCCGGATCTTTTGCCAGCGCCTTCATGATCAAGTCGCTGAGCAGCGGATGGATCTTCGGATTCACGTGCGCCGGAGCTACGGGAGTAGAGTCCAAAATGCTCTGCCGCAGATTCTGGATGTCTTCGCGGTCAAATGCCTTCCGTTCCGTCACCATTTCATAGAGCATGGCGCCGAGGCTGAACAGATTGGACCGGCCATCGGTGTCTTTGCCCGCTACCTGCTCAGGTGACATGTAATGCTGAAGGGATGGAACTCCTTCGGTAACGAACTCAGCGAACTTGCCCACGCTGGAGACGCCAAAGCTGAGAATCCTTACGGTTCCATCCCAGCCGCACATGATTTTCGAAGGCTCAAGGCTGTAGTGAACGATGCCTTTGCTTGAAGCCTGGTCGAAGCCAGCGCAAAGTTGACGGCCGATGTCGAGAAGATCCCAGATGGAGAAGCCTTCTTTGCGGGACAGCATGGTGGCGATGCTGTTGCCCTGCACATATTCCATAGTGGCGCAGAACTGGCCTTCGATTTCGCCCGCGCCAAAAATAGCAGTGATGTTGGGGCTGCTTAGAACCTTGGTGGTTTCGGCTTCCTGCAGCAGCGCCTGCTCCAGAGTTTTGGCATGCTCACCGAACGCGCTCAACTGAATCGCCTTCAAAGCGACAGTCTGCCCGCTCTCGGGGTCGTTGACTTTGTAAACGGTGCCAGTGGGCGATTTCGCCAGCTCACTGAGAATCTCGAAGTGGCCGATTTTCGTAGGCATTTCCTTGCAAGCTCCCCCAGTCCGCCGGAGTTTTTCGTGGTCTCCGTGGCGGGGCACGCCGGTCGGAGATCCGGGTGCAGGGTAAGGCTAGGATATCTCTGCTGGGAAAAGGCTTCGAGTTACCAAGGTAAGGGCAAACTTAGAAAGGCAGATAGAGACCCGGATGTGGGTAACTTACCGGGACAGTGGCAAAAAAGACTGAAAGCAGCGCGCCGGGGCACGCTGCTTTCGTCAAACTAGCTCAGTTCAGCCACAAATCCGCCGCTGCGTGCGGCTTCCCGCTCTGAACCGGGCTCGGCAACCCAACGCCAGGCCCGCCGCCCGCTGCTGGAGAGCACGGCCTGGGCCTCGCCATATTCCACCAGACGGTTCAGGACGGTTGTGACCGAGGCCATGGGATCTTTGTGGCGCGCCAGCATTGCCGGCATCTTTTTCTGGAAATAGTCGCAGATGTCGCGGGCACTCATGGCGTGATCGGCTTCCATCAGGATCATGCGGCACGCTTTGGTAAATCCAGGTTGGCGTCCGTTGCTCTTTCGGTCTACCAGTTCCAGCAGTTCTTCGTTGAGAACGCCGTCGCCGAACAGATTTGCCAGGCCGGAGATGGTCTGCTTCACGGTGCCAATGCGCTTCATAATTTCGGAGCGCTGTTGCAGCAGATGACGCAGTTCGTCATGTGCCTGCCGAATGACTTCCTGTACGTGGCCGACATCATAGCGATCGGCCGCCCGGTGCCCCTTCTGACCGCTTTCCATAGAAATCTTCCCCCGTCTCTGAATCACGCGTTAACCAGCACAGCTTCGGTGAGCGTCGAACGATTTCCGGAGCGATGCTCAACCGCCCGGTCGCAGGGGTACGACAGTTTTTTGCGAGTAACTTCGTTTAGAAACCGTGCAGCGAGGGTAGGGGCCCCGCTATGGGATCTATACGACTTCCGACCCTCCGCAGTTCCAGACGGCCCATACAGGGCTGTCTGAAAAATACGGCGGCTCTTAGTCCCATTAGACGCCAAAAATCGCTGTTGGTTAACAAATCAGGGACCAACACCGTCAATCAGGTGATTAGAAGGGGCGGCACGAGGCAGGGTTGCAGCCCAGACATTTTTCCGGCACACCAATTGTAAGACCAGCGGCTCACCATTGCCAACTTTTCTGTGGTCTGTAGCGGCAAGTGTCCCACGCAAATTGGGTGGGTGTGCGAAGGCCATTATTTTGTTGACCTTCCACGGGTGTGCACTACATTTCCCGATTTGTCCACGGCTCAGAGCCGGATCGACCCATCTCGTTTCGGGAACGCCAAAGCGTCGAGTTTCCCCGACTGTCCACAAATGGGCAACGATTGCCGCACTTCGTTCCGATGTTAGTGCAAGACACATTTCATTCATGACCACGGGAACCCAGGCCGCACTGGCCTCACCACAGCTGCGTGTTTTGTTGGTGGGCAAGCAGGAGGAAGACTTTTTTCTGATCCGCGAGATTCTGCAGCGCAGCCGCAGCGCCGTTCCCGCCGAGCTCGATCATGCATCATCGCTTGACGATGCCGAAGCCATGCTCCAGCGCGGACTCTACGACCTGGTCTTGTTCCAGCACGATACAGGAGACGCGGAAGCGGTTCAGTTGTTGGCGGAGTTCCTCAATGCCGGCGTGTCCGTGCCGTTTCTGCTGTTAACTGAGGATGCCGACGAAAAAAGAGTCGCCGAAATCATCGGCGCGGGGCAGTGGAATTACCTGGCTCGTTCGCAACTCGACGGCGCTACGCTGATCCGCACGATTCGAAGCACTCTGGCTCTGCACAACATGCAGCAGGGGAGAGAGGTCGCCGAAGAATCGCTGCGAAAGCTGTCGCATGCCGTTGAGCAGTCGGCCGACACAGTTGTGGTAACCGACCGCGAAGGGATCATTGAATATGTGAATCCGGCGTTTGAACAGCTTACCGGTTACACGAGCACTGAAGTGTGCGGCAAGACTCCGCGCATTTTGAAGTCGGGTGAGCAGGGGCCGGAGGTTTACCAGGACCTGTGGAGGACGATTCTGGCCGGAAACGTCTACCGGGGGATTTTCATCAACCGCAAGAAGAACGGTGAACTATACCGCGTGGAAGAGAGCATCAGCCCGGTGCGCGACGGCGACGGCAGCGTTACGCATTTCATCTCCAACGGACGCGATCTGACCGAGCGGCTTCGTCTTGAATCCCAGCTGCTGCAGTCGCAGAAAATGGATGCGGTGGGGCATCTGGCCGGCGGCGTGGCCCACGATTTCAACAACCTTCTTACCATTATTACCAGCTACGCAGAACTCGCTCTGGATGCCGTCCCGGGCAACCACGAACTGCAGGGCAAGATTCAGGAGATTCTGCGTGCCGCCCGGCGTGCAGCTGAATTGACCCGCCAATTGTTGGCTTTCAGCCGAAAGCAACCGCAATCGTTGCGTGTTGTGGAGTTGAACGACGTGATCGGCGGCATCACAAAGACGCTGCCCCGCTTGATCGGAGAAGACATTGAACTTACTTTTGCGCCGGGCGACGGGATCGGAAAGGTGCAAGTCGATCCCGTGCAGATCGAGCAGATGCTGCTCAACCTTGCCGCCAATGCACGTGACGCCATGCCGGAGGGAGGTCACTTCCGCATCGAAACTACGCACGTAGTGCTCGACGACGAATACGTCGGTCGTAAGTCCGCGGTCATTCCCAGAGGACGCTATGCGTTAGTCACGGTCAGCGACGACGGCTCAGGAATTTCCCCCGAGCACCTGGGGCACATTTTCGAGCCCTTCTATACCACAAAATTCTCAGGCCAGGGGACCGGGCTCGGGCTGGCGACAGTCTATGGCATCGTGAAGCAGCACCGCGGGTTCGTGTGGGCCTATAGCGAACGGAACATGGGTACGGTGTTCAAGATTTACCTGCCGAGCCTCGAAGCGCAGGGGCAAATGGAGAGGCGGGAGTCTCCGCAAACCGACGTCATTGCACGAGGATCGGAGACCGTCCTGTTGGTGGAGGATGAACAGGCGGTGCGTCGCGCAACCGCGGAATTCCTTGGCCGCCAGGGCTATACGGTGTTGGAAGCCAAGGACGGCGTCGATGCGCTATCGTTATTGAAAGACTATGGCTCGACTCTCCACCTCTTGGTGACCGACGTGGTGATGCCGAACATGAGTGGCGGCCAGTTGGCCAAGGAACTGAAGCGACTGCGGCCCGCAATCAGCATCCTGTTCGTTTCCGGTTACGCGGGCAAGACCGTGCTCGATCACCGAGTTTTCGACGTGGAAACCAATTTCCTGCAGAAGCCCTATACGCTCAAGCAACTCTCCGCGAAGGTTCGCGAAGCGCTGGATGGTAAGCCGAAAGCCGACTCCGCCGCTGACTGACCGCGCGCCGGTTTGATCCCGCCGTTTCGACACCCTATAATCAGCCGTCGCATCCCCCATGAACTCTCTCCCACCTCTGAGGGATCAGGAATCCGGGCCTTCCACCCAATCCCTGAATGTGGGCGATGCTTCCCGCCGCGCGAGTCTGGCGTCGGTGCTGATCCTCGTTGCCTTGTGGGCCGCGATTTATTTCGCGGGCATATTCACGCCGCCGTTGCTCGACGATGTCGATACCATCCACTCCGAAGCGGCCCGCGAAATGCTGTTGCGCCACGACTGGGTCACGCTCTACACCAACGGCCTGCGCTATTTGGAAAAAGCGCCCCTGATGTATTGGGGGCTGGCCACGAGCTACGAAGTCTTTGGAATCAGCGACTGGAGTACTCGCTTGCCGCTCATGCTGGGCGTGCTTGCGTTGGTGCTTGCTACGTACAAGCTGGGAGCTTATGCATTCGGCGAGCGTGGTGGGTTCTATGCGGGACTGGTGCTGGTGACTTCGGTGGGGCCGTACATCTTTACTCGCTTTCTGATTCCCGATGTGCTGGTCGGATTGTGGCTCGTTGTCTCGTACTACTTTTTTCTGCGATCATTAGAAGAAGAAACTCCTTCGCGCCTGACCTGCTGGGGATTTGCCGCGGCTTGCGCCTTGAATGTGCTGACCAAAGGGCTGATTGGGTTGGTTTTTCCGATAGGCACCATTGGACTGTACTTGCTGCTTACGAGGAACCTGCGCCATTTGGCTAAGCTCCGCGTGTTTTCGAGCACGGTTGTTTTTCTCGTTCTGGCGGCGCCATGGCATGTGCTGGCTGCGATCCGCAATCCGCCGCAGGGACAGGCGCGCGGATTTCTTTGGTTCTATTTCATCAATGAGCACGTCAATCGGTTTCTGGGGACGCGCGTGCCTCCGGGATATGACACGGTTCCCCTCGCGCTGTTCTGGGCCTTTCTCGTGCTCTGGCTGGTGCCTTGGGCGGTATTTTTGCCCCAGGCATTGAAGGACGTTCCCGTACGCTGGTCGCGACTGCCGGCGCTCGATCGCCGCGAACAAGCGAATCTGCTCTTCCTGCCGTGGGCGCTGGTGATTCTTCTCTTCTTCAGTTTTTCCACGCGCCAGGAGTACTACACCATTCCGGCGCTGCCTGGAGTCGCGCTTCTTGTAGGGGGCTGGCTGGCGAAGGAATCGTCTGCGAACGCGAGTGACGCCGACCGGCGCGCGGGGCGAATGTCGTCGTTGGTCTTCATGATCATCGGAGTAGGAGCGGCAATGGTGGGGCTGATTTTGTTTTCACGAACCAGCGCGCCACCCGACGGGGTCGACCTTGCGGATCTGCTCAGGAAAAATCCGCAGGACTACGATTTCTCGCTCGGCCACGTGCTCGATTTCACCACCGCTGCCTTAGGCGTATTCCGCGGGCCGTTGCTGGGGGCATCCTTGTCGTTTCTGTTTGGGACAGTTTTGAACTGGTGGATGCGCCGGCGGAGCCGGCCGGCTTGGGGCAACGCCGCACTCGCGCTGATGATGATCGGACTGCTTACGTGCGTGCATGTTTCGTTCGCTCGTTTTTCTCCGATCCTCTCGTCCCACGACCTGGCAGTAGCCATTCAGAAAGAATTTCGGCCGGGCGATGTAATCGTAGTGGACGGCGAGTACCATCAGGCTTCAACGCTCAATTTCTATACTCGTGTGCCGGTTCGCGTGCTGCACGTCCCCAGCGGCAATCTCTGGTACGGAGAGAAATTCCCCGATGCGCCCCACGTTTTCGAGACGCAGCAATCGTTTGACGCACTGTGGGCGGAGCCAGAGCGCGTGTTTCTGTGGACCGATCAGGATGACCCCAAAGAATTGCAAGGTATGCCGCATTTCCTGCTGGCGCGCAGTGGCGGGAAGGCCATCTTTACCAACCGGGCGCAATGACACTCCAGCATAGTGAGGCTCGGCCTGCCCGCCCGCTTGTATAATCGGGCTTCTTCGACGAATCCTTCGCCATGATCGCTGGCGCTTTCAACGCTCACGGAGTTGAGCTGGTTTGGCGGGCTTTACTTCTGCTGGCGTTGGCCGGTTCCGTTACTTCTTTCATTTATCTCGTCATGACCGCGGCAGCAGCGGCGCGCCACCTGCGTTTGGCACGTGCGGCGCACACGGCGGCGGTTTCAACGCCGGTTTCGTCTTTGCCGCCAGTTACGATTTTCAAACCGCTGCATGGGATGGAAGAACAACTTGCGCAGAATCTGGAGAGTTTTTTCCTTCAGGACTATCTCGACTACGAAATTATCTTCGGCGTCCGCGACGTGGAAAATCCCGCCGCGCGAATTGCGGAAGAAGTCCGCGCGCGCTATCCGCAGATTCCCAGCCGCATCATCGTTTCGGGTCCGCCGGAATGGCCCAATGCTAAGGTGTTCTCGCTCGACAAGATGATCGCCGCTTCCTCGCGCGCTTACTTCATCATCAGCGACAGCGACGTTCGTGTCGCACCCGATTTCTTGCGCAACACGATTCCGCCGCTGCTGGATTCGAAAGTGGGGCTGATCACGTGCATGTATCGCGGAGTTCCGGCCGCGGACTCCTGGTCTCGCCTGGAGGCGTTGGGACTGTCGGTAGAAATGTCGTCGGGCGTGATGGTCGCGGACATGGTCGAGGGGATGCGCTTCGCCCTGGGTCCAGCGATGGCGGTAAGGCGCGATGCGGTCGATGCGATCGGAGGCATCGCGGCGGTAAAGGACTACTATTCCGACGACTTCGAACTCGGCAATCGCATCTGGGCTAAAAAATACAAGGTCGTGCTTTCCCACCACATTGTCGAGAATGTACTGACCCCGCGCTCGTTGTTGCGCACGTTGGGTGATCAACTGCGGTGGATGAAGAGCACACGCTACTCCCGCCCCGCAGGGCACGCGGGGACGGGTCTTACCTATGCGATGCCCTTCGGAGTTCTGGGATTGATCGCCGGCGCAGCCCTCGGGCACTGGTCCATTGGGGTTGGCTTGTTCGTGCTCGCGGTGGCGAATCGAATGACTCAATCGGTGGTCGTAGGCTGGGGCGTCACGCGGGATTCACGGTCGCTTGCGCTTTGCTGGCTTTATCCTCTGCGGGATTTGTTCGGCTTCGTGGCGTGGGCGCTGAGCTACACCAGTCGGAAATTTTATTGGCGCGGGGAGATGTACCGCTTCGGCAAAGGTGGAACGATTGCGCCCCTGCAAAGACCCGATTCTGCATCATCTATTTCGTCTTTTCGTATCTCATCCTGAGCGGAATCGAAGGATCCCTACGCCTTTTCACGGGCGGAACACTGCCGGGTGTAGGGATCCTTCGACTGCGTTGACGTTCGCTGCGCGAATGTCAACTTCGCTCAGGATGACACGTCGGATCGAGGCTTCGCTGCAATCCGAACCAACTTTCCCTTTTGCAAACGGAAGCGGTCGCCGCGCCACCGGACGGTGTGGCCGGCGAAACTGGCGATCCACACGGCAGCCGCGACTAAATCGCGGAGTGGGAGCAGCCACAGCTGCGGAATCAGTTGCCGATCCTGCAGCACGGCCCTGCCAACACTCAACGCCACAGCGAGGCGAAGCAAGAAAACGGCGCCGAGCGCAGCCCACGACCACGGCGCGGCGTGAGCTGTCACCAGATTGAGTAAACCCCACAGCAGCCCAAAGGTAAAAACCAACCCGACGTAGCCGCCGGCGCGTGCGTCGCGCACGCCGCGCGCCCACCGCAACTGGTGGGAAAGAAAGCCACGCAAGTTGTAGGCCGGGAGATGAGTTTCGACGACCACGTCCGACAAAGCGACCTGCAAACCGAGAGCGGAAATCCGCGCCCCCAATTCGTAGTCGTCGGCAAGAAAATCGACGAAGGATGAGAATCCGCCGGCACGCTCGAGATCGGCGCGGCGAAAAGCCAGGGTCGAGCCGAGCCCGAAATGAATGCCACGTTCAAGCTTCTGGGCCACCAGGACCCCCGGGCAAAAATCGGTGCTGATACCGAGGGATTCCAGATGCGAGCCGAGCGTCGCGGCGGCCACGCCGCGGTAGAGGCATGTGACCATCCCCACGGCGGAATCGACAAGCGGCGCCACCACGCGCCGAAGATAGTCACGCTCCACGCGAATGTCGCTGTCGTTGACGATCAGATACTCATAGCGTGCCTCACGCAGCATCTGCGCAAGATTGCTCACCTTCACATTGGCGCCGAGAATGTTCGGCGAGACTACGAGTTCGATCCTGCGATCGGGGAACTCACTCTGTAGTTTTCGCACGCTGGCGATGGCGGGATCGTTCGCGTCGCTGACGCCGAAAATAATTTCGTATTCCGGGTAGTCCTGCACGCAGTGGGTGCGGAAGCTCTCGTACATGTCGGGATCCGCGCCCTTCAAAGGTTTGAGAATGGTCACAGGCGTGCAGTTCGATGCAGAGCCGCTGCCCGCCCCCGCTTTACGCTCGCGCAGGAATGCGGACGCGCTCCACAGACAAATCAGATAGTAGATGGAACTGGAAGCGCAACCGAGGATCGTGACCAGCTGAAGGATTCTGGCGATGGAATGAATCATGCGCGGGCGAGTTCATTCTACTCGTACCGCAAAGACTCAATGGGATCGAGATTCGCCGCCTTCCATGCCGGGTAGATGCCGAAAACAAGACCGACTCCCGCGGCGGAACTGAACCCGAACGAAACCCAGAACATCGACAGGCGTGCGGGCAGCGATGGCCAGATGGCGGGAATGACCCAAACGACAATGGCACCGGTCAGGATGCCGATGAAGCCTCCGACGGCGGTCAGCATGATGGCTTCGAGCGTGAATTGCAGCAGGATGTCCCGCTTGCGCGCGCCGATTGCTTTGCGCACGCCGATCTCGCGCGTGCGCTCGGTCACGCTGACCAGCATGATGTTCATCACGCCGACCCCACCCACGATTAGTCCAACGCTCGAAATCGCAAACATGCCGACAAACAGTGCGCCCGTAAGCTGGTTCCATACGTCGGAAATTGAGTCGGAGGTCATCACCGCAAAGTTATCCGGCTTATCGAACGCAACTCTCCGCCGGCGCCGCAGCAACTCCCGAATCTCGTCGATCGCCTTCGGCATATCGTCGTGCGAAGTGGCCTTGACGCTGATTATGTGCTGCTTCATCTCCGGATGCAGCGTCTTGAATGTGGTCAACGGAAAGAACACCCTGTTGTCGTTCGGATCCTTGCCGCCGCCGAAAACCGACTTGATCTTCGATACGGTTCCGATAACTTCAAACAGCCGGCCTTCGATGTTGACATCCTGGCCAATCGGGTCCTGGTCGCCGAACAATTCTTGCTGCGTGTCATGGCAGAGAACCACGACCGGCGAATGATGTTCCTCATCGAAGTCGGCAAACCAGCGGCCGCTGGCCATGGGCAGGTCAAACACATCCTTTACTGACGGAGTATCGCCTTCGAGGATCGTGTTTCTCGCCTTGCGATCGCGATATTTGACGGCGTAGCTGCCGATACCGAGTTCCGGGCGGAACAGGCGCAAGCCTGCCGACACAGCTTTGACGTGGGGCAGTTCCTTGATGGCTTCGGCGTCTTCGAAGGTCAGCTCTTTGCGTGTGCGCATCTCCTCGGTCATTTCGCCAAAAGTGAAGAAGTCCAGGTGAAACACGAAAATGACATTGGAGCCGATGCTGGCCACCAATTCGCGAACGTTATCGTCGAGCCCGCGGCCAATGGACGACACGCCGATGACAACGGCCACGCCGATCACGATGCCCAGCACGGTCAGGCCCGACCGCAGCTTGTTGCCGCGGATGGTGTCGCTTGCCATCTGCAGGATTTCGCCGAATTCGCTTTTGCGCATCATGTCTTCACATCTCAAACCGCAGCGCCACAATCGGATCGAGCCGGGCTGCCTTGCGCGCGGGATAAACCCCGAAGAATATGCCCACGGTGGCGGAAACGGTCAGTCCCGCGGCAACTGCCCAGAGTTTGATCGACGAGGGCATACCGATAATCGCGGTGACCACTTCGGCAAAGCTGACGCCAGATAGAACTCCCAGCAGTCCGCCGATCAACGATAAGATGACCGATTCGATCAAGAATTGCAGCAGCACGTCTTCGCGTCGCGCGCCCAGTGCCTTGCGGATTCCAATCTCGCGGGTGCGTTCGGTCACGGCGACCAGCATGATGTTCATGATGACGATGCCGCCGACTACCAGGGACACCGCGGCGATGCCGATTGTGGCCATGAAGAACGTGTTGCTCAGCCCAGCCCAGATTCCCAGCAGGCTCTCGTTGGTTTCGAGCTCGAAGCTGTCGTCTTTGCCCGGCTGGTCGTGGCGGCGCGCACGCAAAGCGGCGCGCGCTTCGTCAATGGCCTGATTGAGAGGAACACCCGTCGCCGAGGCCTTGCTCCAGATTTCTATGCTGTTGTTGTGCGAGCCGTATTTCTTGAGGTAGACGGTGATGGGGATCAGCGCGTAGTTGTCTTCACTTTGCCCCAGAGTCTTTCCTTTTTTCTTTCCCACGCCGATCACCTGGTAGGTCCAGCCGTCGATGCGAATCTCCTGGCCCAGCGGGTCGGCGCCGCTCAGCAGGTGTTCGACGATGTCGGCGCCCACTACCGCCACTTGTGAGTGATTGCTCAGGTCGGTTTCGTTGATCATGCGGCCGTAACTCAGGTCGGTATCGACGATAGTCGCGATCGATGGCGTGACGCCCTGAATGTTGGTGTCGCTGATGGACTGCTCGTTGCGCTTCACTTTGCCGCCGGTCTGCGCCAGCGCGCCAACGTAGTCGCAGTGGTGGCAGGCTTCGAGGACCGCTTCGTAGTCCTCGAGAGTCAAATCTTTTCGTTTCTCGGCTTCGAGGAAATGCTCGACGTTGGTTTCGACCTGCGACATCTTGGAGGCGATGAAGACGTCCGCGCCCAGGCCAAATATCTTCTTGGCCACGTAGTCGTTGATGCCCGAGACGAACGTCACCACCGCGATCACTGCGGCCACGCCGATCACCACGCCCAGCAATGTGAGCACGGAGCGCAGCTTGTTGGCCCACAGCGACTGCAACGCGATGCGGATGGATTCAATGATGTGCATCGGTCAGGTGTTAGGTCTCAGGTCTTCGGTGCTGGGCGATAGGCGACCTGGTTTTTGAGCTTGCCAAGCCCCGTTTGGTCGACCGAGTCCGAGATCAGTCTAACAGGCGAAGCTGCTCGACCGGCAAAAACCCGGAAGGCGGGAAGCGTGTTTTTCTCGTCGGTTCGTCGATTTCCGGGAACGGTGTAGCTTCCTGTGCCGTAGGTTCATTGGGGGCACAATGAGCCGTGGATTGCGCCGGTGGTCAGGCGGTCTTTGTCTTTATGTCGCGTTGTGTTTAGTAGGAGGAGTGTATCTGGCGGACGGTACTCTTCATCCGACACGGCGGCCGCTTACCGACGATGGAGTGGCGGCTATGAGGGAATCTGCGCAGGCCCTGGGCGCAACGATGGAAGACGTCGCGATAACGACCTCAGACGGGGTTTCGCTCCGGGCCTGGAAGATTCGACCCCGTCCATCCAACGGCGATGATGTCCTTCTTCTTCATGGCCTCGCTGATAACCGGGTCGGGATGACCGGATACGCGCACCTGTTCGCAAGTCATGGTTTCACTGTGCTTTTGCCGGATGCTCGAGCCCACGGCACGAGCGGCGGCGAATTGGCGACGTACGGCCTGTTGGAGCGAAACGACATCCACGATTGGCTCAATTTGCTGGAAAATCATGACCACCCCCATTGCGTCTATGGCTTTGGTGAATCCATGGGTGCTGCGCAGCTTCTGCAGTCTCTTGCAACCCGCCCCAACTTTTGTGCGGTCGCTGCCGAGTCGTCCTTTGCAAGCTTTCGCGAGATCGCATATGACAGGATGGGACAACCGTTCCATCTCGGTCCGTGGTTTGGCCGCACCGTCTTGCGCCCGCTCGTAGAGATTGCTTTTCTGCGAGCCCGCTGGAAGTACGGATTGAAGATGCAGCAAGTCTCTCCTGAGGATTCCGTTGCCGCCACAGACATACCCGTTCTCCTCATTCATGGCCAGGCAGACAGCAACATTCCCATTCGACATTCCCGAAGAATTCACGCGCGGAATCCGAATGTACGCTTATGGGAAGTTCCTGGTGCCGAACACTGTGGGGCTATTGCAGCGGCTCCACAGGAATTCGAACGGCGATTGCTGCTTTGGTTTACGTCCGGATCACATCAACAAACGGCGACGACACACTGATTCCGGTTCCACCTTTTTTGCATTTCCTGTGTACGCTCTGTGGAGATTAGGGTCGGCTCCTTATACGAAATTTTTCCGCCGTCTGGCTGGCTGCAAAAGAGGACATAGTTTCGACCTCGGCGGCGATTTCTAGAATTCTTGCGCTGGTTTGAGATCGCAGAAATCTCGTGACCTAATTTTCCTCAACTGCACCAAAAATATTGAATTGACCGGCAGAGGTTTCGTTCGTAGAGTCTGATTCGCCTTACACGAAAAAACAGGGTTGAATTTTGCCCCGGCTGCGTGCGCCGGACGGCGACTCGCGTAAAGCAGCGTTCCAGAGGCACGCAGAAAGTTCGGCATTGGGGCTCGCGCGCCATGAAAATTGGGGATTGGAAAACCTACCGCACACGTTTCCTGGTCAAGGCCAAGCAGCTCAATTCGAATCTCAGCTTTGTCGACCACCTCGGTCGCCAGCACTCCGGGCGAAAGGGAGACTACCTGGTGGAGTCCTCGGACGGGGTGATCAGCATTGCCCCCCGGCAAATATTTGAGGACATCTATGTGGCGATCAACGCTGAGAGTTTTTCCCCTAACCCCAGCAGTTCGGAGCAGACAGCCGAGAAGGTGCACGACTCCCGCAAGCTGCCCCAGCCCAGCCACATTCGGCGCGGCCAGCCCGTCCGCCTGCGGTTGATGTGAAATCCTGCCGGGACTAGGCAGTTGTCGCAGAATGGGGTAGACTTGCCCTTCTTCAAGACCGAGGAACGCCCCATGACCAATCGTGTGACGTACGCCCCGCAGGACTTCCAGAAGATGTGCCGCCATGCAGAAAGAGATCACGAGTCGCGGAAGCTGGTTGTTTTGCTGGAGCGCGTCAAGCGGCAGATTGCCGATCTCCAGCCATCCGCTGCAAACATGCAATTGCCCAAGCCTCCGGTCGCGGCTGGCGGGGACTCCGGGGTAACGCGCCTTCCGAACCGCTCGGTTCCCCTGGAAAGATAGCTTCCACGCATTTGTTTTTCTGCATCTGCCAGAGGAAAACTTTTCGCCTTCCACAGCCTGGGTTTGCGCTAGAATAAGCGGGTTTCTCGGTCCGCAATGCCTTGCCATACGGCGAGAGTCGAGCGGATGCCTTCCCCCAGGAGGTAGTGGATGTACCGGCCTTATTCTGGTCCCTCGGCGGACTCTCGTCCGTTCCGGGACGTAGAGTCTCAACTTCGCAATCTCACGCAGGACTTTGCCACTTCTTTTAATACCGGAAACTACGACCAGGCGTCGCTGCTCTTTTCGAACGATTGTGTGTTTATGCCGGCCGGCCGCGAGGCGGCATACGGACAGAAGCCGGTGGAGCGTCTTCTCCACCAACTGGGGGACGCGGGTTATTCGGATCTGCGGATGGAAACCACCCGGATCGAGCATTCTGGGGATCTGGCGATGGAACTGGGGCGGTTTTCGGTGATGATTAGAAAATCGGACGGCACGCAGATTCCAGAGCGCGGGAAATACATTCGAGTGTGGCGGCGTCTGGGTGCGTGGCTTTTGGTGGCTGAGTCCTGGAACCGCACGGTCGAAGCTGTCAGCGATCGCGCTGCATAGAGCTTAGTGCAGAAGCTCCGCTGGCCTGAGTATCGAGAGTCGCACTTGCGTTGCAGGTGCGAAAAAAGTACGGTCGGCGGACATGAGTGAACCGCAAATGCGCGTGGACGCGAGTGATCGCCGCCATGGGTCGGGAGCGAAAGCAGCCGATTACCGGGAGATTCAACCAGACCCAGCGCAGTACTGCCCGAATTGTTCGACGAAGCTGCGCGAGAGCCGCTGCAAGCTGAAGTGTCCGCAATGCGGCTTCTATCTGAGCTGCTCGGACTTCTACTGAATTGTTGATTGCTGATTGTTGATTGTCGAACAAAGACGTTCCTATATCCGCAAACTCCGACACGTAAGGGCCTTCCAATCAAGAATCCACAATCAGCAATTTCCTTCGGCTCCGTCTACAATGGCAGGCGAGATTTCATTCCAATTTGACCTCATCAGGAGAAGATCATGCAACGCAAGGCAAGTGCAGTGTGGAAGGGCGGGCTGAAGGATGGAAAGGGATCGCTTTCGGCTCCTGGCGGCGTGCTGAACAACACCCAGTATTCGTTTGCGACCAGGTTTGAGAACGCGCCGGGGACGAATCCTGAGGAATTGATTGCAGCCGCACACGCCGGCTGTTTTTCCATGGCGCTGTCGGCACAGCTGGGCGGAGCCAACCT
>Ga0210384_10003325_pt1 | contig 18708 bp, 17 predicted proteins | sample IncBWH2MmetaG_FD_160574 | JGI IMG/M metagenome (GOLD analysis project Ga0210384, IMG submission 160574) | Forest soil microbial communities from Barre Woods Harvard Forest LTER site, Petersham, Massachusetts, United States - Inc-BW-H-2-M | ecosystem: Environmental > Terrestrial > Soil >...
AGTGCGTCGACCGCGATCGTGCCACCGCCGTCCACCTGGCGGATGCCGTGCTTGATCGCATTCTCCAGCAGCGGCTGCAGCGTCATCGGCGGCAGCAGGCATTGCGCCGCGGCCGGCGAGACGCGCAGCTCGGCCTTCAGCCTGGCGCCGAAACGGCGCTTCTCGATGGCCAGGAAGTGCTCGCTGAGCACCACCTCCTCGCCGAGGGAGATGCGCTCGCGTTCGGCCAGCGCCAGCGTGCGGCGGAAGAACTGCGCGAGGTCCACCGTCATCTCGCGCGCGGCGGCCGGATCGAACCCGGTGAGCGCGCTGATGGAGTTGAGGCTGTTGAACAGGAAGTGCGGGTTGATCTGCGTGCGCAGCATCTGCAGCTCGGCGTCGCGCGCGAGTACGCGCGACTCGGCCTCGCGCCGCGCCGCGGCCTGCACGGTCTCGAATGCCACCAGCACGTCGTGCGCCAGCAGCGACAGCAGGTACAGCGCGAAGCCGGCCGCGAAGTACATCACCCAGCCGGCCGACGTCATCGCCACCAGGGGCTTGTCGTGCGAGACGAGGCGGCCGAGCGAGTCCCAGGCCTCGCCCAGGCCCAGCCAGGCCAGCGCCGACAGCAGCGACGCGCCGCCGAACAGCCCCAGCGCCACCGGCCAGCGGCGCTGCGAGTACGGCAGGCTGCGGCAGACGTAGTACGACGACATGGCCACGAAGGACCACACGAGGCAGATGGGCAGCGCGAATTCCAGCGCGCCCGTCCACTCGGCCTGTTCGGTCAGCCGCAGCAGCGCGGCAATGCCCACGCCGGCGAGCAGCCAGGCCAGCACGTACCAGAGGAGCTTGCGGGCGTCCGCAAGGATCGGGTGCACGGTGGCTTCGTCAGTTGGAGATCTCGACGCCGCCCATGATCACCGAGCCCTCGATGACCAGGCGCTTGCCGGGAGACATCGGCGGCACCGTCTTGTCTTCCATGCCGCCCAGCAGGGGCGAGCCGTTGACGACGATGGCCCACTCGCGCGGCACCTTGATCTCGACGCCGCCCATGACGATGGACAGGTGCAGCACCGCCTCGGTGGCGATGGCGGCGCCGCGCAGGTCGAGCTCGACCGCGCCCATGACCGCGTTGATCTCGCCGCCGGTGAAGGCCTGCGAGTCGTTCTTCAGGACGATGCCGCCCATGGTGGCCGAGGCGTCGACGCGCGAGCCGTGCTCCACGCGTTCCTCGCGCTGGCCCGGCGCCGCACGGCACGTGACGTCGCCGCGCACGATGAAGCCCTTGGTGATCACGCTCAGCCCCACCCAGATCAGGGCCAGCGGCCACATCTGGCGCCACTCGAAGTGGAGCAGGCCCAGGTTCTGCAGTGTCATGCCCGCGCCGACCACGATCAGCGCGCCGCCCACGAACAGGCTGTTGGGCCGGCGCGTGTTGGACAGCTTCAGCCCGCCGAGCGCCACGAACACGAGCGGCCAGTACGGCTGCACCAGGTGGCTGTCGAACAGGTGCAGGTTGTCCAGCAGCGCGAACAGGCCGACGACGACGATGAACGCGCCGAAGACGACGCGGCTGCGTTGGCGATTGAGGGGATCCCGGCTCACCAGTTGGGCTCCTCGCGCAGGCGGTGGCTCCAGAGCGCGTGGATGATCTGGCCCGCGCCCACGGCGATCAGCAGCACGGGCCAGGTGGACGCCAGCGTCCAGCCGCCGATGTGCTCGATCACCACCACGAGGTAGGCCGCGACCGCGAAACGCAGGGCGGCGCGCAGGGCGCTGCCCAGGCCTGGCTGGACGACCAGCCGCACCACGCCGGACAGCGCGATCACCAGCGGGGCGATCAACCACAGGTCGGCCGTGCTGATCAGTCCCTGGCCGCGCAGGAGATAGCCCACGCCCAGCAGGATGAACGCCGTGCCCGCGACGATGCGGCGCGCGGCCCGGTGGCCGCGCAGTGTCAGCAGGTGAACGTACGGGTGCGGGCGGGAATAGTGGAACATGGGGCGCATCCTGGACGGTGTCTCGATGGTGCGAAGCATCGCAGATGGCCAGGGCCACGGCCGCCGGGAATCGACCAACCGCCCGGAAAGGTCGACGAAATGGGGGCTCAGCCGGCGGCCGGCGGGGGCGTCGTCTCGATCCGGAACACGCAGGCGGTGCCGGCGGCGCCGCACGACAGGCGGGCGCGCAGCGCGCCCTTTGCATAGGTGTCGGAGCCAGGCCGGTCGATCTGCCAGCCGCGCGTGGCCAGGGCCGGGCGCAAGGCCTCCAGCTGGGCCGCGCTGACGGGGCACTGGTAGAAGAACGTCTGCGCCGCGACGAACTTGTGCAGGGTCTGGCAGCCGTGCCGGTCCACGGGCACGCCCGCGCTCGTCTCGATGGCCTCGTACTGCTCGCGCATCTGCTTCGCGGCGGGCGAGGGATCCTCGAAGCTGTCGCCCCAGCGGGCATTGACGGCGATGCCGACGGCCAGGAGGGCGGCGAGGCCGAGGGCGAATTTTCCGAACTGTTGCATCGAGAAGGCGGCGAGTGCGAGCAACCTGCAGTTTACGGCCGGGCATCCCGATTGCCGGTAGGCCTCGATTCCATAGGCATCCCGCCAGAACAACGACATGTCCGCCCTTCACGAAAAGAACGACCTTGCGTCCCACCAAGCCCTTCCGAGGATCCGCAACGTGCTGGTCGTCGACGACAACGTCGACGCCGCCGGCAGTCTCGCCGACTTGCTCGTCGCGTGGGGCTACCACGTGACCGTCGCCCACGACGGCCCGGCCGCGCTGGCCGCGCTGCAGGACACCTTGCCCGACATCGCGCTGCTGGACCTCGGCATGCCTGCGATGGACGGCTACGAGCTCGCGGCGCACCTGCGCCTCCAGCCCGGCTGTGAAGACCTGCGCATCGTCGCGATCACCGGCGCCGGCGGCCCGGAGGAAGCGCGGCGTTCGCGCGCGAGAGGCTTCACGGCCCACCTGGTCAAGCCGGTGTCGCCCGCGAGCCTGCGCATGCTGCTGCGGTAGCGCCGGGATTCCCCTCAAAGGGTTCTTCCCGGCGTCGTGCCGTGGAGGCGGCCGGCGAACGCGGATACGCTAGGCATCCCTCTCGTTTCGAAGAATGCCGCGATGTCAGCACGCCCCCCGTTCCTCCCCACGCTCGCGGCCGCCGCCGCGTTCGCGCTGCTCCCCCTGTGCGCGTCCGCCGCGCCCGCGCCGCGCACGGTGCCGCTGAAGATCGACTTCAAGCTGACGCCCGAGCAGATCGACACGACCTGCCAGGCCGAGCTCGCCGGCGCCGGCAAGCGCATCGCCGCGATCCTGAACGCGCGGTCGGCGCGCACGTTCGGCACCGTGGCGGAGCCGCTGGAGAACGTGCTCTCCGACATCACCGACGACCTCGCCGCGCAGACGATGCTGTTCCAGGTGTCGACCGACAAGGCCGTGCGCGATGCCTCCCAGAAGTGCAACGACGCGGTGAGCGCCTTCAACGCCGACCTGTTCGGGCGCGCCGATCTCTATGCCGCCCTCAGTGCCGCCTCGAAGAGCCACACGGCGCGCGGCGCGGCTCAGAAGAAACTGCTCGAACTGCACCTGGTGGCCGCCAGGCGCGCGGGCGCGGGCCTGCCGCCGGCGCAGCGCCGGCGCTTCGTCGACCTCGCCAAGCAGATCGCCGAGCTGGAGACGAAGTTCGAGGCCAACCTCGGCAGCGGCAACGCCGCGATCACCATCACGCAGGCGCAGACGGACGGCCTCAAGCCCGACCTGGTGGCGAGCCTGAAGACCGGTGCCGACGGCAAGCTGGTGGTGCCCACCAACGAGAGCACGACAGACCAGTTCATGTCGAACGCCACCGACGCGGCGGCTCGCAAGGCCTTCTACATCTCGTTGAACCAGCGCGGCGGCACCGCCAACGTCGCGTTGCTGGAACAGGCGATCGCGTTGCGCGACGAGTCGGCCAAGCTGCTGGGCTACGCCAACTGGGCCGAGTACGCGCTGGCCGACCGCATGGCCGGCACGCCGCAGCGGGTGGACGCCTTCCTCACCCGCATCGACACCGCGCTGAAGCCGTTGGCGGCCGAGCAGCGCGCGAAGCTCTCGGCGCTGAAGGGCTCGCGCCTGGAGGAGTGGGATCGCCTGTTCTACCTCAGCCAGGCCCGCAAGCAGCAGTTCGACCTCGATCCCGAGACCGTGCGCCAGTACTTCCCGGCGCAGCACACCATCGATGCCGTGCTCGCGATCTACAGCGGCATGCTGGGCCTCACGTTCACCAAGGCCGACGACCTGCCCACCTGGCATCCCGACGTGGTGGGCTACCGGGTCACGGACACGGCCAGCGGCGCCGACCGCGGTGCGTTCTACCTCGACCTGTACCCGCGTCCCGGCAAGTACGGCCATTTCGCCAACGTCGGTCCGACCGCGCGCCGTACGCTGCCGGACGGCACGATCCGTCCGGCCGTCAACGCCATCCTGGGCAACTGGCCGGTGCCCGCGCCGGGCAAGCCGTCGCTGCTGTCGCATGACGACGTGATCACCTTCTTCCACGAGTTCGGCCACAACGTGGCGGCCCTGTGCGGCGATGCGCCCTACGAGACGCTCAACGGCTACCGGCTCGATTTCGTCGAGGCGCCTTCGCAGATGCTGGAGAACTTCGTCTGGGATCCGGTCATCCTCAAGAAGATCTCGTCCAACGCGGCAGGCGAGCCGCTGCCCGATGCGCTGATCGCCAAGATGAACGCCGCGCGCCACTTCAACGAGGCCTGGCTCGAGGTGGGCAGCACCATCTTCTATTCGCTGGTCGACCAGCGCATCCACACGGTCAAGCCGCCCGTGGACACCTCGGCCATCTGGCGCGAGGGCAAGGCCGCCTGGACGGTGGACGACTTCGTGGAAGGCACCTATCGCCAGGCGAGCATCGACCATTTCATGGCCGGCTACGAGGGCGGCCTCTACGCCTACCCGTGGGCCAAGGTCTACGCGATGGACATGTTCACCGCGTTCCAGAAGGAGGGCCTGCAGAACCCCGCCGTGGGCATGCGCTACCGCAAGGAGATCCTCGCGCCGGGCCGCACCGTCGAGCCGGACGTGCTGGTGCAGCGCTTCCTGGGCCGGCCGATGAAGCCGGACGCGTTCTATGCCGATCTCGGCATGAAGGTCGACGCGAAGTGAGCTGACGCGCCATCGCTAGTCGCGGCCAGGAACTCGGCGATGGCGCGCTGGGCACCGCCGGAACGCGGAAGCGACCGGTGGGTGGTGCCGGCGATCAACCGCACCGTGGTCGAGCGCGGCAGCCGTTCCACCAGCCGGCGGCTCTGCTCGTGCGGCACGGACGTGTCGTGTTCGGCCAGCAGCACCAGCGTCGCGCCCGCGTGCGCGGCCGCGAGATCGGCGCAATCGAAGCGCTGGGTGACCAGGCCCGCGCCGACGCGGCCGAGCGGGCGCGCGCGCAGCACGGCCGGCACGCTCTCGAACGGCGACATCAGCACCAGGCGCCGCGGCCGGGCCTCGCGCGCCAGCCACAAGGCGACCGCCGTGCCCAGGCTGCGGCCGACGATCGTCAACGGGCTCGCGATGCCGACGGCCCGCAGCAGGGCAAGCGCGTCGGCCTTCACGCCGCGCTCCGACGGCCGGCCCGTGGAGGCGCCGAAGCCTCGATAGTTGAACGCGTGGACGGCCTGGCGCGGATTGAACGAGGCCATGTCCGGGGCCCACACGACGTTCTCGTTGCGTCCGCCGAAGTAGAGGATCGCGCCGTCGGCCTCGCCGTCGATCGGCGTCGCCGACCAGCCTTCGAGGATGGCGCCGTCGGGGCGCGGGAGACGGTGGCCCGTCGTTCGGTACGCGTGCGCATGCGGACCCGGCGGGACGGCCCGGATCCGCGTGGTGCGGCCGAAGATCAGGCGGCCTTCGACCGATTCGATCACGCGAAGGGCGGTGGCGGCAGGCGGGATCACGCCGGGATTCTGGCGGCGGTCCGAGACACGACGATGACGCGCCGAGCTTGCGTCGGCCCGCCCGCGGGCTTCGTGGAAAACCCTGCTCGACAAGCCCCCGTCGCGCGCCTTTTCCTGCCGAGGTTCGCGGCAGAATGCGCTGGCCCCGATGCCGGGGCGTCATTCAATGTGTGAATACAGGGAGAGAGGAATGAAGATGAAATCCGATTGGCGCCGATGGGCGCTGGGCGTCGCCACGCTCGTGGCCGCCGTGGCGATGACGGGCTGCGTGAGCATGAAGCCCTACGTGGGCGCCAACGTGCGCGAGGTTCCGGCCAGCGAGTTCGTGAAGCCGGATCCGTCGCACGCGGTTCAGGTGTTGTTCAACTTCCAGAGCAAGGGCGTCGACAACGCCCGCGCGACGGCCAACCTGAAGGCGCGCGTGATCGACCAGATCGCGGCCAGCAAGCTCTTCGACTCGGTGAGCGATGCGCCGGTGGCCGGCGGCGCGCTGCTGATCGTCACCGTCAACAACGTGCCGCTCGACGACCACGAGTTCGCCAAGGGCTTCGCCACGGGCCTGACGCTGGGCCTGGCCGGCACGGTCGCCGGCGACGGCTACATCGCGACGGCCAAGTACACGCCGCCTGCGCCAGCCTCGGTCATCGCCAAGGAAGTGCGCCACTCGATCTACACGACGATCGGCAACCACGCCCCGCCGCCCAACGCGATGCCGGCCGCCACGGTCGACGAGGCGGTTTCCACGATGCTGCACCAGGCGATCAGCAACCTGCTCAACGACGTGTCGCACGACCCGGCGTTCAAATGATCCACAACGACGACCTCCAGGGAGAATCCACATGAGCGTTCATTCGAAGCTGTCCACCACCGTCCGCCTGGCCGCCGTCGCCGTCGTCAGCCTCGCGCTGTTCGGCTGCGCCACGGTGAAGATGCCGGTGCCCACCACGGCCAGCGCCGACAGCCTGAGCACGCTGCGCGGCGCCAACCTCGCACCGGCCAAGGCCGGCGCCTTCGTGCTGGCGCCGGGCAAGCCCGCCGCGATGGACACGACGCTCGACGGCCTGCGCGGCTCGTCGGTCGAGCCGGCCAACGGTTCGTTCGCCAAGACGCTGCGCGAGGAACTCGTCGTCGAACTCAAGGCCGCGGGTCTCTACGACGAGGCTTCGAACACGGTGATCACCGGCGAACTCACCGACAGCCAGGTCGACGCGGCCATCGGCACGGGCACTGGCAAGCTTGGCGCCCACTTCGTCGTCACGCGCGATGGCAGGTCGGTCTACGACAAGGCGATCGTCGTCGACGCCAAGTGGGATTCGTCCTTCGTCGGCGCGATCGCGCTGCCGGCGGCGATCAACCAGTACACCGCGCTGTACAAGACGCTGGCGGGCAAGCTGTTCGCGGATCCGGACTTCCAGAAGGCGTTGGCCAAGTAATCTGGCATGTCATTCCGCGCGCAGTCGCGGAATCCACGCCAGCGGCAGCCTCACTCGCCGGCGTGGATCCTGCGACTTCGCACAGGATGACGTGGTGCCGCGCTCAGATGTGCAGCGCGTGCCCCAGCGCCCGCAGCGCCGCCTCCTGCACCGCCTCGCCCAGCGTCGGATGCGCGTGGATCGTATGTCCCACGTCTTCCAGCCGCGCCCCCATCTCGATGGATTGCGAGAACGCGGCCGCGAGCTCGGACACGCCCTTGCCCACGGCCTGCCAGCCGAGGACGAGGTGGTTGTCCTTGCGGGCGACCACGCGCACGAAGCCGTCGGTGGATTCGAGGGTCATCGCGCGGCCGTTCGCCGCGAACGGGAACATCGCGGTGATGGCCTCGTGGCCGGCGGCCGCGGCCTCGGCGGCGTTGAGGCCGACGACGACGATCTCGGGGTCGGTGAAGCACACCGCGGGGATCGCGGCCGGCGCGAAGTGGCGGTTCTTGCCCGAGATGATCTCGGCCACCATCTCGCCCTGCGCCATCGCGCGGTGGGCCAGCATCGGCTCGCCGGTGAGGTCGCCGATGGCCCACACGTTGCGCATCGACGTGCGGCACTGGCCGTCCACCTTCACGGCGCGGCCGGCCATGTCCAGCATCAGCGATTCCAGGCCCCAGCCGGCCGTGTGCGGCTTGCGGCCGACCGCCACGAGGATCTTGTCGGCCGGCAGGTGCACCGACTCGCCGGCGGCGTTCTTCACGTGCAGCGCGTCGCCGAGGTCGTTGAGGCCGTGCACGGCGTGGCCGAGGTGCAGCTTGATCCCGAGCCCGTTGATCGCGGCCAGCACCGGCTTCGTGAGCTCCTCGTCGTAGGCCGGCAGGATGCGGTCCAGCGCCTCGACGACGTGCACCTCGGCGCCCAGCTTGCGGTACGCCATGCCCAGCTCGAGGCCGATGTAGCCGGCGCCGACGACGGCCAGCGTCTTCGGCACCTCGGCGAGCGCGAGCGCCTCGGTGGACGAGATCACGCGGCCGCCGAACTTCATCATCGGCAGTTCGGCGGCGTCCGAGCCGGCCGCCAGCAGCAGGTGCTCGCAGGCGACGCGGATCGTCGGCTCGCTCGCGCCCGCGGGCGTGACATTGACGGTCTTGCCGTCCACCAGCGTCGCCCGGCCCTTGATCACCTGCACGCCGTTCTTCTTCAGCAAGGCGCCCACGCCGCCGGTGAGCCTGCCCACGATGCCGTCCTTCCACTTCATCGTCCTGGCGAGATCGATGGAGGGGTTGGCGACCTTGATGCCGATCTTCGAGTCGCCCGCCCAGTGCGTGGCCTCCGCGAACGCGGTGGCCGCGTGGATGATCGCCTTCGACGGGATGCAGCCGACGTTCAGGCAGGTGCCGCCCAGGCTTTCGCCTTCGATGAGCACCGTGGGAATGCCCAGCTGGCCGGCGCGGATGGCGGCGACGTAGCCGCCGGGGCCCCCGCCGATGACGATGAGGGTCGTGTTCCTGATGTCCATGCCGTTACTCCACGAACAGGGTGGCCGGGGCTTCGAGATAGCCACGGATGACCTGCACGAACTCCGCTGCATGGATGCCGTCGACCACGCGATGGTCGAACGACGACGACAGGTTCATCATCTTGCGCGCGACGACCAGGCCGTCGCGGATCATCGGCCGCTCGACGACGCGGTTGACGCCGACGATGGCCACCTCGGGCGAGTTGATGACCGGCGTCGTGACGATGCCGCCCAGCGCGCCCAGGCTGGTGATGGTGATCGTGGAACCCGTGAGCTCCTCGCGCGCGGACTTGCCCGTGCGCGCGCCGGCGGCCAGGCGCGAGACCTCGGCGGCGGTGGCCCACAGGTCGAGCGTCTCCGCATGCTGCAGCACCGGCACCATCAGCCCGGCCTCGGTCTGCGTGGCCATGCCCAGGTGGACGGCGGCAAAGCGCGTGACCACGCCCGCCTCGTCGTCGAAGCGCGCGTTCATCTGCGGGAACTCGCGCACCGCCAGCACCACGGCGCGCATGATGAACGGCAGCAGCGTGAGCTTGCCGCGCGCGGCGCCGTGCTTCTGGTTCAGCTTGCCGCGCAAGGTCTCCAGCTCGGTGACGTCGATCTCCTCCACGTAGGTGAAGTGCGGGATGCGGCGCTTGGCGTCCTGCATCTTCTGCGCGATCTTGCGGCGCAGGCCGATGACGGGGATCTGCTCCTCGTCGGCGCGCTGCGCGTAGCGCGGATCGCCGCCGGTCGCGCCGGTGCCGCCGATCGTGCCTTGCTTCGCGTAGGCCTCGATGTCCTCGTGCGTGATGCGGCCGGCCGTGCCGGTGCCCATGACGTGCTGCAGGTCGATGCCCAGGTCCCACGCGTGGTTGCGCACGGCGGGGGAAGCGATGGGCTTGTCGCCGACGGCGCGCGTGATCTTCTGCGCACCGGCGCTCGCGCGGGCGGGCGCGGCCTTGGGCGCGGGTGCGGGCGCCTGCGTGACGGGTGCGGGCGCGGCCGCGACGGCGGGCGCCGGCGCGGGAGCGGCCTTCGGTGCCGGGGCGGGCACGGCGGCCGGAGCGGGCGCGGGCGCCGCGCCGCCTTCCTTGACGTTCCCCGCCCCCTCGACCTCGATGCGGATCAGCTCGGAGCCCACCGCCATGACGTCGCCCACCTTGCCGCCGAGCGCCAGCACCTTGCCGTGCACCGGCGACGGGATCTCGACCGTGGCCTTGTCGGTCATGACGTCGGCGAGGTTCATGTCCTCGACGACGGCGTCGCCCACCTTGACGTTCCAGGCGACCAGTTCGACTTCCGCGATGCCTTCGCCGATGTCCGGCATCTTGATGACGTGAATACCCATCTCTTATTTCTCCATCGCACGCTTGAACGCGGCACCGACGCGGTCGGGCCCCGGGAAATACGCCCACTCCTGCGCATGCGGGTAGGGGGTATCCCAGCCGGCGACGCGTTCGATGGGAGCTTCCAGGTGGTAGAAGCAGTGCTCCTGGACGAGCGCGGTGAGTTCCGCGCCAAAGCCGCTGGTCTTCGTGGCCTCGTGCACGACGACGCAGCGGCCGGTCTTCTTCACCGAGGCCACGATGGTGTCGAGGTCGAGCGGCCAGATGCTGCGCAGGTCGATGATCTCGGCGTCGACGCCGGTCAGCGCGGCCGCGGCCTCGCTCACGTAGACCATCGTGCCGTAGGTCAGCACGGTCAGCTGCGAGCCTTCGCGATAGACCGACGCGGAGTCCAGCGGCACCGTGTAGTAGCCCTCGGGCACCTCGCCCAGCTTGTGCTTGGACCACGGCACCACGGGCTTGTCGTGGTGGCCGTCGAACGGGCCGTTGTACAGGCGCTTGGGCTCCAGGAAGATCACCGGGTCGTCGTTCTCGATGCACGAGATCAGCAGGCCCTTGGCGTCGTACGGGTTCGACGGCATCACCGTGCGCAGGCCGCACACGTGCGTGAACATGGCCTCGGGCGACTGGCTGTGCGTCTGGCCGCCGTAGATGCCGCCGCCGCAGGGCATGCGGATCGTCATCGGCGCGGTGAAGTCGCCGGCCGAGCGGTAGCGCAGGCGCGCCGCCTCGGACACGATCTGGTCGGACGCCGGATAGAAGTAGTCGGCGAACTGGATCTCGACGACGGGGCGCAGGCCGTACGCGCCCATGCCCACGGCCGCGCCGACGATGCCGCCCTCCGAAATGGGCGCATCGAACACCCGGGACTTGCCGTACTTCTTCTGCAGGCCCTCGGTGCAGCGGAACACGCCGCCGAAGTAGCCCACGTCCTGGCCGAACACCACCACGTTGGGGTCGCGCTCCAGCATCACGTCCATGGCCGAACGAAGTGCCTGGATCATCGTCATCGGGGCGGTCGGGCCCGTGGGCGCGGCGGCCAGTTGCTTCTTGTCGTGCATTTCCATGGTCAGACTCCGAGTTCCTGGCGTTGGCGACGCAGGTGTTCCGGCATCTCCTTGTAGACGTCCTCGAACATCGACGCGGCGCTCGGGATGCGGCCGTCGTTGAGCGTGCCGTAGGACTCGGCTTCCTTCTGCGCGGCGGCCACCTCGGCCTCCAGCGCCTTCTGCACCTCGTCGTGCTCGGCGTCGGACCAGCAGCCGAGCTTGATCATGTGCTGCTTGAGTCGCGCGATGGGGTCACCCAGCGGAAAGCGCTGCGCGTCGTCGGCGGGGCGGTACTTGCTCGGATCGTCCGACGTGGAGTGCGGGCCGGCGCGGTAGGTGACCCACTCGACGAGCGTGGGCCCGAGGTTGCGGCGCGCGCGTTCGGCGGCCCACTGCGAGGCCGCGTAGACCGCGAGGAAGTCGTTGCCGTCCACGCGCAGCGAGGCGATGCCAGAGCCCACGCCGCGCGCGGCGAAGGTGGTGTGCTCGCCGCCGGCGATGGCCTGGAACGTGGAGATCGCCCACTGGTTGTTCACCACGTTGAGGATCACCGGCGCGTTGTAGACGTGGGCGAACGTGAGCGCGGTGTTGAAGTCGGACTCGGCGGTGGCGCCGTCGCCGATCCAGGCGGACGCGATCTTGGTGTCGCCCTTGATGGCGGAGGCCATGGCCCAGCCCACGGCCTGGATGTACTGCGTGGCGAGGTTGCCGGAGATGGAGAAGAAGCCCTTCGCCTTGACCGAGTACATCACCGGCAGCTGGCGCCCCTTGAGCGGGTCGCGTTCGTTGGACAGCAGCTGGCAGATCATGTCCACCAGCGGGTAGTCGCGCACGATCAGCAGGCTCTGCTGGCGGTAGGTGGGAAAGCACATGTCGCCTTCCTCCAGCGCCAGCGCATGGGCGGTGCCGATGGCCTCCTCGCCGAGGGACTGCATGTAGAACGACATCTTCTTCTGGCGCTGGCCGATGAGCATGCGCGAATCGAAGATGCGCGTCTTCATCATGGCCTTCATGCCGGCGCGCAGCAGCTCGGTGCCGATCTGCGGAGCCCAGGGCCCCACCGCGTTGCCGTCGGCGTCGAGCACGCGGATGAGCGAGAACGCGAGGTCGCTGGTGGATCTCGGATCCGTGTCCACCGGGGGGCGGCGGACCTCGCCGGCGGGCGAGACGTGGAGGTACGAGAAGTCGGTCGCGCAGCCCGGGCGCCCCGTGGGCTCCGGGACGTGCAGACTCAAGGGGTCGTGCTGGGTCATCGGCGAATGCTCCGCGCCCGCGGTGGCGGGCGGAAAGAATGCTGCGAATCGGCCGGTCGCGCGGTGGGTGTGCCGCGGCCGGCCGGGGTGAGCGGGCGCCGCGGGGTCACCGCAACGCGTCGCGCCCGACAGCGTACCTGATTTCGCGTGCGATCCCGGTGGTGGAAGTCACGATTCCCTGACCGATCGGTCGGTCTTTGGCGCTCGCCGCGTCAGCGCGTGCAGGCCAGCGCGACCGCCTGGACAGGCTTGCCGAACGGGCCGTCGGTTGCGACGGCCACCCAGTGCCGCGTCGCGCCCGGTTCCGGCGCCGAGGAAGACGAGAAGCGCAGCGTCGCCGGCTGCGCGCCGACCACGTTCCACGGCATCAGCTCGCGAACGATGCCGTCCTCGCGGAGCGTGGCGCCGCGGTTCTCGCCCGCGCCCACCTTGGTCTGCAGGCCGTCGTCCACCACCGCCACGTAGCCCGACAGCTTCGCCGGCGCGCCGGCGCCAGGCGACACCGTCAACGCCAGGCCGGTCGCGTCATGGTCGAGCCGCAGCGCGACCGTCGCGGCCGTCCTGCCGTGCAGGGTACCGGGGACCAGCGCCGACCAGTCGCGCTGGTCGCGGCTGTCGAGGAGGATCTGCGGCGTGTAGGCGAAGCGCGCGCCGCTGGTGCGCTGCGTGGCGTTCTGGCGCTGCGTGAACTGCGGCTGCGCGAAGCGATCCTTCCAGCCCAGGCCGTCCCAGTAGTCGACGTGGAAGGCGAGGGCGACGACGTCGTCGCGACCCTTCAGCGCGCTCAGCCAGCTTTCGGCCGGCGGGCAGGAACTGCAGCCCTCGGAGGTGTAGAGCTCGACGACCGCGGGCACGGTCGCGCCCGAGCGGGCGGAGCAGGCGGGGGCCGCGGAGGCGGCGACCGGGACGAGCGCCGCGGCGGCCGCGGAGAGGGCGAGCGCCGCGGCCGCGATGGCACGGCGCGGCGGCGGCGGGAAGGCAAGTCGGGTCATGGCGTCGAAGGCGGTGGTGGATGGCGAATGATCATTCGTCGTCCGGGACGGGCGGATCCTTACGCGATCGTCGCCCGAGTTCCTTCATGGGTTGTCGATCGCGTCGGCCGGCGTCAGCCGGATTTCCGGCGTGGCCGAGCCGGGCGACGCGGCCGGGAACGGCGGTTCGCCCTTCCCGATCGTGCGCTCGAGCAGCTTGAAGACCGCCGCGTAGTAGATGCGCAGGTTCTGGGGCTTGTAGATGCCGTGCGGCTCGTCCGGGAACTCGATCCATTCGACTTCCTTCTTGAGGTCGGTCATCACCTCGTGCATCTCCTTGCCGTGCGAGACGGGCACGCGCTGGTCGAGATCGCCGTGGACGAGCAGCAGCGGCGCCACCATGCGATCGGCGTGCTTCAGCGGCGACACGCTGTCGAACGTCGCCTTCATCTCGCTGGCGTCGCCCAGCCGGTGGCGCACGATCTCGCGCACGACCGCGTTCTTGCTCATGTCCGAATCGTCGTGCAGCATCTTGCGCAGGTCGGACACGCCGGCGACGGAGACGCCGCACTTGAACAGCAGCGGATCCTTCTCCAGCGCCCATAGCGCGGCGTAGCCGCCGTAGCTCCCGCCGATGATGCACAGCCGCTGCGGATCGGCGATCTTCTGGTCGACCAGGTACTTCACGCCGGCGTTGATGTCCTCCTGCATGGCCTGGCCCCACTGGCCGTAGCCGGCCTCCTCGAAGTGCTTGCCGAAGCCGGCGGAGCCGCGGAACTGCGGCTGGAACACCGCGTAGCCGTGCGCCGCGAGGATCTGCACCTCGGGTTCGAAGGCCCAGCGATCGCGGGCCTGCGGGCCGCCGTGGATCAGCACCACCAGCGGCGCCGGCCCGGCGGGCTTGCCCGGCAAGGTGAGGTAGGCGGGAATGGAGAGCCCGTCGAAGGACGGATAGTGCAGCGTCTGCATCGGCTGCATCCGTGCCGGATCGATGCTGGACAAGCGCTGGGCGACCAGCTTCATCGACATCTTCGTGGTGTCGAGCAGGTACCAGCGGCCCGGATCCTTGTCCGAGTACGAGTACACCAGAACGCGGCCGGAGGCGTTGGGCTGGATGATGTTGACGTGGTCGGGCATGCTCGCATCCAGCGACGCCTGCAGGCGTGCGTACTTCGCGTCGAACCAGGTCGTCGTCCGCCGCAGGCCGTCCGTCACGACCTGGTTGAGGTCGTCCATGTCGTGGTCCTGGAGCACCCCGGTGATGTCCTCGGTCGCGGCACCGGCCAGCAGGTCCATGAACGCGTGCTTGTCCACGTCGTAGTCCCAGATGGCGAGCTTGTCGCCGCCATTGCGCGCCTGCACGACGATCCGGCCGGGGCGGGCCGGCACGGACAAGGGGCGGAACGGGTCGTCGATCACGGAGCGTTCGTCCACCTTCGCCCACTTGGCGTCGACGCTGGACCGGTACCAGGTGACGACCTTGGAGTGATCCGTCCAGAAGGCGGTGTCGATGGTCTGCACCACGCGGATGTCGCCGCTAGCATCGCTTGCCCAGCTCACGGGCTTGCCGTCGACGTCCAGGTCGTAGGAGGTGTTGGTGCCGTCCTCGATGTTCAGGCGCGACAGTTCGCGCCGCTGGACATTGCGCATCACCAGGTGCCACGGCGTCGGCTTGCCCGCCGCGTCGCGCAACGGCTGGATGTAGCCTTGCATCAGGTCCGTGCCGGGCGTCCCGTCGATGCCGAAGATGGCACTGTCGGCGACTGTGAAGTTCACCGCGATCTTCGTGTCGTTCAGCCAGTGGACGCTGCGGGGGTTGCGCACGTAGGGGCGGAAGCCCTGCACCACCCAGGGCCGCGGCTGGACGATCAGGTTGCCTTCCATCGTGTCCGCGTCGAACATCACGATGGCCGATGCGTTGCCCGCGGGGTTGTAGCCCACCGCCGCGATGTGCTTGCCGTCCGGCGACAACACCATGGACGAGTACGTGGGCGTGTGCAGGAACGGCTCCAGCAGCGGGTCATTGCGCGGCGGCGCCTTGCCCGCGGGCCCCAGGTCGACGGCCGATGGATTCGCCCCCGCGCAGGGCGGCAGGCAGACGAGCGCAAGCAGCGCCGCGCGGCGAATGAACTTCAACATGTTCCTCCTCCCTCGAGCGCGGGCGCGTGATCCGCCGTGGCGCCCGCCTTCCTTCACCCGGACGCCGGCGTGTCCGGCTCCCGGCCCTCGTCGGAGTGCGTGACCTTCAGCCCGCCGCCTCCACCACCATCTGCAGCCTTTGCTGTCCTTGGAATTCGTCGATGCTGAGTCTATACGCGAGCCGCACGCGCTCCGGCACCGGCTCGGCATGCCCGAACCAGATCGCGTCGCGCAGCTGGCCGGCGTGGCGCACGCGCAGCTTCAGGTGCTTCTCGCCGACGAGGCGCTGCTGCACCACGTCGACCTCGTCGCAGAAGGTGGGGGCCTCGAAGCCCTGGCCCCACACCTGCGCGTCGAGCGCGGCGACGGTGGCGGTGTTGAACCATTCCAGCGCCAGCGGCCCGTCGGTGGCGAGCGTGCGCGACAGCGCCGCGGGGCTGAGCCATTCGCCGGCGACGGCGGAGAAGGCCTGCGAGAAGGTGTCGAAGTCCTCGCGCGCGATCGTGCAGCCCGCGGCCATCGAGTGGCCGCCGAACTTGCGCAGCACGCCCGGATGGCGCTTGGTGACGAGATCGAGCGCGTCGCGCAGGTGGAAGCCGGGAATCGAACGGCCCGAGCCCTTGAGGGTGCCGTCGGCGCCGACGGCGAACACGAACGTGGGCCGGTGCAGCCGGTCCTTCATGCGGCCGGCCACGATGCCCACCACGCCTTCGTGGAAGCCCTCGTGGAACAGCGCCAGCGCGGCGGGCGGGGCGCCGGTGGGCATGATCTGCTCCATCAACGCCTCGGCCTGTTCGCGCATGCCGGCCTCGACGTCGCGCCGCTCGCGGTTGATGCGATCGAGTTCGGCGGCGAGCTCGGCGGCGCGCGTCGGGTCGTCGGTGAGCAGGCACTCGATGCCGAGCGTCATGTCGGCGAGCCGGCCCGCGGCGTTCAGGCGCGGGCCCAGCGCGAAGCCGAAGTCGAACGCGCTCGCGCGTTCGTGCCTGCGCGCGGCCACGTGGAACAGCGCCGCGATGCCCGGCTGCATGCGACCCGCGCGGATGCGCTTCAGGCCTTGCGCGACCAGCCGGCGGTTGTTGGCGTCGAGCTTGACGACGTCGGCCACGGTGCCCAGCGCCACCAGGTCCAGCAGCGCATCGAGGCGCGGCTGCGAGGCGGCGTCGAAGCGCCCGCGCGCGCGCAGTTCGGCGCGCGTGGCGAGCAGGGTGTAGAACATCACGCCCACGCCGGCCAGCGCCTTGCTCGCGAACGTGCAGTCCGGCTGGTTCGGGTTGACGATGACGTTGGCGTCGGGCAGCACCACGCGCTCGTCGACGAGCGCGGGCAGGTGGTGGTCGGTGACCAGCACGGCGATCCCGCGCGAGCGCGCGTGCGCGACGCCGGCCAGGCTGGCGATGCCGTTGTCCACCGTGACGAGCAGGTCCGGCTTGGGCACGCGCGACGAATCGAACGGACGACCGTCGCCGGGGCCCTCGTCGCCGCAGGCCAGGTCGACGATGGTGGGCGTCAGGCCGTAGCCGTGCAGCTGGCGGTCGGGCACCACGTACGACAGGCGCGCGCTGGAGGCGCCCAGCATCTGCAGGCCGCGCAGCGCGACCGCGCAGGCGGTGGCGCCGTCGCAGTCGTAGTCGGCCACGACGACGATGCGCTGGTTGCCGGCTATGGCGTCGGCCAGCAGGCGCGCGGCCTCGGCGCTGCCGCGCAGCGTGGACGGTGGCAGCAACTGCGCCATCGCGTCGTCGAGCTCCTCGGCGCTGCGCACGCCGCGGGCGGCGAACAGGCGCGCGAGCAGCGGATGCACGCCGGCCTGCTCCAGCGCGAAGACGGTGCGCGGCGGGACGTCGCGCGCGTGGATGCGGGGCGTGCTGCTCACAACGCCGCCATCACCGCATGCGACTGCGCGCCGCGGCCGCCCAGCAGGTTCTTCCACCACGGCCGCTCGGCGGGTTGCCACGTACGCGCCTTGCGTTCGCCGGCGAGCGTCAGGCGCGACGCGCCGCCGCGGTCGGCGAGCTCGCGCACGGGCCCCGCGTCGAGCGCGTGCCAGGCCTCGGCCCAGGCGCTCCAGTCGTCGCCCAGCAGCGGCGCCCGCAGGCGGTCGTCGACCACCACGTCGCCGGGCAGCGCGTGCGTGGCCGGCTGCGCGGGGCCGGTGCCGCTGAGCCAGAAGGAGTTGACGCTCATCGCGCCGCGCGCCTCGCGGGCGTCGTTGAGCGGGTGCACGTACAGCAGCATCTGCACCTCGCTCTGCAGGCGGCGCACCAGCATCACGCCGGGGTGGTCGTTGAGCCAGAGGTCGACGTTGCGGCCGATGACGCGATCGAGGGAGGCGGTGGGCAACTCGGCCAGCGACGGGTGGCTCACGTACCAGCGCGTCGGGCCGGCCCAGTGCCAGGTCCAGCCGAGATCCTCGAACAGGGGCGCGAGCGTGGCATGCAGCGTTCGCGCCTCCGGCTCGTCGAGATCCAGCGTGGCGGGGTCGACGAGGTTGACCTGATCGTGCCCCACGTGCCAGTGCGCCGGCGTGACGAGGCCCCAGCCGCTGCCGGCGGCGGGGGCGAGGCCGTCGTGGCGCGCGGCGTCGGCCGCGAACGGCAGCAGCCCGTCCTGCGCGGGCCAGCCGCGCAGGCGCGCGAGGAGGCGCTCGTGGGGCAGCGACAGCGCGTATTCGTCGGCATCGGGCTGATCCGCGGTGCTCGCGTCGTCGACCGCCGCCCAGCGGGCCAGGAGACGATCGAGGTTCGGCAGGTTCAGCGTGGCCAGGGCCTGCACGGCGGCATCGGACAGCGCCGATGCGTAGGGGATCACGAGATGCATCCCGTGATTATCCCCGTGGCCGGCGCCTCGCCGGGTCCCGCGGGCCGTCAGTCGCGCGCCCGCGCGTCGCGGTGTTCGACCATCGCGTCGATGGCGCGCTCGAAGGTGTCGAACAGGCCGCTGCTGCGGTTGCGCATGGCCATGCCGAGCGCGGCCGACAGCTCGGCGCCCTGGACGCCCTGTTCCAGCCGGCGCAGCAGGGCCATGGCCTCGGCGGTGGTGCATTCCACGCCCAGCACGACGAAGCGGTCGTCGTCGAGGCGGGCAAACGTGTCGGGCTAG
>Ga0210384_10003326_pt1 | contig 18706 bp, 15 predicted proteins | sample IncBWH2MmetaG_FD_160574 | JGI IMG/M metagenome (GOLD analysis project Ga0210384, IMG submission 160574) | Forest soil microbial communities from Barre Woods Harvard Forest LTER site, Petersham, Massachusetts, United States - Inc-BW-H-2-M | ecosystem: Environmental > Terrestrial > Soil >...
CCGCGATCGAGCGGCAGCTTGCCCGGCTGGGCGCCCTCGACGTGGCCGCGCGTGGCCGGCTACCCTGTCTCGAGCCGGGCCGCGCCGACGTGATCATGCCCGGCGTCGCGATCTGTCTCGCGGTGATGGACCGCCTCGATCGCGCGACTCTCGTGGTGAGCGATCGGGGCCTGCGCGAAGGTCTGCTCGACGAGCTCCTCGGGGATCGCGGATGAGGCCCGCCGCGCGCGCACTGTCGGTGGTGGACTACCACACCGAGGGCGAGCCGATGCGCATCGTGGTGGCCGGCGTCGCGCGCGTGCCCGGCGCCACCCTCATGGAGCAGAGCGATCACCTGGCCGCGCACGGGCGCGAGCTGCTGGGGTTCACGCTCTACGAGCCGCGCGGTCACTCCGCGATGTGCGGGGCGATCCTGACCGAGCCGGTCACCGCGGGCGCCGACGCGGGCGTGCTGTTCATCGAGCCGCTCGGGCCGGTGCACATGTGCGGGCACGGCGCCATCGCGCTGGGCGCCATGCTGGTGGAGACCGGGCGCGTGGCCGCCCCGGAAGGCCGGGCCACCGTGACGCTCGAAACGCCCGCCGGCCTCGTGTCCTGCCGGGTGGTCACCGAGCCGGGCCGGCCGACCGCGGTCACCATCCGCAACGTCCCGGCCTTCTCGGCGGGCCTCGACCTCGCGGTCGAGGTGCGCGGGCTCGGCCGCGTCGCGTTCGACCTGGCCTACGGCGGCCATTTCTACGCGCTCGTGGAGGCGGCGCCGCTCGGACTCTCGCTCGAGCCGAAGGATGCGCCCCGGCTCGTGGAGGCGGGCGAGCGCATCCGGCTGGCGATCGAGGCGACGGTGCCGCTGGTCCATCCCGCGATGCCGGCGGCGCGCGGGCTTCTCTACATCCAGTTCTACGAGCCGGCGCGGCGTCCCGACGCGCAGCTCCGCAACGCGGTGGTGGTGGCGCCCGCCGGGATCGACCGCTCCCCCTGCGGCACGGGCACCTCGGCGCGCCTCGCCAACCTGCACGCCCGCGGGCGGCTCGGGGTGGGGGAGGCCTTCGGCCACGAGTCGATCATCGGCACGCTGTTCACCGGGCGCATCGCGGGCCTCACCCAGGTGGCGGGCACGCCGGCCGTCGTGCCCGAGATCACCGGACGCGCCTGGATGACCGGCACCGCCACCCTTTCGCTGGACCCGAGCGACCCCTTCCCCGGGGGCTTTCTGCTCTAGCTGCGCGCTCCACCGGCCGGTTTGTTGACAGTCCAGGCGGTCGTGTGATGTCCTAGCTCGGATGAGCCTAATCCCCCGGGTCATCGTCCGACGCTGGCTGGAGACGCTCTTGGCGGCGTTCTCGCTCGCCGTGATCTACGTCGACCGGCATCGCGAGTTGATGCCTCGCGCCCTTGACCTCACGAGCGACGCGAACCTCACGCTCTGGGACTGGCTCTTCCGGGGCATGGTCTTTGGCATGATGGGGATCTTGAGTTTTTCCGCGCTGATCGTGGCCTTCTTCCTCGTCTATTCGCCGATCTACCTCATCAACAAGGTCCCGCACCTCGTCGGCAAGGGTGGCTGGCTGGACAAGCGCGAGGTCCGGTTCTACCTTGCATGCTTCGCGCTGATCTGCCTGCTGGGCACGCTCCTGACGTGGTCTACCGAAGCATTCACGATCCTCCTCGTCCTCCTCGCGGGCTTCGGTCCATTGGTCTGGCGCATCCTGGTGTAGCCCGCCTGAGTTGACAGGTCCCGACCGCGCGTCTATCCTATCGGGGTATATGGATGAAATCGCGGTCCTGGTGCTGAACTACACCTACGAGCCGCTGCATTTCACCAACGCCAAACGGGCCATCACGCTGCTGCTCGCCGGCAAGGCGGAGAGCGTGGAGGCCTCCCCGCGCGTGGTCCGGTCGCCCTCCCGGAGCTTCCATCTCCCGGCGGTCATCCGGCTGGGGGCGTACATCCGCAAGCCGTTCCTGGAGCGCGTGGCCTTCAACAAGAAGAACATCCTGCGTCGCGACGGCTACACCTGTCAGTACTGCTCGCGCCGAGGCGAGAAGCTCACGGTGGATCACGTGGTGCCGCGCTCGCGGGGCGGCCAGACCACCTGGACCAACGTCGTGGCCGCGTGCCTGCGCTGCAACCTCCTCAAGGGCAACCGCACCCTCGAGGAGGCCCGGCTCCGGCTGATCCGCGAACCGGTGCACCCGCAGTTCCTCTTCTCGGTGCACCTGCTCCGGCATCCGCACGCCACGTCGTTCCTCGACTCGTGGCGCAAGTACCTGGTGGCCGTGCCGTCGACGTCCTGAGCACCCCCCTGAGCGCCTCCCCGTCCAAGGTGTCGTTCGAGCTGTCCTCGGAGTTCGCCCCGTCGGGGGACCAGCCGCAGGCGATCGACCGGCTCACGTCCATCATCGGCGAGGGGAGTCCACACACCGTCCTGCTCGGAGTCACCGGCAGCGGGAAGACCTTCACCCTCGCCAACGTGATCGCCCGGCTGAGCCGGCCCGCTCTGGTGATCTCACCCAACAAGACGCTCGCGGCCCAGCTCTATAGCGAGTTCAAGGCCTTCTTCCCGGGCAACGCGGTCGAGTACTTCGTCTCCTACTACGACTACTACCAGCCCGAGGCCTACATCCCGCAGTCCGACACCTACATCGAGAAGGACGCGCTCGTGAACGACGAGATCGATCGCATGCGGCACTCCGCGACGACGTCGCTCTTCGAGCGCCGGGACGTGGTGGTGGTCGCGTCGGTCTCCTGCATCTACGGTATCGGCGAGCCCGAGACCTACCACGGCATGCACGTCTCGCTGGAGGCCGGGCAGAGCATGGATCGGGACGCCCTGATCCGCTCGCTGGTCGCGGTGCAGTACGAGCGTAACGACTACGACTTCCGCCGCGGCACCTTCCGGGTGCGCGGGGACGTGGTGGAGGTGTTCCCGGCCGCCGCGGAGTCCGAGGCCCTCCGGGTGGAGTTCTGGGGCGACAGCGTCGAGCGCCTGATGACCCTCGACCCGCTGAAGGGGGTCACCACCGGAACGATCGCCTCGGCGCGGATCTACCCGGCGAGCCACTACGTGACCCCCGCGGCGCAGCTCGAGCGAGCCATCGAGGGCATCATGGACGAGCTGCGCGAGCGGCTGGGCTTTCTCAAGGCGCGCGGGCGGCTGCTGGAGGCGCAGCGCCTCGAGCAGCGCACGCTCTTCGACATGGAGATGCTGCGCGAGCTCGGCTACTGCCACGGGGTCGAGAACTACTCGCGGCATCTCTCCGGGCGCAAGCCGGGCCAGAACCCGCCCACCCTCATGGACTATCTCCCGAAGGATGCGCTGGTGATCCTCGACGAGTCGCACGTCACCGCGCCGCAGATCCGCGGGATGTACCCCGGCGATCGCTCGCGCAAGGAGGCGCTCGTCGAGTACGGCTTCCGCCTGCCCTCGGCCTTCGACAACCGCCCGCTGACCTTCGAGGAATTCACCCGCATCGTGCCACAGACCCTCTACGTCTCGGCCACGCCGGGGCCCTACGAGCTCGAGAAGGCGGGGGTGGAGCGGGGCGGAGTCGGGCGCGGACTCACCGGCGGGCCGGCCGCGGAGCAGATCATCCGCCCGACCGGGCTCATGGACCCGAAGATCACGGTGCGGCCCGCCTCCACCCAGGTGGACGACCTGATGGCCGAGGTCCGGGCCCGGGCCGACCGGGACGAGCGGGTGCTGATCACCACGCTCACCAAGCGGATGGCGGAGGACCTCACCGAGTACTACCAGCAGAACGGGCTGCGGGTGCGCTACCTGCACTCCGACATCGACACGCTGGAGCGGGTGGCCCTCATCCGCGATCTCCGGCTCGGGAAGTTCGACGGGCTCGTCGGCATCAACCTGCTGCGCGAGGGGCTGGACCTCCCCGAGGTCTCGCTAGTCGCGATCCTGGACGCGGACCGGGAGGGCTACCTGCGCTCCGCGACCTCGCTGATCCAGACGTCGGGGCGCGCGGCCCGGCACGTCAACGGCGAGGTGATCATGTACGCGGACGTCGTCACCGGCTCCATGCGCGAGGCCATCGCGGAGACGGAGCGGCGCCGCATCGTGCAGGCCGAGTACAACCGGGAGCACGGGATCACCCCGGAGTCGGTGCGGCGCTCGATCCGCGACCTCCTCGAGTCGGTGCCGGAGCGCGACTACTACACGGTGGAGGTGGAGCGCGCCCCGGCCGCGCAGTGGGAGAGCCCGGCCGCGCTCGCCGCCCACGTGGCCGAGCTGGAGACGGCCATGAAGGACGCGGCGCGCCGCCTCGACTTCGAGCGCGCGGCCGAGCTTCGCGACCGCGTCAAGGCCCTGCGCCGAGTCGACCTCGGGGTCTGAGGAGGAACCCGCGGTGCTGGTCTTCAAGTGGGCACTGATCCTGTTCGGGTGCTTCTCGATCGCCCTCCTCGTGCTGTCGAAGGCGATCGCCTTCATGAACCCGCCCCGACCCGGGCGGCCGCTGCCGCCGATGCTGCGCCGGGTGCGCCGGACGCTCACCTGGACGGTGTTCGTGCCGGCGGCGCTGGCCCTGCTCCTGCTGGCGGTGACGCTCCTGCGCCAGTCGTGACCGTGGAGGGGCCATGACCCTCCAGGAGAAGATCGACCAGGTTCCCGACCGGCCGGGCGTCTACCTCTACAAGGACGCCAAGGCCCAGATCATCTACATCGGCAAGGCCGCCTCGCTGCGCAGCCGGGTGCGCTCCTACTTCCAGGAGTCGCGGGCCCGGGATCCCAAGACCGACGCGCTGGTCGGGCAGATCCGCGATCTCGAGTACATCGTCACCGCCAACGAGCTCGAGGCGATGATCCTCGAGTCCACCCTGGTCAAGAAGCACCGGCCCCGCTACAACATCATCCTGCGCGACGACAAGCACTACCCGTTCCTCAAGCTGACCACCAACGAGGAGTTCCCGCGGCTGGTGGTCGCCCGGCGGGTGCAGAAGGACGGCGCGACCTACTTCGGGCCGTTCTATCCGGCGACCGCGATGCGCGAGACCCTGCGCCTGGTGCGCCAGCTCTTCCCCCTGCGCACGTGCCGGATCAAGATCGACGGCAGCCTGTCGCGGCCGTGCCTGCAGTACTTCATCCACCGCTGCAACGCGCCCTGCACCGGCTGGGAGACCGCGGAGGGCTACGCCAAGACGGTGAAGGACGTGGAGCGCTTCCTCGAGGGCAAGAACGACGACCTGGCCGGCCAGCTGACCCGCGAGATGGAGACCGCGGCCGAGGAGATGAAGTTCGAGCGGGCGGCCGCGCTGCGCGACCGGGTCCAGGCCCTCAACACGGTGCGGGAGCGCCAGCAGATGATCTCGACCGAGGAGGAGGACCAGGACATCGTGGGGGTCGTCCGCCAGGGCTCGGAGGCCTGCGTGCAGCTCTTCTTCGTGCGCAAGGGCCGGCTGCTCGGGCGGGAGTCCTTTTTCTTCGAGCGGGTCTCGGGCTGGAGCGATGGCGAGATCCTCTCCGCGTTCATCCGCCAGTTCTACGCCCGCAACGTGGTCCCGCCGCCCGAGGTCCTGCTCTCGGAGGCGCTGCCGGAGGCGGAGCTGACCGCGGAGTGGCTGGTCCAGCGCCGCGGCGGGCGCGTGGAGCTGCACGCCCCGCAGCGGGGCCGCAAGCGCGATCTGGTGGCGATGGCCGAGGAGAACGCGGCGCTCGCGCTCCAGACCCACCTGCTCGCCCGCGGCAGCCGCCAGCAGGTGATCCTGGAAGACCTCGAGCGCTCGCTCGCGCTGCCCGGCCCGCCGCACCGTATCGAGGCCTTCGACATCTCCACCCATCAGGGCAAGGAGACGGTCGCCTCGATGGTGGTCTGGCAGGACGGCGACATGAAGAAGGACGACTACAAGCGCTACAAGATCCGCACCGTCATCGGCACCGACGACTTCGCCTCCATGCAGGAGGTGCTCACCCGCCGCTACGGGCGCGCGCTCGAGAGCGAGGGCGTGCTGCCGGACCTGATCCTGCTCGACGGCGGGCGTGGCCAGCTGAGCTCCGGAGTCAAGGCGCTCGAGGAGCTGGGGCTCGACTACATCCCGATCGCCGCGCTGGCCAAGCGGGCCGAGGAGGTCTACACCCCGGACCGCCTGCAGCCGCTCGTGCTCGACATGGGCTCGCCCGCGCTGCAGGCGCTGCAGAAGATCCGCGACGAGGCGCACCGCTTCGCGATCACCTACCACAAGAAGCTGCGGCAGCGGCGGGCGATCGCCTCGGTGCTCGACCAGATTCCCGGGGTGGGGCCGACGCTCCGGACCAGCCTGCTCAAGACGCTGGGCTCGGCCAAGGGCGTGCGCGCGGCGTCGGTGGCCGACCTGGCCTCGGTGCCGAAAATCACCCCGAAGCTGGCCCAACGGATCTATGATTTCTTCCACCCGCTGCCCGCGGAGGCGGAACCTTCGAACGGGCAGGGGGGTTAAGCGTGCGGGACCAACCCAACGTGCGGGACCAACCCAACAGGAGGTGACGTCGATGAAGATGCTCATGATGGCGCTCGCGGTCGTCGCGATGACGGCCACTCCGGTGCTGGCCAACCAGTGCCCGCTCCTGATCAAGCAGATCATGGATGCGACCGCTGGGAAGACAGACGACGCGTCCAAGAAGGCGGTCGCCCTGGCCAACGAGGCCAAGGCCCTCCACGACGCGGGCAAGCACGCCGAGTCGATCGCCAAGGCGGACGAAGCCGCCAAGGCGATCAACCTGACGCTCAAGAAGAAGTAACCGCAGGAAGTAGTCGGCCCTCTCTCCCCGGGGCCGGGCCCGGTGCGCACCCGCAGCGTGCGCCCAGGTCGGCCCCGGGGAGCCGTTTCTTGCGCCCTCCGCCTAAGCGTGTAAAAATCAGCAATATTATGGCCCTCGACGAGCGCCCGGATCGCTACCCGTTCGCCCTGATCGAGGCCAAGTGGCAGAAGATCTGGACGGAGACCAAGCAGTTCAAGGTCACGGAAGCCCCCGGCCGGCCGAAGTACTACTGCCTCGAGATGTTCCCGTACCCGTCGGGCCGCATCCACATGGGCCACGTCCGGGTGTACGCCATCGGCGACCTGCTCGCGCGCTACAAGTGGATGCGGGGCTTCAACGTGCTGCACCCCATGGGCTGGGACGCCTTCGGGCTGCCCGCCGAGAACGCGGCCATCGACAACGGGGTGCACCCCGCGGTGTGGACCTACGAGAATATCGACAACATGCGCACCCAGCTCAAGCGCATGGGCATCTCCTACGACTGGGACCGCGAGGTGACCACCTGCGATCCCGCTTATTACAAGTGGGAGCAGCTCGTGTTCATCCGCATGCTGGAGCGCGGGCTGGCCTACCGGCGGCGCTCGCGGGTGAACTGGTGCCCGTCCTGCCAGACCATCCTCGCCAACGAGCAGGTGGAGGCCGGTCGCTGCTGGCGCTGCGACTCGGAGGTGACGGTCCGGGAGATCGACGGCTGGTTCTTCAAGATCACCGACTACGCCCAGGAGCTGCTCGACTGGTGCGACCGCCTGCCCGGCTGGCCCGAGCGGGTGCTCACCATGCAGCGCAACTGGATCGGCCGCAGCGAGGGCGCCGAGTTCGCCCTGCCGGTGGCCGGGCGGCCGGACGTGAGGATCCCGATCTTCACCACCCGGCCCGACACCTCCTTCGGCATGACCTACGCGGTGCTGGCCCCCGAGCACCCGCTGGTGGACGGCCTCGCCGCCGACGACGAGGAGCGCCGTCGGATCGACGCCTTCCGCGCCGAGGTCGCGCGCGAGTCGGAGATCGAGCGGCTCGCCGCCGACCGGCCGAAGCGCGGGCTGCGCCTGGCCGCCCGCGCGATCAATCCGTTCACCGGGCAGGAGATCCCGCTCTTCCTCGCCGACTACGTGCTGATGGGCTACGGCACCGGCGCGATCATGGCGGTGCCGGGCGAGGATCAACGCGATTGGGACTTTGCCAAGGCCAACCGCCTGGCGATCATCCCCACCGTCAAGCGCCCCGAGGGCTGGCAGGACGATCAGGCCTACACCGGCGACGGTGTGAAGATCAACTCCGGGTTCCTCGACGGGCTCTCGATCGAGGAGGCCAAGCGCCGGGCGATCGACTGGCTGGTGGCCAAGGGGCTCGGCCAGGCGAAGATCAACTTCCGACTCCGCGACTGGGGGATCAGCCGGCAGCGCTACTGGGGCGCGCCGATCCCGGTGCTCTACTGTGAGAAGGACGGCATGGTCCCGGAGCGGGAGGAGAACCTGCCGGTGGTGCTGCCGCGCGACGTGCAGATCAGCGGCAAGGGCGGCTCGCCGCTCGCGGAGGTGGCGAGCTTCGTCAACGCCACCTGTCCCAGGTGCGGGGGCAAGGCGCGGCGCGACACCGATACGATGGACACGTTCGTCGAGTCGTCCTGGTACTTCCTGCGCTACTGCTCGCCGACCTACGATCGCGGGATGTTCGAGGAATCGGCCGCCGCGTACTGGATGCCGGTGGACCAGTACATCGGCGGCATCGAGCACGCGGTGCTCCACCTGCTCTACGCGCGCTTCTACACCAAGGTCCTCCGTGACCTGGGGATGCTGAAAGTCGACGAGCCGTTCAACGCGCTGCTCTCCCAGGGCATGGTCATCAAGGACGGGGCCAAGATGTCGAAGTCCAAGGGCAACGTGGTGGACCCCGACGACCTGATCCGCCGCTACGGCGCCGACGGCGTGCGGCTCTTCTCGCTCTTCGCGGCGCCACCCGAGAAGGACCTCGACTGGAACGACCGCGGAGTCGAGGGCGCCTCGCGTTTTCTCAACCGAATCTGGCGCTTCGTCCACACTCACCTCGCGGAACTCACGGCGGCCGCGTCCGCGCCGCACGCGCTCTCCGACGCGGGCCGCGCCTTCCGCCGGGTCATCCACGAGACGATCCGGAAGGTGACCTACGATCTCGAGCACGACTTCCACTTCAACACCGCGATCAGCGCGGTGATGGAGCTGGTGAACGCCCTGCACGACTTCGAGCGGGCCTCGCTCGACACGATGGCGCGCGAGGAGCGCGCCGCGCTCCTGCGCGAGGCGGTGGAGGCCGCGCTCCTGCTCCTGGGGCCGGCGTCGCCGCACCTCACCGAGGAATTGTGGGCGACGCTGGGTCACACCCAGAGCCTCTTCAAGCGGCCGTGGCCCACTCCGGACGAGCGGGCCCTGCTGCGCGAGGAGATGGAGATCGTCGTGCAGGTGGACGGGCGCGTCCGCGGCCGGCTCACCGCGGAGGTGGGCGCGCCGGAGGCGGAGATCCGGGAGCGGGCGCTGGCCGACGACCGGGTGCGACCCTGGCTCGACGGCCGCCAGATCGCGAAGGTGGTGGTCGTGCCGGGCCGGCTCGTCAACATCGTGACCCGTGGCTGAGTGCCGACGCCGCGCCGGCCTCGGCGGGGGTGTCCGATACCATCGCCCGCGGGTAGGGGGCTGTGCTGCAGGCCGCGGCCGAGATCGGCCGCAAGGCGTGAGCCTCGCGGTGGACCGCTTCTAGTGTTCGGCGCCGCGACCGCACCCGAGGCCACGGAGGCGTAGCGGTGGACTATCCGGGGTTCCTCAAGGGCGCGGATGCCGGGCGTGTCCCGCCGGTGAGCCTGCTCCACGGACCCGAGACGTTCCTGCTCGACGACGCGGTGGCGCGGCTGACCCGCGCGATGTTCCCGGGGCAGTCGGAGCTGTCGCTGGTCCGCGAGGTCCTGGACGCGCGCGAGGCGGGCGCGGAGGGGATCGTGCAGTCGGCGCTCATGCTGCCGTGGCTCGGCGAGCGCCGCCTGGTGGTGGCCCGCGGCGTCGAGGGCCTGGCCGCCAGGTCCGCCGAGGCGCTCGCCGCCTACGTGAAGGGACCCAACCCCTCCACCGTGCTCGTGCTCACCGCCGAGGAGCTGCTGGAGGCCTCCCACTGGCTGCTCCGCGCGGTGCCGCCCGCAGCGGTGGTGGCCGCGCCGCCGCTGGCCGGCCGCGCGCTCGCGACCTGGCTGCGCGCACACGCCCAGGCGGGCGGCTACGAGCTCGGCGAGGAGGCGGCCTCACTGCTCGTCGAGCTCTCCGGCGACGATCTCACCCAGCTGGTGGGGGAGATCGAGAAGGCGGCCCTCGCGGGCGGCCCCGAGAACCGTCGCATCACGCCCGCGGACGTCCGGGCGGTCGTGGGAGAGCACCGTCTCCGCCACGTCTTCGACCTGACTCGGGCCCTCTCGACGCGCAACGTGGGCGGCGCGCTGGCCCTGCTCGAGTCGCTCCTGAACGCGGGGGAGGAACCGCTCGCGGTCCTGGGCATGCTCACCCGCGAGGTGCGCGCGACCTGGCAGGCGGCGGGCGCGCTGCGGGCGGGCCGCGCGCCGGAGGAGATCGCGCGCAGCCTGCGGCGGCCCCCGGCCGCCGCCACCGCGCTCGTGGAGCGCGCGGGCCGCCTCTCTCCGGCGGCGGCGGCGCGACAGCTCGCCCGGTGCTGGGACGTCGAGCGGCGCCTGAAGCTGGGTGGTGCGGCGCGCCCGGAGCTCTCCCTGCTCGTCGCGGATCTGTGCGCGGGCTGATGACGCGGGCGCGCCGCGCGCTGGTCCTGGCGGTTGTCGCTCTGATCCTGCACGCGGCCCGGGCCGAGGCCCAATCGGGCCGCCTACTCGCGGGCGCGGTCAGCGTGACGATCGATCTGCCCGACGACACCCCGCTGGGCGGCTATGGCGGCTTCCCGCGTCGAGCCTGGATCCCGGATCTGATCGGCCGGGCTCCCGACACCTTCTGGTTCCACGCCAGCACCGGGGTGCACGATCCGATCAAGGTGCGCGCCCTCGTGCTGGAAGCGGGTGGGGTGCGCGTGCTGTGGCTCGCGATCGACCTGGTGGGCATGGATCCCACCCTGGTCTCCGATCTGCGCGCGCGCCTGGAGCGTCTCGGCCTGCGCTATTCGGCGGTGATCGCGGCCGCCTCCCACACCCACTCGGGCCCGGGCGCCTACGCGCGCTCGAATCTCTTCGGTTTCCTGGCGGTGGATCGCGAGTCGCCGCGCGTGCGCGGGCGCATCTTCGCGGCAATGGAGGACGCGGCCCGCCAGGCCGACCGCCGCAAGCGGCCGGCGATCATCGGCACCGGGCGGAGCGAGATCACCGGGGTCGCGGTGAGCCGCGTCCGGGGTCCGCTCGACCCGGCGCTGGGCGTGCTGAAGGTCATGGGCACCGACAACCGTCCGGTGGCGGTGCTCTGGAACTACGCCATCCACGGCACCGCGCTCGGTCGCGAGAACTTCAAGCTCTCCGGCGACATCATGGGCGATGCGAGCGCGCGGATCGAGGAGCAGCTCGGGGCGCCCGCCCTGTTCGTCAACGGCGCGGTCGGCGACGTGAGCCCCCGGCAACGCGGCCTGGACGGGGTCGCCGCCATCGGCAAGGTCCTGTCGGCCGGGGTGCTCGCCGTCTGGCCGCGCATCGCCGCCGACGTGGATCAGCGACTCGGCGCGACCGTGGAGACGGCGGCGCTCCCCGCGCCGGCCCTCGATCTCCGCAACTGTCTCGGCCGATGGGTGCCCCGTGGCACCCGACTCGGGCTCCGCTCCGCGCTACCGGGCAGCGCCGACTTGCTCGTGGTCGCGGTCGGTGGCAGCGCGTGGGTGGCTATCCCGGGCGAACTCGAGACGCGCCTCGGGCTCGAGATCAAGGAGGCGGGCCGGGGCCGCTTCGCCCAGACCTTCATCGCGGGGGTCGCCAACGCCTACCAGGGCTACTTCGTCGACTCCGGGCAGTTCCGGATCCCGAGCTACATCTCCTGCGGGAGTCTCTACGGGGAGCGGGGCGGGGAGATCCTGCGCGACGCGGCCATCACCGCGCTCCGGGAGCTGGGTGACCGACAGAAACCCCGACTGATCAAGCCGGGGCGTTGAGCTTGCGCGCGAGCGAGGACTTGCGGCGGGCCGCGGTGTTGCGGTGGATGATCCCCTGGGTGACCGCACGGTCGAGGGCTCGGATGGCCTCGCGTACCACCGTCGCGGAGTCGGCGCTCTTGCCGGTGAGGGCCTCGCGCGCGCCCTTCACGCTGCCGCGCACGGCGCTTCGCACCGCGCGGTTGCGCAGCCGGCGCCGCTCGTTCTGCTTGATCCGCTTCCTCGCGGAGCGGGTGTTGGCCACGGTGTCTCTCCTCTTCTTGATTCGAACGTGAGCGACACACGAGCCTACCGTCCGCGCTACGACGTGTCAAGGCTCCATATCCCGAGATGAGCGGCGAGGCGCAGGAGCACCTCCAGCGCGGCGTGGTCGGCGCGGTCGGGACCATCGGAGCGGCCACGCTCACGAGCCGGATCCTGGGCTACGTGCGGGACATGGTGGTCGCGCACGCCTTCGGGGCAGGCCCGGTCACCGATGCGTTCCTGGTGGCCTTTCGCATCCCGAACCTGCTGCGCCGGCTGCTCGCGGAGGGCGCGCTCTCCACCGCGGTGATCCCGGTGTTCACCGAGACCCTCACCCGCGGGGGTCCCGAGGCCTTCGCGCGGATGACCCGGGCGGTGGTGGGCGCGGCCCTCGTCGTCCTGTGCCTCGTCTCCACGGTCGGCGTCCTGCTGGCTCCGTGGGTGGTGGCGGTGATGGCGCCGGGCTGGCGTGCGGACACCGGACTGTTCGAGCTGGCGGTGATCCTGACCCGGGTGATGTTCCCGTATCTCGCGCTGGTCGGCCTCGCGGCGCTCGCGATGGGGGCGCTCAACGCGCACCACCGATTCTTCACCGCCGCGGTGGGACCGGCGGTCCTCAACGTGGCGATGATCCTGGCGGTGCTGGGGCTCGCGTCATCCATGAGGCCCCCGATCATGGCCCTCGCGGTCGGGGTGCTGGTGGGGGGTCTGGGTCAGCTCGCGGTCCAGCTACCGGAGCTGCGGCGGCTCGGGGTGTCGGTCGTCCCGTCGAGCGAATGGCGGCACCCGGCGGTGGCGCAGATCGCCCACCGCCTCTGGCCCGCGGTGTTCGCGCTGGCATCGGTGCAGATCACGGTGGTCGTGAACACCCTGCTCGCCTCGCTGTTGCCCGCGGGCACCGTGTCCCATCTCTACTACGCCGACCGCGTCATGGAGTTTCCGCTCGGCATCTTCGGCATCGCCTTGGCCACCGCGGCCCTGCCCAGCATGGCGGCCCAGGCGGCGCGCCGCGACATCCCGGGTCTGCGCGCGACGGTCGAGTTCGCCCTCAGGCTCTCCGCGTTCGTGGCGGTCCCGGCCGCGGTGGGGCTCGTGCTCCTGGGCGGGCCCATCGTCACCGTGCTGTTCCAGCGCGGCGAGTTCACCGCCTCCGATGCGGCGCTCACCACGCAGGCGCTCGCCGGCTACGCGGTGGGACTGCCCGCGTTCTCGGCGACCCGCATCGCCGCGCAGACCTTCTACGCGCTCGGTGACACGCGCACGCCGGTGTGGGTGGGATTCCTCTCGGTCGCGGTCAACGTGGTGCTCGCGCTGCTGCTGATGTGGCCGCTCCGCCAGGGGGGCCTGGCCCTGGCCTCGTCGCTGTCTTCCTACGTCAACGTCCTGGGGCTCTGCTGGCTGCTGCGTCGCCGTCTCGACGGGCCGCGCGGAGCGCCGCTCTGGCGCTCCTTCGGCCAGACCCTCGCCGCGTCGCTCCCGCTGGCGCTCTGGTGCGCGTGGCTCGGCGGCGGGTTCGGTATGGCGCCGAGCGCGCCGGCCGGTCCAGGTCGCCACGGTGTGGTATGGCTGCTGCTGGCGTTGGGTGGAGGGGCGGCGGTCTACGCGGCGGGCGCCGCCGCGCTGCGATCCGCCGAGCTCGTCACGGTGCTCTCGATGCTGCGCCGCCGCCGCGGAGTCTTGCCTCCCCCGGGGGGCCGATGATAGACTCCACCATGCTCCCGAAGTACGTAGCAGGTACCCCGGCGCTGGCCCCTGAAGGTCGAATCGGCCGCCGCCGGGGTCGCCGTTTCTATCGCCTCCCGCTCCGGATGTGACCCTGGTGCGGTCCCGCCCGGGTGCGTCCGAGGACCGGAAGAGCGCGGGAGTCGTGTCCGAAGCCGCACCGGCCATCGACGAGTTCCTCGAGAGCCTCCAGGTGGAGCGGGGCGCCTCGACCAACACGCTCCAGGCGTACCGGCGGGACCTGCGCGAGTTCGAGCGCTTCCTCCTCCGCGAGCGGCGCGACCTCGGGCGGGTGGGCGTGGCCGACCTCTCGCGCTATCTCGCTACCCTCCGTCGACGCGGCCTCGGTAGCCGGAGCATCGCCCGCCACCTCTCGGCCATCCGGGGGATGTACCGCTTCCTGCTCGACAACCGGCGAATCCCGCGCGATCCCACCGAGCACCTGGACAGTCCGCGTCCGGCGCGCCGGCTGCCGCGCACCCTGTCGATCGAGGACGCGGCCGCGGTGGTGGAGGCGCCCGACACGAGCCGCCCGGACGGCCTGCGCGACCGCGCGCTGCTGGAGCTGCTCTACGCCTCCGGACTCCGCGCCTCGGAAGCGCTCGGCCTTCGCATCGAGGACGTCAACTTCGCGGCGGGCTACGTGATGGTCACGGGGAAGGGTGACCGGCAGCGGCTGGTGCCGGCGGGCGCGCAGGCGCTCGACTGGATGCGCCGGTACCTCACCACCATCCGCCCGCGTCGGGTGCGCCGCGAGTGCGCGGCGGTCTTCCTGAATCGCTCCGGCCGGCCCATGTCCCGCCAGGCGCTCTGGGACCTGATCCGGCGCGCGGCGCGCCGCGCCGGGGTCCGCGCGGTCGTCTCGCCGCACACGCTGCGCCATTCCTTCGCGAGCCACCTGCTGGAGCGCGGCGCGGATCTTCGGTCGGTGCAGGCCATGCTCGGGCACGTCGACATCTCGACCACGCAGATCTACACCCACCTGCCGTCGAGCGTTGTACACGAGATGTACCGCCGCTTCCACCCACGGGCCCGGCGACCGGCGATGCGCCGGGCGGCTGGCTGATATGGCCCGGGTCGGCCACGTCTACCCGCAGGTGGAGCCCGGGGTCGCCGCGCTCATGGACGTGCGCGTGGTGACCGCGCCGGGCGGCGTGTCGGCGGCGCGCGCGCTCGCCCGGGCCCGGGCGGCCGGCGCGCGATTCGTCGCCCTCGGGCCGCGGCAGGCGGCGCGCGAATCCGAACTGGCGCGGGCGGTGGAGTGGGGGCTCGGCTCCCGTCCGGCGCGTCGGGTGGCGTGGCGCGACCTGCCGACCGTCTCCGATCGGGCGAGCGAGATCGAGGCGCGTCGCCTCATGCTCGAAGGCGCGGCGCTCGTGTTGGTGCGCCGCGCCGGTCGCGTGGTCGGCGTGATCGACGCCGCGCGGATGGACGTCGCGCCGGTCGAGTCCTCCGCGCTGGCGCGCCTCGAGCGGGCGGGCGACCGCCAGAGCGAGGCGCGGCTCTGGCTGCTGCGCGTGGCCGGCAAGATCGGCGAGGGAATGGGCGCGCCCGTCTACGCGGTGGGTGGCTTCGTGCGCGACCTGCTGCTGGGTGCCGCCGCTCCCGATCTCGACCTGGTCGTGGAGGGTGACGGGATCGTCTTCGCCCGGCGCCTCGCCGAGGAGATCGGGGGAACGCTGCTCGTGCACAGTGGCTTCGGCACCGCTTCGATCGAAGCCGGGCGCGCGCCCGCCGGGGACGGTCTCGACGGCGTTCCCCTCGGCCGGGTGGACGTGGCCTCGGCCCGGCGGGAGCACTACGTGACCGCCGGCGCGCTGCCCGAGGTCGAGCCCGCCGGGCTCATCGAGGATCTCCGCCGACGCGACTTCACGGTCAACGCGATCGCGCTGGCCCTGGCGCCGGATCGCTTCGGCCGCCTCGTCGATCCGCTGGGGGGCCAGCGTGACGTGCGCGGGCGGCGTCTCCGGGCGCTGCGACCGCTCGCCTTCGTCGAGGATCCCACGCGCGTCTTCCGGGCCGCGCGCTACGCGGCCCGTCTGGGTCTCCGGCCCGACGCGGCGGCGCTCGACGGCATCCGCCTCGCCGTCGAGCGCCCGGACTACCCGGTCCTCTCGGGCCAGCGGCTCTGGCACGAGATCGAGCTGGCCGCCGCCGAGCCGCGGGCGCGCAGGGCATTCGAGCTACTCGTGAGATGGGGGGCGACAAGTCTCTGGAATATCGAACGCGTCAAGACGGGGCGGCTGATCGAGGCGGAGCGGTTCGCCCGCTGGGCTCGGCTGGCCGGGGTGGCCGTCGACTCGGCCGAGCTGGTCCTGCTCGCGCTGCTCATCGGCCGGCCGGCTCCCGCGGTCCGGCGCGCGCTCGATCGGCTGGCGCTGACCGGCGAGCCGCGGGCGCAGCTCGAAGCGGCGGCGGTGGCCTCTCCGCTCGCCGAGCGGCTCGGAGCGGCACGGCTCCGGCCGAGCGGGGTGGACGAATGCCTCGCGCCGGCCCCGGAGGCGGCGCTGCTCTCAGCCTGGCTCCGCGGCGGGGCTCGTGCCCGGCGGCGCATCGAGTGGTACCTGGCGCGCGGGCGCGCGGTGCGTTCGCGTCTGAGCGGCCAGGACCTGATCGGTCTGGGCGTGCCGCGGGGACCACGGGTGGGGGCGATGCTCACCCGGCTGCGCCGGCTCCGGCTGGACGGCGGAGCGGGCTCGCTGGCCGACGAGCGGGAACTCGTGAAAGAATGGCTCACATCGGGAAAGGAGGCGTGAAGTGACGACCAGGTTCATCTTCGTGACGGGCGGCGTCGTGTCCTCCCTGGGCAAGGGACTGGCGGCCGCGTCCATCGGGTCGCTGCTCGAGGCGCGGGGCTTCCGCGTCACGCTGCAGAAGATGGATCCCTACATCAACGTCGATGCCGGGACCATGAGTCCGTACCAGCACGGTGAGGTCTACGTGACGGACGACGGCGGCGAGACCGACCTCGATCTCGGGCACTACGAGCGCTTCACCTCGGCCCGGATGACCCGGGACAACAACATCACCACCGGGAAGGTCTACGGGACCGTGATCGAGAAGGAGCGCCGCGGCGATTACCTGGGGCGGACCGTCCAGGTCATCCCCCACATCACGGATCAGATCAAGGCCTCCGTCCGCAAGGTGGCGGCGGGGGTGGACGTCGTCATCATCGAGATCGGGGGCACCGTGGGCGACATCGAGGGTCTGCCGTTCCTCGAGGCGGTGCGCCAGTTCAAGAAGGACGTGGGCAAGGACAACGTGATCTACGTCCATCTCACCCTGGTGCCGTTCATCCACGCCGCCCAGGAGCTCAAGACCAAGGCCACCCAGCACTCGGTCAAGGAGCTGCGGGCGATCGGTATCCAGCCCGACGTGCTCCTCTGCCGCACCGCCAAGGAACACCCGCTCACCCCGTCGATCAAGTCCAAGATCGCGCTCTTCTGCGACGTCGAGGAAGAGGCGGTCATCGCGGCGCGCGACGTGGACACGATCTACGAGGTGCCGCTCGCCTTCCACGACCAGGGCCTCGACGAGTCCATCGTCAAACTGCTCGGCCTGCCCTCGCGCCCGATCGACCTCTCGCGCTGGGAGGAGATCGTGCGTCGGGTGAAGGCGCCCCGCCGCCGCTGCCGCATCGGGGTCGTGGGCAAGTACATCGAGGTCAAGGACTCCTACAAGAGCCTCTACGAGGCGCTCGCCCACGGGGGCATCGCCCACGAGGCGGCGGTCGAGGTGGTGTGGGTGGACGCCGAGCGCATCGAGCGCGAGGGGCTCGCCGGCCACGTGGCCGGACTCGACGGCATCCTGGTGCCGGGCGGCTTCGGCGACCGCGGCATCGAGGGGAAGATCCAGGCCATCCGCTACGCGCGCGAGCAGCGCGTGCCCTACTTCGGGATCTGCCTCGGCATGCAGTGCGCGGTCATCGAGTACGCGCGCCACATGTGCGGGCTCGAGGGGGCCAATTCCACCGAGTTCGACCCGACGCCCGCTCACAACGTCATCGATCTCTTGCCCGAGCAGCGCCACATCCAGGACAAGGGCGGCACCATGCGGCTCGGCCTCTATCCGGTCCTGCTGAGCGAGGGCAGCGCCGCCTCGCGGGCCTACGGGCAGGGACTGATCGAGGAGCGCCACCGCCATCGCTACGAGGTCAACAACGACTATCTGCCCCAGCTCGAGAAGAACGGGCTGCGCATCTCCGGCATCTGGGCCGAGAAGCAGCTCGTGGAGATCATCGAGCTGCCCGATCACCCGTGGTTCGTGGCCGGTCAGTTCCATCCCGAGTTCCTCTCGCGCCCCTGGGAGCCGCACCCGCTCTTCGCCGCCTTCATCAAGGCGGCCCTCGACCATCAGGGGGGCGCGTGACCGCGACGCGGCCGGTCCGGATCGGCTCCATCACGATCGGCGGGGACGCGCCGCTCGCCTTGATCGGCGGGCCCTGCGCCATCGAGAACGAAAAGCACGCGCTGATGATGGCGGAGCGGCTGCAGCGGGCCACCGCGGAGGCGGGCGTACCGTTCATCTACAAGTCGTCCTACGACAAGGCCAACCGCTCCTCGCCCCACTCGTACCGGGGACCGGGCCTCGTCGAGGGGCTGCGCATCCTCCGGAAGGTCAAGGAGGAGACCGGGCTCGCGGTGCTGTCCGACGTGCACGACGTCTCGGAGGTCGGCCCCGCGGCGGAGGTGCTGGACGTGCTGCAGGTCCCGGCGTTCCTCTGCCGCCAGACCGACCTGATCGTGGCCTGCGCCCGCAGCGGCCGGCCGGTCAACGTGAAGAAGGGGCAGTTCGTGGCCCCGCGCGACATGGCGAACGTGATCGAGAAGGTGCGATGGGCGGGCAGCGAGGACCTCCTGTTGACCGAGCGCGGCACGAGCTTT
>Ga0210384_10003328_pt1 | contig 18702 bp, 16 predicted proteins | sample IncBWH2MmetaG_FD_160574 | JGI IMG/M metagenome (GOLD analysis project Ga0210384, IMG submission 160574) | Forest soil microbial communities from Barre Woods Harvard Forest LTER site, Petersham, Massachusetts, United States - Inc-BW-H-2-M | ecosystem: Environmental > Terrestrial > Soil >...
CTGGGCGCGATAGGGCGCCCCCCCCCCCCCCCGCACACCCAAACGCGACCCCCGCGCCACCATGGCGCGGGGCTTCCGGGCGGCCTGGCCTACGGAGTCAGTTTGCTGACGTGCGTGGACCAGTTGCCCAGCGCGCCGCGCGTGCCGCCGCATTGACCGCGCGGTACCACCAGGTAGTCCGAATAGCTGCAGGTCTGGGCGACATACTCGGAGGCGATCCAGATGCCATTGCCGTCGACAGCGGTGGCACCGTAGTCACCCCAGCGAGGGCGGCCGGCACCGAATTGCACGTACGAGGTAAAGCCGTCCCAGGGACCCGCGCCCGCGGCGGCCACGGCGACCGGACCCATGCCGATCTTGGCGTCCAGGGAGGCGAAGCCCGCGCTCGGGAAGTCGTTGTCGCCGGTCAGCGTGAACGCGAGGACCCCACGGCCATTCGACAGCACCCCGACCTCCGGATAAGTCATGTCGGTGTCAGAGAAGCCCGCCTGGCCCTGCAGCGCAACCTTGCCGGAGTTGGGATTGATGACGTAGTAGGCGATGCCCGCGCGGGTGTTGCCGCCAACGGTCACCGCCGTGCCGAGCGCGCCCCAGAGCTTGCCATTGGCGTACGCGACCTGTCCCATGCGCGAGTCGTTGGAATTCAGCTTGCCGTTCGGCGGGCCGAAGGTCGAGTTGTCGTGCGTGCCGATGCCGGCGACGACAATGTTGCAGCTGAAAGGCCCCACGAGCGGCGCACGATCTGCGATGCACTGCGACAGCGGCCGGGAGCCCGCCGGCTGCAGCGCCCGCGGCGGCACGGCGTACTGGCCGACGGCGACCGCTCTTACGCCGAGCAGGGGTGCGGGGGCCGCTGAATTCAGCGTGGTCGTGTTGGTCATCGACCACACCAGGATGCTGCTGCTCGCGCCGGTATTGGAAAAGACCGCGTCGGAGCTGAGAAAGAATTCCGTGCCGCCGTTGTCCAGATCAAACTGGTTGCCGGACGACTGCGCCGGCCAGACCGTAAAGCCCGCGCCATCCGGCCCGGCACCGAGAGTGTCGAACAGCACCGCCTGCACGGCGCCGCCACCGAGTCCGGTCAGTACGCTGTTGCCGATGGCGTATACCTGCGCGCCGTAAAAGCCCGGCCCGGAAAAGGCGAATTCGTTCGTCGTCAGGTAAATGCCGTTCGCGTCCGCGCCGATGTGCGGGTAGTCGCCCAGGCAGAACCCCGAGTTGCAGTGGTGATCCGGCGTGTTCTGCGTGCCGTTGTTCTGCACCGGCAGAGTGAAAATCGTCCAGGCTCCGGTCGGGTCGCCGCTGTCGCTCACCGCGATGTCGAGGTGGTTGTTGCCGTTCAGGTTGGCCGTCAGTCCGACGTGATCCAGGGTCAGCACCACCAGCACGAACCGACCGATGGCCTGGTCATAGATGCAGCTGGGATCGGTAAGCGACGGACCGCGCTCACCGGCGTGCGGGCCCGAGCGAATGAGCGCCGCGTGATAGTTGTAGAACGTGTTGAGATCGACGGCGAGTCCGCCGTTCAACAGTGGATTGCCAGAGGTATCGTAGACCTGCACGACGTCGTTGACGGCTTCCATCACGAACCCGTTGCCGGCGCACAGGCCCTGGTCCGGCGGCTCGACGGAGAACTGGTTGCCACCGTTGGCGAAACGCTGGTCGTGAAAGTTGAGCCCCTGAAAGTGCACGCCCAGTGTCGGGTTGGACTTGGCACGCGCGCCCGGGCTGACCGCGCGACCATTGCCGGTGATTGCGCCGATGATGGTGCGGTTGAGGCCCGCAAAGCCATCGCCGCCCCCGGTGCCATCCGCATCGCCGTTCAGGGCCAGGTCAATTTCATCCTGACCATTCGAGTCGGTTCCGTAAGGGGCGGAGCCGAACGAGGCCGTTCCCGCGTTCACGAGCGGCACGCTGACCGGGGCGATGGCGGCGCTCGCCGCCTGCGCTGCGACCATGCCGCCGAGCACCGCCACCATGCTGAGCAGGCGACGCGCCCGCCGGCTCAGGCTAAACCCGACGGCACCCGACATGTCGCGGTGACCGGAAGCGGCCGAAAAGCAGGCATCTCCACCAGTTCGCTTGATAGAAAGCATGTTGATCTCCGATCTGGTCGGGCAGCGCCTGGTAGCGAGCCGCTGCTCGTGGTTTTTATTGCGCGTCGTCGACGCTGTCGCGTCGCGAACGCTCCCCGTGCGGCAGGCAACATAAGCCCGACATTCAGGTATAGCTACCAATCCGCGCCGACACGCCGTGCAGCAGCGGCCGCCAGATGCGCCCGGGGTAGCGGCTGAAGACCGATGGCGCGGCGTCCTAAGGCGCGCCCGCAGCGCGACCGCGGCTCAGGCCGCCCGCGACTGCCCCGCGGCGCCCTCGCCGCCGGCACTCTCCAGCACCCGTGCCACCGCGTGCACGGTGGCGGCGATACGCACCGCGCTCTGCACCGCCTCGCGTTCCAGGCCGTGCTGGCGCAGCTGCCGCTCGTGCGATGCGACGCAGGTGCCGCAGCCGTTGATCGCCGACACCGCGAGCGCCAGCAGCTCGAAGTCGGCCCGCGCGATGCCGTGGCTGCCGAGAATGTTCATGCGCAGCCGTGCCGGGAGCTTGGCGTACTCCGCGTCCTCCACCAGGTGCAGGAAGCGGTAATACACGTTGTTCATGGCCATGATCGCGGCCGCGGCGTGCGCCGCGCTCACGTGCGCGGCGTCCAGATGCCGCGCCGCCAGTGCCTGGAGGTCGCGCGTGAACCTCGGGTTGCGCGAAGCGGCGGCAGCGGCAAGCGCCACCGCCCAGATCTGCCGCTCGTTCAGGCCCGGGGCGCCCGCGGCTGTCAGCACGCTGCCGAGATTCAACTGCAGGTCGCGCGCGTAGCCCGGCAGCGCCTCACGGATGTTTTCCAGCGTGTTCATGTCAGGCCGCCTTGAGGGTCGCTTCGCCCTGGGTCCAGTTGCACGGGCACAGCTCGTCGGTCTGCAGCGCATCGAGCACGCGCAGCACTTCGTCGGGATTTCTGCCGACATTCAGGTCGGTGACGTAGACGAAGCGGATCACACCGTGCGGATCGACGATGAAGGTCGCACGCTGCGCAACGCCCGCTTCCGGGTCCAGGATGCCGAGGGCTGCGGAGAGCTCGCGTTTCACATCCGCCAGCATGGGGAAGGGCAGATTGCGCAGCTCTTCCTTCTCACGCCGCCAGGCCAGGTGCACGTACTCGCTGTCGATGCTCGCGCCCAAAAGCTGCGCATCGCGCGCCCGGAATTCCTTCTCGAGCTTGCCGAAGGCGGCAATCTCGGTGGGGCACACGAAGGTGAAATCCTTGGGCCAGAAGAATACGACCCGCCACTTGCCGGGGAAGCTCTCGTGGCTGAAGGACTGGAACGCGTTCGCGATCTCGTTGGACACGACGCCCGTGAGCGCGAACTGGGGGAACCGATGACCGACGCCTGACATGCCGTGGACTCCTTAAGATATGCCTTGAAGCCGTGACCCTCGCGGGACGGCAGTCATGGTGCCGGCACACCTGCTATCATTCCAATCGATTGATTTCATGATCCCGATAGACAGCCTGTATGGGGTGGCCGTGGACCTCAAGCTCAAAGACCTGCGATACCTCGTGGCCGTGGCGGATGAGCGTCACTTCGGCCGGGCCGCGGCGCGCTGCTTCGTCAGCCAGCCGACACTCTCCGCGCAGCTGAAAAAGCTCGAGCAGGAGCTGGGTGTGCAGCTCATCGAACGCGCGCCCAACAACGTCACCCTCACCCCGGCCGGGCAGGAGATCGTGGCGCGCGCGCGGCGCATCCTCGAGGCCAGCGACGAGGTGGTCCAGCTGGCGCGCAGTCACCGCGACCCCCTCGCCGGCAAGCTGCGCGTGGCGCTGCTGCCCACCATCGGTCCGTATCTGCTGCCACGGGTGGCCTCGGCGCTGCGCCGGGCCCTGCCGCGCCTCGAGTTGCGGTTGTACGAGTACCAGACCGCGCCGCTGCTGGAGAAGCTGCAGGCGGGGCAGCTGGACGTCGGCATCCTCGCGCTGCCGGTCGCGGCGCCGGGATGCGAGGCGCGCGTGCTCTACAGCGAGCCGTTCACCGTGGCGCTGCCCGAGCGCCATGCGCTCGCCGCGCACAAGAGCCTGCGGGTCGCCGACCTGCAGGGCGAGACGCTGCTGCTGCTCGAGGACGGCCATTGCCTGCGCGAGCAGGCACTCGAGATCTGCAGTCGCGTGCGCACCCACGACTCGCAGGACTTTCGCGCCACGAGCCTGGAAACCTTGCGCCACATGGTGGCCACCGGCGCCGGCGTGACGCTGCTGCCGGAACTGGCGAGCCGCGGTGCCTGGGGCAATGCGCGCGGCGTCGCCGTGCGCCCGTTCGCAAGACCGGCACCGGCGCGCCAGATCGGCGCGCTGTGGCGCAAGAGCACGGCGCGGCAAGCGGCGATCGACGGCGTGTGCAAGGTCATCACGGAACACGCGCTGTGAGGCAGCCGCCGCCTGCGACGCGGGCACCGGGGTTCTTCAGCGAGCGTCACCGCGATTCGCTGTGGCGCGGCGTGCTCGACTGGCTCGACGCGTGCGCCACCTGAGTAGTGCGCGCGAGCGCGATCGCGACTAACACGACCAGGCCGCCGGCCAGCTGCAGCGTCGTCAGGCGCTCATCGAGCAGCAGGCGCGCGTAGATGGCGGCCGCGATCACCTGTACGTACAGACCCACCGCGCCGAAGGTCGCGGGCAGGTGCGCGAGCGCGTACGCGATCAGACTCTGGCCGATGACCTGGGCGGAAAGCGCGCAGCCGGCAAGCAGCAGCCAGCCGTGCAGGTTGTCCGGCAGAAACTTCTGCCCCAGGGCGAGCGGCAGCAACAGCACGGTGAACACCAGCGTGGTGTTGAACATGACGATGGCCGTGCCGTGGCGGGTGCGCAGGCGCGCCACCGCCAGGATGTAGGCCGCGTAGCAGCACGCCGTGCCGAGCCCGAGCGCATCCCCGAGCAGCGCGTGGCCGCCCGCGCCGAGCTTCGGTGCGAGGATCAGCAGCATGCCAGCGAACGCGCCCGCGAGCGCCAGCAGGAATCCAAGCCGCGGCCGCTCGCCCCACAGCACCCAGGCTGCGAGGGTTACGAAAATGGGCGCGCAGTTTGCCTCGAGCGTGGAAGCTGCGATCGATGTGAGCAGGAGCGATGAGTGCCACAACGCCAGATCCCCTGCAAAGAACACGCCCGCCCACAGGAACAACGGCTCGCGGCGCGAGGGCGCAGCTGCGGGTGGCGCGGCGCGCGCGGCGCGTCCCCGGCGCTCGAGCAACACCCACACCGCGAGGAACGGCAGCGCGAGCGCACCGCGCCAGAACGCGGTCGCGGTAGGGCCGGTCTGCGACAGGCGCACGAAAATACCCGAGGCGCCGATCGCGAGCGCACCGGCGAACAGCGCGATGAGTGCAGCGAATTGGGGCCGGACGGGTGCGGCTTGCGTGTTCTCGGGCATCGTGTGTCCGCGGGCGCGCCCGCCGCGTGATCATAGTGGGTTGCGCCGAAACCCGTCTGGCATAATCGCAGACGTGAAGTCTCCCCCGCACCTGTGCGCCGGGCTCGTCCTGTGCTGCGCGTTCAGCGTGGTGGCGCACGCGCAGACATCCGCCACGGCCGCAACGGCAGCTGCGCAAGCCACGCCGGGCGCATTGACGGTCGCGGACGCGTGGGTGCGCGTCACGCCGGGCGCCGGCGTGGCGGCGGCCTACATGACACTGCACAACCGCGGCGCGCGGTCAGTGGTGGTGATCGGCGTGCAGTCGGCGCTCGCCGGGCACGCCATGATTCACGAGTCGAAAATCGCGGGTGGACAATCCACCATGCGCCCTCACGGTCCGCTGGTGGTGCCGCCGGGGGCAAGCGTGCGCCTCGAGCCCGGTGCCCTGCACGTGATGTTGCAGACGCTGACGCATACACCCGCGGTCGGCGAGGACGTACCGCTGGTGCTGCAACTCGAGGGTGGAGGCACGGTGAGTGTCAGCGCCCGGGTGCGCCCGCTGGCCGCCGACTGACTGCGCTTTCGCGCGCCCCTTCAGCTAAGCAGACCCGCTTGATCGCCACCGACTCAGCACTCGATCACGTCACGCCCTACGACCGCTTTGCGTGGAGCGATGCCACGGTCGGGGAGTGGCTCGCGAGCGGCGCGCAGCGCGCAGCGCTCACGGCCTACTTCGGCGCCGCGGAGTATCGCGCCCTGGCGGCGCTGGCGCGCCGCGCGCGCCGCACGCCGCCGGCGGCTGCCGCGCCGGGGGTAATCATCGTGCCCGGCATCATGGGTTCGCAGCTCGGCATCCGCCGCACCGCACCGCTGCCGGATGACATTGTGTGGATCGACCCGGTGGATATTCAGCACGGGCGCCTGCGCTCGCTGCGCGTACCGGGGCCGGCGCGCGTGGTGCCACTCGGCGTGGTGTTGTTTTCGTACCTGCGGCTGAAACTACAGCTGTGTGCCCGCGGGTTTGCCGCCGAATTCTACGACTATGACTGGCGGCTGTCGGTCGCCGAGGCCGGGCGCGCCCTCGCCGGGCGCCTGCGCACTCACCCGGGCGAGCGTCTGGCGATCGTCGCGCACAGCCTCGGCGGACTGGTCACGCGCGCGGCGCTGGCACTCCCCGATACCCGCAAAGTCGAACGGGTGATTCTCCTCGGCACACCCAATCATGGCTCCTATGCGGCGGTGCAGGCGCTGCGTGGCACGGACGCCGTGGTGCGCAAGGTGGCGCGACTCGCGCCCGGGGATTCCGCGGAGACGCTGGCGGCGGACGTGTACAGCAGCTTTGCGAGCCTCTATGACCTGCTGCCCGAAGGGGACGCGCGCACCGCGCTGTTCGATGCGGCGGCGTGGCCCCGCACCGGTCCGCAACCGCGCGCGGCGCTGCTGGAAAGCGCGCGCATTGACCGCGAACGCCTGCCGGCGCCCGACGAGCGCTTCACCACCATCGCCGGGATCGGTCAGTCCACGGTCACCGCGGTCGCCCGGCGCGGCGATGACTTTCTTTACACCATCACGCGCGCGGGCGACGGCACCGTGCCGGCCGCCAGTGCGGCATTCCCCGGCACACGCGGCTTCTTCGCTCGCGTCGCTCACAGCAACCTGCCGCGCGACCCGAAGGTCGCCGCCGCGATCGTGGATCTGCTGCGCCATGGCGCCACCAGGCGCCTGCCCGCGAGCTGGCGGGGCGCGGGCCGCGCCCAGGCGCAGGTCAGGGATGCGCAGCTGCGGCGCCTGCATGCCAGCAAGGTGGACTGGGGCACGCTGTCGCCCGAAGCGCGGCGCGAGTTCCTGCAGAACCTGAACGAACCGGTGTCGCTCAAGCTGCGTGTGCCGCAGCGCCTGCGCAAACAGACTGCTAGCTGAAGGCCCTGGCAATCGCTTCGCGCTGCCGCGCATCCGGCAAGCGCCCGCGGCCGCCGGCGAGGTTGTCGCGCAGATGCGCCAGCTTCCCGGTGGCGGGAATCACGCAGGTCACGGCCGGGTGCGACACGATGAATTTCAGCGCCAGCTGTCCCCAACTCTGCGCATCGATATCGCTCGCCCAGGCAGGCAGGGGCCGCTCGCGCACCGCCCGCAGCAATGCGCCGTCCTCGAACGGACGGTTGATCAACACTGCCACGCCGCGCTCGGCAGCGAGCGGCAGCAGCTGCGCCTCCGCCGCGCGGGTCACCGGGGAGTAGTTGAACTGCACGAAGTCCAGGCGCTCGGCGCCGATCACGCGCGCCAGTTCGGCGTGCGCGGCTACCGTGTAGTGGGTGACGCCGATATAGCGCACCCGACCCGCGTCCTTCCAGGCATGCAGCGTCTTCAGGTGCGTCTGCAGATCAAGCAGGTTGTGCACCTGGATGAGATCCAGGCGCGCCGTCTTCAGGCGTTCCGCGGAATGCGTCATCTGCTCGATGCCGGAGCGCTCGCCCGAGGTCCAGACCTTGGTGGCGAGCACGGCGTGCGCGCGCATGGCGGGAGTCAGCAGCTCGCCCAGCACAGTTTCAGCGCTCGAGTACATGGGCGAGGTGTCGATGAGGCGCGCGCCATCTGCGAAGAAGCCCTCCAGCACTTGCGCCAGGGGTGCGCGTTGCGCAGCCGCGGCGCCCACTTCGAAAGGACCGGAGGTACCCAGACCGATGACCGGCAGCTCCTCACCGCTCGAGGGCACCTTGCGGGTGAGCAGGGCGGCGCTGTTGCTCGCGACCACACTTCCCGAAACGGCCAGGGCCGCCGCCATTTGCATGCCTCCTGAGAGCAGTTCGCGCCGGTTCATCCGCTGCAGCGACACCTTCAGATAAGCCCGGCGTCGGTCTCCACGACGCTCGCGGCCCCGCCGTCGATCACGCGCGCCAGCCCGAGCGCCACGGGCAGCACGTGCGCGGCGTAGAAGGCGGCGGTGCGGATCTTGGCGCTGTAGAACTCCCGCTCGCTGCCGTGCGCCTTCGGGGCCGCCACGGCTGCGGATCTGGCCAGCAACCAGCCGCCGAGCACGTAGCCGCACAGGCGCAGGTACGGAACCGACACCGCCATGCCGGCAGCGGGACCCGCGGCCATGGACTTCAGGAGCGACGCCGTTGCGCCCTTGAGCCAGCCCACAGACTCCAGCGCCGCCTTGCGGGTCGCATCCACGACGGCATCGGTGGTGGCAAGCGCCCGCAGCTCGCGTTCCATGTCGGCAAGGAGCCCGCCCATCGCGACCCCCCGATCCTTGGCAAGCTTGCGGCCGATGAGATCGTTCGACTGAATTCCGGTAGTGCCTTCGTAGATGGTGGTGATGCGCACGTCGCGCAGGTACTGCGCGGCGCCGGTCTCCTCGATGAAGCCCATGCCGCCGTGAACCTGCACGCCGATGCCGGCGACCTCGTTGCCGATCTCCGTGCACCAGCCCTTGGCGATCGGCGTGAGCAGCTCCCCGCGCGCCTGGCCGGCGCTGCGCGCCGCCTCCTCCGCGGCGTACTCGGCGAGGTCGAACTGGAACGCGGTATAGAGGATGAGCGCGCGCGACGCCTCCACCTGCGACTTCATCATGAGCAGCATGCGCTTGACGTCGGGGTGATTGATGATGGGTGCGGGACCCGCCGGGGCCGCGACCGGCGGTTTGCCCTGCACGCGGGTGCGCGCCCACTCCGCGGCGCGCTGGAAGGCGCGCTCGCCGACCGCGTAGCCCTCGCTCCCCACCGAGAGCCGCGCGCTGTTCATCATGATGAACATGTATTCGAGGCCCCGCCCCGGCTGCCCGACCAGATAGCCCGTCGCGCCGGCCCGCTCGCCGAAGGCGAGTACGCAGGTCGGGCTCGCGTGGATGCCGAGCTTGTGTTCGATGGACAGGCAGCGCACATCGTTGCGGGCGCCGAGGGAACCGTCCGCGTTCACGAGCACCTTGGGCACGATGAAAAGCGAGATGCCCCTGACGCCCGGCGGCGCGCCGTCGATGCGGGCGAGCACCATGTGAATGGTGTTGGCGGTGAGATCGTGGTCGCCCCAGGTGATGAATATCTTCTGGCCAAACAGGCGGTAGTGATCGGCAGCCGGGGTCGCGCGCGTGCGCACCTCACCCAGGTCCGAACCCGCCTGCGGCTCGGTGAGCACCATGGTGCCGGTCCACTCCCCGCTCACCATCTTCGGCAGGTACTGCTGCTTCTGCGCCGGCGAGCCGCACAGCTCGAGCGCATGCACCGCGCCGTGCGTCAGCATCGGCCCGAGCTTGAAGGCGAGGTTGGCAGAGCCCCAGAACTCCCCGACCGCGCTGTTGAGTGCGCGCGGCACGCGCTGGCCGCCAAACTCCGGGTCTGAGCCGAGCGCCGGCCAGCCACCTGCCACGAACTGCCTGTAGGCCTCGCGAAATCCCGGCGCCGTCACGACACCGTCCGCGGTCCAGCGCGCCCCGCTGGTATCACCCGGGCGGTTCAAAGGATCCAGCACCCCTTCGGCAAAGCGCGCCGCCTCCTCGAGCACCGATTGCGCCACTTCGTCCGAGTACTCGTGCAGGAGCGGGGAGGAGGCGGCCAGGCTCGCGCTGCCCAGAAGTTCCTCCAGGACGAAGCGCGTTTCACGCACGGGCGCTCGGTACATGATCAGTTCCCTCGCATTTTATGGGCCGCCTAGTGTCGGGTGGCGGCGGGCAGGGCGAGGGCCGGCACGATATTGGCCGCCAGGAAGTCCACGAACTGTTGCGCGCGGGCGTCGGACTCCAGCACCGCGGGGAACAGGGCATAGAGCGCCGCCGCAGGCGGCACGGCCCACTCGGGCAGCACCGGCTTCAGCCTCCCGGTCGCAAGCCCCTGCCGGCACAGGAACTCAGGCAGGAGCCCAATCCCTAAGCCCGCCGCGGTCGCCGCGTGCAGCACCGCCGGATCATCGACCGCGAGCTTCGGGGCCAGCGGCACCTCGGCGCGCTGCGCACCGCGCGACAGGTGCAGCCGAAACTCCGGCAACTCGGCGGCGTCGGGGGTGAGCAGATCATGTGCGCGCAGATCGTCCGGCCGTTCCGGAACACCGTGTTGCTGCAGGTACGCAGGCGTCGCACACAAGAGCGCCGGCGGCGCCCCGAGCAAGCGCTGCATGACGGCATCGCCGGCCGGCGGGCGGGTGCGGATCGCGACGTCCCAGGCGCCGGCGGCGAGCTGTTGCGCATCGAGCGCCACCTCCAGCGGCACGTGCGGGAACGCCTCGAGAAACCGCGGCACCAGGGGCGACAACAGCACGCGCCCGTAGGTCGGATCGGCAGCCACGCGCAGCGGCCGCGCTTCCGGGGACTGCAGCTTCTCGATGCTCACCCGGGCGAGATCGGCTTCCTCGCTGACGCGCTTCGCGTGCGGATAGATCAGCCGCCCGGCCTGGGTGAGGGATATGCGCCGCGTGGTGCGCTCGAGCACGCGCACCCCGAGGCTTTTCTCCAGGTCCGCGACCGCGCGACTTACCGCCGCCTTCGGCACTCCGAGCGCCCGCGCGGCGGCTGAGAAACCGTTGAGGTCGATGACTTTCGCGAGCATCGACAGCTGCGCGGGTGTCCAGATCAGGTTCATGATCGCTGCAATCCCCTTTTTGGCAGCGATCATTGTTTCACCTGGGAGGCATGCACGCCAGCCCCAGTCAGTTAGACTTCGCCCTCATGAAAATCTCCATGTACGCGATGTCGGCCGAGCTGTTCTGCAACATGCTCGGGAATCTGTCCGCAATCCTCGACAAGGGTTTTGCGCACGCCACGAACCGCAAGTTCGATCCGGGCGTGCTGCTCGCCGCGCGGCTCGCACCGGACATGCTGCCGCTCACGCGCCAGGTGCAGATCGCGTGCGATGTGGCGAAGAATGCGGTCGCACGGCTCGCCGGCCAGGAGCCGCGGCGCTTCGAGGACAACGAGACTTCTTTCGAGCAACTGCGCGCGCGCATCGCCGGCACCATCGACTACATCAAGGGCATCCCTGCGAGCGCCCTGGAAGGTGCGGAAACGCGCGACATCAAGGTGCCCGGGCGCGAGCGGACGCTCGAGTTCAAGGGGCTGGATTTTCTGCAGCGCTTCGCCATCCCCAACGTCCTGTTCCACGTGACGACGGCCTACGACATTCTGCGTCACAACGGCGTCGAGCTCGGCAAGAACGATTTCATCGCCGGCGGCCGCGCTCCCTAAACGCGCACGACCGGCGCTGCGCGTTTGCCGCTTATGACAAACGGCGCCGGCGGCTACGCGCGGCTGTCGCAGTTTTGCGAACAGAACCGCGAGGGAAATCACGGCGCCGTTCGCTGCACGCTGCCACGCTCGCTGCATTCATAACGGGCGTCGGACGCCTACCATCGTGAGCCCTACGGACGGATACAAAAGTCCCTTGCGACACAAAGCCACGGCCGTGCGTTCATCTGACCCGATCCCCGCCAAGCCGGCGACTGCCGCGCGCCGGCCCGTGGATCTGGCTCCCGCCACGGTTGAGTCCCTCGGCCGCCAGCTGAAAGAAGCGCTGGCGCTGCGCCGCCTGCAATCGCTTTCGATCTGGGATTCCGATGCCAACGTGCAGTGGCTGAATGAAGGCGCGCTCGGGCCTGACGAGCACACGCTGGTGCTCGAAGCCTTCGACCAGCTCAAGTGCGACACGTCCCTCACCTACCATGAGACCGCGCTCGAGGATTGTCGCTACGCCCTGTTTCTGCCGGTGCGCTCGCCCTCGGGCCATGCCGTCGCAGTGGTGATGGTGCTCGCCGACGTCAAGGCGATGAGCGACGGCGCCCAGGAGCGCATCGCCACCCCCACCGTGCGAGCCATCATGCAGCGCCTCGCGGTGCTCATGAAACCCGCCGGTCTTTCCACCACCTCGATGCCAGCGCTGGCGGGGCTGGAGCTCGCGGAACCGGCAGCGCCGAACGACACGCCCGCTGCAGAGCCACCCGCAGCGGCAACCGCAATCTCGCCGCAGGCAGTACAGGACCTGCTCGAGTTCGAGCTGGCACCCGAGGAGCCGCGCGCATTCGAGTCCGCCGCGGACGCCGCCGCGCAAGACGACACGCCGCGAACACCTGTGGCCGCGGTTCCGGAAATGACCCAGGAAGTCTCGCTGCTGGAGTTCATTCCCGCGCCGCCGGTGTTAGCTGCCGCGCCAGTACCCGCCCCGGCGCCGGTGCGCAAGGCCGCGCCGCCCGCAAACGCGACCCTCAACGGCAGCTCGCGCATCAGCGCCGCGGTGCAAAGAGCGCGCACGGTGCACCCGCCGGCTGCCGCGCTGGAGCAGTCGCCCGCGGAACAGCCCGCGGTGCCCGGCGGCGCCGCTACCGCGGACTCGCAGCTTATTCTCGAGATCCTGCAGTTCGGCAAGCTGCGGCCCGGCGGTCAGAGCCGCCGCTTCCAGGTGCAGGCCCGCATGTCGCAGCGCGACGGACACCCGCAGCCGGCCGCAACGGATGCGTTCATCCTGCAGAGCCTGGTGAGCTGGCTCGCGGCGCATCGCAGTGGCTGGAGCGCGCAGCCGACCAGTTTCACCATCAATCTGTCAATCGCGACGCTCGAGGACGAGCGCTTCGTACAGCGCATGGCGGGCATGCTGAACAGCAACGGGCTCTCCCCCGAGGTGCTCGGTTTCGAGATCACCGAGGCGTCGTGCACGCAACGGCGTGCGCTCGTCGAGCGCTTCATCACCCAGTGCGAGAAGGTCGGATCGTGGGTGGTGATCGATGACTTTTCTTTCGACTCCCAGGTGCTGCCGCTGCTGCGCTCCAAGGCCGTGCGGCTGGTGAAGCTTGATCACAAGCTGACTACGACGGCCCTGAAGGACAAGCTCTCGCAGGCGCTGGTGATCGCCACCGTGCAGGCGGTCAAGGTCCTGGGGATTCATTGCGCCGCCAAACAGATCGAATCCCAGGCGTCGCTGCAGTGGCTGACGGCCATCGGCTGCGATTTCGCACAGGGCAGTGCGCTGTCGCGCGCACAGCCCCTGGATAGCCTGGCCCGGGCCCCCGTCCCGGACTGACTCCCCCGCCGATTTCGAGCGCTGCTGCGACGAAGCGAGCCGCGGCTGCGCCCGTTTACCGGCCGTGGGCGCACGGTTATGCCATAAGCTTTCATGGGCTGCCGCGGCTGTACTATGCGTCAGCGGTTTTCTATGAAAATGCCGACCATCGAATACCTGCGCACCAACCGCAATGTGCTGTTCTGGAGCCTGCACGCGGCCGGCTGGGCGGCTTATGGCATCACCCAGTACTTCGGGGCGCTCCTGTACGACAAGCCCTCGAGCTACGCCCGCGTCATCGCGGTGGCGGCGGTCTCGGGCTTCGTGCTGTCGATGCCCATGCGCTTTATCTACCAGCGCCTGTGGGGCCGCAGCCCGCGCACCATGATCCTCGGGGTGCTCGCGACCTGCTATATCGCGGCGCTGGCGCTGCGCATCGTCATCAACCTCTCCTACAAGCAAATCATCGAGCCTGACTGGCAGGTGCAGACGCTGTTCGAACTGTTCGGCGGCGCGCTGTCGACCACCTACCTGCTGCTGTGCTGGAGCGTGCTGTACTTCGGCATCAAGTTCTACGAGTCGCAACGCAAGCAGGAGGCGGCGATGCTGAAAGCCGTGGCACTGGCGCAGGAGGCGCAGCTTAAAATGCTGCGCTACCAGCTCAACCCGCATTTTCTCTTCAACACCCTGAACGCCATCTCGACGCTCATCATCGACAACCAGAACCGCACCGCCAACCACGCCGTCACCCGCCTGTCGGAGTTTCTGCGCTACACCCTCGACCAGGATCCGATGAAGAAGGTCACGCTGCGCCAGGAAATCGAAGCGCTGGACCTGTACCTGGGCACCGAGCGGCTGCGCTTCGGCGAACGGCTGCGGCTGCAGTACGCCATCGATGCACCCGCGCTGGACGCGCTGGTGCCGAGCCTGCTGCTGCAACCGCTGCTGGAAAACTCGCTCAAGTACGCGATCTCATCGCGCGAACAGGGGGGGCTGGTGCGCATCGAAGGGCGCACGCGCGAGGGGCTGCTGGAGCTGTCGGTCATCGATGACGGCCCGGGGCTGCGCGAGGACGCCCCGGACGGCGTGCGACGCGGGGTGGGGCTGCGCAATACCCGCGAGCGTCTGGCGGTATTGTATGGCGAACGCTGCCGCTTCACGGTGCTGAACAGCCACCCGGGCCTGCGGGTCGACATGGCGTTGCCGCTGGAATTTGCCGCCGCCGCAGCCGACTCTGCAGCGCAGGGGGCGGCGCCGGCGCGCGCCTTCGGTGGCGCGCGCGGATGAGCATACGCACGCTCATCGTGGATGATGAAAGCTTGTCGCGACGCGGCATTGAGATCCGGCTGCGCACCGCGGGCGGCTTTGAGATCCTGGCGCAGTGCGCCAATGGGCGCGAAGCCCTCGCGGCCCTGCAGCAGTACCAGCCGGACCTGATCTTCCTGGATATCCAGATGCCGGGCATGTCAGGTCTTGAGGTGCTGACACACGTGCCGCAGGAATCAATGCCGCTGGTGGTGTTTGTCACCGCCTACGACGAATTCGCCATCCAGGCATTCGAAGCCCGCGCGATCGACTACCTGCTGAAGCCGATTGACGAGCTGCGCTTTGCCGCGGCGCTGGCGCGGGTGCGCGAGCACATGCGCGCGCGCAGCGCTTCGGCGCAGCGCGACCGCCTGCTGGAAATCATCGCCGACATCACCGGCTGCGGTGAGCTTGCCCTCGATGAACTGCTGGTTCATGGCCGCAAGGCGATCGCCGGGCGCCACCCCGAGGTGCTGCCGATTCGCCAGGGGCGCGAGACGGTGCGCGTGCCGATTGCGGCGATCCAGTGGGTGGATGCGGCCGGGGACTACATGTGCGTACATGCCGCCGGCGACACCCACATCCTGCGCGGCACCATGAAAGACCTCGAGGAGCTGCTCGATCCGAAGCTCTTTCAGCGCGTACACCGCTCCACCATCGTGAACCTGCGGCTGGTGAAAAGCCTGCGCGCGCACATGAACGGCGAGTACTTCCTGACGCTCGAGGGCGGGCACGAGCTGAAGCTCTCGCGCACCTATCGCGACAAGGTGGAGTACTTCCTGAGCGGCTCGACGGCCTGAGCAGACACGCCCCGGAGGGCCGCCGTTGGGCCCGCTTTTTTGAGACCCGCGTCACGAACTCAGGGCCCAGCGCCCGATCTGTGAGCCATGGCGAGGCCGCCCGGCCGGCGCGTTGCTTAGATAGCAGGCATGGAAGCCGCGTCTCGTCCCACGCTGGAACTCCTTGCCGACCTGCCGGTTGAGGAGCCCCTGGACACCCCTGGGTCGCCCCGGGCGCCAGCATCCGTCGCGCAGGCGAGCGCTGCGCCCGCGGACGGCCAGGACTCACCCACGGCGGGCAAGTCACTCGAGAGCACGGGTATCGAATTCATCAACCCGGAGACCTTGTTCGGGCCGGATGCGCATCTCGCCTCGGCGCCGCCGGAACCGCCGGCGCCCCCGACCCTGTCAGCGCCCGCCAAACCCAGGCCGGCGCGCGGCGAACCTGAGCTCACGCTGGCAGACCCCACGGAAGTTGACCGCCTCCTGACGCGCGCACCCGCGCCCTCACCAACGCCGGCTGCAAAACCCATGGCGGCCGCCGCGACGGGATCGCCGCCGCCTCCAACCCCATCCCCGGCGGCAGCCATGGTGCCGCTCGCGAGCACCGCTTCGTTGTCAGCCGCCGCCACCAAACTCGCCGCCGCCGCGCGCCAGGCGAACCGCGCCGCACCGAAGCCGAACGCGCCGAACGGCGCCGCGCCCGCGCCACCGACCGCAAAAGCCCCTGGCGCCGAAGCGGCACCCGTCAAGACCCCCGCGGCCGAGGCGCCGAGCCTGGCGAGCTGGGCGAGTGCCCGCGAAGCCGCGGCCCCAGCCCGAAACGTAAGGCCACCGGCCGCGGCTGCCGCGCCCGTTGCGCCGCTTGTCAAAAGCACCCCACCGGTGCGGCCCGCCGCGGCGCCGGTGGCCGCGCGTGCGCCGGCGCCAGCCGCAGCTTCAGCTCCCATACCCCGTGCGACGCCCAGTGCGGCGGCAGCGGCAGTTACTGCTGCGCCGATGGACCGCGACTTCATCGCCCGCAACCAGGTGGTCGAGCGCTATCTTTCAGGGCGCCTGCCGTTGAAGGGCGCGACGGATTTTGAGCGCTTCTGTCACGACAATCCGCAGCTGCTGGATGAGATCGGCTTGCCGGAGCGTGTGAACGCTGGCCTGCGCCTCCTGGAAGCCAGCGGCAAGCCTGAGCCGTGGCAGGAAAAGGCCACCCCCGCCTGGCAGAAGCCGCAGGTGACAATCGGACTCGCCGCAGCGGTGGCGGTGCTGTGCCTGACGCTCCTGATGGTCGGCGGCAGCAACGCCGGCAAGAACCGTCAGATCACGGCCCTGAACAAGCAGATGCTCGAGCAGGCGCTGGATCCGGCCACCAGCACCCGCGAGATCCGCGTGCTGCCGAGCCGCTCGGGCGCATCCAACACGCCGGCGATCACCATCGGCGGCGGAGCCGCGCAGCTGGCAGATCTTAAGATCGACGAGTCGCGCTCGCCCTACCATTCGTTCCGTCTGACCATCGATCGTATCGATCAGGGACGTGTCGCGATCATCACCAATGTCGGCAAGGATTCGAACGGCAATCTGCGTCTCGCGCTCAACAGCTCGGCGCTCGGCCCCGGCGCCTACCAGTTCACCATTGAGGGGATCAACTGGCGCGGTGAGCCCGAGCCGGACTCCTGGGTCACGATCGGCGTCGCCCGGTGATCTATTGGCCGAAATCGCTTCGAAGCGATTTCGGCAGACAGTGGCTCCGTTACCGCCGGCCAAAGGCGTGACTTTGGCCGGCTGCTTCGCGACCATGCGGTTGTTTCGTCTCACGCCCGCAGCGTCGTGAGCGGCGGCTGATTCACCACGTTGCGCGTGGCGAGCCAGCCCCCCGCCGCCACCAGCGCTGCCCCACCGCAGATCCCGATGGCCCACACCGAGGGCTTGAAGGTGTAGTGCAGTTCCAGCCACCGGGTGGTGAGGAAGTACGCTGCGATGGAGGCGCCGCTGGCCGCGATCAATCCCGACAGGCTCCCCAGAGTCACGAACTCAGCGAGCACGCCCTGCACCACGGTAGCGCGGCTGGCACCGAGCGTGCGCAGCATGGCGCTCTCATAGCGCCGCTCGTCGCGGCTCGACTGCACCGCCGCCAGCAGCACGGTTAGTCCGGCGAGGAGGGTGAACGCAAACACGCTCTGCACCGCCAGTGCCGCCTTGTCCAGAACGCTGCGCACCTGCAGCAACAGCTCCTGGATATCAAAAATCGACACGCTGGGAAAACGCCGCGCGAGCTGCGCCAGCGAGTGCGCAGCCCCGGGGTTGACGTAGGCGCTCGTCATGTAGGTGCCGGCCGCACCTTCGAGCACGCCCGGCGGAAACATGATGAAAAAATTCGGCTGGAAGCTGTCCCACTTCACCTTGCGGATGCTGGCGACGGTGACCTCCAGCGCCTCCCCGGCGATATCGAAACTCAGCTGGTCGCCCACCTGCACACCCAGGGAATCCTGGAACTCGGTAGCGAGGGAGACGAGCTTCTTGCCGGCGTCCGCCGCCGTCCACCAGCGACCCGCCACAATGCGATTGTCAGGCCCGAGCTCGGATGACCAGGTGAGATTCTGCTCGCGGGTCGCGAAACTGTCCTCGCCGCCCCGCTCGCGCTCACCGCCCGCGCGCCCACTCTCGATGACGCGGCCGTTGATGCGCGTCAGGCGGCCGCGGATCATGGGCAGCACGCGCGTGGTGCGCGCCCCCTGCGCCGCCACGAAGCGAATGAAGTTCTCGCGCTCGGCCGGCGGGATGTTGACGAAGAAGTAGTTCGGCAGATCCGCGGGCAGGGTGCGCCGCCAGTCCCCGTTCAGGTCATCGCGGATGATGCCCAGCAGCAGCAGCACCATGATGCCGGCGCCGAACGCCACCAGCTGCACCACGCTCTCGGCGCGCCGGCGGCTCAAGTTCGCTACGCCGTAGCGCCAGGCGATACCGACGCGGCCGCGCAAGCGCCCCGCGAAGTACACCAGGGCAAGTCCTGCGAGCGCCAGCAGCACGACGAACACCGCCAGTCCCGCCGTGAAGTAACAGAAGAGGCGGAAGTCGCGCACCACCCAGTAAATCAGCGCCAGCACCACCACGATCGCCGGTCCGAACGCCAGCACCACCAGCGCCGGCGGCGGCCCGACATCACGCCGCAGCACGCGCAGCGCCGGCACGCGC
>Ga0210384_10003329_pt1 | contig 18701 bp, 15 predicted proteins | sample IncBWH2MmetaG_FD_160574 | JGI IMG/M metagenome (GOLD analysis project Ga0210384, IMG submission 160574) | Forest soil microbial communities from Barre Woods Harvard Forest LTER site, Petersham, Massachusetts, United States - Inc-BW-H-2-M | ecosystem: Environmental > Terrestrial > Soil >...
GCGTCAAAACCCAAATCCCTAAAATCCAGATCCCCAAAACCCTGGACGCCGGCGGAAGTCCGCGAGGTGTTCGAGCGTTTCCGCAAGGCCAATCCGGAGCCGAGGGGCGAGCTCGAACACCTCAACCCCTACACCCTCCTGGTCGCGGTGGTGCTGTCGGCGCAGGCGACCGATGCCGGCGTCAACAAGGCGACGCGCACGTTGTTTGAGGTGGCCGACACGCCGCAAAAGATGCTCGCGCTTGGCGAAGAGAAATTGCGCGATTACATCAAGACCATCGGGCTTTACCGCAACAAGGCGAAGAACGTCATCGCGCTCTCGGAAAAGCTGATCGCCGAGTTCGGCGGCGACGTGCCGCGCAGTCGCACCGAGATCGAATCCTTGCCCGGCGCCGGGCGCAAGACCGCCAATGTCGTGCTCAACATGGCCTATGGCGAGCACACCATGGCGGTCGATACCCACGTATTCCGCGTCGCCAATCGCACCGGGCTCGCGCCGGGCGATACGCCGCTCGAGGTCGAGCTTGGCCTTGAGAAGGTGATCCCGCCCGAGTTCATGCTGCACGCGCATCACTGGCTGATCCTGCATGGCCGCTACACCTGTCTGGCGCGCAAGCCGCGCTGCGAGGTGTGCCTGATCAACGATCTTTGCCACTGGCCGGAGAAGACGGTCTAGATTGGGCGCACGCCCACTCTTGATGAACCGCCGGTCTGCGCACGCGATCTTGTCTGCGCTCAGTGCCGGGCCTACGCTCGCGTACCAAGGTCCACAAGGACCGCGCAAAAAATTTCGGGAGGGCGCCGGTGCGATTGCAGCTTGCGATCATTTCAGCTTTGGCGATCACGTGTCTCGCGCCATCAGGCGCCCGCGCGCAAATTTCCGACGATGTGGTGCGGATCGGCGTCCTCAACGACCAGTCCGGCCTTTACGCCGATCTGGGCGGTCCCGGTTCGGTCACGGCAGCGCGGATGGCGGTCGAGGATGCCGGAGGCTCGGTGCTCGGCAAGCCGGTCGAGATCGTTTTTGCGGACCATCAGAACAAGGCCGATATCGGGGTCGCCGTAGCGCGGCGCTGGTTCGAAACCGAGAAGGTCGACATGGCGATCGGTTTTGACAATTCATCCGTCGCCTTGGCGGTCGAGCAGTTGGCCGCCGAGCGCAACCGGATCGCGATCGCGGGCGCCGTCGGCAGCACCGCCTTCACCGGGAAGAACTGCACGCCGAACGAAGCCTCTTGGGTCTATGACAGCTACGCACTGACGACGAGCCTTGCCAAATCGACCGTCGCCGAAGGCCGCGACACCTGGTTCTTCATCACGGTCGACTATGCGTTCGGCCATTCGCTGGAGGCCGACGCGACCGCCGCGGTGCAGGCCGCCGGCGGCAAGGTGCTCGGCAGCGTGCGCCATCCCCTCAACACCTCGGATTTCGGCTCCTATCTGCTGCAAGCGCAGGCGTCTGGCGCCAAAGTCGTGGCGTTCGCCAATGGCGGCGGCGATATGGTCAACGCCGTCAAGCAGGCCAACGAGTTCGGCTTGACCAAGAAGCAGAGCATGGTCGCGTTGCTGATCTTCATTTCCGACGTTCACAGCATGGAATTGAACGCGGCGCAGGGATTGAAGTTCGTCACCGCGTTCTATTGGGATCGCGATGACGAAAGCCGCGCCTGGTCGAAACGCTTCTTCGAGAAACAAGGCAGGATGCCGACCATGGCGCAGGCCAGCGTCTATTCGGCGGTCCGCCACTATATCGCCGCGACAGCCGCCGCCGGAACGGACGAAGCCAAGGCGGTGATGGCGAAGATGCGCGCGATGCCGGTCAACGATTTCTACGTCAAGAACGGGCATCTGCGGGAAGACGGCCGTCTGGTTCACGACATGTATTTTGCCCAGGTGAAGAAGCCGTCGGAATCCACAAAACCCTGGGACTATTACAACATGCTCGGCGTCATTCACGGCGATCAGGCGTTCCGCCCGCTGGCGGAAGGCGGCTGTCCCCTGGTCGCGCGCTGACTTCTCTCTTCAACTTATAGTGACCGCCGCAAGCGGCCCCGCCGCTGCGGCAGCGAAATATTGGCTTGATTGCGCGGTTCTTATGCTGGGGTAAGAGAGGCAGGGGACGCTACATGGACCACACGGCCGCGCTGGTTTCGCTTGCGACCTCGGTTCCACCCCATCTGTTTCACCAGGGCGAAATCCTTAAAGCTGCGCGCGGGGTGATGGCCGAGCGCTATCCGCAGTTCGAAACGCTGGCGAGCCTGTTTGCCAACACCGGCATCCGCCATCGCTACGGCGTTAAGCCGATGGAATGGTATCTCGAACGGCGCGGCTGGCCGGAGCGGACGCAGGCCTTTCTGGAAGGCGCCGAAAAGCTCTTCGTTGACGTCGCGCGCAAGGCCATTGCCAACGCCGATCTTGCGCCTGCCGATATCGACACCGTCGTGACCGTGTGCTCGACCGGCATCGCGACGCCGACGCTGGAAGCGCGGGCCGCCGGCAAGCTCGGCTTCCGAACCGACATTTCGCGCGTGCCGGTGTTTGGTCTCGGATGCGCCGGCGGCGTGTCGGGGCTCTCGATTGCGTCACGGCTGGCGCAATCGCGGCCCGGCAGCAACGTGCTCTTGGTGGCGCTCGAACTGTGTACGCTCGCGGTGCGTCACGACGAACTGACGAAGGCCAATGTCGTCGCCGCCAGTCTGTTCGGCGATGGCGCCGCGGCCATCGTGCTGCGCGCCGGCGATGGTGGCGCCACCCGGATCGAGGCGACGGGCGAAAAGCTATGGCCCGATACGCTCGACATCATGGGATGGAGCGTCGACCCCGAGGGTTTCGGCGTGATCTTTCAGCGCACGATCCCCGATTTCGTCCGCGACCATATGGGCGCTGCGGTCGGCGAAATCCTCGAACGCATGGAGCTTTCGATCGAGGATATCGACCGCTTCGTCTGCCATCCCGGCGGCTCCAAGGTGATCGCCGCGCTGGAACGCGCGCTCTCGCTCGATCAGGGCGCGCTCGATCATGAGCGCGATGTCATTGCCGATTACGGCAACATGTCGGCGCCGACGGTGCTGTTCGTGCTGGAACGGCTGCGCGCGCAGGGCCTGCCGAAGCGGTCGCTCCTGACCTCGCTCGGGCCCGGCTTCACTGCAAGCTGCGTCGCGCTACGGCACGCGGCGTGAGCCTCGCATCGATCATTTTGTTGCTGGTGACGTTGCAGCGATTGGGCGAGCTCGGCTTGTCGCGCCACAACACCAAGGCGCTGGTCGCGCGCGGCGCGATCGAGGTCGGCGCCAGGCATTATCCGCTGGTGGTTTCGGTGCATGCGGCGTGGCTGATATCGCTGTGGATCTGGGGCCGCGATCAGGACGTCAATCTCGCGGCGCTCGCGTTCTTCATCGTGTTGCAAGGCTTGCGCGTCTGGATCCTCGCAACGCTCGGGCCGCGGTGGACCACGCGCATCATCGTGCTGCCGGGCGCGCCGCTGGTCGCATCCGGGCCTTACAGATATTTCTCGCACCCCAACTATGCCGTCGTCGCCTCGGAGATCGCGTTGCTCCCGCTCGCGCTTCATTTGCCCCTGCTGGCGTTGATCTTCACAGTGCTGAACGCCGCGGTACTCGTGATCCGGATTCGCACCGAAGCGCGCGCGCTTTCCGCCGTTAGCGGCGAGCTTGCACGCACTGTTTCATGAGCTGTCAGCACGAGCCTCGCGAAAAGCCGGCCGTCGCAACATGGGTGGGCTTCCTCCTGATGTGCCTCGGCATGTTCATGGCGATCCTCGACATCCAAGTGGTCGCGACCTCGCTGCCGGCGATCCAGAGGGCGCTCGCGATTTCTCCGGACGCGATGAGCTGGATCCAGACCGCCTATCTGATCGCCGAAGTGATCGCCATTCCGCTCACCGGCCTGTTCACGCGTGTGCTGTCGCTGCGCTGGTTGTTCGTCACGGCCGTCGGCCTTTTTACCCTGGCGTCGGTCGGCTGTGCGTTGAGCAGCGGCTTTGCGGTGTTGCTTGCATTTCGCGTGGCCCAGGGATTTTCCGGCGGCGTGCTGATCCCGGCGGTATTTTCGGCGGTGTTTTTGCTGTTCCCGCCAAAACTCCATGCCGTCGCCACCACGATCGGCGGTGTTGCTGCGGTATTGGCGCCGACCATTGGACCCGTGGTCGGCGGCTGGATCACGGAGACCTGGTCCTGGCCGTGGCTGTTCCTGATCAATGTGGTTCCCGGCCTGATCGCGGCCGGTGCCACGCCGTTCCTGTTGCCGCGACAGAAGACGGATCTCGGCGAACTCAAAAAGCTGGACCTGATCTCGCTTGTCGTGCTGGCGGCAGCACTTGCTAGCCTCGAGATCGGATTGAAGGAAGCGCCGCAGCGCGGCTGGCTGTCACCTGTCTGTATCGCGCTGCTCGCCGCAAGCGCGGTCGGCCTCATCGTCTGGATCCATCGCACGCTACGCGCGACGCATCCGGTTTTGCGGCTGAAGACGTTGCAGCGACGCTCCTTCGCGGTCGGCTGCGCCCTGAGCTTTTGCCTTGGCGTCGGCCTGTATGGCTCGGTCTATCTGATGCCGGTGTTTCTCGCATTCGTGCGCCGTCACGACGCCTACGAGATCGGCACCATCATGCTCGTCACCGGTGTCGCGCAACTCCTCACTGCGCCGTTTGCCGCCATCCTTGAAAGCCGGATCGGCGCGCGCCTTCTGACCGGGGCCGGCTTCGCGCTGTTCGCGCTCGGGTTGGGCTTAAGCGCTTTTCAGCCGCGCACCGCCGATTTCGACGAGATGTTGTGGTCGCAAATCGTGCGCGGCGTCGCCATCATGTTCTGCCTGCTGCCGCCGACGCGCTTTGCGCTGGGCGCGCTGCCGCAAGCCGAGGTCGCCGACGCCAGCGGTCTGTTCAACCTGATGCGAAATCTCGGTGGCGCCATCGGCATCGCCCTGATCGACACGATCCTCTATGGCCGCAGCGCCATCCACGCCGAGGACTTTCGCACGCGGCTCTTGGCGGGAGACCTCGGTGCGGCAAGGGCCATCGGGCTTGATCCGTCATTGCTCGCCAACCGGCCGCCCGGACCGCCGGATGACGCCGCGATCGCATTCGTCCGGCCGATGGTCGAGAAGGCGTCGCTTGCGCTCACCGTCAACGAAGCCTGGGCCATGCTCGCATGCGTTGCGATCGCAGGCCTGCTGCTGGTGCCGTTCGCTCGGGACCGAAAATAGACGGTTAAACCGTCGGCACGCTGGTCCGGCGCACCGGCTCGAGCAATTCAGGCCGCGGCCCCGACAAACGCTTGTGCATGTGAACCATGAAGGCCATGCCGAACAAGGGCGTCGCCAGGTTGACGATCGGGATCGACACGAAGGCTGCGATGAAGAGGCCTGCGGTGAACACCAGCGCCGCATTCTGCTTGCGCAGCGCCTTGGCTTCCGCCGGTGCGCGAAACCGCATCGCCGCGAGATCGAAATATTCACGCCCGAGCAGCCACGCGGTGGCGATGAAGAAGGCGAGGAAGCCGGCGCCGGCGAAAAACACAAAGGGCAGCGCGATCAGGTAAACCAGGATCGTGAGCAGCGCGGTCTTGATGCCCTCGCGCATCGCCAATCCAAACGGCAGCGCGGTGCCCGGACGTTCCGCCGGATAATGCTCGCGCTCGACATGGTCGGCGACCTCGTCGACGAACACGCTGGCGACCAGCGAGGTGATCGCCGGCATCAGGAAAATGCCGCCGAGCACGACGCCAAGGCCGGCGGCGATCGACACGATCCAGGCCAGCACATTGAGCGGGGTATGGAAGCCGGGGCCGAGCATCGCTTCGCCCCAGCCTTCGCCATAGGTCGCAAACCAGCTCAACAGCCGCTGCAGGCCGATCGCGAGCACGGTGATCAGCACCAGCGCCAGCGCGATCGATCGCCACAGGATCGAGCGCATCGGCGGCGACAGGATTTGCGATAGCGCCTTGATGGCGGCATCCAGCATGACGGTCTACCCTCTCTTGCTTCCCGCGAGAGGTAGACATGCCGGGAGCGCTCGGCAAGAGCGGATTATGCGTCCAATGGCTTGCCCCGCACATTCGGGCCGAACGACGCTATCACGATGATCACGAGAACCATTGCCGTCGTGATCAGGCCGAACACGCCGTTGACGCCACCGACGCGCAGCATGTAGGCGACGATGAAGCCGGAGAAAGTGGCGCTGATCCGGCTCATCGAATAGACGAGGCCGGAAGCGCGTGCGCGGATCGCGGTCGGGAACACCTCGGTCTGGTAGGCGTGATAGGCGTACGACATCGTCATGTTGGCGGCTGTCAGCAACACGCCGCTCAGGATCAACAGTGCCGGCTCGATGAACTGCGAAAACGCCATCCCGAAGGCGATGATGGCGACGCATGCGCCGCAGATGATCCATTTGCGCTCCAGTCGGTCGGCAAAGCTCGCGGCGAGCAGCGGCGCGATCGGATAGGCAAAAGCGACGATGAAGGAATATTGCAGGCTTTTTGTAACCGTGATGCCTTTTTCGACCAAGAGCGTCGGCACCCAATTGGCGAAGCCGTAGAAACCAAAGGCCTGGCAGAAGTTGAACACCATGAACAATACGACCAGCGACAGATAAGGCGGCCGGAACAGCTCGGCAAAACCCGCCTGCAACGGCGCACGCGCTGGCACCATGTTGGCGCTCGATTTCGGGCGCGCCGGGGCAGTGGCCGCGGATGCTTCCAGCGTCGCCATGATCTTGAGCGCTTCCTCGGTCCTGCCGTGCCGTGCGAGCCAGAGCGGGCTTTCCGGCACGTAAAGCCGCACCACCCAGATCACCATGCTGGCGGCAGCACCAATCAGGACCACCCAGCGCCAGCCATCGATGCCGTAAGGCGACAACGGCACCAGCCACCATGCGAGAAACGCCACCACGGGCACTGAAATGAACATCGTCGCCTGATTGACCGCGAACGCGCGGCCGCGCATCCAGCTCGGCACCAGCTCGGTGATGTAGGCGTCGATGGTGATGATCTCGACGCCGATGCCGACGCCGGCGATGAAGCGCCACAGCAACAGGCCTTCGGATGTGGTCTGGAACGCCATGATGACGGACGCCGCAGAATAGCCGAGCAGCGCGAAGGTGAAGATCGCGCGGCGGCCAAACCGGTCGGCGAGAAACCCTAAGAAGAAGGTGCCGGCGAACAATCCGGCAAAGGTTGCCGCGACAAAGGCGCCGATCCCCGAAAAACCAAAGAAGGCCTGCGTGGTGGTGGTCAGAAGCCCGCTGCGGTTCAGCCCCGGCGCGATATAGCCGGTGAAGAACAAATCATAGATTTCGAAACAGCCGCCGAGCGACAGCAGGATGACGAGCCGCCAGGCATAGGAGGAAGCGGGCAGGCTTTCGAGCCGCCGCGATATCTCGTCGGCCGTGCCGGACGCGGCCGCGAGATCGGTTCCAGCATCGATGCTGACTGCGCTCATCAATTCCTCCCTGAAGGCCCCGCAGCGGTCGTCTTTCTTTGGAGACGTCCCGGATGGCGCATGTTTGGGGTATCTCAGCCAGAAATCCAGACGAACATATCGATAGTTGCGTTCGATTTCTTCGATGGCGTGCCGCGCCGCATCTTAGATCAGCAGCTTGGCCTCCCAGGCGCTGCGGCCGACCTGCTCCGCGATCAAGGCCAGCATCAGCCGCCGCATTTCTTCCATGGCGTAAGTCATGGGACGATTACGCAGCCGGCACAGATATAGTGTCCGCGTCAGCTTCGGCTCGATCACCTCACGCGCGACCAGGCTTCCTGCCTCAAGCTGCTCCCGCACGAACAGTTTGGTCGCGATCGCGCATCCGAGGCCCGCCAGCAATGCGCCGGTGGTTGCGTTGATCGAGTTGAGATGCAGGATGGCATTGGCCTCCAGCCGCTTGAGCAGCACCGGATCGTCCAGCAGCGCACGGGACGAAAGCCCGTGCCGCAACAGAATCAGCGGCAGCCGCGTCAACTCTTCGAAAGCGATCGGCGCCTTGCTCTTGCCGATCAGTTTGCCGATGCCGACGCAAAACATCTCCTCTTCGAGCACGGGCTCGGCGATCAGGTCCTTTTCCGACGGCGGATTATAGACCAGCGCGAGATCGACCTCGGAGGCCATCAAATGCAACAGCGTCGCGCCCGACAGACTTTCGGTCAACGACAGTTTTAGATTGGGATATTTGGCGAGGACTGCCCGCATCAGGGGCACGCCGATCGCCTTGACGCCCGAATTCGCCATCCCGATCGAGATGTCGCCGGCGATCGCGCTGCCGCCCTCCTTGATCTCGCGCTCGGCAGCGGCCATCGCGCGCAGGATGATGCGGGCATGCTCGTAAAGTCGCTCACCGGCCGCCGTCGGCTCCATGCCGCGCGGCTTGCGCTCGAATAACGGCGTTGCGAACTCGGCCTCCAGGTTGGATATGTGATGGCTCAGCGCCGATTGCGCCACGCTCGCTTGGTCGGCGGCCCGCGACAGGTTGCGCTGCTCGTAAACCGCGATGAAATAACGAAGCTGGCGCGAATCCATCTGGGTGTTGCGTTCTAGAATGGTGAATGCACTATTCGACAGATTATATTTTTCAGATGGCTCGCGAAAGCCTAAGCTAACAGCCAAACGGGCCTTCGAGAGGTACGGGAGAAAACGATGACCGGAACGGACTTGCCGCTGGACGGCGTGAGGGTCGTCGAGATGACCCACATGGTGATGGGACCGACCTGCGGCATGATCCTGGCGCAACTGGGCGCCGAGGTGATCAAGGTCGAGCCGCCTGCGGGCGACAAGACCCGCAGTCTCGGCGGCATGGGCACCTCGTTCTTCCCCCTGTTCAACCGCGGCAAGCGCAGCGTCGTGCTTGATTTCGAAAAGCCGGAGGATCGCGACACCATGCACCGGCTGCTCGCCAGCGCCGACGTGTTTTTGGAAAATTTTCGCGACGGCCAGCTCAAGAAGCAGGGCTTGGGAACGGACGAACTGCGCAAAAAACATCCGCATCTGATCGTCGCCGGCCACAAGGGCTTTCTGTCCGGCCCCTATGAGCACCGTCCCGCGCTCGACGAGGTCGTGCAGATGATGTCGGGGCTAGCCGCGATGACCGGCACCCGCGACAAGCCGCAGCGGGTAGGTTCCTCGGCCAACGACATCATGGGCGGCATGTTCGGTGTGATCGCGATCCTCGCCGCGCTCTATCAGAAGCGCGGCGGCGTGACCTCCGGCGCCGACATCCGTATCGGGCTGTTCGAGAACTGCCTGTTTTTGGTGGCGCAGCACATGGTCGAATATGAGATGACCGGCAACAAGCCGCGCTCGATGCCGGAGCGCGAGCACGCCTGGCCGATCTACGACATTTTCGATACCAAAGGCGACAATCGCATCTTCATCGGCGTCGTCACCGAAGGCCACTGGCAAAGCTTTTGTCGGGAGTTCGGCTTGCAGGAACTTTTGGACGATCCGAATTTGCGCACCACGACCGACCGGATTTTTGCGCGCCCGCGAATCATCCCGAAGGTCGCGGAAGAAATCAAACGCTGGAACGTGGCGGAGCTTTCCGAAAAACTCGACGGGCTCAACATCTGTTTCTCGCCGATCAACCGCCCCGAGGATCTTTTGAAGGACCCCCATGTGCTTCGTCCCGGCGGCCTTGTCAACAACATCACCGCGGACGGCAAGGCGTTCCGCGTTCCGGCGTTGCCGATCGAATGGAACGGCGGCAATATCGGCGAAGGGCTGAAGGTGCCGGGGCTGGGCGCCGACACGCCCGCCGTCCGTGCCGAGCTCGACAACCAGGAAATCGCTTCAACCACAAAAACCGCAGGGAGGCGCGCATGAGCCGCGTTCAAGACGTCTATCCCAATAACCGTGTGAGCTTGCGCGAAGTGGGCTTGCGCGATGGCTTGCAGCTCGTGAAGAAGTTCCCGTCGACTTTAGCGAAGCAGCGCTGGGTTCGCGACGAATTTGCCGCAGGCGTGCGGCATTTCGAGGTCGGCTCGTTCCTGCCCGCCAAAACCTTCCCGCAATTTGTCGATGTGCGTGACGTCGTCAAAACCATCGCCGAGCTCCCCGGGGCGCACGGCATCGCGCTCACGCTCAACGAGCGCGGCGTCAACGAGGCCTTGGCATCGGGCGTTGCCGAGATCGCTACCGTGGTCTCGGCGACCGAAGAACATAGCCAGGCCAATGCCAACCGCTCGCGCGAATCGGCGATCGCCAATGTCAAGTGCTTGTGTGAGCTGCGCGACGCGAGTTCGCACAAGCCGCTGGTCAACGCCGGGATCTCGATGGCGCTGGGTTGTTCGATCGTGGGCCCGGTCGACCCGAACGAGGTGATCCGGATCGCCGAAAAATTGTATGAGGTCGGCGTCGATATGGTCGCCGTCGCCGATACCGTCGGTTATGCCGGCCCCAGGCAGGTTGGCGAACTGACCAAGGCGGTGGTCAGGCTCGCCGGATCAAAGCCGGTCTGCGTGCATCTGCATGACACCAGGGGCATGGGGATTGCGAACGCGTCCGCGGCGCTGGATGCCGGCGCGCGCGTGCTCGACGGCTCGCTCGGCGGTCTCGGCGGCTGCCCGTTCGCGCCGGGCGCCACCGGCAACGTCGTATTCGAGGATCTGGTGTTTCTCTGCGAGAGCAAGGGATTTGCCACCGGCATCGACATCGACCGGTTGGTCGCGGTGCGCTCGATCCTGCGCTCGGAAATGCCGGGCGAGACGCTCTATGGCGGGCTCGCTCGCGCCGGGTTGCCCTGCGGGACTGCGGCCAGGGCCGCGTAACTAGAGCCGCGTTGCGCGCAGCCGCAGCGCGTTGCCGACCACGCTGACCGACGACAGCGCCATCGCCGCCGCCGCAATGATCGGCGACAGCAGGATGCCGAACGCGGGGTAGAGGACGCCAGCGGCAATCGGGATGCCGGCGGCGTTATAGATGAACGCGAAGAACAGGTTCTGGCGGATGTTGCTCATGGTCGCCTGGGACAGTCGTCGCGCCCGAACGATGCCGGTGAGGTCGCCCTTGAGCAGCGTGATGCCGGCGCTCTCCATGGCGACATCGGTGCCGGTTCCCATCGCGATACCGACTTCGGCGGAGGCCAGCGCCGGCGCGTCGTTGACGCCGTCGCCGGCCATCGCGACAATACGCCCTGACTGTTGCAGCTTACTGACGACAGCGCTCTTCTGATCCGGGAGCACTTCCGCCTCGACATCCGAAATCCGGAGTTTTCGCGCCACCGCGGTCGCCGTCGTCCGGTTGTCGCCGGTCAGCATGATGACCTTGATGCCGTCGGCCGCGAGTGCCTTCAGCGCCTCCGGCGTCGACGGTTTCACCGGGTCGGCGATCGCAAACAGCCCGGCAAGCCGCCCGTCGATGGCGATGTTGATGACGGTGGCGCCGTTGCCCCGCAGATGCTCGCTCTGCGCTTCCATCGCTCGCGTCTCGATGCCGATCGATGCGAGGAATTTCGAATTGCCGAGCGCGATGGATTTGCCGTCGACCTTGCCGGTGACGCCCTTGCCGGTCGGCGAATCGAATTCCTCCGCATTGATCAGGTCGAGCTTGCGCTCTTTCGCCGCTCGCACGATCGCGTCCGCCAGCGGATGTTCGCTGGCGCGCTCGACGCTGGCGGCAAGACGCAGGATCTCGTCATCCTGAAATCCGTTCGCTGAAGCGATCGCAACCACCTTCGGCTTGCCTTCGGTCAGCGTGCCGGTCTTGTCGACCACCAGCGTGTCGATCTTTTCCATGCGTTCGAGCGCTTCGGCATTCTTGATCAGCACGCCGGCCTGTGCGCCGCGTCCGACGCCGACCATGATCGACATCGGCGTTGCCAGCCCGAGCGCGCAGGGGCAGGCGATGATCAGAACGCTGACGGCGGCGACCATGCCGAAGGCCAGCCGCGGCTCCGGTCCGAACCAGGCCCAGGCACTGAACGCCATAATGGCGGCAACGATCACGGCCGGCACGAACCAGCCCGCGACCTGATCGGCCAGCCGCTGGATCGGCGCGCGCGAGCGCTGCGCATCCGCGACCATCTGCACGATCTGCGACAACAGCGTGTCGCGGCCAACCTTGTCGGCGTGCATCACAAAACTGCCGGATTGATTGAGCGTGCCCGCGATCACCTTGCCGCCGGCCTCCTTGGCGACCGGCATGGATTCGCCCGTCACCAGCGACTCATCAAGCGCCGAGCGGCCCTCGAGAATGACGCCGTCGACCGGCACCTTGTCGCCCGGCCGCACCCGCAATTTGTCGCCGACCTTGAGTTGATCGATCTCGACCTCATGGTCGGCGCCGTCTTCACCGATGCGGCGCGCGGTTTTCGGCGCGAGCTGCAACAGCGCCTTGATGGCGCCGGACGTTGCCTCGCGCGCGCGTAATTCCAGCACCTGGCCGAGCAAAACGAGCACGGTGATGACGGCGGCAGCCTCGAAGTAAACCGAAACCGCGCCGCCATGTCCGCGAAAAGTTGCCGGAAAGATTTGCGGAGCCACCGTTCCGATGAGGCTGTAAACATAGGCCACGCCGGTGCCCATCGCGATTAGCGTGAACATGTTGAGATTGCGCGTGACGAGCGATTGCCAGCCGCGCACAAAGAACGGCCAGCCCGCCCACAGCACGACCGGCGTTGCGAATACCAGCTGAATCCAGTTCGACAGGGTCTGGTCGATCAGGCCGTGGCCGCCGACCAGGTGGCCGCCCATCTCCAGCACCACAGCAGGCGCCGCCAGCACCAGGCCGATCCAGAAGCGCCGCGTCATGTCGGCGAGTTCGGGATTCGGCGCGGTATCCAGGCTTGCAACCTCGGGCTCCAGCGCCATGCCGCAGATCGGGCAGGTTCCGGGGCCGACTTGACGAATTTGCGGGTGCATCGGGCAGGTGTAGATCGTGCCCGCCGGCAAGTCGGCGTGGGGCGCCCCGGCCTGAGATGTATGCTTGTCGAGATATTTTGCCGGATCGGCGGCGAATTTGGTCCGGCAGCCCGCCGAGCAGAAATGAAAGGTTTCGCCTTGGTGGTCGATGCGGTGTTTCGAGGTCGCGGGATCGACGCTCATGCCGCACACCGGATCGCGCACGGCCTCTTTGACGTCACCATGATGATGGTGTTGGCCATGACCGGCGTGATCGCCGCAGCGGGTCTTGGTTTCCGCGGCTGGTGCGTGTTCGGCGGTACCCATCAATCTTCTCCATCCGGCCTTGAAACCTATACCCTGTAGGGGTATATAGGCGGCATGCGAAAAGACATCAAGGCTTCCTGTCAAAAACGGCTGAGCCGGATCGAGGGCCAGGTTCGCGGCCTCGCCAGGATGGTCGACGAAGATCGTTACTGCATCGACATCGTCACGCAGATCGCGGCGGTGCGCGCCGCGCTGCGCCGGGTCGAGGAAGAAGTGCTGCGCGATCACGTGGCGCATTGCGTCGAGCACGCGATCGCAAGCGGCAACAAGTCGGATCAGCGGGAAAAGATCGCGGAACTGATGGATGTGATCGGCCGCTCCGACAGGTAGCTATGGCAGGAACCGCATCGAACCCCGCCCAGCATTGCCATTCCATCGCCAACATCTCCGCGCCCCCTCGTTGCGGGCAGAACGATATTGCGGAGCGATCGAATGGGCTTCTACAACGACATCATCCTGCCGAGGCTTTGCAATTTTGCGATGCGCAACAAACAGCTCGTGCCGTTTCGCGAGCGCGTGATTGGCGCGGCGGAGGGCAGGGTGCTCGAGATCGGCGTCGGCTCGGGAATGAACCTGCCGTTTTATCGCCCGCCGGTGCGCGAGGTTCTCGCGCTCGAACCGGCACCGCGGCTTGTGAGCATGGCCCAAGGCGTTCCGCGCAACATGCCGGTCAGCTTCCTCGAGGCTTCCGCCGAGGCCATTCCGCTCGACGCCCATTGTGTCGATACTGTCGTCACGACCTGGACCTTGTGCTCGATCCCGCAGGCCTCGACCGCTCTCGCAGAGATGCGTCGCGTGCTGCGGCCGGGCGGCAAATTGTTGTTCGTCGAGCATGGCCTCGCGCCGGACAAGGGCGTGCGTTGGTGGCAGGATCGGCTGACGCCGGCCTGGCGGCGCATCAGCGGCGGCTGTCACCTCAACCGCCCGATCCAATCGATGATCGAAGGCGCGGGCTTCCGTTTGGACAAGATCGAGACCGGCTATATACCCGGGCCCAGGCCGATGACCTTCATGTATGAAGGCAGTGCACGGCCGAACTGAAGATGGCCGGTACGGGAGAGGCGGATTGGTCTTCTAGGCCACCACGCGCGGCTTGGAGCGGCGCACCGGCAGGCACGCTTCTACAAATTCGACGACCATATAGTGTTCCGCCACGGTGACGCGCTCGACCACGGCCGTCACGTCAGACGCAGTTATTTCTGCAACCGAAACCGGCGCTTCTTCGTCAATCTCTTCAGGAACAAGCGGCGGCGCGTGGTGCGTTTCTGGAAACACACCGAATTCGCCCGCTACCTCCTGGAGCGGCTTCTGCTTGTCGGCCCAGTGCAAGGCGGTGTAGTCGAAGCCGCGCACGATGGTGGGTTTGACGACTTCGAAATAGGGCGAAATATCGAAGTCGCGCGGCATGTACAGCGACGAATCGCGGATATGCAGGATTTCTTTGCGCGCCTGCCGGGAGCCGGCGCGGGTGATCTTCGGCAGGATCGGATAGCGCACGGCGTCGAAGGCCTGCGCGATCAGCGCCGAACAGATGATCTTGGTGGGATCGCCGGAGCCGAACGCGCTCATCCGCCGCCGCCAGCGCTGCGGGATCGGCAGCGGGATCAAAAAGCGCATCAGGTCGAGGATGTTCTTGGTATCGTAGCCGAAGCCGATCCGGTTGATGGCGTAACGGCACACCGTGGTGCGGTCTTCGTAGGACAGGCCGACCGGCCGGCACAGCCTTGTGTGATAGGGGAAGTATTTCGACAGCGGCGCCGAAACCACGCCTTCGCCGACATAGGCTTCGATCAGGACATGCGGTTCGCCGTCAGCTTCCTGGGCGCCGCCGACCGGTCCGACATAGAGCGCGGCATGCGACCAGGTCGACTGCGTGAGATATTTGATGATGCCGGAAATCCGGTTGTTGCCTTCGACCAGGAGCACGTCGCCGGGTTCGATCACCCCGCGCAGATGCTCCGGATCGCTCGGCGTGAACGGCTCATAGCCCGGTACCTCCTTCTGAAGGTAGCCGGCAATCAGCTTGCCGATCGTGTCGAGCATGATGCCCATGATGCAGTTCCCCCCAAGCGGCCTTTTCCGGCCGCTTTTTCCCTCTCCTTATCATGGCCGAAAGCCGTTGCAATTTGGTTCATGCAAGGCGTTGATCAATCATGATTGATTCACCATCAGTGTTGCCGGTCCTGGCAAAGTTCGCTAGCTGTTCTACTCTTTTCAAGGCCCCGGAAACCATGACATGACAATGACGCGCCGCGGCTTTCTTTCGGCCTCCGCGGCATTTGCGGCAACGCCGATGGTCGGCGCGCGAGCCTTCGGGGCGCCCTTGCCGCGCGAGGCCGACATTGTCGTGATCGGTGCCGGCGCCGCCGGCATCGCTGCAGCGCGGCGCATCCTGGCTGCAAACCGCAAGGTGATCGTGGTGGAGGCGTCCGGCCAGGTCGGCGGGCGCTGCCTCACCGACGTCTCGACCTTCCAGGTGCCCTTCGATCGCGGTGCACGCTGGATGCACAATCCCGACAGCAACCCGATGTTCAAGCTGGCGCGGGCCGCCGGACTTGAGATTGCGACCGCGCCGTCGGGTCAGAAAATCCGCATCGGCCGCCGCTACGCGCGGCCAGGCGAAACCGAGGATTTCCTTGCGACTTTGGTCCGTACCAACCGTGCTTTCGACGACGCCTCGCGCAGGCTCGACGGGTCCTGTACCGCCGCTCTACCGAAGGACCTCGGCGATTGGGCGGGCACCATCGAATTCGCGCTCGGCGCCAGTTTCGCGGGCAAGGACCTGAAGGATATTTCCGTCGTCGACAAGGTCCGCGCGCAGGATCGCAGTTCTGTATTCGCCTGCCGGCAAGGCCTGGGGGCGCTGATTGCGAAGCTCGGCGAGCAGGTGCCGATTTCGCTGTCGAGCCCCGCGAACCGCATTTCCTGGGGCCGCGACGTCGCGGTGGAAACACCGGCCGGCAAGATCGCCGCGCGGGCCGTCATCGTCACGGTGTCGAGCAACGTGCTGACCGCGGGCAATATCAAATTCACGCCCGATATTCCCAAGCGCACGCTCGATGCAGCGGCAAAACTCTCCCTCGGCAGCTACGATCACATCGCGCTCGAAATGCCGCGCAATCCGCTCGGCCTGTCGCGCGATGACGTCGTCATCGAACAAAGCAACTCGACGCGGACGGCACTGTTGTACGCCAATATCGGCGGGTCTTCGGTGTGTTCGATCGATGTCGCGGGCTCGTTCGGCGGCGATCTCTCCGGCCAGGGCGAGAAGGCGATGGTCGCCTTCGCAACCGAATGGCTCACCAAATTATTTGGCAGCGATGCTGCCGCCGGAGTCACGAGATCGATCGTGACCCGGTGGAACGCACAGCCTTACGTGCTCGGCGCGATGTCGGTGGCCTCACCGGGCGGCCAGCCGTCGCGAAAGATTTTGACCGAGCCGCTCGGCGGCTCGCTCTTCCTTGCCGGCGAAGCCACCCATGAAACGCTGTGGGGAACGGTCGACGGCGCCTGGGAGAGCGGAGAGCGCGCGGCGGAGGCCGCGCTGCGGAGGATCGGGGCTCTGAAAGAGAGCGAGCCGATCGAAGCGCCGGCACGGGCGCCGCGGCGTCGCCGGTGAACGCGTCGAGCGCAAACCGATAGAGCGGGATGACTTCTCTTCGAATCGTCATCCCGCTCTATCTTCTTGTTTGAGCATGATCTTTTCGGAAAACCGGTGCCCACTTTTCCGGATCATGCTCTAGCGCAGCACGCCGTCGAGCGCCGGAAGGCCAATGATGACCGCAGCCGCGATCAGGACGTAGCAAATCGCTCGGAAGACGTGTTCGCTGGCTTTGCCGAACAGCGACGCGCCGAACCAGACGCCGACGCCATAGACTGGCCCGACCATGAGCGCGAACTTGATCGAATCCGCGGTGATCAGGCCAGTTGCGGCGTAGCTCACGGCGGAAAAGAAGTCCGAGGCGCCAAAGAACAAGAGGATGTTGGCGCGCGCGATCACGGAGGCGATCGGCCGGCCAAGCCAATAGCCGACGATCGGCGGGCCGCCGGTCTGCGCGAGCCCGCTGCAGAAGCCCGACAAGCCGCCGATGCCGACCGAAAGCGCGGCATGGTCCTTGCCGCGATAGCGCCAGCCCGACAACAGCAGCATCAACAGCGCGAACACGAAGGCGGAAATGATCCAGCGCGTTGTCACGGGATCGAGCCGACTCAGGAAATAGGTCCCGACGGGAACGCCGATCAGCGCGCCGAACACCATGACGGCAGTGGCCCTGCGATCGGCATGCGCCCAAGCGTTGGGGATCAGCGGCGCCGCGGCGACAAAATCGATGATCAATAGCAGTGCCGCGACAAGGCGCGGCGCCGCCATGCTGCTCGCGAGCGGCATGAAGATCAGCGCCGAGCCGAATCCGGAAAAGCCGCGCGCGGTTCCTGACACGAACGCGATCGCGCAGATGGCGATCGCGGCGGCGGTGCTGACGTCCGGCGGGATCAGGCCGGCAAGGTTCATCCGCGCAGCGTTCCGCCGGTCTTCTTGGTTACCTCGGCGACGATCCTGGCGCCGACCGCGTCGATCTCCTGATCGGTCATGGTCTTTTCGCGCGGCTGCATCGTCACCGCAATGGCGATCGACTTCTTGCCGTCATCGATGCCCTTGCCCTCATAGACGTCGAACACGGTGACGTCGGTGATCAGCTTCTTGTCGACGCCCTGCGCGGCGCGGACGATGTCGCCCGCCCTGACGTTGCGGTCGACGATGAAGGCGAAATCGCGTGACACCGGCTGCAACGGGGACAAGTCCAGCACGGGCTTGGCGCGGGTCGGCTTTTGCTTGGCCGCCGGGATACGTTCGAGGATCACCTCAAACGCCATCAGGGGGCCGTCGGCGCGCAATGCCTCCAGCGTGCGCGGATGCAATTCACCGAAATATCCCAGCACATTTTGCGGGCCGATCTGGATGGTGCCGGAGCGTCCTGGATGCAGCCAGCTCGCCCCGCCGGGCACGATCTGCAACGCCTGCATCGGCGCGCCGGCGGCCGCCAGCACGGCAAGCGCGTCGGCCTTGGCGTCGAGCGCGTCCGCCGTCTTCGAGCCGGACCAGTGCCGTCCGAGACCTTGCGACGAGGCATAGCCATGACGCACGGCCGATGCCGCGGTCAGTTGATCCTCGGGCCTGTCGCCCTTGAAGATCTGGCCGACCTCGAACAGCGCCGCATCGGGAAAGCCGCGATCGTTATTGGCCTGCACGGCAGCGACGAGGCCCGGCAACAGGCTCGGCCGCATGTCGGAGAGATCGGCTGCGATCGGATTGGCGAGCGCGAGTTCTGCCTGACCGCCGCCGAACAATTCGGCCGCTTGTTTTGAGATGAACGACCAGGTCACCGCCTCGACCATGCCGCGCGCGGCGAGCGCGCGCTTGGCGCGGCGGGTGCGCAGTTGAATTGGGGTCAAGACCGGCTTGCGCGGCTCCTCGCCGCGGCCGAACGGCGTCATCGGCACCTTGTCGACGCCGACAACGCGCACGATCTCCTCGACG
>Ga0210384_10003330_pt1 | contig 18699 bp, 16 predicted proteins | sample IncBWH2MmetaG_FD_160574 | JGI IMG/M metagenome (GOLD analysis project Ga0210384, IMG submission 160574) | Forest soil microbial communities from Barre Woods Harvard Forest LTER site, Petersham, Massachusetts, United States - Inc-BW-H-2-M | ecosystem: Environmental > Terrestrial > Soil >...
CGAGATCGTCCTCGAAGGCCACGTGCATCTAGACGAACTCCGCACCGAGGGCCCTTTCGGCGACCACACCGGCTTCTACTCTCTTGAGGATCTCTATCCTGTCTTTCACCTTTCTTGCATTACGCATCGCAAGAACCCTATTTACTCGGCGACGGTTGTCGGGAAGCCGCCGATGGAAGATGGGTGGATGGGCAAGGCCGTTGAGCGCATCTTTTTGCCGCTGATGCGGCTGACGATTCCGGAGCTTGTGGACATCAACCTTCCGGTCGAAGGCATCTTTCACAACCTCATGCTGGTTTCGATTCGGAAGTCTTATCCCGGACAGGCGCGCAAGGTGATGAACGCTATCTGGTCGCTGGGCCAGGCCATGTTTACCAAGTGCATCATCGTGGTGGACGAAGACGTGAACGTGCAGGACCTCGGCGACGTTACGCTGAAGGTGCTAAATCACATTGACCCGCAACGTGACATTCAGTTCACCCTCGGCCCCGTAGATTCGCTGGACCATTCTTCGCGGCTGCCGAATTACGGCTCGAAGATGGGAATTGACGCGACTCGCAAGTGGCCCAGCGAAGGCTTCGCGCGTCCCTGGCCCGACGAGATTCTGATGGACGAAAAGACCAAAGCTCTCGTGGACAAGAAATGGAAAGAGCTCGGTTTGGAGTAGCCCCGGCCTACTTCTGCGGTCTTGACTCTGGCGGCACCAACCCCGCCACGCGGTAGTAAACTACGAGCTGACCGTAGTGTTCTCCCGAGTGCTCGACCAATTCGTAGGCCAGGTCCAGCAGCGGCAGGGTTTCATGCGACTCGAAACTCACAACCGTCTTTGCCATCCCCGCGTCGCCCCTGGCTTTGATGACCGCGGCACCATCGGCAAATGATTTCTTTAAGTACGCGACTACGGCTGCCTTGGTCATGTAGTGGGCGCGGGACTCGTCGTCGACCGGCTTTTCTCCCTTAGCGACGGCGGTGAACAGATCGTTCGACCCCGCGGCGTGCAGCAATTGCTCGGCAAAGCTGCGTTGCGCCGGCACCGGCTTGAAATCGTACTTGTCTTCGGGAAAATCCTCGGCCATGGCGATCAGTTTGCGGCCAACGTCGTTCCACGATTCCAGCACCGCCTGGCAGGAAGTCAGAGTTTTCGGACCCCCTTGCGCCCATGTCACCGAGGTGAGCAGGGAAGCGACGAGTACCGTTCTTGCCAAACGGTTCTTCATGGGGAGCAGCATCCGACGAATTTGCCGCAGCGTTGCGACCTGGCCCCTGCGGCGATCACAAACTTACGCTGCTGCATCGAGGGCGTCAAGCTAAGTAAGTTGTCAAGTAAGTTGTCATCCTGAGAGTTTGTGACTTTTTTGATGTCGTCAAAAATCGAGGTTGCAAACAAAATAGTTACGACGACAAACTGGTCATAAATTCAAAAAAGTCACAAACTCTGAGCGCAGTCTTTCGTTCCGCGAAGCGGGACGAAAGCAAGCGAAGGACCAATGCATTCCGCGCCACATTCCATTGGCGGTCCTTCGTCGGGGACCCTTCGCGCAGCGAAGGGCCTCACTTCCTCAGGATGACAGAGCTTGAACGCTTACAGCTACATTTTCCTCGGAAGCAAGTGGCCTAATGCCTGTGAGCTATCCAAATACCGCTCGCACGGTTCTGCTTTCATCAAATGCCACGCCTCGCGATACTTTTCATAGAGCCCCCCACGACCGCTGCAGCCGTTTCGATTGGAGCACTGCTGGGAGTTTGTGCAAGTGCAGTTAAGGGAAGAGCGGCGAACGCGAGTTGTAAAAAAGAGCGACGCTGTATTTCCCGCATCAGGAACCTCTCGGCTTGGATCGCCGGGCAAGCGTACAGGCCTGGTGGGAGGAAGGCAATCCGCAGGACCATCCAAGTTTTGAATCAGGAGACCCTTTGCTGGAATCGAAAACCTTATTCCTATTAAATCAGAGAGGCACGTTCCCATGAAATATCGACTCCTAGGAAATAGCGGCCTGCGGGTTTCTGAGATATCACTCGGCACCATGACATTCGGCGAAGATTGAGGCTGGGGTGTACGGGAAAAGACGAAGCTCGCAAGATCTACGAGGCGTACCGCGCGGCAGGCGGGAATTTTGTTGACACCGCGAACATATATACCAATGAACGAGCGAAGAGTTTGTTGGCGAATTTATTCGTGATCACCGGCAAGAAGTCGTCCTGGCCACCAAATACACCAATGCGGGCTCCAGCAAAGATCCCAACGCAAGCGGCAATCATCGTAAAAGTATGGTCCAGGCCGTGGAAGCTTCTCTTCGCCGCCTAAAAACCGATTACATTGATCTCTATTGGCTGCACATTTGGGACCAGATGACCCCGGTGGATGAGGTCATGCGTGCGTTCGACGATCTGGTGAGCCAGGGAACGGTGCTCTACACCGGAGTCTCGGACGCACCGGCGTGGTGGATTGCACAAGCCAACACGATTGCCGATTTACGAGGCTGGACAAGATTTGTCGGGCTGCAAATTGAGTACTCACTTGCCGAACGTACGATTGAGCGGGAACTCATCCCGATGGCCAAGGCCTTCAAACTTGGTCTGGTAGCGTGGTCGCCGTTGGCGGGTGGTCTGCTCAGCGGCAAGTATCATTCAGGCGAGAAGAAATCCGAGAGACGATTTGCTGATGGGTCTATGCAGCAATTCTTACGCAAAGGTGAACAGGCGGACCGCATTGTCTCCGCTTTGAAGAAAGTGAGCGAGGAGACGGGGCGCTCCCTTGCCCAAGTGGCGCTGGCCTGGCTGCGATATCGCGAGATTCCGGTCATTCCGATCATCGGAGCACGACGCATTCCGCAATTGCAGGACAATCTCGACAGTTTGACACTGGAACTGAGTGAGAAGCAGATATCAGCGCTGAATGACGCGAGCGTGATCGAACTCGGCTTCCCGCACGATTTCTACGAACGGGAAATGGTGAAGAGCATGGTTTACGGCGGCATGAGAGAGCAAATTCTGGCGGCGTGATCTTTCGCCCTCCTCAACTGCAAGCAGTTGGGACAACCCCACATCTCGAAGAGTAAGAGGCGTGGACCGTCCGGTATAACTACCCCGTCCAGGCAAAGCCTGGACGGGCCCTCGAGGTAGAAAAATGAGGCGTGGTACCTGGGCCGCCCACCGATCCGCCGCCCCACTCACCGTTTTGAAATAACACATCTTTTACCTTGACGCTCCATCGCCTTGGGCGGAGAATGCTGCGCACTTAGGGCCATTGCGAGTCTGAAGCTCATAGATATTAGCCTTGAAGGAGGCGCCATGTTTCAAGCGGCTACGAATGGGCTCCCTTCCTTTAGTTTGACGCAAATCGTTTTGGCCATCGGCAGTCTCGGCACGGCCGCATACGGCGTAGTGGATGTGTCCAAGGGCTTCGGTGGAGGAGTTTCCAATCGCGGTTTTGGCGACATCAGGAAAGTGGTCTCGCAGTTCATTCCCTTGTCTTCAGGTGACGCATCGGCCCTCTCGCGGACGTCGGTTCTGGCGACGCTACGAGCCAACTGGCTCAACGGGATGGCGTTGGGCGACCAGAAGTCAGTCGCGAAGGCGCTGATCAAATTGAATCTCAACACGGCCAGCGCGGGCGCAATGGCCGCCGCTACCGGAGTCGATGCGACCGTTCTGGAGAGCATCGCGAAAAAGCTCCCTGCGGGAACCGATCTCACCAAAGAGGAAACCGACGCATACGGCCGTTTCGACCTCTTGCTCACTGCGGTGCTCGATCAGGGATATCAGCGGGGAGATCAACGCTACAGAAACAGCGCGAAGCTGCTGGCGGTGCCGGTGGCGGTTTGCCTTGCGCTCCTGGGAGCGTGGGCCATTTCCACGCAGAGCCTCTCGTCGCTCGACGCCTGGAGGGCTGTGTTCGGCGGACTTCTGGCGACCCCGTTGGCGCCCGTGGCCAAAGACGTGGCTAGCGCGATTCAGGGGGGAAGCAAGCTGGCGCAGGCATGGAAGAAGTGACTTATTTCATTGATCTTCGTGCGGACTCCGCCGGCGGCAACCCCGTCGCCGATGCCAGCGGAGTAGTAATTCGCACCGACACACAACCCGACCCGAATCCATCGCGGCCGCTTGATGCCGAACTGGCGACGGCGGTCCAAGGCCGCGACGTGCTGCTGGGTACGCACGGCTTTCACGTGAACCGGGCAACCGGGATCGACAATCTTTCCCGCTGGAACAAGTGGCTGCAGCTGGGCAGCAACGGGTTCTTTGTCGGTGTCCTGTGGCCAGGCGACTCCCGCTGGTTGCCCTTCATTGATTACCCGCTCGAGGGCGACGAGGCGATCAAGAGCGGCCGTGTGCTGGCCGACTATCTTCGCCGCAGCTTTGCGGGGGTGAACAGTCTCTCCTTTGCCTCGCACAGTCTGGGCGCGCGCACGATGCTGGAAGCCATTCGGAGCCTGAACCAGGCGTTCAAGTTGAAAACGCTCACGGTGATGGCCGCCGCCATTGACGACACCTGCCTGGTCAAGGAGTATCAGGACGCCGCGAAACAAATGGGCAAGATTTCCGTGATGGCATCGAGCTGCGATGACGTCCTGAACTGGGCTTTCCCGGCGGGCAACCTCGCTTCCGGCATTGTGACCCGAGGCGACCCTTACTGGCACGGGGCGCTGGGCCGCTACGGACCGAATCCCGCTAACCAGCCGGCAAACCTGTGGCAAACGCCCAATCTTCCGGAGTTGTGGGCGTTCGGACACCACAGCTATATCAATAGCGATGGAGGAGTCGCCGGGCCTCTGCCGTTCGCCATTCCTTTGACGGTGCCGCCTCAGGGAACGTACCCACCTTATACCGCGCCGAACTGGCAGCCGGCCTGGGCCGCTGGCTTTGTTTCCACGAGGTTTGACTAGATACCTTTCACGGCCGATTGCCCGCTGTTCAAGAATTCCGCCGACCATGCTGCTCTGGAACCAGCGTCGCGTCTATGCACCCGCGTCTCTGCACTAGCGTGTTTGCACTAGTATGAGAAACGGAGGCGTTCACTCGTATGTTTACCTCGCAGCCGATTGGATTTGTGAGTAGTCCGTACAAGGTCACGAGCGAGATTCCCAAAGGTCTTCGCGTCAGACACGACGCCGACGGCGTGCTCAAAATACTGCCCGAGTTTGAGCCGGGGCTTACCGATATCGAGGGCTTTTCGCATCTCTTTGTCATTTGGGAGTTTGATCGCTCCCCCAGGGAGGAATTGCGGGGGGCCGATTTGCTGGCTTCGCCGCCTTCCGACAATCGGCAGCATGGGGTGTTCGCGACCCGATCTCCGCGACGCCCGAACCCGATTGGCCTGACTGCCGTCGAACTGCTTCGCCGCGAAGGCATCGAGTTGCATGTTCGGGGCGTCGATATGCTGGATGGAACGTCGATTCTCGATATCAAGCCCTACCTGTCCAGCATCTCGTCCGAAAAGCTACGCCGGGGGTGGCTGGCCGAAGCCGAGGCTCGACAGAAGTGATGATGCGAGCTCGCCATCGTGCAGTCACTGGAATGTATTGCAGGATGCAATCGTTCCATCCTGGAAGCCGCGCTGGAACCACTCCGTACGTTGGGCGGAACTTCCGTGGGTGAAGGTCTCGGGATTCACCGTTCCTCTGGACATGCGCTGCAGACGATCGTCGCCGACCGCGGCTGCGGCCTTCAGACCTGAATCTATGTCGCCGGGGTCGAGGAGGTTGCGCTGCTGTGTGGAGTGGCCCCAGACGCCGGCGAAGCAGTCCGCCTGCAGTTCCAAACGAACCGAGAGCTGATTGCCCGACTGCGGGTTCTGCTGTTGTGCGGCCCGCACCTTGCCCTCGATGCCCAGAAGTTTCTGTACATGGTGTCCAATCTCGTGGGCCAGGACGTAGGCCTCGGCGAATTCTCCGGGCGCGCCGAAGCGTTGCTTCAGTTCGTCGTAGAAGCCCAAATCGATGTAGACCTTTTCGTCCTCGGGACAGTAGAAAGGGCCGGTGGCGGACTGCGCCGCGCCGCAGGCGGAATCGTAGGAATCGCGAAACAGGACGAGCTTGGCGTGTCGATAGGGCACGCCCTGCGCGGGCAGAACCTGGCTCCAGGTGTTCTGCGTGTCGTTCAGGACAAAGGTGACGAAGTCTACCAGCGGTTTTTCCTGCTGATCGCGGGCGGGATCGGGCTGGGAGACTGTCGTGCCGGCTGTACCCACTGACCCGGTACTTACGAGCGACAAAAAATCGCGTTTGAAAATCAGGCTAAGGATGAACAGGACGACGATGCCGCCCAGTCCCACGTGTAACCCTCCGGGCCGGAAACCGCCTCCGCCACTCTCGTCGCGGCGGTCTTCAACATCGTCGTTGCTTCCACCGGGGGTCCAGCGCATGGCTAATATGTTCCCTCAGGCGCGTCGCGGGCGGGCTCTCCCGGACGGTTATGTTGTTTTCGGCTTAACCAGATGGTAGATGCCGAGCAGCACAATGGCGCCTACGACGGACATGATGAAACCTGCGGCCTGTCCTTCCTGATACCAGCCTATGGCGCGACCCGCCCAGGTAGCAACGAAAGATCCGGCTATGCCGATCAGCATGGTGACGATGATTCCGCCTGGGTCCTTGCCCGGCATGATGAATTTCGCCACGGCCCCAATGACTAGTCCGATCAATAGCGTCCATAGCAGATGCATATGGTTTTCCTCCCACCCAGAGTGGCCAGCGTCGACCGGCCCTTGGCGCGGCGGGAAGTATAGCTCAGAACGGTCGTCGGCCGTCAGACCTCGGACTCAGCGATCCCCAAGAGCCGCGAGGTCTGATGTCCGAGGTCCGCCTTAAGCAGCGGCGGGAATGACCAGTTTCTGGCCGACCTTGATCTTGTCGGGATCGTCCAGGTTGTTGGCTTTGGCGATGGCCAGGTATTTGTTGGCGTCGCCGTAGAAATGTTTGCTGATCTTGGACAGGTTGTCGCCCGGCTGCACGGTGTAATCCTGTACACCCTGTTTGGCCTCGATGTCATGTTTCAAGTCGGCAAACGTTGGATCGACGGCCTTGATCGCATCCCAGATGCGGTTTTTGCTGGATTCCGAGACCGCGATGGCCTTCAGGTAAAGCTGGTTGCCATCCAGATTCAGGTTCAGAAGCTGAGCTCCTTCTTGCTGAATCTTGTCCAGAACCGGCTGATATTTTTGCTTCAGTTGTTCAAATTGGTCGGGCATGTGTTCTCCTCTCAACGATTAATAGGCGAAGCAGAGGGCGCCTACTCTGGCGCACCATGTGGATTTGCGGGGCCCTTCGTAGGGCTTGAACCGTATACCCTTCCGGCTGTGCAATACAATCGGGGCTTCCGGGAAGGTGATAGGGGACATTGCCTGGTCAGCCGGGTCGCCGCATCACCGAAGTTACCTCGAGATCCGATATCCCTGGGGCCCTCGGTTCGAGCTCGTGATACACTAGATTTGCGTCTAATACCACGGTTGTGGTGCGGTTGCTCTGGTTTGTATCTGAATTCCCGCCTTAGGTCCCTCCGTTTGTCTTCGGCGTAAATAAAAACTGGCAATGCTGGTTGCTGCTCGCCCGGAAGCTTCGTGTGCGCGCCGCGAGCACTTCCGCCAACAGAAAAAGAGAAAAAAACAATAATGCAGAGTTTTTCAGAATTACCTCTCTCTCCCTATACACAGGAGAGATTGTCGTCCCTTAACTTTTCCATTCCGACTCCGGTGCAAGCCGCGGCCATTCCGCAGGCCCTTGCCGGCAAAGACGTGCTCGCCACCGCTCCGACGGGGACCGGCAAAACGCTGGCCTTTCTGATCCCGATCATCGAGCGCCTGCTTCAGACCGGAAAACCTGTTTCCGAAAAATCTGGTTCGGAAAAATCTGGAATCGCCGCGCTTGTACTGGTGCCTACGCGCGAACTGGCCATGCAGGTGGTCGATCAGTACAACGCCTTGCGCGGGTCTAAACTGTCGCCGGCGGCCCTGGTCGTAGGTGGCCTGGCTGAAGGAAACCAACTGACCGCGTTGCGCAGAGGAGCTCGTCTGGTAGTGGCGACGCCGGGCCGGCTGGAAGACTTTCTCGATCGCCGGCTGATCACTTTCCAGACGCTTCAAGTACTGATCCTCGACGAAGCCGACCGCATGCTGGATATGGGATTTCTGCCCGCTCTTCGCCGGATTGCAAAAGTTCTGCCCAAAGATCGTCAGACTATGTGCTTTTCAGCCACGCTGGAAGCGTCAGTCGCTCATCTGGTCAGCGACTACACGAGAAGCCCGGTGCGCCTGGCCTTTGGCTCTACTTTGAAGCCGTCGGAGAACGTACGCGTGCAGGCTTTCGAAGTCGCCGCCGACCGCAAGCAGGAGATGCTCCACCGTCTGCTTTCGAAGGAAACCGGTCGCTGTCTGGTATTCGCGCGCACCAAGCGCGGCACTGAACGTTTGGCCAAGAACCTGAATCGCGAAGGCTTTGCTGCCGCCATGATTCATGGTGACCGCTCGCAATCCCAGCGCACGGCGGCGCTAATCGGATTTCAGCAGGGACGCTACCGCATCCTCGTGGCAACCGACCTGGCGTCTCGCGGCATTCACGTCCAGGACATCGCTCACGTCATCAACTACGATCTGCCCGAGGTGGCGGAAAATTTCATACACCGTGTTGGCCGCACTGGACGTGCCGGCGAACTAGGCGTGGCTTCCACTCTCTTCGCCCGGGAACAGCGCTCCGAGTTACACCAACTGGAGCGAACCCTGGGAATCCGGATGGAAAGAATGCAAGCTGACGACGCCCCATTCGCCCGGCCCGAACGCAGCCGCAGCGACATCGAGCAGAGCGAAGCTCGGAGTGAAGAGTCGAGGCCAAGAATGGTCCGCCTCCCCGGAGAAGTCCTGCAAATCCAGATGGGCAGCTAAGAACCATCACGGCTCACGTAGGGGCGGGTGCCTCACCCGCCCAGCGGAACAACGCCCTCTAGCTACCGCACGAGCGAGGGCGCTCGCGCCTACATCACATCCTTCCCGTATAATTTTCTTACTTCAATCTGACAGGGAGGCAATCATGGCTAGCTTGCCAGAGGGTCTTGCGGAACTGAAACAGCGCCTGCGAGCCACGTGGATGGCAGGCGACTTCGGCGAAATTGCAAAACTGAATTCCCATGGGGCAGAAGACTTCATCGACAGGCTCCATCTCCAGCCGGGCACGAAAGTGCTGGACGTGGCTTGCGGCACGGGAAATCAATGCATTCCGGCCGCCCGGGCCGGAGCAGAGGTCATCGGCCTCGACATTGCCACCAATCTCCTGGAGCAGGCCCGCAAACGCGCCGCCGCCGAAAAACTGAAAATCGAATTTATCGAGGGCGACGCTGAGAAGCTGCCTTACGAAGCCGCCCGATTCGATGTCGTAGTGTCGATGTTCGGCGCCATGTTCGCTCCCCGACCTGAGGTAGTTGCGTCAGAACTGATCCGCGTCTGCCGCCCTGGCGGTATGATCGCCATGGGCAACTGGACTCCAACCGGCTTCGTAGGCCGGATGTTCAAGATCACCGCCAGCTACGTTCCACCTCCGCCCGGCCTGCCCTCGCCTCTGTTGTGGGGAGATGAGAAAGTGGTCACGGAACGCCTGGGCGGAAAAACGCGCCTCAAGATGCGTCGGCAGGAATTACTCTTCGATTATCCTTTTGCGCCGTCCGAGGTCGTGGCTTTGTTCAGAAAATATTTCGGTCCAACTCAAATGACGTTTGCGCGTCTTGATGAAGCAGGTCAGAAAGCGCTGGCCGCCGCCCTGACCGCTCACTGGACCAAGAACAATGAAGGTGACCCCAAACACACGGTTGTTAAGGCGGAGTACCTCGAAGTTCACGCGACCGTAGTCTAAGCAGGGCTACCATGGCTCTCGAGGGTGCCCCGCTCAAGCTCCGCTACGGCGGGAATCTTCATCGGTCACAGAGCTCAGGTGGACAGCATGAAACTGGCAGACAGGTGGGGACTGTCTACCGCCGAAGTTTGGTTCCCAGGAAGAAAACCCCCGCCCAGGCAGAGCTTGGACGGGGCACCCCGGCGAGCCTTTTTTCTATTGCCTAAGGAGACGCTGAATCTTATGCGAGCAGACATCGTACCTGGTGCTATCTTTCCGGATTATGAATTGACCGATCACACGGGCAAGCGCCGCAAACTCTCGGAGCTGCAAGGACCTGACCCGATGATCGTGGTGCTCAGCCGCGGAGGTTTCTGCCCTAAAGACCGTCGCCAGGCCGAGGGGTTGGTCCGGCTTCATCACGAAATGGAAGTCGGCTACTGCCGCCTGGTCACCATCAGCACGGACAACCTGACCATAACCAACGAATACCGTACCGGCGTTGGAGCTCATTGGACTTTCTTAACCGATGCGGGACGCATGGTGCAGAAGGACCTCGATATCGCTGAGTACACGGACCCGACAAACAATCCGATGATCCCGCACACTCTCGTGCTGGAGCCCGGACTGATCGTCTTCAAGATCTACGGCGGCTATTGGTTCTTTGCCCGGCCGACCGTCGAAGAGCTTCGACAAGACCTGCGATCAGTGCTGAAGAAGTGCCGTCCCGATTGGGACATCACCTGCCCTGAACTGAAGGTCGCCTGGGAACGGGGCGAGAAAGACCGCTTCTATCCTTACGGCAAGAGCTACGCGAAGGTGTTTGCGGAGCAAGAGTGAGCAGGCCCTCACTGCAATGATGGTCTCCACCCACCCTTTTCGCTAACCACGCGAAAGAGGGTGGGGCACCCGGCCAAACAGGAAGGTATCAAGTTAGCTGCGTGAACATTCTTTCCAGCGCGGGCGTCGAAGAGTCAGACGAATTGTTCATGGGGGAAGCTCTCCGCGCGGCCCAGCGCGCGCTTGAGGCGGGAGAAGTTCCAGTGGGCGCCGTCGTAGTTTGTGACGGCAAGATCGTCGGTCGCGGGGGCAATCGCAACCTTACCGATTCCGATCCCACCGCCCACGCCGAGATCGTCGCGCTGCGCGAGGCCGGTGCCGCGATCGGCAACCACCGCCTGGAATGCTGTGAACTGTTTGCTACAATTGAGCCGTGCGCTATGTGCGCCGGCGCTCTGGTTCATGCCCGGCTGAAACGCCTGGTCTATGGCGCCGATGATCCCAAGGCGGGCGCTATCCGTTCGGCGATGCAGGTTCTGAATCATCCCAGCCTGAACCATCGCATGGAAGTACGCGGCGGGATCCTCGCAGGACGTTGCGCCGAGCTGTTGCAAACTTTCTTCCGCCTTAGGCGGAGAGAGACGTCGTCAGTCGTCGGTCCTCAGTCGTCAGCCACCGACGAATTTCCTGACGACTGACGACCGACGACTGATTTTCGGAGAGGTGCGTGAGTGGTTGAAACGATCCGCCTCGAAAGCGGACATACCTTAACGGGTATCGGGGGTTCAAATCCCTCCCTCTCCGCCAGTTCCTTTCTTTGATTGTTGACGGGCTTCCTGGAGTAACTTCCTTCCTGCACCTTCGTCTAAAGTTGGCGAGGTCCTCGCCATGCTGCTGCCGCGAATTGTCTGCTTCGTAATTCTGCTTACGCTGCCGGTTGTGGCGCAGCGCGAGCAATTCCAGAACGCTGATGTGATCTATGACTGGGTGGTGAATCATAGCGGGCAGAAGTTGCGCACGTTTGTTACCCGTCCCAGGACGGTTGCGGGTAAGGTTCCGGTCATATTTTTCGTGGGGTGGCTTAGTTGTGACACGATGGAATATCCGGACGCCAATACGCATGACGGGTTTGGCATATTCATGCGCCGCCTCATTGACGAATCGGGATATTCGACTGTACGTATGGACAAGCCCGGGGTTGGCGAGAGCCAGGGCGATTGCTCCAAAGCAGACTTCAACAGCGAGATGGAAGGGTGGCAGGCTGCATACGAGTCGTTGGGAAAGTATGACTTCATGGATCGCGAGCGCGTCGTTGTCGTGGGGCTCAGCAACGGCGGTGGTTTTTCGCCGCTGGCGGTGCAGCAGCATCCGGTGCGCGGATTCGTCTCCGCGGGTTCATGGGGGCGTACCTGGTACGAGCACATGCTGGAACTCGAACGGCGGCGATTGACTGGAGAGGGCAAATCCCCCGCCGAAGTGAACGCATCGGTGAACGTCTTTGCCGATTTCTACAACTTGTACCTGATGAAAGGCATGACTCCGGGGCAGGTAATCGCTCGGCATCCAGAGTGGCAGCAGTTCTGGTACGACACCCCTGACGGACAGTACGGACGTCCAGCCGCGTTTTACCAGCAACTGCAGCAGCTGAATCTTGGCGACGCCTGGCAGAAGGTAAATGCCCCGGTGCTGGTAATCCGCGGAGGCGCTGACGACATCATGAGCCGGGCTGACAGTCAGGCCATAGCTGAAATTGTGAATCAGGCACATCCGGGGCGCGCCCGCTATCTCGAGATCGACGGGATGGGACACGGCTTCACGGTGAACCGCAAGTTTTATGACGCGCTGGTGCCGACCGTGCTGGATTGGATGAAGCAGCAGCTGAACTAGTGGCGCTTCTGATCACCTCTTCTTGAAGTACTGGACCTCGCGTTCATGCTTTGCGGCGGCGGTTCGAGTCGAGAAGGTTCCCAGGTTGCGGCGACGTCCGGTCCTGGGATTCTTCTTGCGCGAGTAAAGCCGATATTTTCCGGATTGTAGTTTGCGGATCATAGAATTTGAGATGCGCATCGGGGCGATCCGGTTTACGCGAACGGTTAGCGGCAGCGCCGATATAATCGGGACGAACTGAGCCCTGATTCTACCGAGTATCGACTATGGAAATTCGCCGCCTTACTGAGCGCGATGCCGCGTCCTACCTCCAGCTTCGCCTCGAAGCGCTGGAGCGCGAGCCGCTGGCTTTTACTGACTCGGTTGCCGAGCACCAGGCCATGACATTGGAGACGATCAGGAATCGCCTGGGGGCTGCCGAGGACAATTTTGTTCTTGGCGCTTTTATCGATCGGCAACTGATTGGGATGGCGGGATTCTTTCGCCGACGGGGGGAGAAGATCCGCCACCGGGGCGGGATTTGGGGCGTGTACGTTTCGGAAGAATGCCGGGGGAAGGGCGTCGGCCGGGCCTTGTTGGGGGAGTTGATCGGGCTGGTGCAGCTCTTGCCTGGCATGGAACAGGTTGCGCTCGCGGTGAGCAGTCAGAATGCTGGAGCGAAGAGTCTGTATGAGTCTCTGGGTTTTGAGGTCTATGGTTGCGAGAGGCGCGCCTTGAAAATCGGGGATGCGTATGTGGATGAAGAGTTGATGGTGTTGTATTTTGCTCGGTGATCGGGCCGAAACCTGGCTGAGCCTTGCTCGGCCCGGACGAGCGAGGGCGCCGGTCCCCCCACAGCCCGTGGCAATGCACACCCGTTCTACACTACGAAATATTTTGCGCCGGGGTGGTGGACCACGATGGCTGATGTGGACTGTTCGGGATCAAGCAGGAAGCCGGTGGTCAGGCGCACGCCTACGTTCTCTTCGGGATGGAGCAAGGCGAAGAGCTTGGTCTGGTCCTCCAGATTCGGACATGCAGGATAGCCGAAGGAATAGCGCGAGCCGCGATATTTCTGGTGGAACAGATCGCGAATGTGGGGTGAGTCTTCGCCCGCGATGCCCAGCTCTTCGCGCATCTTCTTATGCAGGTATTCGGCCAGGGCTTCGGCGGTTTCTACGCTGAGGCCGTGCAGGTAGAGATACTTGGTGTACTCTCCGGCTTCGAATAGCTTCTGCGTTTCCACGGATGCCCTGGCACCCATGGTGACCAGGGACAGTCCGATGATGTCCATTTTTCCCGATGACTTCGGCGAGAAGAAGTCTGAGATGGAAAGCTTGCGGCCTTCGCGCTGGCGGGGGAAGGCGAAGCGGAGGAGTTCCTTCGTATTATTTTCTGCGTCGTACACGATTGTGTCGTTCCCGTCGCTCTGGGCAGGAAAATAGCCGTAGACGGCTTTAGGTTCGAGGATTCCGGTGGCGATGACTTCTTCTTCGAGGTTCTTCTTTATCGGGCGGAACTTTTGTTCGACCAGGCGAAGGTAGTCTTCCTGCGACGCGGTCTTCAGCTGCCACTGGTTCTTGAATAGCGCGGTTTCGTTGATGAAAGGGAAGAGTTCCCGCAGGTCGAAATCCTTGCGTACCTTCACGCCCCAGAATGGCGGGACGGGAATATTCGGCGCATCTTTTACGACCGGACTTCGCTCCGCGAATACCGGGCCGGTTTCTTCATCGACTGCGGCGGCCTTGGCGTATTCCTTGACGGTGCGTCCTTCGAGCAGGCGAGCCTGCTTTTTGCCATTGGCCGTGGCCAGGTCTTCCATGATGTGGAGACCGGCGAAGGCATCGTCGGCGTAAAACACGGCGTTGGAGTATTCGCGCCGCAGATCGTCTTCCACGTACTTGCGGGTGAGCGCAGCGCCGCCGCAGATTACCGGGAACTCAAGCTTCTGACGTTCCAGGTCCTGGATGACGTACTTCATCTCCAGCGTAGACTTCACCAGCAGGCCGCTCAGGCCGATGGCGTCGGCCCTATGCTCCATGGCGGATTTGATGATGACGTCGCCGGTCTGCTTGATGCCCAGATTGACGACCTTGTAGCCGTTGTTCGAGAGGATGATGTCGACCAGGTTCTTGCCAATGTCGTGGACGTCGCCTTTTACCGTAGCAAGCACGATCGTGGCTTTTTGTGAGCCGGCTTTCTTCTCCATCTTGGGCTCGAGGTAGGCGACGGCCTGCTTCATCACTCCCGCGGAATCGAGCACCGAGGGTAGTTGCATCTTGCGCGCGCCAAACAAGTCGCCCACGGTACGCATGCCATCGAGCAGCACGTTGTTGATCAGATCGAGAGGGGAATATTGGGTGAGTGCCTCTTCCAGTATTTCTTCCAGAGTCTTTTTGTGCGCGCCTTCTCCGACCGCTTTTTCGCCGTTGATGATGGCAAACTTGAGCTTGTCTTCGACAGAAAGAGTTTCGACGTGCGCAGTGGTCTCACTTTCGCCTTTGCCTTTTTTCCCGGCAAAGTGGTTCATGTATTTCTGCAGCGGGTCTCCATCGGACGCCGCGTCGCGGTAAATCAGCTTGAGCGCGAGATCAACCTCTTCCTGAGGGATCTTGTATAACGGATAGATTTTGGAATAGTTGACGATGGCCATGTCGAGGCCATTGTTCACCGCCTCGTGCATAAAAACTGAATTGAGCACTCGACGTGGGTAGGCATCGAGCCCAAAAGAAATATTGCTGACGCCGAGAATGGTCTTGACCTCGGGCAGCTCCTGCTTGATGCGCTTCACCGCTGCCAGGGTTTCGATTCCGGCCGAGCGGTAATCTTCCTGGCCCGTGGTGATAGGTAGAGTCAACGCATCGAAGATCAGGTCGATGCCGCGGAGACCGTATTTTTCCGTCGCCAGTTGGTAAATGCGTTTCGCAATGGCGACCTTCTTGTCGGCAGTGAGTGCCATGCCGTCTTCGTCGATAGTCAGCGCGATCACGGCGGCGCCGTAGCGCCGGGCCATGGGCAGCACTTTTGACGTGCGTTTCTCGCCATCCTCAAGGTTGATGGAATTGATGATGGCCTTGCCCGGGATGCGCTTCAGCGCTTCTTCGACGACGTCTGCTTCTGTCGAATCGACGAGGATTGGAGCAGGGACGCGGGTGGCTACCTTCTCCAGAATTGATGTGATGTAGCCTTTTTCGTCTTCACCGACGATGGCGCAGCACAGGTCGAGCATGTGCGAGCCTTCGTTCACCAGCTTCTTGGCCATTGCCAGAATGTCGTCGTACTTCTTGCCGCGAACCAGATTGCGGAAGTGTTCCACCCGGGTCGTCGTATTCATTTCTTCGGCGACCACCAGCGGTTTGGGATCAAGATCGAGCGGGACGGAAGTGTAGGCGCTCGAGGCAGCCGCCGTGGGCTCGACCTCGCGCCTGGCCGGTTCCAGGTTGGAGACGGCACCGACCACCGCTTTCAGGTGCTCGGGGGTGGTCCCACAACATCCGCCCACGATGCTCACCCCATACTCAGTCACGAAACGCGTGTGATATTGGGCAAGCTCGGACGGGCTGAGCTTGTAGACCGCGTGTCCGCCTTCGTTCTGAGGCAAGCCGGCGTTGGGCAGGATCGAGATGAGCTTGCTCGAATTGAGACCGAGGAAGCGCACCGCGTCGTTCATCTCCTTCGGGCCGGTAGCGCAGTTGAGGCCGATGACATCCACATCGAACGGTTCGAGAGCGGTGAGCGCGGCGCCGATTTCGGTGCCGAGCAACATAGTGCCCGTGGCCTCGAGAGTGACTTGCACGGTGACCGGCAGGCGCTTGCCTGTCTTTGCCATGGCGTCGAAGATGCCTACCAGCACAGCTTTTGCCTGAAGCAGGTCCTGACAGGTTTCGGCGAGCAGGATGTCTACGCCGCCTTCGATCAGGGCAGTGGCTTGTTCCGTATAGCCGGCCACCATGTTGTCGAAGGTGATGTGTCCCAGCGATGGCAGCTTGGTGGTGGGTCCGATGGAGCCAGCCACGAAGCGCGGCTTGTCTTTTGTGGAGAATTGCTGCGCGACTTCTTTCGCGATCTTTGCGGCGGCGATATTGATTTCAGCGACCTTGTCCTGCAGGTCATATTCGGCAAGGACAACGCGGGCGCCACCGAAGGTGTTGGTCTCAACTACGTCGCAACCTACTTTGAAGAAGTCGGCATGAATGTCCTTGATGATGTCGGGCCGGCTGAGGACGAGCAGTTCGTTGCAGCCTTCCTTGCCCCAGAAATCGTCCACACTGGGGTTGCGGAACTGGATGTTAGTCCCCATGGCGCCGTCATAGATAACGACGCGCTCTTTCACGGTTTGTAGGAAGTCAGACATCAATCGTTGGTCGTTTGTCGTTGGTCGTCAGTCAATACCCCTGGAGTCGGCGTCAGTTCATCGAGAGGCGTAAGCCGAAGGGCCAACGACCAAGGGGGCCAACAACCAACGACTCCTTACATGCACAAACGCCGGCCCGCTTGGGACCGGCGTCTCATCCTCTGACAGAATCTAGTGAACTCTAGCTCCCCTGTACAGGTAACGAAGGTGCTCCGGCTGCGACCTCGTCTCGATTGAACACCGCGTTGGCTCCCATATGCGCTGGCATGGGGGCCAGCATTTGCTCTTTGCGGTAAACCAGGTTGCTGGCATTAAAACTCGCGATTTCGAAGCCGTGCCCGTGGGTGATGGCGTCGGTGGGACAGGCTTCCACGCAGTAACCGCAGAAGATGCATCGGTTGTAGTCGATGTTATAGACCCGGGCGTAGCGCTCGGCCCCGCTGACGCGGTTCTCCTCGGTGTTCTCCGCAGCCTCGATGTAGATGCAATTCGAGGGGCAGGATGCGGCGCACAGAAAACAGGCAACGCACTTTTCCAGGCCATTCTCATCGCGCTGCAGCACGTGCACACCGCGGTAGCGCTCCTGAAACATCGCGCCCTTCAGCGGACCGGGACCGTCGGGATAGTTTTCCACGACCGTGGGCTGGAACATCTCCCGGAAGGTGATGCTCATGCCTTTGGCGATGGCCGCGATGTTCTGAAGGACTGGCATACCTCTCTAGTATACCGAAAGGATTGGATTGACGCAGGGCGTAGCGGACGTTATGCGCGTGCCGCATACCGGTCGTGCGTGTTCCCAGCTCAAGGCTACACTTTGGATTTGACACCGTGGCCCACAGCGACCAGGAAAATGGCACTCTTGCCTTGGGCGTGAGGGGAGAAGAATGCGGTTACATCCTCGTCGAAGAATGTCAGGCCGGTGGCGCCGAGGTGTTGCCCATACGCTGCGAGATAGAGTTTGCCGCCGAGGATACCGGCTTCGAGTTGCACCGCGCGATATCCCCGATTGCCATAGCGTTGCAGTACGGGCCGCAGGTCAGCCAGAAAGAAGACGTCGACTGCGGCATCGGCGGGCAAGGCTTGCTGCAATCCGAGATACCCGGCCTGGGAACGGAAAGCTCCCGGCTTCAGGCACTCGAGCAACCCGCGCCCTCGGTGGAAGACGTAGGCTCCGGGCTCGAGACCTTCGACGGCATGGACGATCAGATAGAGGTGGTTAAGCTGCGATCCCACAGGATCGAGGAAATCGGCGGGCACGCCGCGAGTGGCGCGATCGAGCATGGTGGAGAGTTGCGCCAGGGTGATCGGCGTATGCGCAAACTTGCGGCTGGAACCGCGCCGCAGGATGACCTGCTCGATGGGATCGCGCGGTATTTCCACATCAGATAGAGGTTGAAGCTGGACGACCGGTCCCGTAGCAGGCGGGCAGTGAGTGGGCGGAGTTCCGCCGCGCCACCGCGCAACTTCTTCGGACGAGTACAGCGAAGAGGCTGCGTGCATTTCGCGCATGAGGGGATAGTCGATCTCGTGGCGAGAGAGCGGGACCGTTTCGAGTCCGAGTGAAGAGATTGTTGTTGGCGCCGGCGCTGGGAGCTCCGAGAGATCACCAAGCGGCACCAGCGAGAAAGCCACCTCGCGCTGAGAATCGATGTCGAGCAGGCGATTCACGGCACCGTCTACGAATCCGCATATTACTTTGGCTGGCAGGCCTAACGCGGTGCCGACGGCTAGCAGGTTGGCGAGCAGGGTGCCGTTGTCCCAGCCGAAATGGCGGTAGGTGCGGTCCTGATACTTCCAGGCGTTACGCCAGTAGGTGCAAGTGCAGACGATGGTCAGCGGAGCGTGAGCGATCGCGGGCTCGGCAGCCGTGGCTTCAATCAAGACGCT
>Ga0210384_10003331_pt1 | contig 18699 bp, 17 predicted proteins | sample IncBWH2MmetaG_FD_160574 | JGI IMG/M metagenome (GOLD analysis project Ga0210384, IMG submission 160574) | Forest soil microbial communities from Barre Woods Harvard Forest LTER site, Petersham, Massachusetts, United States - Inc-BW-H-2-M | ecosystem: Environmental > Terrestrial > Soil >...
ACGTCCCAAAGGTTTCTTCGCGCACCTGTGGGAACCGAAATCAAGCCGGGCAAACTTTCAGATAGAACCTCGCCAAACTACGCATACGATATGCTTCGCGGTTACCCGAAGCAATCAAAATCAAGCCACAAATTCTAACTTCAAAAATATCCCAGCCATAATTGCGCGAAATACTGTCACCGGCAGAGATAAGTGTCAAGAAAATAAAACACGGTGCGTGTACACCACAAGTCGCCTAAGGATTTGGCCGTATTTTCACAATGTCCTGTATGTGCAGCAAGTCGCCCGCGGGTTGCCACGTCCAGTTTGGACGCAGTTCCACAGTGTCCAGCGTCACTTTAGCTAAGTTTCGAGTTTCTGAACAACTCGGCTGTCATTTCCTCGTTAACGATGAAGTACATCAGCTCCCACGTCCTACCAGCGTCGTTCTCTCTCCAAAAGTATCTTGAGAGCTCCGCGTTCCTGACCTTAGCTGCAATCTCACCGGCGAACCGGATGCGTCCATTGTTGTAAATGAGCACGACATCACCGGGCATCATCTTTTCCCACCGCGATTCGTTCATCGGTCCTGGGACCGCACCCCACACGATGAAATTCGAACTGTGGTAGATCTTTTCTAGATTTTCGACCTCCCGAGTCGGCAGAAATCTTCGCACTTCGTCCAGTGTTCGTTTGCGTTTAATCGTGTCCTCGAAATGTCGCTCCGCTGCTGAATTTCCGCCAGCAACGACAAGGAACACGTGTGGTTGCTGTTGCTCAGGCATAAGGGCCGGCCGTAAACAACGGGGCAGCTGATAGCATCTTAGGTTTCCTCGCGCATTCAGAATTTGCGAGGCTAACAGGGAATGGGAGAAAGCTGAGGAGGTTGGGTCTAGCACTACGAAGGGGTGTATCACTTTTCCCCCGCCCGTAATCTTACTCTCGGTTTTCTTGACGGGGTATTACGCGCTGAGGGGAAACCGCTACACCTTGAGATAAAAGGTGTGTGGTTTGCAGGTAGCGCGAGGAGCTAGGACGAATTTTTTGAGATAACCAGGCGCATACGTGGAAATCAACGACCGGGGACTATTCGTATCGTAGAGCGACCATTGGCGCGAGGCGCGGCGGGCAGGGATCAGGCTCGCCAGCAAGCCAACAACAAGTGCAAAAAACGCGACAGAAGCAAATGTGATGGGATCGGTCACGGAAACGCCCCAAATTTCACTTGCAATTAAATGGGTCAGGAAATAACTGCTGAAAGTCCTAGATGCCAGCCATCCGCTACTGACCTTGTATTCGTCTGGCGCGGGAGCGACACACGCTTAAGACGCGCGGCCGACCTGTTGTATTCACAATGAGCGTGGAGTATGCTTCCTGTTGGAAACCAAAAGGGCGTAGGCAATGAAACGAAAAACGGACGTTCCTCAAGGCACTTTGGCGCTGATGATCCTTAAGACTCTCGACGTCCTCGGCCCGCTGCATGGCTACGGTATCGCCCGACGAATCGAGCAGATCAGCCGGGACGTGCTCGCCGTGAATCAAGGCACGCTCTATCCAGTGCTGCTGAAGCTGGAGCAGGAAGGCTCGATAGTTTCCGAGTACGGCGCCTCAGAGAATAATCGCCGGGCGCGCTTCTATCGTTTGACACGGGACGGACGCAAGCAGTTGCAGGCTGAGCTCCGAGATTGGGAGCAAACGGCAGGGATCATCGGGCGATTCTTTGAATTGAAGGCGGAGGATTTGTCATGAGGGACCTGAGGCGGTTCCTCAAAAGATTTAGGAACCTGGTGACAAGGCGGCGCAACGACGAGCGACTGAAAGAGGAAATTCAGGAACATATCGCCCTGCAGACGGCAGAGTATATGAAAGCGGGACTGCTGCCCGCGGAGGCGCGCCGGCAAGCGTTGCTGAAGTTTGGCGCAGTAGAGGCGATTAAGGAAGAATATCGGGCTCAAACAGGATTGCCATTTGTAGAGACTCTGCTTTACGACACGCGCTATGCGCTGCGTCGATTGCGGAAGTCACCGTCATTCACCATTATTGTGGTCCTGACGCTGGCGCTGGGCATTGGTGCAACAACTTCTATTTTTACTCTCTTCTATGATGTTCTGCTGAAATCGCTGACAGTGACTAATCCGGGCGAATTGTACCGCCTAGGCAAAGAGGCACGTTGCTGCTACTGGGGCGGATATAGCCAAGAGAATGAGTATTCCCTTGTCTCCTACGATCTCTACAAACATTTTCGTGACCACACCCAGGGTTTTGCGGAATTGGCGGCGTTCCAGGCTGATGATCCGCTGTTGGGTGTGCAACGTTCCGGCGGCACAGAGTCAGCACAAAGCTATCCTGGTGAGTTCGTTTCGGGGAATTACTTCACCATGTTCGGCATAAGCGCGTATGCCGGACGGCTGCTGACTTCCAACGACGATCAACCCGGCGCTCCGGCGGTAGCAGTGATGAGCTATCGCCTGTGGCGGCAATACGGATCGGACCCGTCCATGGTTGGCGCTGTCTTCAACATAGATAACACGCCATTCACCATCGTAGGAATCACTCCACCCAGCTTCTTTGGCGATACGCTTCGGAGCGAGCCACCCGATTTCTTTCTGCCGCTCAACTCCGAAACATTGGTGCCTCAAGCGGATGCTGGCGATCTTAATCGGGCTGACCAGTATTGGCTGGATTTGATCGGACGCATCAAACCCGGCGCTGAGCCCACATCAATAGAGGCTCAAATGCGGGTGGAACTGAAGCAGTGGCTGCTTTCGTACCAGAGCGAGATGAGCGCGAACGATCGCGCGAAGTTGCCCGAGCAAACGCTTTTCCTGCGCCCCGGAGGCTCGGGAATCACCAGCATGCGCGCGGAATATGAACACTGGCTTCATATCCTGATGATGGTGTCGGCGTTTGTGCTGCTGATTGTCTGCGCCAACGTGGCCAATCTGATGCTTGTTCGCGGCATGCAGCGGCGAAGGGAGACATCTTTGAGCGTAGCACTAGGCGCGCACACGTCACGCCTTGTGAGGCAGGCTCTTACGGAGAGCATTCTGCTCTCACTTGCGGGAGGCATGACAGGTCTGGTCATGGCATTTGCCTGTACGCACCTTATTTTGCTTTTTGCATTTCCATCGGCCCGGGGCGCAACAGGTATACCAATCAACGCGTCCCCTTCCATGCCAGTGTTGTTGTTTGCTTTCGGCGTTTCGTTGGTCGCGGCCGTGGTCTTCGGCATCGCTCCCGCATGGATGACCACGCGGGTAGATCCGATTGAAGCCCTTCGGGGAGTGAGCCGCTCCACCGCTCGCACAGGTGGGCTTCCCCGCAAGATGCTGGTGGTGTTCCAGGCAGCTCTTTCATTGGTATTGCTGGCAGCATCCGGATTACTGACAGCTGCTGTGCACCGGTTGGAGAGTCAACGCTTTGGCTTCCTCCAGGAGCAGCGCACGATCGTCAGGATTGATCCAGGTCTGATCGACTATCAACCAAACCAATTCACCACACTATACGATCGGATCCGCGACTCATTATCCAGCATTCCCGGCGTAGCTGCCGCGGCGATCTGCCAGTACGCCCCGCAGAGCGGAAATAATTGGGCGACCAGCGTGTGGGTGAACGGGCGTCCGGCTCCCGGGCCTAACGAGGATAATGTTGAAAACATGGTTTACTGGGATCGGGTGACGCCAGGATACTTCAGCGCTATCGGAACTCAAATCATCGAAGGCCGAAGCATCTCTGAGGAAGATACAGCGACTTCGCAGCATGTGGCGGTAATCAATGAGGCGTTCGCGAAGAAGTATTTCAACAAGGAAAACCCGATTGGACAATACTTCGGACGTCCGGAACTGGAATCACCGCGTCTCTACAATATCGTAGGTGTAGCGCAAGACGCACGCTACCTCAACTTCGATTTCGACAAGCCGATTGGTCCATTCTTTTTTCTGGCCGAAGCGCAGCACGATGTGGTGCCCAAGACTGGGGGAGACAGCAATCCCGGCTCGCATCACCTGCACGACATCATCCTTGTGACGCGGCCTGGCGCCACTGTATCCGCTGCGGCAATACGCCAAGCGATAGTTTCGGTAGATCCCCGTCTGCCGATCGAGTCGATAGGAACTTTGGGTGAGCAAGTATCCAACCAGTTCCGGCAACAGCGGCTGATTGCAAAGTTGTCATCCTTCTTCGGAATGCTTTCGCTTGTCCTTGCTTCCATTGGACTATACGGAGTTACTTCCTATAACGTCGGACAACGCACAGCGGAGATTGGGGTGTGCTTTGCACTCGGCGCTACTCCCGCGCAGGTGGCAGTCCTTGTAATCCGAAGAGCGTTGGCCCTGGTAGCTGTCGGTCTGGCTCTTGGATTTCCGCTGGCTTTGGCAGCGGGCAAGTTCCTGGGCAGCCAACTGTACGGATTAAATCCGTATGACCCCGCGGCGACTCTCCTGGCCATCCTGACACTCAGCTTTTCAACGCTCGTCGCAGCATTCATTCCCGCTCTGCGGGCAAGCAGGATATCTCCGTCGGAAGCGCTGCACGCCGAATAAGGCTCACCTACTTTGACCAAGCCGCACTCACAGCCCAAGTTGACTTGGCTGAAGTTCACAGAAGGTGTCGCTCCTTTCGAAAGATGGTGAAGGCTTTTGGAGATTTAACCGGCAATGAGCGGCAACCCACCTGCAAACTGGCCTCCGGTTGCTTGGCACCCCATTTAGCCAGCGTCTCAAAAAACCCACCCAACAGCTCTCACACCCTTGTTTGATCCACCGCTCGCAACGCCCCCGCAGCCAGCTCCGAACCCCCAGGTGTAGCAGTTTCCCCTCAGCGCGTAATACCCCTCGGTTTTCTTGACCCCTTGCGTTTGCGCCAAGTACACTAAATTATTCGGGATGCTGCTGCGCGGGCGGCAGTGCCGCTCTAGGAAGCGAACCCCAAAGCCATGACGGCACTTGGAGTGAGCTGGCAGCGGGAAGCTGCCCGGGGAGGGCCTGTGCCAGTTGCGCAGGCGAAGATTTTAGTGCACAGAGGACGAGCCTAGAGGGCACCGAGCAGTTGCGGTTTACAACAAAGCGCGCGTAAGCGAATAGAATCTACTTGAGCAGAAATTAAGCAGGAACAAACTACGTAGGAAGAAACAGGGGGATTGCTTTGCCAAAGCGTACATACCAACCGCGGAAACGACGCCGCGCCAAGACGCACGGATTCCGCGTGCGCATGAAGACCAAGGGCGGCCGCAAGGTGCTGGCCGCGCGCCGCAAGAAGGGGCGTCATCGCCTTACGCCCGTCGAGAAGTAGGGAGCGCTGCCGGTGAATCCGGCGCAGCACAGGCTGGGTTTTCCACGAGAAGCGCGGCTGGTGCGCAAGAGCGAATTCGACGCCGTGTACAGCACCGGAAAGCGCCGCTCCAATGCGCATTTTACCGCGTTCTTTCGCGCCAACGAGCGGCCGCTGAGCCGCTTCGGTTTCAGCATCAAGAAAGCGCTGGGCGGCGCGGTAGTGCGCAATCGCATGCGGCGCCGGATGCGCGAAATCGTGCGCTGCCATCGCCAGGAGATACCCGCTGGATGGGACATCGTAATTCACCCGAAAAGCAAAGTGGCGGGCGCCGAGTTTGTGCTGCTGACCCAGGAATTGCTGCAGTTGATGAAGAACCTGTGACGCGTGCAAAGGATATGGGCCGGTGCGAACCACGAGAAAAGGCTGCTTGTTCGGAGGCAGGCTGCGACAGAAGTGTCTCCCACGGATCGCGGCACAGTCCTGTTGTGCGAGTCGCATTGTTCGCGTTGAATTCTTACAAGAATTACATTTCGTTTTGGTTTGCGGGGAGCTGCAAGTTTGAGCCGACGTGCTCGCGCTATATGTACGAGGCGATCGAGCGATTCGGTGTACTGCGCGGGGTGTGGCTGGGCACCAAGCGCCTGCTGCGCTGCCAGCCGTTTTCGCGAGAATTTGGATTGGATCCGGTTCCGGAGAAATGGGAAGAGATGCCAGCAAACGTCACGGTGGAACTTAACACGAGCGGAAGCAGCACAAGCAACATGACCGGTGAAACGCACAAGGTGCGCTCTTGAGCACACCTCCGAACCAATTCACGCCAATCGGGCCGCAGCAAAAAGGAAAGCTTTCGCCGGAACTGCGCTTCATGCTGGCGTCGTTGCTTTGTGTGCTGGTGATTCTGGGATGGACGGCGTGGTTCGCACCGAAGCCGCCCGTGAACGCACCCAAAACCAACATGCCAGGGGCAACAGCGCCCAGCACCTCCACTGATTCGGGCACATCGAGTCCAAACACTCCGCAGCAGAGGACCAATTCCACTGTCTCCGCCGCTGCGCCCGCGTCCGCTTCGGCAACTGGAGATTCGCAGGAACGCACCGTGGTGGTGGAAAACGAATTGTATCGTGTGGAGTTTTCCAATCGCGGCGCGGTAGTGAAGAGCTGGCAATTGAAGAAGTACAGGGACGATTCGAAGCCGCAGAAGCCGCTGGACGTAGTGCACGCGCAGGCCGCGCAATATGAAGGCGGATGGCCATTTTCGCTGGCGATGAACGACGCGCAAATGGAAAGGGCGGCCAATAGCGGTCTATACAAAGTTTCCAGCGACGCAACCACCCTGTCCGCGCCCGCGGATCTGACATTTACCTGGAGCGACGGGCACCTGGAAATTACCAAGACATTTCACTTCGATCATTCCTATGTGGTGAACATCGATACCAGCAGCAAGTACAACGGCACGCCGGTGCTGGCGGGGATCGCGTGGCGCGGCGGGTTTGGCGATCTGACGGTTACGAATCCGGCTCCCGTGGAAACGGTGGACACGTTTTACAGCGAAAACGGAAAGATAAAAACCTTCAACTATAAGAAATTGGAAAGCCCGGAAAAATGGGGCACGACCTGGGAAGGCGGGAAGACCTTTGTCGGAATCGAAGATCGCTACTTCGTGGCTGCGTTTCTTCCGCCAGTTGATGCGCTTTCCATGCCGCTGGAAACGCGATACTGGAAAACCTACCACCCCATCCAGGTCGATGGGCAGGAGAAGGCGGAAGCAATTCCGGAGCTAGCCGCGGCCAGTTCCGCCGATCGGATGGAATTGCGCGCCTACGTTGGGCCGAAAGATTATGACGATTTGAAGGCCATGAAGCCGCCGCTGAATGGATTGGTGCAATTCGGCTGGCTGGAATTTATTGCCGATCCGCTGTTTCACGGTTTGAAGTGGCTGAACAAATACATCCCGAACTGGGGATGGGACATCGTCGTTCTGACGCTGGTCATTAATATGCTGCTGTTTCCGCTGCGCATTTCCAGTTACAAAACGTCGCTGAAGATGCAGCGGGTGGCCCCGGAAATCAAACAGATTCAGGAGCGCTACAAGAAATACAAAATGAACGATCCGCGCAAAGCGGAAATGAATAAGGAAGTAATGGCGGTTTATTCGCGCGAGGGCATCAATCCGGTGGGCGGATGTTTGCCGATGTTGCTGCAGATGCCTATCTGGTTCGGGCTAAACACCGCGCTGCGCTATGCGATTGAATTGCGGCACGCGAATTGGATGTGGATACACGATCTGGCGTCCAAGGACCCGTATTATATTTTGCCGGTCATGGTCGGGCTTTCGACTTATCTGGTGTCCAAGATGACGCCGATGACCTCCACCGATCCGCAACAGGCGCAGATGATGAAGATCATGCCGATAACATTCTCCGCGATGTTTATCTTTTTTCCATTTTCCAGTGGATTGGCATTGTATATTTTGACTAGCAGCATCGTGGGCATCTTGCAGCAGTGGTATTTGAATCGTACGCATCCTCTTCCGGCCTCAGCCAAACCAACACGCGCGAAGAAGTAAGCGTGCTGTGATGGCAGAACGACTGGGCGGAACGAGAAGCCAATGAAACAGTCTTTCATCGTTGACGGGAAGCTGGATCGCGCGGCCGCAGCGGATGCCTTGCGGCAATTTCTGGAAAATATCGTGCGCCTGAGCCGCTTTGATCTGGCGGTAAAGGTGAACAGCGCGGCCAATGCCAGCGAAGGCGCTGCGGAAATATTTGCCGATCTTGATGGAAGGGATAAAGAGATTTTGCTGGCACGTGGCGGCGAAGTTCTTCGGGCTTTGGAGCATTTGGGGTATCGCGCGTTGGGATTGGAACCGGCGTTTCATGAAAAGATTCACATTGATTGCGGCGGGTATCGCGCGTTGCGCTTTGAGGAATTGAAGATGACAGCACGGGTGGCAGCGGAACGGGTGCAATCCTCGGGGCAGGAGTTCCGGCTGAACCCGATGTCTTCGCGAGAACGGCGGATTGTGCATTTGGCGTTGAAAGAGATGAGTGGCGTGCGCACAGAGAGCGTGGGGACTGGCGAGGAACGCCAGGTGGTGATTCTTCCGGCGAAGGGAAAGAAGTAGCGAAGTTGACGGTAAACAACAGTAGATCCCCGCGTTTTTGCACCGCGAGACCAACCTTCTGCAGAATTCGCAAGAAAAGAAAACCCAATAGCCCTTGTGGGTCAGGGTTTAAGCCAGCCTTGGGAGAGAACACGGCCATCGGCTGAGAAACGCACCTGGTAGATGAACGACGGCGGTCGGTCCGGGCGCAATCTTGCGAAACGCAGATCGCTGATTTCCACTACAGCTTCGGAACCTTCCGGGTGAAAGCGCGTCACCGGAAAACGATCAAACCATAAAACGTTTTGGACGTCCGGCAGATTGCGCGCTTCCTCAATAAAACGATTGGGAGGTGCGTCTGGAAAATAGCTGTGTTCAATGACGTTCGGATTCGTGTAACTGGCATCGAACAGACCATGCTGCCGTAGGCCTTCGCTTAAATCCATTTTGTATTCGTAGACTCCGCGTGGCGCGCGCACAAGACCGTCCCAATGCCAAAGGGATGGCGGTAGTGGCAGGGCGCCGATGGCTGCGGGCTGGACGTTCAAATTTTGAGCGAATTTCTCGACCCGGCGAAGGGCAACAAAATGAGCGCTCGTGGCCACCAGCAGATACAAGCACGACAGCGCCAGTCCGGCGCGATTCCAGCTGCGGTAGCGAACGCGGAGGCCCCAGCCTTCTGCGGCGGGAAGCAAAAAGAGAACCGCGAAAAGCAGCGTGGCCACAAGAACTGTGAGATTGGCGATCGGTGCGCCGACGATGCGCGCAATACGGGAGATCAGAAATGGCACTGGCGTGAAAATCAACCACATGATGAAGGCGCGTTTGCGATAGTGTTCGGGAACATCGTAGGCCCAGGCGAGCAGCTGTGGAATGAGCAAAATCCCGGCAAAAGTGAAATCCACGATGAAGAGAATGTCCCAAGCGGGGCGCGAGCGTTCGAGCGGCGACCAGATCATGGTGCCGAACGTGGTGACCAGATCCAGGAAAATATGGCTGAGGATGCCGATGGCGTAGAGAGCGCAGAGCGTAGCAAAAGGCGGAGCTTGCCATTTGCGCCAGCGGCAAATCATGACGGTGGTCCAGGCAAGCAGCGCGGACCACAACGGAAGGCACAGCAGCGAATGCGTGATGCTGCGGTGCCAAGTAAGGATCAGGAGGTCGTTTTCAGAGAAGAACTCGCGGAGAACATCGGAGTCTGGAAAAATCGCGCCGACCATGACGGCCCAGCTGATCAGGCGATCTTTTCCCATGGCGCGCGCGGGGAATAGATCGCGGCCGCCAAAAACCGCCTTGCTTAGGAGCACCCCTGCTATTCCGTGAGTGATGGTGTCCATGGGTAAAAGTTTCAGATGACTTGCAGGATTGGGGAGGTCTTGGGCAAGACGCGACCAATGTTTGCGGCGGTCACGGCATGTTTCGCAAAAATGGAAATGGCGCTGTCAAGTTGCAAGGGATCCAGCGCTATCAGGAGGCCCCCGGCGGTTTGCGGATCAAACAGCAGCGCATGAATTTCCGCGGGAATACTGCTTGCGAAGGAAACGCAGCCGCCCAGGAATTCTCGGTTGTTCTTGAGGCCACCCGAAAGCATGCCTTCCTTCGCCGCTTGTAAAGCACCAGGCAAAACAGGAACGGCGTTTGCGTGAATTTCCAGGGTGACCGGCTCAATTGAGGCACTGCCATCGCCGAGCGCCATTTCGCGGGCGTGGCCGAGTAGGCCGAATCCGGTAACATCGGTTACCGCGTGAATGGGTGTTGTTGCGAAAAATGATTCTAGTTCGCGAAGCGCGTCCGCGGCGGCCCGATTGAGCTGGCACATCGAAGAGATGGCGGCTTCGAGCGAAATTGGCGAGATGCGATTGTTTTTGAGCGCGGTGGAAACTACGCCAGTGCCGACGGATTTAGTGAACAGCAGAACGTCGCCAGGACGCGCGCCCACGTTGCGCCAGATTTTCTTCGGATCAATTTTTCCCGTGACGGCGCAACCATAAAGGATGTCTTCATTGCGGATGGAATGACCGCCGATGACGCTGCAGTTGGCTTCGTCCATTTTGCTCAGTCCACCACGAATGATTTGTTCGAGAATCGCGGGGTCACCTTTTTCCGGAAAACCAACAAGAGACAGAGCGGAGATCGGAGTACCGCCCATGGCGTAGATGTCACTGAGTGCATTGCTGGCGGCGATTTGGCCAAATGTAAATGGATCGTCGACGATGGGCGTGAAGAAATCGACCGTTTGCACCAGTGCGAGATTTTCCGTCAGCAGATAAACACCAGCGTCATCGTTGGTGGAAAATCCTACCAGTACATTCGGCTCCGGCGAACGCGGAAGCCGGCGCAGGATGGAGTCTAGAATTCCCGGGCTGAGTTTGGCAGCGCAACCCGCGGCCTTGGCCATGGCTGTGAGTTTCACGGTATCGGACAAATCTTACCTCGCACAAGGGAGTTTGATTATAGCGATGATTATAACGATGGCCAGGAGGTCGCGCCGGGAACACACAGAAAGAAGCCTGGGCAAGGCTTGCGCTCTTGCCGCGGAAAATGTTCTTATCGCTGAATGCCTTGGGATTTTTGGTTGATCTTTCTCTTTCTCGGTGTCGTAGTTCCCTGGCGTGGATCCATCCGGATGAAGAAATTGCTCGCGAGGCCGAGCACCTCTTCGCAAGAACGCATTTCGCTATATGGATCCACGATGCTGATGCAGTGGGCGGTGACGGCGCTGGCATTTTGGCGGGCAAGGGTAAGAGGGATTACGGCTGGCGAGCTAGGGCTTGGAGGAGCTGAGCTTTCGGCAGTTGTATTGGCGGCACTGGGCGGTGGATTGTTGTTTGGTTTTTTGCACTGGAGAAATTTGCGGCGGGTCGGCCGCGCGGGAGGGCCCAGTGCAGAACGCTTGCGTACGATCGGTCAGCACATCCTTCCGCAAAGTTCTGGGGAGTTAATTCCCTACTGCGGATTGGCTGTAACCGCCGGGTTTTGTGAAGAATTCTTGTATCGCGGATTTGGCTATGCGGCATTAACCCGTGTTGGCTTGCCGCTCTGGTTGACGGTGTTGGGCACCTCGATTTTGTTTGGTTTGGCCCATCTTTATCAGGGAAAAGGCGGGGTTTTGGGAACCACCATGCTGGGATTACTGCTTGTGGGTGCGCGAGTGGTTTTGGGAAGCCTGGTGCCGTCGATTGTGTGGCATAGTGTGGTTGATTTGGTGGCTGGGATAGCAGGACCGCAATACCTTCTGCGCACACCCGAGGCCGCGAAAACCTCGTAGACAAAACAGGGTTATCAGGATAGTTACCTTTATGACAACAAAAGCGCCCAACCCGCTGTCCGAGGAAGTGATTCGACGAGCCCTGAAGGAGTTCAGTGTCGAGGTTGACGGCACTCAAGTGCAATTGATTCAACAATATACAAGCATATTACAGCATTGGAATGAGAAGCTAAATTTGACCGCGATTCGTAGCCCACTGGAGATACTACATCGACATTTTGGCGAGTCCATGTTCGCCGCGAACGCGGTTCCCTTGCACAAATGCCGGCTCGCCGACATTGGCACTGGGGCCGGTTTTCCGGGCATTCCACTGAAGATTTTGCGTCCTGAAATTGATTTATTCCTGGTTGAGTCAAACATCAAAAAGGGCACCTTCTTGGCGGAAGTTGTTCGAGACTTGGGACTTAAGGACACGCGAGTATTGATTAGCCGGTACGAAGAGTTGGACGAAGAACTGGCGCCGCTGGACTTTGTATGCTCCCGTGCGCTAGGGGAGTTCGGGACTTTTCTCAATTGGGCGGCAAAGCGAGAGCTGTCCTCCGAGGGTGCGATTCTTTGGATTGGCGGGCGAGATTTGGAGGAAGTGAAGCGAATCGGTGGATGGGAGTGGCGGGGACCGGTTGCAGTTCCGAATTCGCTGCAAAGATATCTTCTCGTGGGCAGAAAAGTAGCGGAGATGTCGGCGGTCTGACATTTGCACAGGGGCGCCCAAAGAATCTGTGGAAAATGTCGTGAAAATATGCAGGAACTGTTCCACGTGGAACAAAATGGAGTGCCAATTAACCCTTCGTTCGGTCTCTCATGTTCCACGTGGAACACTGCTAACGGAAGATCTTTCTCGGCCTGCAAGAGGAACAGCAATCTGAAGGTTCCACGTGGAACAATGCCTGCCGTCGAACGTCGGTGAAAGGGACACCCGTCCCGAATTGACTTTGCATCGATTTCAACAGAAATCTGGGTTTTCGGCTCAACTTCGTCGGAATCGACTTGCACCGATGATATTGCTCTGTTAACTTCGCGGAAGTCTGGGGGAGCGTTGGCAAGAATTATCGCTGTTGCAAACCAAAAAGGTGGTGTTGGAAAGACTACGACCGCGGTGAACTTGGCGGCTTGCCTGGCTGCCGCAGAACAACCGACACTTCTTGTGGATTGCGATTCGCAGGGAAACGCCACGTCGGCAATTGGATTTCCCAAAGACCCTTCCCGTCGAACTATCTATCATTGCTTAATCCTCCACGAAGCCTTTGAAAAAATCGTGCAAAAGTCGCAGGTTGAGGGTCTAGACGTATTGCCAGCGGATAAGAACCTGGCGGGTGCAGCTGTAGAACTGGTGACGGCCGAGAGCCGCGAATACAAATTGCAAGGATTCGTGCAACCGCTTCGAGAGAGATACAAATTTATTGTTCTCGATTGCCCACCGGCACTCGATCTTTTGACTCTGAACGCGCTTGTTGCCGCCGATTCGGTCTTGGTTCCCATCCAATGCGAATATTTGGCATTGGAAGGAGTTTCGGAGCTACTCGATACGCTGATGCGGATTCGGCGTACTCTCAATCCCAGCCTAGAAATTGAAGGGATTTTGTTGACCATGTACGACGAGCGAACCTCTCTTTCCAAGCAGGTAGCCACCGATTTGCGTAGTTTTTTCGGGACGCAGGTATTCCAGAGCTTAATTCCGCGGAATGTCCGGCTGGCCGAAGCGCCAAGCTTTGGTAAGCCTATTATTTTCTACGATATCCATAGTAAGGGCGCTGAGGGGTATACACAGCTTGCCCAGGAGGTGATCAATAATGCAGAGAAACGCGCTGGGGCGGGGGCTCGGAGCGCTCATACGGGAGCCTGAACCGAAGATTCCGCAAGGACCTGTTGTGCAAGAAGAGATTCCGGTCGCGGCAGTGCCTGCCACTGGAGGCCCTGTGGCGTTGACGGCGACTCCAGCCGTTCAACCCTCTATTGCAGGACCGCTACAGCTTGATATTGATTTGATTGATCCCAGCCCATATCAGCCGCGAACGCGCTTTCGCGAGGAGGCGCTGGAGGAATTGGCACGGTCGATCAAAGCCAGCGGCATCATTCAGCCGTTGGTAGTTCGATCAATTGGGAAACGCTACGAATTGATTGCCGGGGAGCGCAGGTGGCGGGCTGCGCAGAGATCAGGGCTGACCAAGGTTTCGGCGATTATCCGGCAGGTGCCGGATGAGCTGGCCTTGGAGATGACGCTGGTTGAAAACATACAGCGCGAAGATCTGAATGCCATTGAAGCGGCGCGAGCTTTCGAGCGATTAATGGACGAGTTTGATATGACGCAAGAGTCGGTGGCGGAGCGCACCGGCAAAGACCGGACTACGGTTGCAAATGCGGTTCGGCTGTTGAAGCTTGAGCCGATGATTCAAGATTGGATCGAAGAGGGAAAATTAACGGCCGGCCACGGACGCGCCTTGCTCGCAGTGCCAGACCCTTTGCTTAGGATGCGCTATGCGCAACGGGCGGCCCGAGGTGGTTTGACGGTGCGGCAGATCGAGCGGCTAGGTTCGCGGCGCGCGCGGATGGCGCGAATCGCCGCGGAATCGCCAGGTGATCCCAATGTGCGAAATGCGATTGAAGAATTACAGCGACACCTTGGAACAAAAATAATCTTGCGCGAGAAAACGAAATCGCATACAGGACATTTGATCCTGGAGTATTACGATGACAGCCAGTTGATGGGAATCTACGATCGGCTGATGAAGTAAATTGCGGCTTTCAGCGTGGCTTCAGCGAGCGATACTGCTCTAGTGTTCAGGCGGTTCATACGACAACTTGCAATCCAAGCGGCGTTGACTTCCTGCGCCCACAGGATACATTTGCAACAGCAACCGGGAATGTCAGGGAGAAATATCTTATGGCGTGGAAGTGGCCGGGTGGTTCTAAGGATGGAACTAGCGAAGAGTGGACAGGGTTTATAGATCAGGGCGTGTCGCTCGAAGGCACGTTGACGTTGACCGGCACGTTCCGCGTCGACGGGCATATCAAGGGAAACATCATTTCAGAACAGACGGTCATTCTCGGGGAGAATGCGAAGGTCGAGGGGCAAATTGAAGGGAATCGCGTGGTGATCGCGGGCCGATTTGATGGCGTGATTTTCGCGAAGGGTCGCGTAGAGATTCAAGCCAAAGGCGTGGTGACCGGAGAAGTGCATTCGCCGTGCATGGTGATTGATCCGGGTGGAATATTCGATGGGCGGTGTCATATGTTGGCTTCGTCGGACATGACGACGACGGTGACAATTCCGATTCGCGCGGTCAGCCAAGCATCCTAAGTTTAAACCACAACAATCCGAGAGTGTCGTTGCGTGTCATTTCTCTACGTAGTCTTGCTCCTTCTTGTATAACCACTAAAATATACTCAACAGGTTATCGCTAGCAGTGCGTTTCTTCGTCTGAGTACCGTGATTCTCTGCTTTCCACTCGGACAGCATCCGAGCGCTCTGCAGACGCTAGCATCGCCGTTGACAGGGGCTGACGTTGCCTCAATGCTTGCGATTGACAGTGCATGACGATGGCGGATATTGTTCGGCTAGGTAGGAGAGAGGACGGGCCGGATGAAGGTATTGGTGATCGGCGGGGGCGGACGCGAGCACGCGCTGGTGTGGAAACTATGTCAAAGTCCCTTGGTCGAAAAGATATGGTGTGCGCCGGGAAATGGCGGGTTCGCTGGCGAAGCGGACTGCGTAGCAGCGGATGTCGCTAACCCGGTCGGACTGGTGGCCCTGGCGGAGCGCCTTGGCGCGGATCTTACGGTGGTAGGGCCGGAGCTGCCGCTGGTGAACGGCGTTGTGGACGAGTTTACGAAGAAAAAGCTGGCGATTGTTGGGCCAAACAAAATTGCGGCACAGCTCGAGGGCAGCAAGATTTTCACCAAGGAGTTTCTGCAGCGCCACTCGATTCCAACCGCGGCAATGTATGGAGCGTTTGACTCGCCCGGTGACGCATATGCGGCGCTTTGCGCCGTGGATTGGCCAGTGGTGTTGAAGGCCGACGGTCTGTGTGCGGGAAAGGGAGTGTTCCTGGCGCTGGAGCCGGACCTGGCAACCGATTTTATCGAGCGAGTGATGGAAAAAAACGAGCTGGGCGAAGGCGGAAAGCGCGTCATGCTGGAAGAGGCGCTGGAGGGCGACGAGCTTTCGTTTATTTTGCTAACGGACGGGGAGCGCTACGCGACTTTTGTGCCTACGCGCGATCACAAGCGCGCGCTGGATAATAATCTGGGACTGAACACTGGTGGCATGGGAGCGTATTCGAGCGACGAATTGCTGCCGGAAGAGCTACGAAAGACGATTATCGAAACAATTGTGGAACCAACGTTGAAGGGATTGACAAAAGATGGAATCCACTACCAGGGATTTTTGTACGTGGGATTAATGCTTACAAAGACCGGGCCAAAAGTGTTGGAATTCAATTGCCGGTTGGGCGATCCGGAGACCCAGGCCATTGTGGCGCGTATGGATTTTGATCTGGCGGAAGTGCTGGCGGATGCGGCTGCAGGGAATCTGAAACCCGAGAAATTGAAATGGAAGCGCGGAGCGAGTGCCTGCGTGGTACTGGCCTCCGGCGGGTATCCAGGGAAATTCGAGAATGGCTATGAGATTCAAGGGTTGACAGAGGCGGAAAAATTGCCGGACGTGAAGGTTCTGCATGCAGGAACCAAGCGCGAGGGAAGCAGTGTGGTGACAAACGGTGGGCGAGTGTTGGGAGTGACGGCTGCCGCGGAGAACTTGCCGGCGGCCTTACAGAAGGCCTACGCGGCGATCGACAAGATTCATTTTGACGGGATGCACTACCGCACCGACATTGGAAGGCACGCACAACAACGCAAAGCGGCGGGGGACTGATGGCAGAAGCGAAGGTGTTGCACCTGTTTCGGGCGCCGAAACGGCGCAGGGCTATGGAAGAGCTGGAGCAGGTGCGCGTGGTGGACAACCTAGGGCTGGAAGGTTGCGCACATGCGCGTCCGGGTGGACAACGACAGGTGCTGCTGGTGGATGTGGAGACTTTGCGGGAGATGGAATTACGGCCGGGATGGATACGAGAGAACATAACTACCGAAGGGCTGGAAGTGAATGGACTGAAGATTGGGCAGCGCGTTAACGTGGCGGAAGTGGAGTTGGAGGTGAGCGCGGTATGCGATCCATGCGAATTGATTGAGGCGATCCGGCCGGGGTTGCAAGCGGCGATGATGGGCAAGCGCGGGATGCTGTGCCGGGTGCTTCGCGGCGGGGTGGTGAAGGCCGGGGATGGGATTTGCGTGGTGGAGGCAGAAGGATCACCACGGAAGGCGAGCCGCCACCCTCAGCGAGAAATTGCTGGAGCAATCTAGAAGAATTGCCTGCTCGTCGGAATGATCTCTATTGAGTTGAATCTCGCCGCCATCCCTCCCCGGCGTGCCGCAAAGTGCGCGGCACTCTGGTGGGGATGACGTTCAAGGCGTCGGGCTGGGGCGTTTGCGTAGGGTGGGAGCGTCGGGAGGACGGTCTTTATCTTCGGGGCGCTTCTCGATGGGTTCGTCGGGCGGAACGATCCAGTTGAAGGAGCCGTTTTCTCCCATTTCGCCCATGATGAATTTGGAGTTGCCGGCGAGAAGAGGAACGGCGGCGCGAAGAAATTCGGCGGCATCCTTCGGGTCGGCTTTTTGTGCTTCGCCGCGGTCGATATGTTCGGCGACTTTGTTGAAGTGAGCGTCTGCAGAGCGCAGACGGGCGATACGCGGATCGTTCTGCTGAATCAAACCCTGCAGAGCAATATCGGGAGCATTGGCGGGAAAGCGCACTTCTAGCAGCGTTTTTGGCTGCTTCTTTTCCGGTGGATAGAGTTGCGTGAACCGGGGACGAAGAACTTTAGTTTGCCAATAATCGTTCTGCGAAGAGATGATCTGCTGTTCCACGTGGAATTCCAGTAGCCAGATTTCCGCGCCGTAGCCTTTGGGACCGTAGCCGAGCAACACCAAGTCGAAAAGCGGTTCATCGGGTTTTAGATCGAGCTTGTGATGAAGCTGGGCGACAAGCGGACGCAATTTTTCCAGAAAACCGAGGCCAATTTGTTCCAGGTCGCTTTCCGCTTCGCCGGGAGTTTGGTAGCGCTGCTCTCGGGCGTAGACGTGTTCGATGTTGTGGTCGAGACGGATCGGGTGGGGTTGCGCGGGAACCTGCCATTCGGTAGCGCCGAAAAAGATGCCGATGTGCAGGGGATCGATTTCAGCGACGCGCGGCGGAACGGAAGTGGGCTCGAGCGGATGGTCGATGGCGGCGAAAACAATGGAGTCGCCGGCAACGTGAATAATGGCGCGGCCACCGGCGAGATTGGCGACGATTTCGTCTTCTTGTGCGTGCAGAGGGAGACAGCAGAGGAGACAAGCGCAGAGTTGGAGGAAGAGGATTCGCAAAGCGTGCTCACTATAGCTATCTCATAAATCGATTGGCAGGGAAAGCGCATTGGGATCCCTGCCATAGCCGGATTGTTGAAGACAATGTTTGCTTGGCGGAAGGTTCGGTGCGAGGGAGACTGCCCAAAAGCGCGCCCGAACCGGCGCAGTGCAAATCTTCCGAAGATGGGCGAGTTTCGCTAAACTTAAGGGTTGAACGTTAGCTGAAAGAGTGGAGCTATGGGACTTAGGAAATTGAAAAGCATCAAGCACGGCGGTAAGAGTGTGGTGGAGATTTTGCAGGCGCACGAACGTTTCTTTAACGGCAAGGATGGAAGCGCCCGGGCAGATTTGACCGGCGCCGATCTTTCGCGCGCGGATTTGAGCGGGGCGAATCTTGCCGGAGCGGTGTTGCGCGACGCGAATCTGCAAGGCAGTGATTTGCGCAAGGCTCGTTTGCCGGGCGCCGATCTGAGCGGGGCGAACTTGCAGAAGGCCGATCTGCGGAATACCGATATGACCGAGGCGGTTTTGCCTGGCGCGGATTTGCGCGAAGCGCAGGCAAGCGGCGTGGAGTTTTTCCGCTGCGACCTTACGGGAGCAAATTTCGAGCGGGCGCTGCTGCGGAACGCGAATTTTCGGTCAGCGCGGATTGATGGGGCGAAGTTTGACGGCGCGGATA
>Ga0210384_10003332_pt1 | contig 18698 bp, 14 predicted proteins | sample IncBWH2MmetaG_FD_160574 | JGI IMG/M metagenome (GOLD analysis project Ga0210384, IMG submission 160574) | Forest soil microbial communities from Barre Woods Harvard Forest LTER site, Petersham, Massachusetts, United States - Inc-BW-H-2-M | ecosystem: Environmental > Terrestrial > Soil >...
CAATTGGGATTCTTCCCCTGACTCGAAAAATTTTTGGCAGAGCTGGCGGAGGGATTTGAACCCCCGACCCTCTGATTACAAATCAGATGCTCTACCAACTGAGCTACGCCAGCACGGCGCAAACCGAGGAAATATAACAAAACGGAACTACAATTGCAAGGGCTCCCTGTGGAAGACCTGTGCAAACCTCACCCTATCGCGAATGTGCCCAATTTTGAGCCCAAACCCGCGCCTGAAGTTCAAGTCCGTGCCGGAGATGTAATTCTACATCTTTTGATCGTTAACAACTACAAAATCTTTGATCAGAATATTGTCAACGCACGCGGAGAGCACTCGGCATCGGACGATAGATATAATACCCCGCAATTGTCCGCGCCGGGTGTAGGTTGCACGGCTCAATACGGCTTTGCCTTGAATACGAAATTCACTGCCGCCGGTTAGGTTCTTTACTCAAAAAACCTTGTGGGTGCATTGCATACTGGCATTGTGGGTGTATGTTATTCGGTCGGCCGGTTTAGCAAAATTGAAATTCCAGATAGGATGTGGCAGGCGTTTTGACTTGCCGAATCGGAAATGTCGTTTAGAAAAATGGGAGATCCTAGGGATGGATCCATTGCTTGCCAGCAAGAGTGAAGCTTCGGCCGAAGCGCAAGCCGCCAGCCGAGCCCAAGCGGAGCGGCGCCGTCTGGTTGCATCCCTATCGATCATGGTTGCCGTCGCGCTGATCGTTCGCCTGGTTGTCATGCGCTTCGCGTATCTCAGTCTGCTGGACCCTGCTCGCGATCATTACATTCCCGGTTGGGAAAACGGTCATTACACCTTTGGGCGGGAATACGAGCGAATCGCGAAATCCATTATTACCGGCCAGGGATTCAGTTCCCCTTATCCTTATCCTACCGGCCCGACCGCCCTGGTGGGGCCAGTGTATGCGTACCTGCTCGCCGGCGTGTTCAAATTGTTCGGAGCCCTCACCACTTCCTCGACACTGGCGGCCCTTACTCTGAATAATCTGATGTCGTCCCTGATTTGCTTGCCGGTATTCTTTATTGCGCGGCGGTCGTTCGGACCCAAAATCGCCCTCTGGTCAGGATGGGTGTGGGCCATTTACCCTCATTCCATTGCGGGCTCTAATGCCTGGATTTGGGATACGGTCTTGGGGACGCTGCTGTTCACGCTTCTGGTTATGTATACGCTGAAACTGGAACGGTCAACGAACTACCTGGCCTGGATTGGATATGGCCTGCTGTGGGCGATTGCCGCCTTGAACAATGCAAACGTGCTCTCGGTGTTGCCGTTTTTCGGGGCCTGGATTTTTGTGCGACAGTGGCGATCTCGGACGCTGCGTTTGGGGCCGATTGTGGCCGCCTCCTTGATGTTCCTCGTCGGCGTCGCGCCCTGGGTCTGGCGCTGCTCGAAAATCTATGGACGGTTCGTCGCGTTTCGCGGCAATTTGGGGCTGGAAGTGTTGGTCGGAAACAGCAGGGATACGAGCTTTCCATCGAATTGGGACGAGACCCCGGGATCGAACCTGGCGCAGTTACAGGAATTCCAGCGGCTTGGAGAACCGGCGTACATGGCCGAGAAACAAGGGGAGGCCCTGCGAGTGGTAAAAGACCGTCCTCTTTGGTATGCGGGCCAAACCATGCGACGGGTTCTCTATACCTGGACCAATGTGTGGAATTTTCCGCCGCGCTGGACATTTGACGAGGTAGGTTTGCCCAACGCAATCGTCTATACGATATTCACAGTGCTGGCATTCATCGGACTCCGATGGGCGATTCGTAACCGGTGGGAGGAAACGATTCCATTTCTTTTTCCACTCATCTTTTTTCCCATAATTTATTATTTAACCCACCAGGACGACGGCCGCTTTCGTCATCCGATTGATCCGCTGATCATCATCTTTGCCGCCTGCGGGTTGCATTCTCTTTTGTCAAAGCGCGCCGGCGGCCTGCGCCAAGGAGAGATTTAAGATTGCCCGGTTGCCCAAGAGAAAGTAAACCGGTGCGCCGAGGTTTCCGCGCAATGAAAGGCAGTCGAGCGCAGTCCAACCGGGTGTTCTCAACGAGATAATGCGCCCATCTTGCGTTATAGCCTGCGGAAGGGCACAATGCCGTTGCCATTTCCGGCGGCCATCATAACGGAGTTCGAGGAATATGAAGCTGAGCGTCATCTCGCCGACACTGAACGAAGCGCAGAACATTGCTACGCTCGTCGAGCAACTTCAGCGCACGTTGGGAAGCGTGGACTACGAGATTCTGATCGTGGACGACAATTCCCCGGATCTCACCTGGTCGGTCGCGGAACAGATTTCGCTGACGAATCCGCGCGTAAAAATGCTCCGGCGCATGAAAAACCCGGGGCTGGGCGTGGCAGTCGTAGATGGTTTTTCCGCGGCCGAGGGCGACATGCTGGCCTGCATTGACGCGGATTTACAGCATGATCCCTCGATTCTTCCCAAGATGATCGAAGAACTCCAGAGCGGCATGGACGTGGTTGTGGGCAGCCGGCACGTGAAGGGCGGGGGTTTTGGAAAATGGAGCCGCTGGCGGAGGTTCGAGTCCTGGTGCGCCAACAAGACGGCTCAATTGCTGCTGGGATTTGAAATCAAGGATCCGATGTCCGGTTATTTTTTGGTCTGGCGGAAGGATTTCAGTCGCGTTCAAGAGCAGTTGGGCGAAAGCGGGTTCAAAATTTTGCTCGAAATCCTTGCCAAACTCGGCACCCGTCGAGTGAAGGAAGTGCCCTATACGTTCCGTCCCCGGGCCGTCGGCCAGTCCAAACTTTCGAGCAAGATAGTTCTCCTCTATTTCCAGCAGCTGTGGAGGCTGTGCGGCGAGAGCCGTCGCGCCTCCGTCCGGTTCGTGAAGTTCCGGGCGGACAGAATCGTGGGAGTTTTTGGCACCTCCGCGGTGATAGGAATCCTGCTGAAGGCAGGGACAATGTTGCGGGATTGGTCGCGCTTTCATCGCTAGCGATTTGAATGTCAGCGGCTCAAGTTGTTGCCCCTCTGATGGACGTAACTCGACGTTTGTCGCTTTGAGCGCATACCCTCTAAATAACCTGACAGCGCGGGTTTGGTGGAGCCGGCGTCCCGCCGGCGATTTTTGTAATAGTATCGCAGCACAAAAACCGCCGGCGGGACGCCGGCGCCACCGATTGGCCCAGCCACCACAAAATGAAATTGTCTTTCTCCCTTCCCGCAATCTCAGCGCACGAGCAACACATCCTGCGAAGGGGATAGCGCCTTCCTTCCCCGAGTGAGAGAATAATCCAGGCAAGGGGAACGATGCGGACTCCCGGGAAAACTCTTCGACTATCGGCTGGCGTCGCGGCCACTACAATTGCGGCGCTGCTACTGCTTTATGGCAGCTTCCAGCGCAGCGCCACGGCGCATGCGTCGCCCGCTCCCGAACTGCTCTCCGCGCTGCCCGCGGGAGCGCCCACGCTTGTTTATGTGGATCTCGCGGCCGTGCGCGCATCGGCCTTTTACCAGCACCGGCCGGACAAGACGCCCATCGCCGTCCCCAATACGGACTACGCGGATTTCATACGCTCTACCGGATTCGATTTTGAGAAGGATTTGGACCGCGTAGCAATTGCGTCGTGGCCCGCCAACGGCAAGGAGCAAAAGAAAGATGTCGCGATCGCCGAGGGGCGTTTCGACCGGGCGAAAATTAGCGACTACGCTGCGCGCAAGGGAAAACTCGATCACCAGCAGGCGCGCGACGTATACCTCTTTCCTTCGGTCGATCAGAAGGGAATTGTTTCCGTCACTTTCCTTGACGATCATCGCATGGCGTTCGTCGGCGGCCCGAGCATCGCTCCTCTCTTCACCGGCCGCGGCGATGATCCCGGCGCGGACCCGGCCCGCGAGCGCGCCGCGCGATTTGACGGCGCCGCCGCGTTCCTGATCACGCGCGTCCCGCCGATCCCGGATAATCCCGGCGCCGGCGCGGCCACCCAGGCGGCGCAATTTGTGAACATGGCGCGGTCGGTCCAGTGGATCACCCTGGCCGCGCGGCCCGAAGGCGACGACCTGCGCATTTCGCTCGAGGGCGAATGTGACAACAGCACGAACGCGCAGCAACTCAAGTCCACGCTGGAAGTCTTGCGAATGCTCGGACGCGCGGGGCTGGAAAGTCCCAAGACGCGGCAGTCGATGGACCCCGCTGCCCTGGCATCGCTTCAGACCTTATTGACCAACGCCGAAGTCACGCAAGCGGCGGAGCGGGTTCGCATTTTGTTTGAATTGACTCCGGATATTTTCAAGCTCGGCGAGAAACGCGGATCGCAATAATCCAATTGCAGCCACGGCATAAAGTATCGCAGGCTTCTGGCTGCGGGGTTTCGTCTTTGCGAGGACCAAAACCCGCAAGCTGAAGCCCGCGCCACTAAAAACCGCGCCCTATCCAGCTGTGAATCAAGAATAAGGAGATTGTGCGGCGATTAATTCGTCATGCTGGAGGGAAACTTAGTCCGCGCTGGACGTGGACGCCGCGACGGTGGCTTGACGCAGGTAGCGCATCGGGTTGACCGGGGCGCCATTGATGCGAACTTCGTAGTGTACGTGTGGGCCGGTGGATCGTCCGCTGACGCCGACATTGCCGATGGCGTCCCCGCGCCGCAGTTGCTGCCCGACGAGGACATTGAAGCTTGAAAGGTGGCCGTAATAAGTCGTCACGCCAAATCCGTGATCGACCACCACCAGCCGCCCGTAGCCCGCGCGTTCGTCGGCTTCGATGACCATGCCGTCGGCGGATACTCGCACCGCGTCGCCGTACTGAGAGGAAATATCTACCCCTGTATGGAAAGCGCCTTCACCGCTGAACGGGTCCATGCGCTGGCCAAACGTGCCCGTCAGGTGGCCGATCACCGGCCACAGAGTCGGCGTGGAAGTCAGGTCCGCCAGGCTCGCCGAGGAGGCCAGCTGCAGGCTGCCCGCCGGCAGGGCCGCCTCGCTGACGTTTTGTTGCAGGAAATTGAATTGCGCGACGGATTGCTCAAAGCCGCTGGCCGAGGCCTGCGGGCCTTCGTTCACGCCGAAAGGGCTCTGCCGGAAGCGCATGAAGCCGTAGGTCATGGCCACTTCGGTGGCCAGGGATTGCAGAGAGTTCATGCGTTCATTCGTGTCTTTAACGCTGGATTGGAGCTTCTCGTAATTGTGCCTGAGGGTATCCTGCTGGCGGCGGAGGGCATTGTAGTTGCCCACTTTCCAGAGCATGCGCGTGTAGGAACCGGCGGCCGCGAGCACGGTCACGCCGCCGACCACTGCCAGGATCGCCACCAAATGCAGCACATAGCCGGGAAGGGTGACCTTGCGAAATCGTCCCTTTCGGCTGGAGGCCACAAACAATGTATAGGCTTCAGGCTTCATAGTCTGAAATCTCTTAACTTAAACTTGCTGTACTTTCGAGGGAAGAGCCGCCGTTCAATCCCTGAGCGGGCCTGCAATACCTTCAAGCCGTTTGAACCGAGAGCATTCGTTCGAAACCAAACCCAACGCAGTCTAGTTACAGACCTGGGCGGAGTCAACCCTTAATTTCCCGGTTCGGGACGCTCATAACTGTGCCGCGGTGGGCTCCAAGTTGAGCCCGCACCCGTAGCGTTGTCGGCAACCATACCCTAGAATGTCTTCTATGGAACCATGCCAAAGCGGTTTTGGACAACTGTACTGACGGGCAAATGATGGTCAGCGAAGATCAACTGATCGAACGGGTCAGGCGGCGGTTTCCCTCCCTCAGGGGCAGCCTGCGGGTCGGCATCGGCGATGATGCCGCAGTCCTGCGCCCGGGGGCCGGCACGGAATGGGTTGTCACGACCGATGTATTTTTCGAAAATGTGCACTTTCTAAGAAAGGTTCATCCGCCGAAGGCTGTCGGCTACAAGGCCTTGGCGCGAGCTACGAGCGACATCGCCGCCATGGGCGCTCGAGCGCGGCAATTCTTCCTGACCCTGGGGCTTCCAGACGCCTGCGCTGGAGCCTGGCTTGACGGCTTCCTCGACGGCTTGGCGCTCGCCGCCCGGCGGTTCGGTCTGATCCTGGCGGGAGGCGATACGACGAAGTACCCGTTGGTCATGGCCAGCCTCACCGTTCTGGGCGAAATTGGCCAAGGCAAAGCAATCTTGCGGTCTGGCGCCAAGCCGGGAGACCTGCTGTGCGTCAGCGGTACACTGGGAGAGGCTGAGCTGGGTTTGCGGCTGATCCAGCGCAATTTGCACCGGCAGAAACGCTGGCTCAAGCTGCTGAAAAAACAGCATTACCCGGAGCCGAGGTTGACCTTGGGGAAGTGGCTCGCCGCTCATCGAACTGCCACTTCAATGATCGATACCTCGGATGGCCTTTCGACTGACCTGGGGCACATTTGCAAAGCGAGCGGAGTGGGCGCCATTGTGTGGGCCGAAAAAGTCCCGGTTGCTCGCGTGCCGGCCGAACTGCAACGGCTCGGGCTTGACCCTCTGGAATTGGCCCTGAACGGCGGCGAGGATTATGAGCTGCTGTTTACCGTGGCGAAGAAGTTTTCCGGCCGACTACCACGCAAAGTCGCGGGCGTGCCTGTATCGGTCATCGGAGAAATCACGCGCGATAAGAAGGTCATGCTTAAGGGGCCGGATGGAAACAGCGCGCCGCTTCAGCCGAGGGGATGGGATCCTTTCCGCAAAAAGGGCTGAACGCGGGGAAATGCCGATCTGACGTCGTGGTCAGATTTTGCGAAGGCCGGCGGCTTCGTAGCGCGTCACGGGCGGGGGGAGTTCGCGGCTCACCACTACGTCGACGATCGCGGGCTTTCCGGATTCCTCCGCACGGCGCAGCGCCGGAATAAACTCGTCGGCGGAGGTGACGCGCTCGCCGTGCGCTCCAAACGCGCGAGCCACGTCGGCAAACTTCACGTCGAGAAACTCGCTGGCCTCCGCGCAAATCTCTTCGTGCACGTATTTCTGCACGTGATATTCAAACGCCAGCGAGCAATTGTTCATCACAATTTGCACCACCGGCAGTTTCAGGCGCAGCGCGGTTTCCAGATCAGGCAGGTGGTAGCCGAGGCCGCCGTCGCCGGTCAATCCAAAAACTTTGCGCTTCGCGCCCACGGCCAGCTTCGCTCCAAACGCCGCGGGGAACGCCCAACCGAGAGAGCCCGCCGCGCGCAGAGTGTTGCGTCCCGCCTTCTTTTGCTGCAACACCGTGACGGCCCAAGCCGCCATGTAGCCCGTGTCCGCGACGAGCATATCATCGCCTCCGACGTGTTGATCGATGAGGCGCATGATGTGATAGGGATTGAGTTTTCCTTCGTGCATGGGTTCGCGTGAAACGCGTTCCAGATCTTGCTGCCATGCGGCGACCGAGCCTTGCACTTGCTTCGTCCAGCCGGCCCATTTTTTGCCGTTCACGCGCGCAGCGAGCGCCGCCTCGCGCAACATTTTCAGCGCTTCGCGGGAATCCCCGACCATCGACAACTCTTCACGATACGTGCGCCCGAGCGAATTGGGATCGAGATCAATGTGCACGATGCGGGTGCCTTTGCCCGGATACTGAAAAACATTGGTTCCCATCGAGCTCAGTTTCGTGCCGACCGCAAGGCAGAAGTCCGCGGCGGCCAGCGTGTCATTGGCGACCTTGCGCGAATAACGCCCGCACACGCCGACGGCCAGCGGATGCGTGTCGGCAATGCTGCCTTTGCCAGCCATGGTGGTGACCACGGGAATGTTCAGCGCTTCGGCCAGCGCGGTCAGCTCTTCCCAAGCTTCGGAAAGGATCACGCCCCCGCCGGCAATCAGCACGGGTTTTTCGGCGCTGGCAAGCAGAGCGATCGCGCGTTCCACGTCTTGCGCGACGGGAGCGACTCGTAATGCGGGAGTGCGAAGAAACGCGGGCTCGGCATAAATTTCCTGCGGGATGGCAAGTTTCCTGCCAAACCAGTCGGCCGGGATGCCGAGATACGACGGGCCCGGCACTCCGCCGACGGACGCGCGCACGGCGGTGCGTAGCACGTCGGCAATGCGCTCGGGCTGCGGCAGATCGCCCGCCCACTTGGTCATCGAGGGGAACATCGAAGTCTGCTCGAGTTCCTGGTACTCGAAGCGATAGCGTGTCTTCGTCGTGGTCGTGCCGCTGATGGCGATGAGCGGACTGGACGCCCAGAACGCGTCAATGATGGACGCGGGGAGATACGTCGCGCCGGGTCCAAACTGCACGATGCCGAATGTCGGCTTGCCGGTGACGCGCGCGTAAGCGTCTGCCATCGCCAAGACCGAGCGCTCGCTGCGCCCCAGGACCACGCGCACGCCTTCGCGATTCTGCATTTCGATCAGCGGGTCCTGCGGCGCGCCGGTCAGCGTAAAGACGTACTCGGCGCCGTAGGCGCGCACAAGTTTTGCCAGCGCCTGCGATACTGTCAGTACATTTGCCGAATCTCCCGTGGATGTGCTCGTCACAATCATGTCCTCATTTCACGCAAGAAAAATCTTTCGACACAGAGGGCACAGAGAGCACAGAGTTAAGGAAGAGAAAGGCAGTACAACTTTGTGAGAACGGCTTTCTCTGGTTTTTCTCTGTGACCCTCTGTGTTCTCTGTGTTAAATCCTTCTTTTATTTGATCGCTAAAGGATTTACCGGCGAAGCGACAGCGCCAGTCACCGGCAACGCCGGCGCCACGAAAAGAAACTCGTAACGCTTGTCCTCCGCGCACTCCCTCGCCAGTTCCCCGAGATCGAAAATTTCGCCCACCGTGAGGCCCATGACCGGGATGGAAATCCAGTGCCAGGGCTGGTTGGCTTCGTCCGTTTCGTTCGGACGCACTTCGGCGCCCCAGGTGTCCGTGGCGATGGCCGCGACTTGCTTGGCGTGCAGCCAGTCCAGCGTTTCAAACGCAAGGCCCGGAGCGTCGCCGCCCGAATAGCCGTCCCAAGTGTTTGCGGAGAGCATTGCTTCCATCTGTCCCGTGCGCACCAGCAAAAAATCGCCGCGCCGCACTTCGACGCCAAAATGCTTTTCCGCCCTGTCCAGCATTTCGTTGGTGATGGCGAAAGCGTCCGGGAGGCATTTCATTCCGAGCATGCGCGGAATATCGAGCAGCACGCCGCGGCCGACCATGCGATCTTTGGTTTTCTCGATGCCGCATTTCTGCGCCCCCGCCGAAGTCACCGTGCGGCAGTCGTACCCGTTCCACATATGATTGCCGTAAAAAATGTGCCCGAGGCCGTCCCACTGCGTCCCGCACTGCGTGGGCATCATGATCACGTCGTCCGAGCTGCGAATTTTTCTGCTGTCGAGCACGCCTGAATACGCGTCGGTCCCCGTGCGCATCATCAGGTGCACGGGGTTGAACCGCCCGAGCGCCGGATATTTCGTCTTCCCGCCCTGCGGCCCGCGATGGTCGTACGGCAGCGCCAGCGAAATCACTTTTCCCTTTTGCACGAGGCGCGTCGCCGCAACAATGTCCTCCGGCCGCGTGTAATTGAGCGTGCCAACCTCGTCCTCAGCGCCCCAGCGCCCCCAATTCTTCAGCCGCTCCGCCGCCGCATGTATGTCGGCCATCGTCAGCTTGCGCGCCGATGCTCCCGTTTCCGCCATCCGTCCTCCAAAGTCCCGTTCCAGTGCAAAAGCTATGTTCGAACTGATGCGTGCAGCCCGCCATTGTACTGGATTCGAATCAGGCCTGCCTGAGGTTTTTGCCGCAGAGCCACTAAATTTAGTTTTTCAGACGAGTGGCGCATGCTTCAGCTTGCGGGTTTTAGTCCTTCTGCCGACGAAACCCCGCAAGCTGAAGCATACGCCACTAATGCACCCGCAATAGAATTTCGCACACACAAAAGAACTGAATTATTTCTCTGGGAGGGCGAAAACGTAAAGCGCGTTCCCGTGCGTCGGGTAATAAATGTCAGGCAAGATGGTGCGAGGCACGTTGCGCGGGCTGCCGCCGCCGAGGCCGGTGGTGACGGCGACGTATTGCTTGCCGCCGACGCTGAAGGTTACAGGAAAGCCTTGCACCGATGTGCCTAGGCGAGTTTGCCACAGCATTTTGCCGGTGTTGACGTCGACAGCGCGGAAGACGCGGTTCAGGTCGCCGACGAAGGCGATGCCGCCGGCGGTCGACAGCACGGCGGTGAGGAAGGATGGGCGCTGCTGCACATTCCACACTTCCTTCATCGTTTTCACGTCGAAGGCGGCGAGGCGGCCGACGTTGCCGTCGGTTCCGGGCATTTCGTAAAACAGGCGGTCGCCCATGGTGCCGCCCGAGCCGTCGACGAACTCCACTTTTCGTCCGGACATTTCCATGCAGCTCTGGCTGAGCGGGATGATGAGGCGCTCGGTCGAGGGATCGTAGGTCATGGCCTGCCAGTTGTGGCCGCCTTCGGTGCTGGGGCACACCGGAGTCCACTTGCCGATTTCCTGTTCAAGAATGTCGGGGCGGTAGGCGAGTTTTCCGGTTTTCGCGTCGAGATTAAAAATGTTCTGGAAGATGGTTTCCTTGGCGTCGATAAATTCCCCGGTCTTGCGATCGAGCTTCCAGAGAATGCCGTCCTTGCCGATAGTGAAGAGCGTCTTGCGGTCGCCGATATCGACGAGCACGCGCTCGTACACGACGTCCATGTCCAGCGTTTCGCCTTGCACGTGCTGGAAATACCAGGCCAGTTTTCCATCGTCCGGTTTCAGCGCCAGAGTCGAGGTCGAATACAGCGCCGCGCCCTTGGTGCCGCGGCTCACCTGCATCCACGGCTTGGCCTGCGCCACGCCCCAGTAGGTCAGGTTCAGATCGGGATCGAAGCTGCCGGTGATCCAGGTTTCCCCGCCGACGCGCAGCATGTTCGGAAGGCCGGCCCAGGTGTCGCCGCCGGGTTCGCCCTCGCGCGCGATGGTGTTGAAGCGCCACAAAAGTTTTCCGGTTGCTGGATCGAACGCGCTGATGAAGCAGCCCTGATCTTTTTCCTGCGCCTTGTAACGATCGCATCCATTCTCGCCTTGAACCACCTTGCCGTGAATGATGATCGGGCCGCTGGAGCTGCCGTAGCCCTTGGCGCTGTCGCCGACCATGACGTCCCAAACGGTTTTGCCGGTACGCGCGTCAAGCGCGAATAAATGCGCGTCCGTCGTCTCCGCGAAAACTTTGTCCTGGTAGATAGCCATATTGCGCATCGCGCCCGTGCCTCCGGCCTGGCTCTTGGGCGGACGCATGTGGTTTTCCCAGATGAGGTCGCCGGTGCGCGCGTCGAGCGCCTGCATGATGTTGTCGGTGTTGATCAAGTAAATGATGCCGTTGTGGACGAGCGGAGTGGGCTCGTTGGCCGCGGCGCTGTCGTTCATGTTCCACGACCAAACCAACCTCAAGTCCTTAACGTTGTCACGGGTAATTTGCGCGAGCGCGCTGTGATTCCAGCCTTGATAATTGCCGCGGACAATCAGCCAGTCGGCTGGATCGGGTTTGAGGAGCATCTCGTCGGTCACCGGAACGAAATTTTTCACTTCGCCCGGGACGATGAGTCCGAGACGCACGTTCTGCGCTCGCGGCGCTGCATCTTCCGCACCGCCTTGCGGGGCGGGCGCCTGCGCTCCGCCTGTGGCGACGGCTCCGATCGGAACGATCGTCGCCGACGTTAGCGCCTGCGTGCCCGCCACTGCACCGTTTGCCAGCAGAATATAAGCAACGAGATTGGCTGTATCCTGATCGCTGAGCGAGCCGGGATTGGTGATTGGCATGGTATCGCGGATGCGAGTGAAAAGGTCGCTCGTCGGGCGATTGCGCCACGTGTTCAGGAAATTGGCGCCGGCCAGCGGGGGAGCTTCGAATGTGCCTTTCAAGTCGGGCAAGTGGCAGGTCGAACAGGTTGCCTGATAAATGGCGCGCCCGGCGCTGGCTTGCTCGGCGGTGAAGGGGCCGGTCCTAGCCGGTTGCTGCGCAGCGAACATAGCAATGGAGAGGCCAAGCGTTGCAGCCGCACTGCAAATCGCGAATTTACGAACATTTCGTTCCGGCATCGGGCGCTCCACTCAATAGCAACTTGCAGAATAAATAAAATCAAAACCTCGGGGGTTAAAACCCCTGATAAGGGCGGCATTTCTGTCGTGTCTGCACTTCCTTTGTCAGCGTGAAAAGGCACGACCCACAATGCAGATTGCCGGCGGCCCCGCAGTTCACCTTAAGAGCCAGCCCCACAAATTTCCATCGGGCGCGCGCTCGGATTGAATTTGCACGTACCAGCGGCCGTCCTTCAGGTCGGCGATCTGATCCGGCGTCAGCTCGAGCGTGCCGCTGACAGTGCCCTTCTCCGCCTTCGTCACCGTCAGGTCAAAATTTGGAATGACCGGCCCGGGAATGCCTTTCGGAGCGCGGCGAATTTGCGCGGTGGTGGCGGGGGAACGCAATCCCTCAAACGATCCCTGAATGCTGAGCTGCTTGCCCTGCAGCGTCGCGGTGAGCGAACCGTATCCCGCGATGGTCGACATCATCGAGACATTAATCGGCACTGGAGAGAGCCGCGCTTTGAACTTCTCCGCAGTCTGCGCGTATTGAGCGGCACTGGCAGACAAAAGCCACAAGAGCGCTGACGCCAGCAATACCGCTGCTGCCGGTGGTCGACCGCGCCGTTTTGCCATCGTATGCCTCATCCCAGTCAGCCAAGAAAGCTAAAGACTCATGCATAGAGTTTGAAATCTCAAATTTGAAATTTCAAATTTGAGATTTCAGACGGAATGCCAACCATTCAATGCAACTGCATCCTGCACATGCAAGAAGGATGACGCGTACCGTCGATCGGCCGATTATATCGGTCGAATCAGCCCGCCAAATTCTGTCCGTCAATTCGCCAGCGGATTCGGGCGCACTTGAATGTGATTGACCGAACCGAGCCGCGTCTCCGTGAATTTGGGCATGTACGAACTGTACGTCGCCCAAATGCCGCGGCCTTTCCAGCCTGCCGTGGCATCATCAATCCGGCCATCCAGGCCGCGGGTATAGAAAGGCATCGGATAGGCCATGCGGAATACCGTGAACGTTTCTTTCCTGGGATCGAAGATCAGCATGGAATCCGAAGTTGTGCCGGTCACGATCACGGTGTCCTTGCCAAGCCCGAGCGTATCGAATTGATCGACCCACAAGAAATAGGGATATTCAGTGCTGCCGGTTTCCATGCCGGTGCCCGTAAATTTCGGTCCGGGCAAATCCCAATACTTGAATTTGCCGGTCTTGGGGTCCAGGCGTCCCAGGTGGCCGCTGCCGGCTGAAAACCAGACCGTCCCGTCCGTGCTGAAATCAATTCCGTGCGAGAGGCGTCCCGGGAGAGGCAGCGGGTAATCCTTGAACTTGCTGGTCTTTGGATCGAGCATGTACAGCTTGTTCTGCGGTCCATCCACTACGGGAACCGATAACCACACGTTACCGTCGACGGGGCTGACAGCCGTGGCGTACCCGTTTGTCGGAATGACCTTCTTGGTATCCATGTCGGCGCGCATCCAGGCATGTTCCGCAGCCGCTTCCGTGCCGCCGGGATTTGCAGGATCTATTTTGGTCGTGTCCAGCTCTCCCAACACATCTCCATCGGTCCAGATGCGGTCTTGCCAGTCGAGTTGCAAGTGGTGCGTGTTGTAGGAAGTGTCGACTCCCACGAACTTATTCGCTTTCGTATCGTAGAAGCCGAGTTGCATTCCGTGGCTCCGCGACAGCAGGGCCTTGGCCTCTATGTCCAGCGCCGCCGGGTCAGGATTGTCCGTGGCAATGGTGCTCGCCGACCACTTTGGATTATTTTCCACGCCCGGGGGACGAGTGGGTTGAGTCATCCAGACCCGGCCATGCTCATCGAGCATGGGGTTGTGCGGGCTGGCCATCCAGGCCTCTTCGGATTCACGATCGTGGTAGTAGTCCACTTTCGTGCTGTAGCCGTTTGGGTTTCGGGGCACCACGGGGAGCGGTTCGACGGTGTTCTTCACCGGATCCAGAACCCACAACACGCCGCCGGCCGTCCGGTCCGCCCCATAAACTTTGCCATTCGCGTACAACGTTGGATTGCGCTTGTCGGTGGAGGTCACATCGTGGAAAAAGGATTCACGAGTCCCCCAATCCCATTGCGATACCACAAAGTTGCGTTCGATCCCAGCCGGCCGCGGCGGAGAGGGAGGCACTTCTCCGGCCTTCATGCGCAGCTCCCAATCGACAAGCGTCTTCTCCAACAATTCTTTGCCGAGCCGGGTGGCAGCCTGGCCCATGCCTTGATTGCGCTGAAAGATTCCGTCCCAATCATCCACGTCGGTATGGCGGCGTGTAGCCACCATTCCAAGTTGATGGCACTGGTTGCATCCGCCTCTTAAGGCTGCGAGCCATTGTTCCTGGGTGGCGTACTCTGCGGGGAGATCTTCCTTTGCGGGAGGATGAATCATCGACGTCCAATAGCTGGCCGGATAAATCTTGGCGGCCTCTTGGGGCGTCGCGGCGTTGGCCACCTGGAGCTTTACTTTTGCGCCGCGCGCGGCAGGAACTCGTTCTGAGTCCTTCAATCCGTAGCCGCGCACCCACAACTCGTACGCACCATCCGGCAAGTCGGGCACGAGGAAACGTCCTTGATCGTCGGTGACCACGATTTTGCGGAACGGCACTTGCAGCTTTGTTTCCGCAATTACCCAAACTCCCGCTTCCGGCTTTGCGCCGTTGCTGTTCAACACGACGCCGCCGATGCTGCTCTTATCGATTTGCACCGCGGAAGCGCCTTGCGGGCCGCCCGCCGCCGGCCGTGAAGTAAAACAAATCAGCGCCGGGAGGAACCACAGCATCGCGCGTGACATTCCTCGCATGTAAGTCCTCCCCTTGCCGTCCACAATGGTTCCGCGTCTTGGGTCAGCACGATTTAGCTGTAACGGGATTTATATAATAGAAGTCGACGAATTCGCTAATATTTTGGTTACATGTTTTAGCCTTCCCAATGCGAACCCGGCAGGCCGATGAAGTCCTACTAGAAGCTGGACTGAGATCGCAGTAACCTATTGTTGGACCCGGCCGAGGCTCGATTTGCATTTCAGCGGGGAGATCATGAGAAATCGCAGCGGAATTTCATACTTCTTATTTGGATCCATTTTGTTATTTGCGGGAATTTTGCTGGCGCAGAATACGCCGGACCGGGCCTTGATCGTGAACGGAAAGCCAGCGGGGATGGTGGTACAGATGGGCGGCCGCGCTTACGTGGACGTCGAAACCGTCGCTCAGTTCACCAATGGCTCCGTCACTCTCGAACCCAATCGAATTGTCCTTACTTTTCCGCAGTCGGGATCGAGCGCTGCTCCAAGCGCAGAATCCGCGCCCTTGCCCCCGCCTCCCCCCGGTTTGTCCAGGAATTTCGCTAGCCTGGCGATTGCCGAATTGGCGGAAATGCGCGAGTGGAGGGGAGCCGTGGGCACCATCCTGACCTACGGCGTGCCGGTGGTGGGGACCTGGCCTCAGGACTATCACGATCACATAGAGGCCAACCTGATGCAGGTAGCGGTGGCCGCGTCGACGGCAGCCGACCAGGACGCGATGCAACTTCTGCGCAACGAATTTTCAAACCTTGCGCAGTGGGCCAATGGGGTCGTTGCCACGCGCCAATCCTTGAATGCTACAAACACTGTGCGGCCCGACCCCATGCAGAGCGATCAAGCGCTGGCAAAGATTTCCGATTGCAGCCGGTTCCTGAGTTCGATGCTCGTCAGCGGAGTGTTCGCCGACGATCAAAGCTGCCATTGAGCGAAAATTCTTCCGCGCAATGCCACGCGGTTTCAGGTGGCGCGGGCTTCAGCCTGCGGGGGTTAGTCCTTGCGAGTTCCAAAACCCGCAGGCTGAAGCCCGCGCCACTCAAATTCTCCGCGCCCCCTAGTGAAACCATCCGCCGATGGAGTATATTCTGTGCCTGCTATTTCTTCTGGGTGGTTCCCGAATTTTGGAATCCATTCGAACGAATATGCCATTTTTAACCGGCAAGGGCGGCATTCGCCTTTTGATCCGGCTGGAAAGAAGATTGCATTGGAAAGGAACAACACGACATGACGGCAACATCGCCAAGCACCGGCGAGGGAGCGGCTGGAGCGAAGGCTACCCCGGTTTCCGACTCGGCCTGGAAGTGCCTCCAGGGCGCCTATGACTTGCAGGTGCACGTGGCGCCTGACGTGATCGAGCGGCGCGTTGACGACCTGGACCTGGCCAAGGAATTCCTGGGGCGCGGGCTGCGTGGGTTCGTCCTCAAATCGCATTATTTTCCGACGGCTGAACGCGCCAAAGTCGTGACCAAAGCCGTGCCGGGCATTGCCGCTTACGGCGCCATCACGCTGAACCACTCCATCGGCGGATTAAATCCCGTGGCGCTGGAGCTGGCCGGGCGCTCCGGTTGCAAGATCGTATGGTTCCCGACGGTGGACGCCAAGAATGAAACCGCGGGACGCGTCGATGGACCCAGCACCAAGCTGCCTTTCTGGGCGAAGATTCAGCGGGAACTTGCGGCAACGGGAATCTCACCCCCGCCGCTCACGGTGCTTGATTCGAGCGGCAAGATTTCCGAAGCCACGCGCCGTTGCATTGAGTTGATCGCCCGGCACAACATGATTCTGGCCACCGGGCACCTCGGGCGCGTCGAGATTTTCGAGCTGGTGAAGACGGCGCGCGAAATGGGAACACAAAGAGTTCTGGTCACGCACGCGGAATTTCCATCGCAAAATCTGACCACGGACGAACAGATGCAGCTCGCGGGAATGGGCGCATTCATCGAGCACTGTTTCACCACCATGCACACGGGAAAAGCTCCGTGGGACGCGGTGCTCGAAGCCATTCGCGTGGTCGGCCCGGAACGCTGCGTGCTCTCGACGGACCTCGGCCAAACCATCAACCCGCCGGTCGCGGAGGGATTTGCCATGTTTGCCCAGAAGATGCTGGATGCCGGATTCAGCGTCGAAGAGATTCGGCGGATGACGGTCACGAATCCGGCTGCGCTCGTTCAATAATCATTTTCAATAAACTACGGAGAATTTTTCAATGAAGCCAAGAATCGTCCGCAATATCGAACGGCCGGACGCGGAAGTGGTCCGGAAACTCGGGGAGTTCGGCACCGCCACCGTGCACGAAGCGCAGGGCCGCACGGGCCTGATGCTGCCGTACATGCGGCCGATTTATCCTGCGGCGCGCATCGCCAGCCCCGCGGTGACCGTACTGTGCCACCCCGGCGATAATCTGATGTTTCACGCCGCGATCGAAGTGTGCAAACCGGGAGACGCTCTGGTCGTGGCCACCCATTCCGATTCCACCGACGGATTTTTCGGCGAATTGCTGGCGACTTCCTGCCAGGCGCATGGAATCAAGGGGCTGGTGATTCACGCCGGCGTGCGCGACGTCGCGGATTTGACGGCCATGCAGTTTCCGGCATTTTCGCGGGCCATCTCCGCACAGGGAACAGTGAAGGAAACGGCCGGCTACGTGAACATCGACATTGTCTGCGCGGGAGCGCTGGTTCACCCGGGCGACGTCATCGTGGGCGACGTTGACGGCATCGTCGTGGTCCCGCGCCAGCAAGCGGCCGAAGCGGTCCGCTTGTGCGAAGCGCGCCTGGCCAAGGAAGCGAAAAACCGCGAGCGCTTGCGGGCCGGGGAACTGGGTCTGGACATTTACGGGCTTCGCGAGAAACTCAAGAATTTAGGCGTGGAGTGGGTGTAGTAGGACAGGCTTCAACCTGTTGGTTTTCATAAGCCCTGGAAGATTTCCTAAACTAAGCATAAAACCGACAAGCTAAAGCCCGTCCCACATGGCTTTTAATTTCGCGGCGAGTGCCGCGGGGTCCACCGCATCCTGAAATAATCGAATCGCCGCGACTCCCGCGGCGCCCGCCGCCAAGCATGCGCGCGCATTTTCCAAATTCACGCCGCCAATGGCCAGCACCGGAATTTCAACCGCAGCGCAGATTTCGCGCAGGCGCTCGATTCCTTGCGGCGCACCGAATGCCGCCTTGGACGGCGTCGCAAACACCGGCCCGAAAAAAATGTAATCCGCGCCGCCCCGCCCCGCCGCGCGCGCCGATTCCAGGGAATGGCAGGAAACGCCAATCAGAAAATCCGACCGCCCAGTAGAGCGCCGCCACTCGATTGCCGCTTCGAGCGGCAAGGATTTTTCACCGAGGTGAACTCCCGCCGCAGCCGCGGCCAGCGCAACGTCCAGCCGGTCATTGACGAAGACACGCGCGGAAGCCGCCCGCGTTCCGGCAGCGGCGAAACGCGCGAGTTCCACGAGAGATCGCGCCTCGAGATCTTTCTCACGAATTTGAATCCAATCGGCGCCGGCAGCGGCCGCGCACCGGATGCAATCCTGCAGCGAGCGCTGGCGAGGCAGAGCGGAATCTCCTGGCGGAGAATGGAATGCAGCTGACGCAGCTTCCAACGCGCGCCGGTCCGTTACGTAGCAGAAAATTGGTTTACGTGCGGGTGGCAACGGTGTCCGTCCGGCCTCGCAGCATGCTCGCGGCGAGCAAAATATCCAGGGCGCCCAGACCGGTCACCGCGCCACGCACGGAAGGATGCAGGAGAAACGGAATCAGCTCGGGATACTTGTCCAGAAAAAAATTGTGGTCCCAATATCCCAGCCAGGGAACCAGTATCAGCAATACTCCGAGCAGAAAAATATCCAGGGCGTGCACCACGTGCAGGAAAGATTTCATTCGGGCTGCGCCTACCGCACCTTCCCGAGAAGGGCAATCCGCTCGGA
>Ga0210384_10003333_pt1 | contig 18694 bp, 19 predicted proteins | sample IncBWH2MmetaG_FD_160574 | JGI IMG/M metagenome (GOLD analysis project Ga0210384, IMG submission 160574) | Forest soil microbial communities from Barre Woods Harvard Forest LTER site, Petersham, Massachusetts, United States - Inc-BW-H-2-M | ecosystem: Environmental > Terrestrial > Soil >...
GCAAGCCCAGCAAACACGCCATCGCAATATCGGCAGCTTGATTGTGAACAAGAGCGGCCATTGCAGCGCCGACAGCAACACCGCCTACCCATACTATTGAGAGCTGGGTGCGCCACTTCGCCGCCAGGGTGCGCCACCTCATGGGCGCATGCCCAGTCGATCCATTCGTCGATAAAGGGCTTGACGAGACAAACCCAGCGCCTGCGCCGCGTACAAGATCATGCCACCGGATGCCTTGAGAGCCTCTTCGATCGATTCCTTGGAGATGTCGTCTCCAACTCGGGTCCTTCGTACGACGGCCGGCAACCCAAGATCCTCCGCGGTCACGAGTGCCTCCCGGCAAAGTAATTTCGCGCGCTCCAATACGTTGCGCAACTCCCGGACATTGCCCGGCCAGTGGTAACTCTCCAGGGCCGCTCTGGCGGCTTCACTCAATCTCATCCCCGGCCCCAACAGCGATTCGGCGATCGGCATGATATCCGCGCGGCGTTCGGCCAGCCGCGGCACCGCAATTTCAACCACATTGATGCGATAGTAGAGATCTTGACGAAATGTTCCTTCTCGTATCATCGAGGGTAGGTCCGCATTCGTAGCGCTGACGATGCGCACCTTTACAGCACGTGTCGCATTCGATCCGACGCGCTCGAACTTACCGCCCTCAATTACCCGCAATAACTTCATTTGGCCGGCGAGCGGCAAATTGCCAATTTCGTCGAGAAATATCGTGCCGCCATCGGCGGCCTCGAACCGACCCACGCGAGTTCGATGGGCGCCGGTAAAGGCGCCGGCCTCGACTCCAAACAGCTCCGCTTCGATGAGTTCCGCAGGCAGCGCGCCGCAATTCACTGCGACCCAGGGGCCGTCTTTGACGTCCGAATTGGCGTGTAAGATTTCCGCGATTCGCTCCTTGCCGCTGCCGTTGGGTCCGGTAATCAGAACGGGCGCCTCGGCGCGCGACACGCGACAGGCCAATTCGACCACGCGTTGCATGGTGTCGGAGACAAATATCAAGCCACCCAGGGTATATCGTTCGGTGAGTTCTTTGCGGCGGCGCAGGTCCTCTCGTTGTCGCTCAGCCTGGGCGGCCGCCATCTCTGCCAGCTCAAGTAAATTCTCGACACTCGCAAGCAGTTTTGCGTCGTCCCAGGGTTTGGTCACGTAGTCGGCGGCTCCTGCCTTGACCAGGCTAACCGCAGCCTCAAAATCGCCCCAGCCGGTCAGAAGGATGATGGGCAGATCCGGGTATCGGTCGCGGATCGCCCGAAACAGAACCGCACCTTCAGCACCCGAGGTGGTATCGGCAGTGAAATTCATATCGGCGATCACTAAATCGGCTGCGCTCGTTGCCAGCGAGTCAAGGCCAGCCTGGGGGCTGTCGGCGGAGAGCGTTTGAATGTCTCTGAGTTCGAATAGCAGACGCAGTGCCGACGCAATGGCGGCATCATCGTCAATTACCAGCACTGTGCGCACGTTCACGCCCCTTAACGCGATGGAAAAGTGGGCCCAAGATTATCAGACAGCGCGCGTAGCCCTGGCCGGCGGAGTCGAGGCCGCGCGTCTTGCCGGCCAGAGAACGGCAAGCTGTCCAAGAATAAGCACGATTGCTGCACCGGCAATGGTGTAGTGCGCTCCCATCCTCGGCAGGGCCATCTTGTGCACCATCCAAAGATTGGTGGCCACCGCAAGCGCTAGACCTACAGCGGCGCCGCATCCGACAATCAACACATTCTCGATCTGAAAGTAGCGCACGATGTCGATGCGACGGGCACCAAGCGCGCGCCGGATTCCAATGGGAGAGCGACGTAGCCCCACCCAATAGCTTGCGAGACCGACTATTCCCAGTCCCGTAACCAAGAGCAACATCGCGCAAACCAATGACAGCAGCGATGCCAACGAGCGGTCTGTTTTATAGCTCTCGGCTCGAATGGCGGGGAAGGTGTGAACCAGATCGATCCCTCTTGCTCGATCATGCTGCGCCAAGAGGCGTTGACTCGCGCGAAGTGCGGCGTCTCTCTGGCCGGGCGTGGCTCGAATCACGTACAGGTAACTGTTTTCGACCAATAATCCCGGAATGAGGACTGAGTTTTCAAAAAAACTGTCCATGACCTGCGCCGGGACTCCGTAGAGCAATGGCGTTACCAGACGCTCGACGATTCCTATTATCGTGCTTGGGTTCTTGCCAACATAAATCGAGCTACCCAGAGCTTGACCTGCCGGAAAGAGTTTCGTCGCCAAGGATCGAGTAATGATAACAATCGGCGGCCCGTCTTCCGGGGAGTCATGTCTCTCTACAATCTCGCCGGCGGTAAACCATCGGCCCTCCGTGAGTCGAATGCCGAGCGTCTTCATCGCGTGATCATCGACGATGTATTCGGCGGCATAGGCGGAAGGCTTTTCTTGATTCGGCTTCAAGCCCACTCCACCGGCGCCGCCTCCGATGTATAGTGGCACGCCGTTTGTTGCGTACGCATCCGTCACACCAGGCGCCGACCGCAATACTGCGAGATCTCCCTGAATCCGCGCTTTAAGGTCACCCTGTGGGGCTAACCACTCATTGCGAAACATTGCAAAATCGGCCTCGTCGATGCCCGTCGGCCGATCGATTCTCACCAAGCGATCATGGACGACGAATAACGCATTGCTCACAATGCACAGTGTCAGCGCCACTTGCAGAGCAATAAGAGCGCTCGTAGCCTTGTGTCGTCTCAAGCCGGTCACGATCGATAACAGTTCCATCAGATGTCGTTTCCTATCCGCGCATTCGGTCTTAAGTTTTGGATTGCACGGCGGGCTCCACGATGCTGCCGCGCCACGAGGGGTAAAGGCCGGCACAGACGGTAGCAAATACCGCCAGTCCGAAGGTCATTCCGATCACAGCTGGACTAAGAGCGGTTACCCTAGCCATCTCTTGAGGCAATAAGCTCCTTTCAAATGCGAGACCTACAGCCATCAGACCCAAACCTAAAACGCCGGCGAGCGCACCGATAACGCCAGCCTCGACCAGAAACTGCGAAAAAACGTCCGTGCGCGTGGCGCCCAACGCGCGCCGAATGGCCGTTTCCCGATCTCGGCTCAAAAACTTTGCCATCATCAGCACCACACCGTTAACAAGACACACCGTCAAAAACCCGAATGCGAGAATCAATGACAGCCGTGTCTCGGTCGGCACAATATTTTTTTCCTCCAACCAATCGCGCGAATTGGACAGACTGGCTGAGGGGAGCCACGAGAAGCGGCCGAGTCGCTGTTGCTCCAGCGCGTAATTAGCGAGGAAATCGCGGTAATGCTGCGCATCGCTCGGCGTAGTAGCCTCGACCCAGAAGAGAATCCACGTGCAAACCGCACCGAGTCGTTCACTCCATGCTTCCGAGCAGCTGTTAGACCCGCGAGGGTCGATTTTGTGTTCGACGGCCGTGTTGAACGGAATAAAGAAGTCTTCCGAGTCTCCATAAGGAGCATTCAGCAAGTTATAGAGTCGCGGCTGCGGATCCCAGTCCTTTATGACGCCGACGACTCGATACTTAGTCCCGTCGAGGTTGAGCGACTGACCTAATGAATCCTTTCCTTCGAATAATCGGTCGTTGAGTCGCTTGCTAATTACGACGACATTGTTGCCGTCATCGCCATTCTCCACGGCCCAGGGCGATCCAAAACGAAACGGTACGTCGAACATGGAAAAAAAGTCTCGATCAACCGCAACTCCCACGACGTGCAGCGGTAGAAGATTGATGTCCTCCGGGATCAGATGAAGGGCAAGAGTGTAAATGGGCGTTTGGCGAGGTACGACTCTCGCGCGAAGCAATTCCATTACATCTCGGTACGGCAATAAATCCGGGACGCCGTCCCGGCGCTTGTCTGGAGCCCGTGTATCAATTCGCGGCACAAACAATTGCCCAGATTTCCAGGGAATCGGATCTCCTGACATCGTGCGGAAAACACTGAACACGGTCATTGAGGCACCAATTCCAAATGCGATCGTGACAATGATAAGTGCTGTCAGGACTCGATTACGCAATAGACTGTGAGTCGCCGACTTAAAGTGGAAAGTGAACATGCTGAGCACTTGCACAGATGGAGGCTTAAGGAGCGTCGCCGCGGTCGATTGCGACTCTCGCTGCCGTCTGGCTCAGGCCGCTGCGGGGTAGCTGTTCCAAGGCGACAATCTGACCATCCACGATGTGGATCTGTCGCTGCGCGCGCGCGGCGATTTGCGGATCGTGCGTGACCAAAACAATGGTAGCTCCTTGTCGGTGCAAGTCTTCAATCAATCCCATGACCCCGCGTGCGGTCTGAGAATCGAGGTTTCCCGTGGGCTCGTCAGCGAGCAAAATACGCGGGTTGCCCGCGAGTGCTCGCGCAATCGCGACACGTTGCTGCTGGCCGCCTGAGAGCTCGCCCGGATAGTGCTTACTTCGAGCTGAAAGACCAACTCTCTTCAGCGCATCGGTAACTCGTGCCTTTCGCTCCGCTGCCGTTAGTCGCCGGTAATGCAGCGGAAGCTCAACATTTGCGAATACGCTGAGATCAAGAATCAGATTGAAGGCCTGAAAGATGAAACCGATTTTCTCGTTACGAAGCCGTGATCGCTGATCGTCATTCATTTCGCGAACATTGACGCCATCGAGCAGATATTCACCGCTGGTGAACTCTTCGAGAATCCCGGCAACGTTGAGAAAGGTTGTCTTGCCCGAACCGGAGGGCCCGGTAATCGCGACGAACTCCCCTTCATTGATATCGATAGAGAAATCTCTGAGCGCGAAAGTTTCGAGGAACTCCGTTCGATAGACCTTCGATAGGTTGGTCATTGTCAACATAGCCTTACCGCCGCATTTCGCGCATCACGGAGCACAATAGGCTCGGATACGGCGTCATCATGATCTGTACACCAAGCTCGATTCATGGGGAATCGAAATACAAGTCTCATGCCAAGATCATGCAGTGACAACCTATTGATTCCAAAGAGTCGGACGAAGATGATGGCTCAATCTCGTGTCCGCGGACACGATGTGGACACGACTTGGACACGAACTCCCCGTTAGAATAGCCGCTGCAGGTCGCGCGCTCCGTGCACTACGCGAACCAACTCAATCCCGTTGGGTATTACGCGAAATAGAAGCAGGTAATTGCCAACTGGGTGATAACGCAGCTCTTTGGCAATATCTGGTCGCGCAGGTCCCATGTGCGGATTGTCGGCGAGGAGTTTGTATTTTTCTTCCAGCAAGTCCAGGAGTCGATCGGCCGCCACTGGATCATCCTGCGCGATAAAGTACCAAATCTCCACCAAGTCCTGATCGGCGAGCGGGGTAATCCGGATGCGCGACATCTCCGTGTCCTGCGGCGGTTATCTACTTGCGATCAGCACGAAGACGCTGGCGGCCGCGCTTCTTGATCGCGGCGATGTCGAGATCCTTACTTGGCCCGCTCTTAATACCTTCGTCCCAAAGCCGGCGAATTTCACTGATCGCATCGGACCGTGCGGCGCGTCGAGCCTTCCATTCGCGCAACGCTTCTCGAATAACTTCGCTACTCGATGCGTAGTCGCCGGTTTCCACAGCATTGCGAACCAACGTTGCCATGTCGGCGGGCAATGCAATGCTGATCTTTTCCACGTTGGCCACGGGTGTCTCCTGTCTGGTAGGCAATAGTAGCAACAAGTCATACTACTGTCACCAACAAGTGCCGCGGCACTGCGTCAGCAGGCGGTTCTCATCTGCTTGGGGCGAGTTCCGCTGAAAATAGCGCGAAACCCAGACACACTCTCTTGCGCATCTCGGGAATAATTCCCAATACGTGGCAACTTGTCCCTGAACGGCCGGAACCACAGGTTCAATTAGGTCGTCGATGGTCGAATATGCTTTCTCAGCTCGCCCGCCTGTAGGGCGAACGCGGTCTCTTGCCGAGTCCTCCCCGTTTTTGCCGCGCTTCATTCGCATGCGCGACGCTCCTTCGTACCTTGGCATGGACAAAAATCGCTTCAATCGCGACGTTCGTCCAACCCTCGCGGCAATCCCCATCGGCTCGCAGGGAATCGCTTTCGACCGTCTTGACCTCGATTCCTGGGCCGACGACTATAAGAGCCGCAACGGGCATCCCGCGGCTCAACCTGAAAGGGAAAAGCTATGGGAAACCAAAGAACGTCGGGTCTCACCAAACGAGGCGGGATCTGGCACATTGATAAGCAGTTCCGAGGAGCACGCGTTTGCGAAAGCACTGGAACAGGCGACATCGGGCAAGCCAAAGAGTATCTCGCGAAGCGAGTAATCGAGCTTCGCGAAACCAGGCTCTATGGCACGCGCGAGCTGCGCTCGTTCAGGTCCGCGGCGACCAAGTATCTGCAGGACTACAACCACAAGAGGCGCATCAAGGACGACGCGCTGCAGCTGAAGCAGCTCGATCCATTTATCGGAAGTTTGGAGCTGAAACAGGTGCACATGGGGAGCCTGCAGGATTTCGTCGCGAAGCGGCGGCAGGATGGCGTCAAGACGAAGACTCTGAACATGGCGCTCGCCGTCGTGCGCAGAGTCCTAAATCTTGCCTCCTCCGAGTGGATGGATCGACAAGGCAAAACCTGGCTGGAAGCAGCGCCGAAGATCAAGCTGTTTCCAGTCAAAGACGCCCGCTCGCCCTATCCGCTCACGCGGGAGGAACAGGCGCTTCTGTTTCAAGAGTTGCCTGATCATCTCGCACGCATGGCGCTGTTCAAGGTGAACACTGGATTGCGTGAGAAGGAAGTTTGCAGACTCAAGTGGGACTATGAGGTGAAGGTGCCGGAGCTCGACACGTCGGTGTTTATCATTCCTGGCGAGCAGATCAAAAATTGCGAGGAACGCCTCGTCGTGCTCAACCGGGTTGCGAAGTCGGTCGTCGAAAGCGTTCGCGGGCTGCATCTGGTCAATGTATTCGTGCGCGCGCACAAGAAAGTCGGCGAGCCGCGACCGGTGACCAAGATGAATAACACGGCCTGGAAGGCGGCGCGGGAACGCGCCGCAGATGCTTGGGCCAAAGAGCACGGCGAGCCGGCACCAGCGGGGTTTCGAAACATTCGCGTTCACGATCTCAAACACACCTTTGGGCGGCGGTTGCGCGCGGCGGGCGTATCGTTCGAGGATCGTCAGGACTTGCTCGGGCATCGAAGTGGTCGCATCACGACGCACTACTCCCAAGCAGAGCTCACGAGTCTGATCGAGGCCTCAGAGAAAGTGTGCGACACAGAGTCCCGCAAAAGTCCCGCAACCACCTGGCTTCGGCGCAAAACGGGCTAGCGACGGAGGCGCTAAGTTGCTGATCTGACGAAAATTTGAGAGCGCGCCCGGACGGATTCGAACCGCCGACCACCTGGTTCGAAGCCAGGTGCTCTATCCAGCTGAGCTACGGGCGCCCGCGCGCAGTCTAACGTTGCCTGAGCGATTGGGAAACCTCTGCCCGACTTGTCGCGGCAGGACCCAATCCTGCCGCCGCGTAACCAGCAGCGCCCGGGCGGGAGGCCTTTCGGTCGGAATCCACATCGCGCGGATTCGCCGGTCAGGCGGTTTCGCGCAATTGTCCGTCTAAAAACGCCCGAAGATGAGATTGCGACACGGCGCCTACTTTGCGTGCGACCACCTCGCCGTTTTTGAACAGCAATAGAGTCGGAATGCTGCGAATGTTGAACTTCACGGCCGACTCGCCGTTTTCGTCGACATTCAGCTTCGCGATCCGAATCTTGCCTTCATAGTGGCCGGCGGCCTCTTCGAGGATAGGCGCAATCATTTTGCATGGGCCGCACCACTCGGCCCAGAAATCCACCAGCACGGGCGTGTCGGACTTCAACACGTCCTTCTCGAACGCGGCGTCGCTGGTATGGGTAATTTGAGTGCTGCTCATGCGCATTCTCCAGAATTGAAACTCATCGTTACGGTGAGATATGGGCCGCCGGCGAGGATTCAAATTCCCATCAGGCATACCTTTAAACGAAATCGGCATGTAGGAAACTTAATACCTCGGCGCTATCTAAGGGCTAGCCGAACTCTTATGGCCCGATACACTCTAAGTGACCGCCAAACTGACCATAAGGTTGCCGGGAAAATGCCCATTCGATGCCTGCTAGCGCTGCTGACCATCTCAATCGCCTCCGTCGTCTCAGCGGCACCGGCGCCATTCGACCTCGCGGGGCCCACCTTGGAGGTCAAGGTAACCCGCGGCAGCAACACCCTGCCCGCCTCCGAAGTTCCAAACCTGGCGCCCGGCGATCGTGTGTGGATCAAGGCGGATCTGCCGGAGACGCAGTCTGTCCAATACTTAATGGTGGCCGCGTTCTTGAGCGGATCAACGAATCCGCCGCCGGAGAAATGGTTCTTCGCTTGCAAGCTTTGGAGCGACAAGTGCGGCAAGGAAGGGTTGAGCGTCACGGTCCCGCAAGGAGCGCAGCAAGTGCTCTTATTCATGGCCCCGCATACCGGTGGCGACCTGCGAACTGTGATCGGCGCCGTGCGGGGCCGACCGGGAGCCTTTGTACGCACCTCGCAAGATTTGAATCAGGCAGCACTCGACCGGTCTCGATTGGAACAATTTCTCGCCGCCGTGCGCGTGCTCAACGAGGGTGATCCCTCCAAATTGAAGGCAGCGGCACCGCTGCTGGCGCGCAGCCTCGCCATCAAGGTCGAGGACAGGTGTTTGGACAGGATCCCCGAGCTTCAGGCGCCGTGTCTCATGCAGGGGCAAGAATCGCTGATTTTAAACGACGGCCATAGCACATCGATCGTCGAGGCATTGACTTCGGGACCCGGCAGCGACTTGGCGATGGAGGCCAGTTACACGCCGCAGCTCAGCTACGGCTACTACAGTCCGTACATTGCCTCAGTGCTGGACGTCGCGCGCATCTTCGAATCGTTTCGTACCGCGCAGTATCAATACATTCCTGCCCTGGCCTCGCCGCGAGGCGACAAACTTGCGCTGACGTTGAATGCGGCGCCGTCCTTTCATAGTCCCAGGTCGGTGTTGGTCGTTGCGCTTCCGGCTGTTGAATCGGCGCAGCTGCCGCCGCTGCATGCGGTCGATCCAAAGGAAATCTTCTGTGTGCGCCGCGAAGCCCTGGTGCTGCCCGTCGATGGCGCTCCCTTGGCATTTTCCACCGGCTATGCGCACGACCTCACGCTCAACGTAACCGGCCGCGACGGCAAGACGATCGCGCTCCCAGCCAAGGCAGACCCGATCCAAGGCGGCTACGTGGTCGACACGGCAGGATTGGGAAAGGCTGCCCTGGGCGACAGCATTCACGCATCGCTGAAAGGCTATTGGGGCTTCGAGCCTTACGAGGGTCCGGTCTTTCATCTGATCAACGTGCACGCGAAGAGCTGGGAACTGGCCGCCGGCGATGAGGCAGCGCTGATCGTCGGGCGTCAAGACACCGTGCATCTGCAAGCCGACAGCGTCAGCTGTGTCGACGCCATCATGCTGAAGGATCCGGGCGGCAAGGAATTGAAGGTGGATTGGAAGACCACCCGGCCTGATGAAGTCGAGATAAAGCTGCCGCTGCAAAACGCGACGCCCGGAACCATGACGCTGCTCGTCAGGCAATATGGCGACGATCAGCCTGACCCGATTTCAATTCATACCTTTGCCGATGCCGGTCGAATGGATGGCTTTTCGATTCATGCCGGGGACATCGTCGGCATACTCAAGGGCAATCGCCTCGATGAGGTTGCCAGCCTGACCTTCAAGAACAGCGTCTTCGTGCCCGGCGAACTGACCTCCAATCACGGCGTCGACGAGCTCCCCATGGTCGCTCAGGATCCACCCGCCGTGACCGGTCTGAAGGCGGAGCGTGGTATCGCCACGAAAGTAACCCTGAAGGACGGCCGCGTGTTTTCCTCGCTCGGCACGGTGGATGCACCGCGCCCGGCCGTGACGCTGCTCGGAATGAACGTGCAGCCCTCAGCATCGAGCCACGAGAGCAACATCCAGCTGGCGCAGTCGAGCGAGCTGCCGCAGGATGCCATACTGACATTCTCCTTGCGCACGCAATCGCCGGCGGCATTCGCCCACGATGAAAACATCGAAGTCACGACCAGCGACGAGTCATCCAGCGCCGTGTTGAATTTCAACAACGGCGGCGTCATGTTGGAGAATTCGCAGGTCGCGGTTGCGACGCTCAATCCGGCGAAGGCGTTCGGCGGCGCGGCATTCGGTCCTTTGCAATTTCGAGTCAACTCCAAGGGTGTGGTGGGGGACTGGCTGCCCCTTGCCAATCTGGTGCGCCTGCCGATCCTCAAGGAATTGAAATGCCCCGCAACGCCCGAGCTCGCCTGCAAGCTCTCCGGATCGAATCTTTTCCTGATCGACTCGATATCCGACGATCCTCAGTTCGCGCATGCGGTGAAGGTCCCGGACGGCTTCTTGGGCGCTGCGCTGCCGGTGCCGCACCCCAAGAGCGGCTCGCTGTACGTCAAGCTGCGCGACGATCCCTCCGTGGTCAATGCCACCACCATCACGGCGCAGGAAATCCCGCCATCTCCCGCTGAAGCCGCGCGGACCGAGGTCCGCAGCTCGGCATTGCCGGTCCCCAATCAAGAAACCGGCGCTGCGCAGATACCCTGAATCGCCGCGATTCGTGCCGTGAGAAAGCGCCGTTCCGGCTCGAGCGTGGCGCCGCGCAGAGCTGCGCGGTACGCCGCTTCAGCCTCGCCGGTGCGTCCGAGTTGCTGGAGAAGGCGGCCTCGGGCCGCGTGCAGCAGGTGATACTGCATGACTCTTCCGCGCGCCGCGAGCGAGTCGATCAGTTCGAGCGCGCGCGCGGCGCCGTCCACCATCGAGACGGCGACCGCATGGTTCAATTCGATCACCGGCGTCGGCTGGAGCCGCAGGAGCACTTCGTACAGCCCGACTATCTGCGGCCAATCGGTCGCACGGCTGTTTTCGGCTCTCACATGCAACGCCGCAATGGCGGCTTGCACGGCGTAGGAACTCACCTGTCCGCGAATCGACAGCGACCTGTCGACCAGCAGAAGTCCCTCGGAGATTTCGTTGCGGTCCCATTGCGAGCGGTCTTGCGCATCGAGCAGCACCACATCGCCGCTGTCCGAAATCCGCGACGCACGCCGCGCATCGTGCAAAAGCACCAGTGCCAGCAAACCCATCACTCCCGCATGATTGGGCAACAGCGTATCGAGCAATCTGCCCAAGCGAATGGCCTCCGCGCACAGCTCGACATCGATGAGTCGCGCACCCGCGGTCGCTGCATAGCCCTCCGTGAACACGCCGTACACCACGGCCAGCACGCCTTCGATCCGATACTCGAGCACCGATGGATCGGGAGTCTCGTAGGGAATCCCTGCGTCGCGTATTTTTTTCTTGGCGCGCACCAGCCGCTGCGCCATCGTGTCTTCACTGGTCAAAAAAGCGCGGGCCACAGCCTGCGTGGACAGCCCGCAGACTTCCCGCAAAGTGAGTGCGATCTGCGCTTCCGGATTGAGCGCCGGATGGCAACAGGTGAATATCAGGCGCAGCCGGTCGTCGCCAAAAATTTCCTCGTCCGCGGCGTCGATCGCGGAAGCGGCGTCGATCGCCGTAACGGCGTCGGCACTGCTGAGCTCATCGGTGATTTTCGTCCTGAACAAAACATCGCGGCGAATACGGTCGATGGCCTTGTTGCGGCCGGTGCTGATCAGCCAGGCGCGCGGATTCAGCGGCGTGCCTTGCGAGGGCCACTGTTCGATGGCCACCGCAAACGCTTCCTGCCGCGCCTCTTCGGCCAGGTCGAAATCACCGAGCAGGCGGATCAAGGTCGCGAGGACCCGACCCGCCTCACGGCGAAATATTTCTTCGATCACCTGGCCGACGGCATTTTCGCTCATCGCATTGGTGGGCGCTAATACGCCGCCGGCGGCCAAATGGGTCGCACCTCGATGCTGCCGTATTTGGCGCCGGGGATTCGGGCGGCAATGGCGGTCGCCTCATCGAGATTCTTCGCGTCGATCAAGTAATAGCCGCCTAACTGTTCGCGAGTTTCGGCAAACGGTCCATCGGTAATGGCGGCTTTGCCGTTGCGTACTCGAACGGTTGACGCCGAGGACACGGGTTTCAGCCGGTCGCCCGCTTTGAAGTTGCCGGCCTGCACGATGGATTTGGTAAAGTCCGTGTACTCGCCGAGCATCGTCTTCAGGGCGGTTTCACCGAGCGCCATCGTCTCGGTTTCATTGTTGTAAATCAGCAATAGATAGTTCATGCGTGGTTTCCAATTGCGGCGCAATTCGCCGTAACTTAGTCGAATCGCTCGCCGTGAATTCGACACGCCGGCCGAACGATTTTCAAGAAATCTAGCAGAGTCCCAATTGGCTGCCCGCCCCTCTAGGGAACCAAGGGGAGTCCGGCTGGTCAAATAAGTCTGCCGAATCAGAATCTTACATTAGAATGTTGCTGTGCTGGCGGCCTTGCGGGCTTGGCCGTAAGATCATACTGGCTCCGTTTCACCTCATTTGATAACTAGAGGATTCCCCCCGATGAAGGCTTGGATACCGCTGACGCTTGTTTTCGCACTTGGTTTGGCAGCCCACGCACAAGCGACGTGCGTTTACCCGCAATCGCCCGCCGCGCCCCCCAATGGCGCCACCGCCACCCGCGACGAAATGATCGCCGCCAAGCATGATTTCGATCGATACAACGGCGAGATGAATGTTTACCTGGACTGCCTCAACCTGGAAATAAGTGCCGCGCCCAAGGATCCGGCGAAAATGACGCCGGACGAGAAGAAAAAGGCCGATCAGGAAAACAAAATTCTTGTGCAAAAACATAATGCTGCCGTCGATGAACTGCAGGCGGTGGTTGGCAAATTCAACGAACAGTTGAAAATCTTCAAGGCGAAACAAAAGTAGTGAGCGGCGGCGCGGCGGATTGCTGCGCCGCCGATTTTGAACCATGCAGACGAGTACGCTCATCACACCGCGTCTGGCCGAGGAGGCCATCTACTCTCGGCTGACGTGCTTGCCCATCGAGTCACTGCCGCTGACGCAGTGTGTCGGGGGAACGCTGCGCGAAAATGTTTATGCGGAGCGTGATGCTCCGCCGTTCGACCGCGTCTCCATGGACGGGATGGCGGTGGACAGCGAAGCGCTGCGGCGCGGCCAGCGCCGGTTTCATATCCAGGCGATCCAGGGCGCCGGCGCACCGGCGACCAAGCTCAAGACCCCGGAACATGCAATTGAGGTCATGACCGGGGCCATTTTGCCGGTCGGCTGCGACAACGTCATTCCGATCGAGCAAATCGACGTGAGCGAGGGATTCGCATCCCTGAACACCGCGGTGGTGAATTCGCCTTACCACAATATTCATCGGCGCGGCGCCGACAGCCGCCAGGGCCAACTGCTGTTGGAATCCGGAACATTGTTGCGCGCACCGGAAATAGCCGTGGCGGCCTCCGCGGGGATGGCGCGCGTGCGGGTGAGCAGCCAGCCGGCCATCATGGTGGTTTCGACCGGAGATGAACTGATCGAGCCCGGCGACCCGATCGCGGAATTTCAGGTGCGCCGTTCCAACGCCTACGCCGTCGCCGCCACCTTTCGCAGGCGCGGTTTCAGCCGCGTCGGCAACGATCACGTGCTCGATGACGAACAGCAACTGCGTGATCGGCTGTCGTTGCATTTGACCACGCACGAGGTGGTGGTGCTGAGCGGCGGTGTCTCCATGGGCAAGTTCGATCTGGTGCCCAAGGCGTTGATGCGGCTCGGCGTGCAAGAAGTCTTCCACAACGTCGCCCAACGGCCGGGCAGGCCCATGTGGTTCGGCATCGGTCCGCAAGGTCAATCGGTATTTGGATTGCCGGGCAACCCGGTCTCCACCTTGGTATGCCTGATCCGCTATGTGATTCCTGCGATTGCGGAGGCGATGGGCACCAAACGCGCGCCGCCCGAGCGGCTCGCGTTGGCCAGCCCGGTGACTTTCAAGCATTCCCTGGCGTATTTCCTGCCGGTGACGATCGAACATGACGACTGGGGCCGCCCGTGGGCCAGTCCCCGGCCCCCCAATGGATCCGGGGATTTCTTGAGCCTCGCGGGCACCGACGGATTCGTGGAACTGCCCCCCGGGCCCAACACGTACGCCAAGGGTTTCGTCGCCAACGTCTATCGCTGGTGAACTGACCCATGACCAGCGTAATTCACGACATTCGCGGCGCGCAAAACCCGCTCGATCGACTGGGCCGGCCGTTGCACGACCTGCGCATCTCGGTCATGGACCGATGCAACTTTCGCTGCCCATACTGCATGCCCAAGGAGCAGTTCCATGAGCACTATCAGTTTCTGAAATCTCGCGAGCGATTGTCATTCGACGAAATTGTGCGTCTCACCAAGCTATTTGCCGCCCTGGGCGTGCGCAAAGTGCGCCTCACCGGCGGCGAGCCGCTGTTGCGCACCAACCTGGCCGATTTGGTGGGCGATTTGACCAGCATTCCTGGAATCGAGGACATCGCATTGACCACCAACGGCGTGCTGCTGGCCAACCATGCAGTCGATCTGCACGCCAATGGATTGCGGCGCATCACCATAAGCTTGGATACGCTGGACAAGGAGATCTTCAAGCGCTTGAGCGGCGGCTTCGGTGCGCTGGAGCAGGTGCTGGCCGGCATTGAGGCGGCGATTGCCGCCGGGCTGTCCCCGGTCAAAATCAATGCGGTCATCGAGCGCGGCGTAAACGATCATACCGCGCTCGATCTCGTGGAACGATTTCGCGGTACTCCGGTGATCGTGCGCTTCATCGAGTTCATGGACGTCGGCAATCGCAATCGCTGGCGGCCCGACATGGTCGTGCCATCCCGCGAACTGGCGGCACGGGTCAATGAACGCTGGCCCATGCACCCCGTGTCGCAAAATTACCGCGGCGAGGTGGCGCAGCGTTGGCGCTTCGACGACGGCGGCGGCGAAGTGGGCTTCATCTCCTCGGTGTCGCAGCCCTTTTGCGGCGCGTGCAGCCGCGCGCGCCTCTCCTCCGAAGGCAAGTTCTACACCTGCCTGTTCGCGACCCGCGGGATCGATTTGCGCGCTCACCTAAGAGACGGCGCCGACGATGCGGAACTGCTGCGGATCGTTCGAGGAGCTTGGCTGGCGCGTACCGATCGCTACAGCGAGCTGCGCGAGGAGCTCAAGGGCAATGATCCTGAAACCAAGAAGATCGAGATGTACTACATCGGCGGTTGAATCCATGACCTTTACACATTTGGACGCCGATCAGCGTCCCACCATGGTCGATGTCAGCGGCAAAGTGGCGACGCAGCGCCGTGCCACGGCCGAGGCGCGCGTGCAATTCCCCGCGGCCGTGGCCGCCGCGCTGCGCGACAACGGGCTGCGCTCGCCCAAAGGTCCGGTGTTCGACACCGCGATCGTTGCGGGCGTGCTGGGCGCAAAGCGCACGCACGAACTCATTCCATTCTGCCACCCTCTCGGGATCGAGAGTTGCCGCATCGTCATCGATCTGGAAGGCGACGCGGCTGTCATTCGCTGCAGCGTGAGCGTGCATCACAAGACCGGCGTCGAAATGGAAGCGCTGACCGGCGCCAGCATTGCGGCGCTCACGGTCTACGACATGTGCAAGGGACTGTCGCACGACATCGTCATCGGCGGCGTACGCCTGCTGTCCAAGGACGGCGGCAAGGGCGCCTACGGCGTGGCGCCGTGAACGTCGACCCGATCCATGGTCTCGTCCTCGCCGGCGGCGCGAGCACCCGTATGCGGCGCGACAAGGCGGCCCTCGAGTATCAGGGCAAATCCCAATTGGATCGAGCATTCGAGCTCGCGAGCCGGCATGTCGGCAAGGTTTTCGTGTCCGTGCGCGCCGACCAGAGACTGGATCCCACCCGCGCAAAGCGTCCGATGATCGTGGACTCCGTCTCGAGTGAGGGCCCCATTGTCGGGATTCGTTCCGCGCTTGCCGCGCATCCCAAGGCTGCCTGGCTGGTGCTGGCCTGCGATCTACCCTTTTTGTCCGATGACGCGATCGCGGCGCTACTGCGGCACCGCGATACGAGCCGTTTCGCCACCGCCTACCGGAGCGCGCATGATGGTTTGCCTGAGCCGCTGTGCGCGATTTGGGAACCGTCGGCCGCCCAGGCGCTCGAGGATTATCAGGCCGCGGCCGGCCACTGTCCGCGAAAATTTCTCATCCGCTATGGCGCACACTTGCTCGATCTGCCGGATCCACGCGCGCTCGACAATGTAAATACACCCGAGGAATATGCACAAGCCGTTGCCACCCTGGATGATTCAGCCCCAATGCAGCTAAAAATTCAGTACTACGCCTTGATGCGCGAGCAAGCCGGACGCTCCGAGGAGACCCTCGAGACTTCGGCCGCCACGCCGGCCGACCTGTACATGGAACTGGCCGCGCGCTACGGTTTCACGCTGTTGCGCGAACAGTTGAAGGTGGCCGTCAACAGCGAATTCAGCGACTGGTCGCGCAAGCTCGCCGCCAATGACGCGGTGGTTTTCATTCCTCCTGTCGCGGGGGGCTGATGAATTTCCGCTTTACGCAAACGGCAATCGACACGGAAACCGCGCGCCGTGAGCTGCAGGACCCCGGATCGGGCGGCTACGCCAGCTTCGAAGGCTGGGTGCGCGATCACAATGAAGGCCAGGAAGTCTCGGGCCTCGAATACGAAGCGTTTCAAGAATTGGCCGTGAAGGAAGGCGAGCGTATCGTCGCGGAGGCCTTGCGGCGCTTTCCGGTGAAGCATGCCTTGTGCATCCACCGCCTCGGGCCGCTGGGCTTGGGCGAGATGGCCGTGTGGGTCGGGGTGAGCTCGGCGCACCGCGGCGAGGCCTTCGATGCCTGCCGATTCATCATCGATGAAGTCAAGCATCGCCTCCCCATCTGGAAGAAAGAGCATTATCGAAACGGCGATTCGGGATGGGTGAACTGCGAACGCTGCGCGGCGGAACCGCAGCATTCGCATGCCGAACATGCGCATCGCGTCGCCGCAACTCTTGAGTAGGCAATCGACTCCTAGGCAATGCAGCCCGACTATTCCCGGCAAGTTTTGCTCAAGGAGATCGGCCCTCTGGGCCAGGAGACGCTTCGAAAGTCCCGTGTCCTCATCGTGGGCTTGGGAGGCCTCGGCAGTCCGGTCATGCAGTACCTCGCCGGCGCGGGAGTGGGCTGCTTAGGGTTGGTCGACGCCGATGTCCTGGATGCCAGCAACTTGCATCGCCAACCGATCTACGCGCTCTCCGATGTGGGCCGGCCTAAGGCGGAGCTGGCCCGCGCTGCGATCGCCGCGATCAATCCCGCCGTGCAGGTCGAGACGCATGCCGCCCGGTTCAACGCGGACAACGCGCTCGAATTGATCCGCCGTCATGACGTGGTTGTGGACTGCAGCGACAATTTTCGCACCAAGTACTTGATCAACGATGCCGCCGTGCTCGCGCAAAGACCCGCCGTGTTCGCCAGCGTGTATCAATACGAGGGGCAACTCCAGGTCTACAAACCCGATCCCCAACACGCCTGCTTGCGCTGCCTATGGCCGGACGCGATTGCGGACGGCGTGGTGGGCAATTGCGCTGAAGCAGGCGTGCTCGGACCCGTGCCCGGTGCATTCGGCACGTTGCAGGCGCTGCTCACCCTGAAAATACTTCTGCGGATGGGCGGCCAACTCGAGGGGGAACTGTTGCTGCTGGACTTCATGAATTTCTCCAACTTGAAAATTCACGCCGCGCGCCGTGCCGAGTGCCAGGCGCCGAAGTGCGCGCACATTCAGACGCTGGCGCCCGAGGATCGCGACATTGAGGTCGTATGGGACTCGCTCGCCGCGGCCGCGGAGCGCGGCTTCGACGTCATTGATATTCGCACCGCCGAGGAGGTGGCCGAGCGGCCCGCCGCCGCGCGTCACATTCCCATGCACGAGCTTCTGGCGAATCCGGGGCTGCTCTCGGGCAGCCGCCAGCCGCTGCTGGTGTGCGCCACCGGCAAGCGCAGCCTGGCCGCGGCACTGGCGTTGCGCAAACGCGGCGTGGCGGTGCGCTCGCTCGCCGGCGGACTGCAAAACTTGGAGCGCTGAGGTGCGATTCACCAGCAAATTGCCCGAGGTCGGCACCACGATATTCACGGTCATGTCGCGGCGTGCGGCCGAGGAGAATGCCCTGAACATCGGCCAGGGATTCCCGGACTACGCGATCGACCCGCGCCTGTCCGATGCGTTGGTTCAGGTCATCGCCGAGGGACGTAATCAATACGCGCCAATGGAAGGCACCATGGAACTGCGCGAGCAGATCGCCAAGAAGCTCGAGGTCTGCTATCAGCGCCGTTTTGATCCGCAAGCGCACATCACGGTCACCTGCGGCGGAACCGAGTCCCTGTATGACGCCATCCAGGCGGTCGTCGGACCCGGGGATGAGGTCATTGTTTTCGACCCGGCCTACGATTCGTACGAGCCCGCAGTGCGCCTCGCCGGCGCGCGGTGTGTGCGGATCGCGCTGTCGCCCCCGGCATTTCGCTTCGATTGGGACGAAGTGCGGCGCGCTCTAAGCGACCGGACGCGGCTCATAATCATCAACAGCCCGCAAAATCCCAGCTGCACGGTGGCGACGCGCGAGGACCTCGACGCACTGGCCGAATGCATTCGCGATCGGCCGATTACCGTGATTGCCGATGAAGTGTACGAACATGTTCTGTTCGATGGCCGGCGCCATCAATCGGTGCTCACGCATCCGGAGCTGCGCGAACGCAGTTATGCGGT